>Ga0066388_100002211_pt1 | contig 11697 bp, 12 predicted proteins | sample PanSoiMetaGPlot6_FD_64539 | JGI IMG/M metagenome (GOLD analysis project Ga0066388, IMG submission 64539) | Tropical forest soil microbial communities from Panama analyzed to predict greenhouse gas emissions - Panama Soil - Plot 6 (Hybrid Assembly) | ecosystem: Environmental > Terrestrial >... | reverse complement strand
GCGGCGCCGCTCTTTGTGTGAATATCGACGATGCCCGTATTGCGGAATCCAAACTGCGCCGGCAGCGCACCCGTAATCAGCGAAATATTGTCCGCGAAACGGGTCTCCAGAGTCTGACCAAAACCGGGAATACTTTCTGGAATGAGCACGTCGTCGATTCGGTATTGCAAATTTGCGTGCTCGCCTCGGAGATGAAGCTGCCCGAACGAATCCTGCGCGACACCGGGAAAACGCAGCATGGTTTGGTTAAACGGAGCGTTTTCACCCTGCGCCTGTGAATCGAGGCGGTCGGGGCCGACCGTGTAGCGCGTTGCGCCGAGACTGGGTACGATAGCCTCGCGTGAGATGTCGAGTTCCTGGGATGTGACGACGACCTGTTCGGCCGTCGCCGTCCCCGGGCTACCAAGAGGGGACGGAGCTGGTGACGCACTGGGGTTTGCTGCGGCGGAGGTGGCCTCCTGAGCCATCGCGACGCGCGCAAGACACACCAGTGCAAATGCAATTAGAAATTTCTTCATTGGATGTTGTGGAAAATAGAGTTTTTAAAGGGGTAGTACGTTGTGGCGTTCACGATTTGCGTGAAGCCAGGCCGACGCGCGTTTGCAGGGCGTTTCTGCGAAACGCCAATTCGTTAGGCGGGTGCGAAGAGAGACGCCCTACGATTCAATGAGCGGCGGCGCGTGCGCGAAGATGTGCGCACAAAGAAACAACGGCTGAACCCAAACGGAGTTGAGGACCGTGGTTTCAGAAAACCCTGTTTTTAGTTGAGGCGCGCCGACAAGCGGCGGCTGGGCAGCGTGCTCATACGTGCCAGACGCGATGGCCGTAACTGCACAACCATGCTCAGCACCGCTCGCGTCGGCATGGACGCGCTGGTGCAATTTCGGCGAAACACTTAGCGCGAGCGCCCAGACAAATGCTGCGAAAACGCAAGTCGAGACAAAGGCGCGTCCATGGTTTCTTGAACGCGCGAACATGCTCATCGCGCTGCGATCTTCCAACCGCATTGCCCCTCGGACAAGAGATTTTTGCAACTCATGACTGCGGTCAAAGCTGGGTGTCTACTCACCAGCCTTTTTCTTGGCCACAGCGCTCCTTTGAAAAGCGACGCCATGATTTCGGTCAGGAACTTTCGAGCCTGCTGCTCTGTTGCGGACCAGTTGCGCGTACGCGCTGTTCTCCACGTAAACCTCCCAATCTGACGCAACCGGACCGAAGTAGAGGTGCCCCAGATGCCGCCAGCACTCCAGCATAATTCCGCGTTTGAAAGGCTGGCCCTTGGCGGTCACAACGATGCAATTGTTCTCGCGCCACGTATTCGGATCGTGTTCGCCCCAGCGCACTTCGAGGCTCTTAAATCCCAACGCATCGAGAGCAACAAGCAGGTCTTCCGACCACTGGTAGCAGTAACCGCGTTTCCTCAGGCCATGATAAATGAGGAAGTTATTGAAAATCGGCGTGCCAAACATCCGGTAATCCCGCCTGAGCTTGGTGACGGTCGCGAACGCGCAGTCTGCCAGCAACTTTGCTTCTTCACGATTCACTCGTGGCGAGAGTGACGCCAGCTCGTCAGCCAATTTCTCGGCCTTCGCAACATCACTCTTTTGCACCTGGAATGAAACGGGCTGCTGTTGTTGGTCGCCTAGAGCTGGGCTTGCCCAGGCCCCAAAAATTGCGAGCACAACACCAAAGTAAGTCAGCGATTGAATCCGTGATTTCATAGCGCGCGCCGGGGCAATGCCCTGCTTTACGCCTTTCATGTACATTGGCTTCAGTAAAGTCACAAACTCTGTTCGTCGAAAACTCATTATCTGTGTGTATCGTAATCGAAGCGGTCCCAGACGGCTCTGGTGACGCGAACGTGGACAGGAGCAACAGAAGATTTGCCTGCTCCGGATTTCAGCGTAATTCTGAAAACTTTTATATGCCCGACCGCGCCTATCTCAGTCCAATCGATCCGGAGTTAATTCCCGGCGCGCGCAATGCAATCAATGTCTGCCTTCGATTGAAGCCCCAGGAGCGGATCACAATTATCACCGACACCGCGACGCGCGAGATCGCGGCGACGCTCCAGACGGAAGTGAAACGCGTGGGTTCGGATTACAGTTTGTTTGTACTCGAACACCATGCGCGGCGTCCGCTGAAATTCATGCCAAAGATCATTTTGGACGATCTGGCCCGCTCGCAAGTGTCGATCTTCGCAGCGCAAACGGAGCCCGGCGAGTTGCCTGCGCGGACGCAAATGACCAGCGTCGTGAACAAGCACAAGATCCGGCACGGTCATATGGTGAACATAAACCGGCAAATCATGCTGGAAGGTATGCGGGCCGACTTTGTGAAAGTGGACGAACTGAGTGAGCGCCTGATTGAACGTGCCCGCAAAGCTCAACGGATCATCTGCAAGACGCCGCACGGCACCGAGTTCGAGGCTGAGCTTTCCCCGAAATTGAGATGGCTTAAAACCAGCGGAATTATCACGAAAGACAAATGGGGCAACCTGCCTGGGGGTGAAATTTTCACCGCGCCGCTGAATACGAACGGAGTCTTCGTCGTTGATGGCGTGGTTGGCGATTATCTCTGTGAACGCTTTGGCGATCTCGAGTCCAATCCGCTGACCATCGAAGTAGAAGATAATCGGATTCGCTCTCTGAAATCGGAGAACAAGGCTTTGCGAGACGAATTTCGCGCTTACACCAGCACCGACGAGAACAGCAACCGTGTCGGCGAATTCGCCATCGGCACGAATACGGCGTGCACGCATGTGATTGGCAACATTTTGCAGGACGAAAAAATTCCGGGCGTCCACATCGCTTTTGGCCATCCCTACGCCGAGCACACCGGCGCAAACTGGGCCTCGAGGACACACATAGACTGCGTTGGCCGCGATTTCGATATCTGGTTCGATGGCGAACAGGTCATGCGAGGCGGGAAGTTTTTGGTATAGTGCGTCATCATGATCGACGAGATCCGTAAACGATTGCACCGCGTGCCGTTCGTTCCGTTCTCTGTCAGGACCTCCGATGGTCACGAGTATTTCGTGCCTGCTGTCGATCACGCTTTCATTACTCCGCGCGGCAATCGTGTCGTCGTTGTAGACGATGAAGGCCCTACGGCCGTTCCTGGCCCGCTTCACATCAATAGCGTGGTCGAACAGTCAAACGGCGAATAGCCTGGAGCGGATCGCTGTCATGGATCCGCAACTTCGCTCCCGATTCAACGCTGACTTCACGCCGGAGAAATACGCGGCGCTGGTGCGCTGTGTAAATGAAACAGAAATATGGTCGGCAGATTTTCGGATTTCAGAAACACCTATTTTTTTGACGCGCGATTTCACCGCAGAAGTGACGCGCGCTGCGAAGGAGATTGTCGATGCTACGCGGACGCAAGAATTCGCAACCCACGCGGCTGCGGCGGTCCCACAACGGCTGGAAGTTCCAAACGAAGCAGCCCATCCAAATTTTCTCGTTGTCGATTTCGCAATCTGTACCGAGAACGACCGTCTCGTTCCACGGCTGATTGAATTGCAAGCCTTCCCGAGCTTGTTCGGATTTCAGTTACTGTTGCTGGGCTGCATCCGAAAGGCGTATCCAGCCATCCCCCGCAATTGGACTTCTTCGTTCGGTGGAATCAAAGACGATACGTATTTCCATCTTTTGCGACGCACGATCATCGCCGACTCGGCTCCGGAAAATGTGGTCCTGCTGGAAATCGAGCCGGAAAAACAAAAGACGCGGATCGATTTTGCCGCAACGGAAACACTTCTTGGTATTCGCCCGGTTTGTGTCACTAAAATCAAGAAACGTGGCCGCCAGCTGGCTTATGACCGAGACGGACGCGAAGTGCGAGTTGAGCGCATTTATAACCGGGTAATTTTCGATGAACTAATTCGCCGGCCCGATTTAAATCTGCCGTTTCAGTTTCAAGAGGACCTCGATGTCACGTGGGTCGGCCATCCAAATTGGTATTTTCGTGTCAGCAAACATTCGTTGCCGTTTTTAGAGACCGAGCATACGTCGCCAACTTTTTTTGCCGATGAATTTCCTTCCGATGAGAATGTCGGCGAATACGTATTGAAACCGCTTTACTCGTTCGCCGGTCACGGCGTGGACATGGAACCAACACGCGAAAAAATCGCTGCTCTGGAAAATCCACACGAATGGATTTTGCAAAGGAAAGTCGATTACGCCGCCTTTGTGTCCACGGTCGATGGCCAGAAATCGAAAGCCGAAATTCGGATGATGTTTGTTTGGCCGGACAACGAGCGCGATCCCACTCTGGTGAACAACCTTGTTAGAATGAGTCAGGGCAAGATGATGGGTGTCGATTTCAACATCGAGAAAACCTGGGTCGGCGCCAGCATCGCACTGCACGAAGGGTAGTTCTATGCCGCGGGGAAAAGCCGACCGAGTTCCCTACTGCGTTTCCATGATCTCCCGCACTTCGGCTGACGTGTGAACCGGCACCACTTCGAAGTCCATTAAATCTTTCCAGTTGTCGATCCAAACCCGAAACAGCGACTCATTATCGGTGCGCATCAGTTGCCAGCAGGTTTTCAGATCGACATCAATCCAACTCGAAATATATTCGACTCCCTCGGGCATCATTCGGCCCCTCTCCCGCAGACGTTGATAAATGGCAGGCGCATCCTTGAAGTGTTCGACTACCATATAAAGCATACGTTTCTCGCAGGATTACGCCGGCTCGGTTGAAACGGTCGCGTCACCTGCGCCCTGCTCAAATGCCTGTTCCACTGCCCGCCATGGAAGCATCGCGCATTTGACCCGTTGCGGAAAGTTGCGCACACCCTTCATCACGCGGAGATCGCCCAGGGTCTTTGGCGCGTCATCCGCGTCATTGGTCACCAAATCGTGAAATGCGCGGAGCATTTCCATCGCTTCTCCACGACTTTTCCCCTTCAGTTTTATCGTCATTAACGACGCTGACGCCTGGCTGATCGCGCATCCACGGCCAGTAAACTTGATATCCTCCAAGCCACCGCCGGAGTCGAATTTGACTGCGAGATGAATTTCATCGCCGCACGCCGGATTATCGCCGTGCACGAAAACCGCCGCATCGGGCAGCTCTCCGAAATTCCGCGGCCGGCGCGAATGATCGAGAATGACTTCCTGATATAGCTCTTCGATTTCCGGGATCATGAAAAGAAACGCGCGGCCTTTTGCAGGATCTCAATCATTCGATCGATTTCGTCGGTCGTGTTGTAAAAATAAAAACTCGCGCGCGTTGTTCCCGACACGCCAAACCGCCGCATCAATGGCTGGTTACAATGATGCCCGCCACGCAACGCGAGCCCGTACTGATCGGCGAAGGTGGTGAGATCGTGCGGATGCGCTGCCGCCATCACAAATCCAACCAGGGCGCCGCGCTCATCAGCTGGTCCAAAAACACGCGTCTGCGGCAGTTCATTCAGGCGATCGAATGCATAGCGCGCGAGTTGCGAGTCGTGTTCGAATATCGCTGTGCGTCCGATTCGATCAAGGTAATCGATCGCCGCGGCCAGACCAATTGCACCAGCAATGTTTGGCGTGCCGGCCTCGAATCGATGTGGCGCTTTTTTAAACGTGCTCTTTTCCAAAGCAACGCTGACGATCATCTCGCCGCCACCGTGCCAGGGCGGTATCGAATCGAGAATTTCCTTCCGCGCATACAAGGCTCCGATACCGGTCGGTCCACACATCTTGTGGCCAGAGAACGCTAGAAAATCACAGCCCAACTGCTGCACGTTGATCGGCAAATGTCCGATGCTCTGCGCCGCGTCTACCAGCGTGAGAGCGCCCACGGAGTGCGCTTTCTCGCACAACCCGGCCACGGGATTAATTGTGCCCAGCGAATTCGAGATGTGTGTAAACGCAAAGAGCTTCACTCCCGGAGTAAGCACCGCGGGTAGCTTTTCGAAATCCAACGTTCCGTCATCGAGAACCGGCACAAAACGCAACCGCGCTCCCGTTCGTTCTGCTAACAGCTGCCACGGCACAAGATTGCTGTGATGCTCCATTTCCGTCAGCAGAATGACGTCTCCTTCGCGAATAAATTTCCCGCCCCACGCCTGCGCCACCAGATTGATGCTCTCAGTGGTCCCGCGTGTGAAGATGATTTCGTCTGCGGTCGCCGCGCCGATGTATTCCGCAACACGCTTCCGCGCCTTTTCGTAAGCTTCTGTCGCGCGCGAGCTCAGAGTATGCAGGCCACGATGGACATTTGCATTCTCATGCTCGTAAAAATGCTGTAGCGCATCGATCACCGCCCGGGGCTTCTGGGAGGTTGCTGCGCTATCGAAATAGATCAGCGGATGGCCATGAGCCTGTTCGCGCAGAATCGGGAAATCTTGGCGAAGGGCCTTCCAATCCACAATGCTGCCAGCGACCTTGTGCACAGCATAATCTGCTCCATGCGCCACCGCGCGCCACCTCTATTCAAGGAGCGTAAAAGGATGACGGGAGTTCAAACGACCAGGTTCTAAGACGACGTGAAACATGCAATTGAGGTGGAACGGTCGCCGCGGTGACTCCTCAACGCGTTGGCAAATAATCCTGCCTTGCAGCTAACCTTTGCGCATTCAGCGATTGTCATCTTCTTCGGAGGAGCCGATTTACCTTTTGCAGGCATCGCCGTTTACCGCTATTTCAACTCTTCATTCACTTCCGCAAACGCCTTCACAGCAAATTCCAAATCTTCGCGAGAATGCGCCGCTGACACCTGTGTGCGAACACGTGCCGTGCCGTGCGGGACGACCGGATAAAAAAAGCCGATGACGTAAACGCCTTTCTCAAGCATTCGAGCAGCGAACTTTTGTGACTTGGCCGCGTCCCCAATCATAATCGGGACGATAGGATGAACTCCGGGCTTGATCGTCAGGCCGCGTTCGGTCAACGCGGCGCGAAAATATTTTGTGTTATCTTCAAGCTTGTCGCGCAGTTCAGTCGATGCACTGAGCAGTTCCAGCGCCTTGAGTGACGCCGCAACGACCGGCGGTGCAACCGTGTTTGAAAACAAGTACGGGCGGGAGCGTTGTCGCAGCAGCCCGACAATTTCTTTGCGCCCACTGGTGAAACCACCGCTGGCGCCACCAAGGGCCTTGCCAAGGGTGCCAGTAATGATGTCGATCTTGCCCATTACACCGCGATATTCGTGCGTACCTCGTCCTGTCTTACCTAGAAATCCGGTCGCGTGCGCGTCGTCCATCATTGTAAGAGCGTTGTATTTTTCCGCGAGCTCAACAATCGACTTGAGGTCGGCAATGGTTCCGTCCATCGAGAAACAGCCATCCGTAGCGATGAGTCGAAAGCGTGCATCTTTGGAAGCGTGTAGTTGCGCTTCGAGATCGGACATATCGTTGTGCCTGTAACGAAAGCGTTGCGCTTTGCAGAGGCGGATGCCATCGATGATGCTGGCGTGATTCAATTCATCGCTGATTACCGCGTCTTTGTCGGTGAGCAACGTCTCGAACAAGCCACCGTTCGCGTCGAAGCAGGACGGGTAAAGAATTGTATCTTCGGTGCCGAGAAATTTGGTAAGCGCTGCTTCGAGTTCCTTGTGAATGTCTTGTGTGCCGCAAATAAAACGGACGCTTGCCATCCCAAATCCATGGGTCTGAAGCGCCTCTTTGGCGGCAGCAATCAGCGCGGGATGATCGGCAAGCCCAAGATAATTGTTCGCACACATGTTGAGCACGCGCTTGCCGCCCGTGATCGCAATGTGCGCATCCTGCGGACTCGTGATGACACGCTCGGTTTTGAAAAGACCTTGCGATCTAATTTCTTCCAGAGTTTGAGCCACCTGATTTTCGAATTCGGAGACCATAGATATCCGCACAGGTTACACAGATTTGATGGAGGAAGAAGAAAACAAAGCATACAAAAATCCATCGCCCACAGAATGGAGCCGCTGGGAAGCGACACGAGCGGGAAGCCCGCAGGGCGAGCGAACGGGAATTCAGTGAGTCACTACCCGCCTGCGCGCGCAGCACGCCTCTTCGCTTTGGCTACCGCAGCGGAGACGGATGTCGAAAGACAAGGAAATTGAATTTCAACTTATCCCCATTATCGGGGCCAATTCTTGAGGCGTAGTCGTAACCTCGTAGCAAAAACGTCTTTAAATAGAACTTGCGCGCCTTGTGAATAACTGTTAATAAGTTGGCCGGTGGTTCGCCTTGACCTACGCTGACCGTCGTAACCTCGCTTGGGCTGTTCTTGCGGCGTTTATCGCCATCATTCTGCTCAGTGGCTGCGGGACAAGTCACCATGCTTTGCCACCCTACGAACCCCCAATGGCAAAGACTGATTTTCAACATGTGCGCACGACGGCTTACACGCACACCGAGTCCGATCATCGCGAGTACGGGAATCGCAATGCTCTCGGCGGAGAATTGCAGGCGGCTGGTCCGCCTATCCACCGGGCCGAAGTAACGCGGCGCGCGATTCCCGTGGATGGTGCGCCACGCGCTTTGCCCGTGGACGACGCTGGTTCGTATTCGCCGCAGCTCCAACCATTCTCGATGCAAGAAACGCGTACAGTCACCCGTACCACGAAACGCGGGACAAAAACGACGCGCACGGTGAAGCGCGCTGTTGTAGTTTCCAAACCGCGTATCGGCAGTGCTGCGGCTGACTGGTCGCGCTGGCCGGCTGGCACGTCCTTTCGGTTGTTATCGACTGGCCAAATTTATCGCATAGACGATTACGGCTGGGCTCTCGCCGGCCGCAACACGATTGATTTATATATGCCGAATCAACGTGAAATGAATTCTTGGGGCGCTCGCCAGGAAACCATCCAGATTCTGCAATGGGGCGATTCCCAGGAAAGTTTGCAGTTCCTGCGCCGGCACCAGGATTACAAGCACATCAAGCGGATGGTGCTTGAGCTCGAAGGCCGCCACAAAGAAGCGGCGGCGCTGCGATAGCCGCACGTCCCAGCGATCTTCGTCCCGCAGTCGCGGGACTACGCCTTCGCTCGGAATGATAACAAAATGCGGGCGAGATCCGCGCGATTCAAGTTGAAAATTTAGTGTTCGCCCCAATTGAGAACGATCTTGCCGGAGTTCCCTGATTTCATCAGCTCGATGGCTTCCTTGAATTCTGTATAGGGGAAGCGGTGCGTGATCACGGGCGAGATGTCGAGGCCAGACTGAATCATAGCGGTCATTTTGTACCACGTTTCATACATCTCCCGGCCGTAAATTCCTTTAATAGTGAGCTGATTGAAGACCACCAGGTTCCAATCAATCGCGGCGCTACTAGGCATGATGCCTAGCAGTGCGATTTTGCCGCCGTGAAACATGTTCGGCAAAATATCTGAGAACGCTTTTGGATTGCCGGACATTTCGAGCGCGACATCGAACCCTTCCTTCATGCCGAGCCTCTGCATTGCATCGGCGACCTTTTCCGTACGTACGTCCAACGCCAGGTCGGCTCCCATTTTGCGCGCGAGATCGAGACGATAGGGATTCACATCGGTAATCGCGACGTGACGGGCCCCGGCACGTTTGCAGATCGGAATGGCCATGCAACCGATCGGGCCTGCGCCAGTGATGAGCACATCTTCGCCGACCAAATCAAACGAGAGCGCAGTGTGGACGGCGTTGCCTAACGGATCGAAACAGGAAAGCACATCGAGCGAGATCGACGGATCAGCATGCCAGCAGTTGTCCTGGGGAATCGCCACAAATTCCGCCCATGCGCCGGGGCGATTCACGCCCACACCCTGTGTATTCGGGCAAAGATGACGCCGCCCTGCCAGGCAATTGCGACAATGTCCGCATGTGATGTGCCCCTCGCCTACCACGAGATCGCCCTTCCCAAATCCCTTCACATGATCGCCTACATTATGAACAACGCCCACAAACTCATGGCCGATTGTCATCGGCACAGGAATCGTTTTCTGCGCCCACGCGTCCCAGTTGTAAATGTGAACGTCCGTTCCGCAGATCGACGTTTTCAAAACGCGAATAAGGACGTCGTCGCCCCGGGCTTCAGGAACAGGAACTTCCTCGAGCCATAACCCCGGCTCGGCCTTGGCCTTCACGACGGCCTTCATCGTCTTCTGCACGCGATGACGTTATCCGCAGATTTCGCAGATTCACGCAGATTCCTCACCAAGCGATCAGCTGCCCGCGAATTAACGTGAACAGAGATGTGTGCGTTTCCGTTTCTTTGAAGCTGTTTCGAACTTCGATATTCGGATTTTGAAATTCCTGGGGCCGCCGGCGGTCGGGGTTATATCTTGCCGTCGGGCCAACGTCTGTCCTATTTTCTCAAACGCTGTGAAGACAGGGCCGGTTCCGCCTCGTCGGGAAGCGGAAGGCTGCGATGAACCATTTGCCTCCAGGCGTTGGGCGACGGTCATCGAGGCGAGCAATTCCACCACGGCTTCCGGTCACACGCAAGGACGCTGCCCACAGGATGCGCACGATTTGACTCGGGTGTTTTTCAGAGATTTGATCGAAACGCGCGCCTATTCGTACGCCGATCGCGAGAAAGGGCCGTCTCGATTGTTTCTGCTCCTGGCGCTGAAACATTTCATCGCCGACACTCGCGATGGCGGCCGAACCTTGAGACGCGGCGGTGGTATGGTTCTGGCGCGGCTGAAACGCTCCTCCGTACAAGCAGGCGCGGCGCATCGCCCTGTCGTCGCTCTGGCGGCCGCCGCGATCCTGATTATCGGCACGGCTGTGTTTTTCGCTTTTCCCTCTCTGCGCATCCATCTGACAACTGCCAGATCAGCTTCGAATCCTGTAAAATCGGACAAAAGCATCGCCGTGTTGCCGTTTGAAAACCTGAGCGCCGACCCAGACAACGCGTTTTTCGCCGATGGCGTGCAGGACGATATTTTAACCAAACTGGCAACAATTTCCGACCTCAAGGTCATCAGCCGCATTAGCGTTATGCATTACCGTGGTAAACAGGATCTGCGCAAGGTAGGAAAGGCGCTGGGTGTTTCACACGTGCTGGAAGGAACTGTGCACTGTTCAGGCGGCAAGGTACACGTCAATGCTAGGTTGCTGGACACTCGCACGAACGCGCATCTTTGGGCGCAAGACTACGATGGCCGTCTGAATGAAGTGTTCGCGATCGAGGCGGAGGTGGCGCAAGCGACTGCAAAACGACTGGGAGCGAACGTTTCAGGTCTAGAACAGATGGCCATCCAAGAGCAGCCAACCAGCGATCTTGTCGCCTACGATCTTTACCTTCGTGCTGGCCTTTTGATCGAGGAGTCTCTCTATTATGGCCTCAGCAGTGAGACAAATCTCTTCGAAGCCGTCGAGTTGCTTAACCAGGCAATTGCGCGGGACCCTGCTTTTCTTCTCGCATACTGCCAGTTGGCCAGAGCCCACGATGGGATCTACTGGACAAATCTCGATCACGCGCCTGGCCGTCTGGAGTTAGCTCAGTCCGCAATCAATTCTGCTTCTCGACGGAATCCGGATTCGGGCGAGGTGCATCTCGCCTCGGCCCTTCACTTTTACTACGGTTACCTCGATTACGACCGTGCCCGGGATGAGCTCAACATCGCTCTCCGCTCAATGCCAAACAACGCGCGAATCTTTGAACTGAACGAATACATCGATCGCAGACAGGGGCGCTGGCATGAGGCAGTCCGAAATCTGGAGCGTGCTGTGCAGTTGGACCCCGGAAATGGCGATGTCCTCTTCGGGGCCGGGGTCACTTATCTTTGCGCACGCGA
>Ga0066388_100002210_pt1 | contig 11698 bp, 5 predicted proteins | sample PanSoiMetaGPlot6_FD_64539 | JGI IMG/M metagenome (GOLD analysis project Ga0066388, IMG submission 64539) | Tropical forest soil microbial communities from Panama analyzed to predict greenhouse gas emissions - Panama Soil - Plot 6 (Hybrid Assembly) | ecosystem: Environmental > Terrestrial > Soil... | reverse complement strand
CGTCAATACGGAGTGGCAGGCGTTCCTCAAGCCTTCGGAGAATCCCAACGCCTCTGAGAATCTCGTCAAGAGAATGTCTGAAGATCCCAGCTTGGTGAAGAAGCTGTTCGGAGACACGCCACCTGAAAAGGTGACACAGCTCATCGAAGACTACAAGGCGGGCAAGGTTGGAGACAAGTTCCCGAAGGACGACGCCGATAAGCTCCTTAAAGACGAGCTGGGTAAACGAAACTCAGAACTGTTCAAAGATCTGCACGAAGGTCTAGATCAATACCGTAAGAACGGCAATGAGCAAGAGGCATACGTCATCGGCAACAAGGCCAAGATCGACTCCCTGCCCAGGACTGGTGAAACGATAACTGTGAATGGTGAGAAGGTTGAAACCATTGGAACGGCAGGAGATCGCATTGCGGTGCACAAACCGGGCGCAGCTCCACCTGAGGGCGAGGGTATAGCGGTATCGGCTGAGCAGCTTCAGCACGAATACAAGCAGGTGGGGACTTCTAACTATTACGAAAAGGATGGTGATTTCTATCTACTTCGTGATGACGGAAAGGGTGGCAAGGAGCTCGTACAGGATTGGAATGTTGAGACAGTCTCGCGGGGCGATGTGCAGCGCGAGCTGCCGGCTGCGCCCGATGCCCACGGTGACAGCGGACCGCATCCCGGCGACAAGGGAGGCGATCTGCCGAAAGCGAACGCTGAAGGTAAGCCTGATCCATCCAAAGATGTGTCGTCGGGCGTCAAAGACGTATTTGACAAGGCCGGCATCAAAGATGAGGCGGAGAGAGCAGCGATTCTCAAGCAGATTCACGAGGGCGCTCTAGCTAAGCCGGAAGTAAGAGAGCCATTTGTCCGTGATATGGTCGATGTCACGTCGAAATGGCAGGACCTTTCGAATCTCACTGGCGAAGCGCGCGAGGCTGCTGTGGCTCAGCGGACTGCCGACCTGCAAAAGGTCTTGAATGACGCTGCAGATAAAATGGAGCCGCCGGCTGCCCACGTAAAAATTGAGCTGCGCGACATCCCACCCGGAAAGTCATTCCAGGAAGACGGCGTGATTGTTATGAGCAAGGCAGACGTGTTGGCTAACAAAGACCCAGCACTGCTGACAGAGAAAGTCTTTCACGAGTTCACGCACACTCAGCAGGAATCACTCATCATTCGGAAGCTGGCTGAGGACCTCCACATTAAGCCACCGCCCAGCGATGAGGAGATGGGCAAGTTGATGGGCAGAATCTTCGACAAATACGAAGGTGCCCCCGATCCGAAGTACATAAACGAGATCCTTGCTGCCGGAAAAGGTGAGCCACTGAGCCCGGCCGAGATGGCGCGAGCCGAGGAATTGGCCAAGGGAATTCGGGAGAACAAGCCGCCCGGTGAAGCTGGAGAAAAGGTGAAGAAAGGTCTGGAGCTGACCAAAGGTGAGCTCAGTCACCTATCGGATCCTGGAAAGCCGGAGGCGGCAAAGGACCTGATCGATCGACTCGCCAAGGACGATGGCTCACTAGCTAAAGGACTGTTTGGGAAGGAGGGTACTCCTCCCGAGGTGCAGAAGCTCATCGATGAATACAAGGCGACCGGAAGGATCCCGGAAGGGCAGAAGGCTGCTGACGAACTGAAAGCGGCGATTGAGAAGAATGTGCAGGATCTGGAGCTGGCCAAGGCAAAGATTAATGAACAGTATCTTGCTGGCTTCCACGAAAGGGAAGCTTGGGTGAACGGACGGGAGGTCAAGGACGAGTTTCAAAAGGCTCTGGCTGAACATGAAGAGCACGGTCCTCTGACTAAGAAAGATGTTCCGGCCTTCCCGCAAGACAAGCCTGCTCACTTGCCGGATGAAGTTGCTAAACACAGCGATCTCGAGTTCGCTAAGTTTACCGATGCTCAAAAGGCTGAGGCGCTTGAACGTGCTAAACGAAGCGAGCTCTATAAGCCAGAAGCTGTTGCTAAATACGCTGACGAGGCTGCGGAGCTGACTCGGAGTTGGAAGGATGAGAGTGGCCTGATTGCAAAAGCTGATGCTGCCAACAAGAAGCTGGATCAGGCTGCTGACGACTACTTCAAACTGAAGAGCGACCTGTCCAAGAAGCTCGGGGTTAGCGAAGATGAAGCAGAAAGACTTCTCGCTCAAGACTCTAAGGCAGTGCGTGATGCTTTCAAGGACGACCCGGCGAAGCAGAAGGTGGTGGATGGATTTGTCGAAGCGCGCAAAGAATTTAGCGAGAGCACTGAGCAATTGCAGGCAGTCAGGAAGGAACGAGTTCAAGAGCTTCAGCAGTTAATGAACAAGTTTGCTGATGAGCACGGTTTGCCTAGAGTAGAGGTAGAGGTTAAGCCCAGCAAGCAAATGGAGGGAGCCCACGGATACTATAGCGACGGCAAGATCACAATTGACGAAGGACTCGTACTGGGCAATAAGGATCCGGGCACCACATTCGATACCGTCTATCACGAGTTTGTCCATAACGAGCAAGAAAGCTTGATCGTGAAGACATTAGCTCAGGAAGGCAAGATCGGTTATCCACCTACCGATCAGCAGTTGCTGGACATGGGCTTTGCCTACATGGAGCACACCGGTCAAAGGGCCCCGCTGTCTGATGAATATCTGAGAGAGACCTTGCGCGCCAATGCGGCCCACAGTCTCCAGGAGGCGTACGCACAGGAGACGGGCAAAGCACTTTCGAATGAGGCAGCCAATGAGCTGCTGCAATTGCAGAAAGATGGCGAGTTGGCCATGAGCAGAGATCAGCAGGTGAAGAAGCTGGTCGAGCTTTCTAATGGAAGCCTGTCAGAAGAACAAGCAGGCAAGCTCCTGGATGACAGCATGAAAGTCAAGTTGAGCGACAACGAGTTCGCTCGTGGTGTGGACATGATGGATGCATGGAGCAAGAACGCACCGCCAGGAAAGGCTTTTGAAGAGGCAGGCAACGACATTCGCGTAGCGGAAAGTCATCTCAAGAGACTGCAAGGCCATCCGCCTGACCCAGATGCTGTAGGCAAGCTCATGAAAGAGCTGTCCGAGGACAAGAGCGGAACGCTTGCCAAGCGCTTGTTTGGCGAGGGCGGTCCTCCGCCGGAGATTCAGGCGCTTCTCAAGAGAGCGGAAGGGCTCCAGCCTGGACAGCACTTGCCCGTGAGTGACAAGGAGCTCACGGACCTGATTAAGACACTCGACAACAGGATCGAGGACCAGCACAAGCTGCGTGTAGAGCTGTTCCAGAAATATCTGGACGGACAACACGAGCAAGAAGCAAAAATTATAGGGGAAAAGGCCAAGCTCGAAGTCAGGCAACGGCTGAATCCGGATACAGTGCGCGACGTGGAGGTACCTGGTGACACTGGACCGAGTACCGACCGTGGTCTCGGGCCCAGGGCTGATACCGGACCGCCAACAGACCGCACCGGCCCACCGAGCGACATGCCTCGCGATGATACGGGACCGACGACCAAGCGAGGTCTCGGACCGGCTGACGATACAGGGCCCACGACCAAGCGTGGTCTGGGTGACGCGCCGGGCGATGATACAGGACCGACGACCAAGCGAGGTCTCGGACCCAGCGAGGATACCGGACCGACGACCAAGCGTGGTCTGGGCGACGCACCAGGCGACGATTCGGGACCGACGACCAAGCGGGGTCTCGGTGACACGGCTGGCGATGATTCAGGACCGACGACCAAGCGTGGTCTGGGTGACGCACCAGGCGACGATACCGGACCGAAGACCAAGCCTGGAGTGGGTGACACCGGTATCGATGAGCCACCGCCCACGCTCCGGAGCGCCGGGATTGACGATCCAAACACAGTCAGATATGACAAGCCGACCACCGTCAGGTACGACGACCCGACCACGGTCAGGTACGACGACCCGACAACGGTCCGATACGAGGACCCGACGACAGTCCGATATGACGACCCGACGACGGTCAGGTATGACGACCCGACCACGGTCAGGTACGATGACCCGACCACGGTCCGATACGATGACCCGACGACGGTCCGATATGACGACCCGACCACGGTCAGGTACGACGATCCGACAACGGTCAGGTACGATGGGCCAACCACTGTTAAATATGAGGACCCAGCGACCGTCAGATATGACGAGCCGACCACCGTCAGATACGACGGCCCGGCGACAGTTAGATATGACGAGCCGACCACCGTCAGATACGACGGCCCGACTACCGTCAAGTACGAGGCCGGAACGACGGTTACCGTTGAAGGGCCCAATGGTCCTCAGACAATCCGGTACGATCAGCCGACAACAGTCCGATATGACGGGCCGACAACGGTCCGATATGACGGGCCGACAACGGTCAGAAGTGAAGGACCGACAACAGTTCGATATGACGACCCGACAACAGTTCGATATGACGATCCGACAACGGTCAGGTATGACGGGCCGACAACGGTTAGAACTGAAGGGCCGACAACGGTTAGATACGACGACCCGACAACGGTTCGATATGACGACCCGACAACAGTTCGATATGACGACCCGACAACGGTCAGGTACGACGGGCCGACCACGGTTCGATACGAGGACCCGACAACAGTCCGCTATGACGAGCCAACGACGGTCAGGTACGATGAGCCGACAACGGTCAGATACGATGAGCCGACAACGGTTAGATATGATGAGCCGGTTACCGTGCGCAGTGAGCCTGACGAGCCAATACCGCCGACCTTACGGAGCGCAGGACAGCCTGAGGATAATGAGCCGATCCCGCTAGTGCGGCGAAAGGGCGAGGATAATGAGCCGATCCCGCTAGTGCGGCCGAAGGGCGAGGATAATGAGCCGATTCCGCTGGTGCGGCCGAAGGGTGAGGACAATGAGCCGATCCCGCTGGTGCGGCGCAAGGGTGAGGACAATGAGCCGATCCCGCTTGTGCAGCGCAAGGGTCAGCCGGCTGGCATGAGGCCAGGACTGGATCCGGATGTCCTGAATAAGTCGTTTGAGCCGGGTGGCCCCACTGAGCTAGAGAAGGCGCTGGCTGGTGCAGCGGACAGGCCTCGGATGAGGCCAGGCCTGGATCCGGAAGTCCTGAATAAGTCGTTTGAGCCGGGTGGTCCAACCGAGCTCGAGAAAGCGCTGGCTGAAGCAGGAGACGGACCAGTTACCCTGCGGAGCCCTGGGAACGGCACCCGTCGTGGCAGCTTGGATTCGGCAGTCCTGGACAAGCTGTTTGCGCCCCAGTCTCCAGGTGAATTGGAGAAGGCGGTTATAGCCTTGATAGAGGACCTGAAAGTTGGAAGTTCCTGAGGGTGAGCGGAAAGTTTGCCTATGAGCCTCTATGACAAGCTAATGAGCTGCAGCCAACTGGGGGTGGTGGAAAGGGAACGAATGCTGAAGGTGCTCACCGAAGTAAGGAATGCCGGCAAGCTGCTAGCAGCAGAGGCGTCCGGAGGCACTCCTGATAATGCCGGTCAAGACAAGAACTGGCAGCGCATCCTCATAAGAGTGGAAGGGGCGCTTGATATTGCGCTCAAGAGCTACTTCGGGCGCGAGGATATAGAGAATATGCTCCTCGCGTGCATATTTGCCGATTCACTTAGATTGCCGAGGAGCGAAGACAAACCGGGCAACTTTCTGATCCATAACGTCGATGGTGCGGACGCCGCTGCGACGGTTCTGCCGCGCTACTTCGATACGTCAGCGGCAAGTGACCTGAAAAGGATGGAAACGATTACCCAGGTAATTCTTGAGCACCACATCGGCCCTCCGATGTTTGTGGCTTCGATCGTACGGTTTCAACTGGAGGAGGCTGTCGGTCCAGAGATAGATGATGGGCAGAAGGGATTGATCAACTCGATATCGGACAAGATTGCGCACCCGATGAGTTGCCCACGTCTGACGGACGATAGTGGCGCATCCCGGATAGACTTCAATCCGCAGGAATGCGAGTTGCTGGCCAGGATCGGCGTGGATGCGTGGTATGTGCCCAATCCAGAGAGCTCCTGGTACAAGCTTTCGCAGGCAGTGATAGATAGCGATATGCTGATCAGCTACGCCAGCCCCGGCGGCTGGGCGAGAATGGTCTCCGTCCGAGGTCCGGGGATGGCACCCTGGTTTGAGGACGATACGATATTTGATTCTTTCGCTGCCGCCAGAGCAGCTTACGATGACGCCTGGGCTGTACTCAGCAGCGCAGCCCGGCTTCAGGCAAAGTCTGGACTGAAACAGATTCTGAACGCCATCAATCGGGTCAAGGCAGAGATGAAAGACTGGTTCAATCAGGTCGACGGCGACGGCAGTAGCTCTCCAATTCCCCGCAATGCTGACGGCACCATCCCCTTCTGGAATGTCGCTCTGCGTTATCCCTCCGACGGGGAGCTAGGGGCTCTCGAGCAATCTCAATTCGAGTTTGCTAAGAAGGTCAGAGAGCAAGTCGTTACGAGGCTTAAGGCTAAGCAAGACGAGCCGAGCATCAGTCAAGAGTTTGCCAGAACGCTTGCCAAAGAGAGTTAACGTGCGCTCTGAGCCTGTCCCAGCTTTGGTTGCTAGAGATTATCGAGGCGACGTTCGATCACCGTCCTGCTCTTGCCTCATTGGGCTAGAATCTTCGCTAAGCACGGCAGGCAGTTATGATGATCTGTGGCTCCACTCACAATTTGCCTATGGACCTTCAGTCTCTGACCACCGCCAGCCTCATTGAGCACAAGTCAAAACTTGAATACGTTGCGCTGATGTGTGCCCTGGAAAACTTAGATGTTCCCCAGCACTCCGGCTCCCAGTACCAGGTTTTGAGGGAAGAAATTCGTCGCCGAGAGCGGCTTTATCGGAAACATTGCACCAGTTCGGAGCTCGATGCCGCAGTCGCCGATTGGATGCTTGTAGTTGCTGAAAGGGATGCCAGTCGGCTCTTGACAGCGCTTGCGCTTGGATATGAGGGCGGTGAGGAGGTGGACAGGGTAAGAATTAATCCCAGGAATTTCTTCTTCAGGGAGATCGTCCTGGAGATGGGTGGGAAGCGTCCTGTGTCGGTCGCATTCGTCCCTGCCGGGTATCTTCCGCTGACCTGGATAGGCGCTCACTTTCCAGACATGGTTCCCAGTCCCCAACAGAGCGCAGAGGATGGACAACACTATGAGGTGTTGCGGATGGCCGAAGGTCAGGCTGGCAGGCTGGAGTTTATCGCCAGGTCGGATGCGGACGGGGCAGATGCGTACGTAACCCGGGTGGTCGTTCATTGCTGGTAAGGGCTCCTGATAGAGCTTGACCAGCCCAATTACTGGCTTGGCATGGTGTTGCGAGCGCAGAGTCACGTGCCGGTGGGAGCAGCCAGAGTCGGTTAGTTGGAGCCTCTGGCCCAATGCCTGAGCGCTTCCTAATTGGCGCTGCTCTGAATATTCTTACGACTAGAGTGGTATATTGCTCTCGTGCGCCGAGGTAAGCAGTGACAAGCGATATAGCTGATTCGCCAGACAAGCCACTTGAGTCGGCAGAGCGAAAGCAGGCCGACCAGGCTGACGCGAAGCTCAGCGATGAGACCAGGCAGGGTTCCGACAACCGGCAGGTCATGAAGCTTGAGCAGGACCGAATGGCGTTTGCCAGCCAGGATCACCTGCCCGGGCTGGAGCTGACCGGCGATATCGGCGCAGCGGGCGGGGCACAAAAACTTGACGCTCCGGCGGCTCCAGCGGACGGGGGCAAGCCGGTAGATCAAAAGGCGGTCGAGCAGGCAGTTAAGGACATCGACGCAGCCAGCGATCATCTCGGCGGACACTGGACCAGCACAAGCGAGATCAACAAGGTATTTGAGGGCAAGTCGAAGTCGGAAAGAGATGCCATAGCCAAAGAGTACGAAAAGGAGAAGGGCATCAGCCTCGACAGCCACCTGAAAGACAAGCTCTCCGGCGATGACCTCAATCAGTCCATGCACCTCCTCCATCGCACTGATCTCGAGAAGAGCGCCGACGAAGTTCACAACGCTATTGGGCTCAGGAACGACCCGGAGGCAATCAACAAGGCGCTCGAGGGCAAGAGCGTTGCTCAAATCAAGCAAATGAACGATTACTTTAAGGACACGTACGGCTACGATCTTGACACGTTCCTGACGAAGAACATGTACATTGCCTCCGAGCGGGAGCACGCCCTGGCCCTGCTTCATCCCAAGGAGGAGGTTGCCCAGGCGGCCGGTGCTCGTGGAGATATCCCGGTGGGTGGTGCTCCCTCGCCAACGGATAAGCCGGTCGATCCAAAGGTCGTAGAACAGGCTGTGAAGGACATTGATGCCGCGAAGAAGTGGTCTGGCGTGGATGCCGATGCCATTGACACTGTTCTGCAAGGAAAGTCTAAGGCCGAGCGGGACGCTATCGCCGAGGCCTATGAGAAAGCGCACAAAGTCAGTCTCGATCAGTACTTGCAGGATAAGCTGTCCGGTGAGGACCTTCGGAAAGCAATGCACTTATTGCACCGCTCGGATGCCGAAAAGGGTGCTGACGAAATCACCGAAGCTATGGGCACCTTCCGCAATGAAACCGGTGATATTTACAATGCTCTCAGGGGCAAGACTCCCGCGCAAATCCTGGAGATGGATCAGTACTTCAAAAAGACATACGGATCGGGTCTGGAAGACTACCTCAAAGACAACATGTACATTGGCTTCGAGCGTGATCATGCGCTTGCCCTGCTCCATCCGGATGTGACAAAGAAGAGTGAGCAGCTCACCCAGGACGAGGCAGTCAAACAGATAGAGACAGCCACTCACTTTTCCGATGTGGACAGTAGGGCGATCAACAATGCCTTGGAAGGAAAGTCCAAGGCGGAGCGTGATGCCATCGCTAAGCAGTTCGAGGCGGAGACCGGCACAAACCTTGACAAGGTCCTCGAGAAGAAGCTTTCTGGTGCTGAACTGGAGAAGAGTAAGCACCTACTCGATCGGTCTGATCTGGAGATGAGCGCGGACGGGCTCCATGACGCCATCGGCATGTTCAGAAATGATGACGCGAAGATCAACATGGCTCTGGACAACCGCAGCCCAGAAGAGCTGAAGGAGATGAACGAGTACTTCAAGAAGAGGTACGGTGTGGGTTTGAAGGAATTCCTGGACCACAGTGTGGCGATGCCGTCTGAGCGAGATCATGTTTTCCAGATACTGAGCGTTCTGGATCCCCCGGCGCCAGCTAAACAAAAGAAGCCTCAGTCCCAGAAGCACTGACCGTTTTCAAGCGCTGGTTGTTCTAAATTTATCTTCATTGCTTTGATCGGCATGGGAACCGGAAAGCAAATATACTGAAAACCTGTGGAAAAGGTTCCAGCTCAGGATTCATAGTGCCGTCCAAGACGATCACCACTCAGGCTCTAGCGTTTGCCCCTGTAAGCGGTACAAAACCCGCATTCGCCGAGTTCCTGGGGAGAAGCTTCGGCGATGTCAATCGCTACCGGGGGGCCATCCTTACCTTCATTGCCAACAATCTAAGTAAGCGCTATCGCCGGTCGACGCTTGGTTTTCTCTGGAGCTTCCTCAGCCCGTTCATGACCATGGCAGTGATGGCTGCTGTCTTTGCGCTAGTTTTTAGGGCGGAGTTGAAGCACTTTGGACTGTTTATTTTCAGCGGCTCGCTTCCCTGGATGTATATGTCCGACGCAGCTATTGAAGGAAGCCAGTGCTTTCTTGCCGGAGAGTCCTATCTGAAGAAGCTGTTCATACCCAAGCTCTTTTTCCCCTTCGTTTCGGTTGGTACAGACACGATGAATTTTGTCTTCAGTCTGACTAGCCTGTTGCTGCTAACGCTGGCCCTGGGAGTTGAGCTGAAGTGGACCGTGTGCCTTCTGCCGGGTGTTATTGCGATTACCTACCTCTTCAACCTGGGGATGGCGCTGTTGTTCGGTGTGGCCACCGTCTATCTTCGGGACTTGACGCACATCACGCGGGTCATGTTTCAGAGCCTCTTTTACCTTTGCCCGATCCTGTACCCGCTGAGTATGATCCCGGCCCGCTATCAGCCTTTCTTTTCCCTCAACCCCTTCTATCACTTCATCAAGCTCTTTCGTCTGGTCGTTTACGAAGGTCAGTGCCCGACGAGTGGCGATTGGATAACCGCCTGTATGCTTTCTGTCAGTACGCTGTTATTGGGTCTCTACGTCCTGATGAGAAAGGAGCGCGAGATAATCTTCCGGCTATAACCGATGACTGCAGAAATCTCAATACACGATGTCTCGCTGCGCTTCCGTGCCTATCGGAACCCTTCCCCTGCTTTGAAGGAGATCATCCTGGACAAGCTGCTCAAGCGAAACCAGGAGCAGGGCCCAATCGACTTCTACGCCTTGAAAAACGTCTGCCTTTCCTTCAACGGTGGCGACCGTGTGGGGATCATCGGCAACAATGGGGCTGGTAAGTCGACGCTCCTTAAGACCATTGTAGGCATCTACCCGCCTCAGGAGGGGATCATGCACGTGCGGGGCCGGGTCACCCCGTTGATTGAAGTGGGTACCGGCTTCGACATGGAGCTGACCGGTCGTCAGAACATCTATCTCAACGGCGCCCTGCTGGCCTACTCGCGCGCGGAGATGAGACAGCGTGAGCAAAGCATCATTGAATTTTCCGAACTAAGCGAGTTCATCGACATGCCGGTGAAGTATTACTCCAGCGGCATGTACGGGCGGCTCGCCTTTTCCATTGCTACCATGATCGAGCCCGAGATTCTGCTCGTCGACGAGATCTTCTCGACAGGCGATGCGCACTTCGTCTCGAAAGCAACCGACAGAATGATGCGACTATTTGATCACTCGCAGATTGTCCTGATGGTCTCGCACTCCATGGGGCAGATCTTGAAAATGTGCAACAAGGCGATCGTGATGGACAAGGGAGAGGTGGTAAAGCAGGGAGATCCGGAAGCCATGGTCTGCTTTTACTTGAAGAACATTGCCAACTTGAGCGATGAAGAGGTCTGGCCTGTGCTGTCCGGGTAGTTGGTGCCCGCCGCCCCTTGAGCTATCGCCCGCCGCTGACCGACGAGCAGTAAGGACGGCTTGAGCGTGCTGCTGCAGATGCCAAAGGCTGTGCTTCAGTCAGGCTTTGAGACTCCCACCAGGCGACCGGCTGTAGCACCTGGTTGATCTGAGGATGAAGACACCAGGAACAGCTCCGTGTCGTCAAAGCCGGCCTCACCGGGGCGACGAGACGGCTTGCCCTGGCATGCCTCCCGGCGTGCACGGAGGCAGACCAAGGAATTAGTCGCGTACTCCAGCAGCGCTGTCAGAAAGAAGGCGGTGCCCACGTTCTCCAGCGTCTCCTCGACTACCCATAACAGCTTGGTCTTGGCCAGGAACTTGTTCTCGTTCAGAGGCTTCATCAGCTCTGGCGTATGCTCAACGCGTTCTAAGCCCAGCGTCAGTAAGAGGCAGGCGAAGGTGCCGGCCACAAGCAGTCTTGCTTTCGGTGCCGTTTTAAGCCTCTTCCAGAGAAACGGACCGACCACATAACAAAAGGCTGCCGCAATAGGGCCGTAGATGAACTCCCATGACCAGAAAACGCGGCCACCGAAATTGGGCACGAGCTTTTTGGCCAGCAAGTAAATCCAGACAGCGTGGGTATTCTCATGCAGCTGCGCAACCTCGTCCATCGAAGCGAACAGGAATGCAGCAGCAATCAAGAGCCAGATCCTGCTTCCTGATTTTTTAGGCTGGCTGAGCTGGTCCGTTACATAGCAAGCTGTTGCTGCCAGCGAGACGAGAAACCAGAGAATAGAA
>Ga0066388_100002209_pt1 | contig 11702 bp, 10 predicted proteins | sample PanSoiMetaGPlot6_FD_64539 | JGI IMG/M metagenome (GOLD analysis project Ga0066388, IMG submission 64539) | Tropical forest soil microbial communities from Panama analyzed to predict greenhouse gas emissions - Panama Soil - Plot 6 (Hybrid Assembly) | ecosystem: Environmental > Terrestrial >... | reverse complement strand
TCGCCGGACGGCCCGACCACAGCGACGCTGGCGCCGAGCGCGATCAACACCGGCGGTAGATCCATGTGCGGGTCGCCATGGGCGAGGCTTCCGCCGATGGTTGCAACATTGCGCACGCGCACATTCGCCAGCCGCCGCATGGCGTGCACGATCACCGGAGCGTGACGGGCGACCTCGGGTGAATACTCAACAGCTGAGAGCGGCGCCATGGCGCCGATGACGAGGCTGCCGCCGACCCCCGCCTTGATGCCGGCGATGTCGAAGCCAACCTTGCGCAAACTTACAAGACGCGTTGGACGGAAGATGCCCGCTTTCATCATCAGCATTAGTGCGGTGCCGCCAGCAATTGGGCGTACCGACGGGTCATCGGCATCGAGCAAGCCTATCGCCTCGTTGAGCGAGGTCGGCTCGACAAGTTCGAACGGCGTCATTGCGCGGCCTGTGCGCCCGCAGGGAACGCGGCGAGCAGTCTTTCGGCAAACGTCTTGTGCATCTCCTTGGCCTTGAAAATGAGGACTCGCTGGCCGATGCTGCCGAGCTTGCCCGTCAATGTGGCATCGATTACGTACCTCAAGATCGTTTGGCCGTTGGTTTCGGCGAGCCGCGTCGTCGAGGTCGCCGTTATGCGGCCGACGATACCGAGGGGATTGCCCTCGATCTTCGCTTCGATTATGTCAGGCGGAGATACTCGTGTCACCTCGACGCGCACCGCAAAGCGGAATTTCATGTAGGCGACCTTGGTGTCGAGCACGGCCGCGTAATGCGTCGCATCGATGGCGGTCAGGTTCCTCACGCCTTCCACGCAGGAGGTGAAGAAGAAAGCGTCTTTGAGCCTATCGAATACTTCCGCGCGCGGGGCCGATACCGTGATCTCGCCACTGATATTCATCGCTCGCTACCCGATGATGCCGGTTTGCTCCGCCGCAGCGCGCTCGGGCCTCCCAAGGGGGCGTTCGGATGTGATGCTCTCGACACGTGCATTCTACTGGGAAGTGCGCGGGGCCAAGCCGCTCTCGGAACGGCAATTACCCGGCCAGAGGATGCCCGCTCTCGGCCGCCTCGCCGCATAGTCCCCACCTTCATCTATTTTGCCAGCGCCTTCTTGCGCCACAGCTGCCAGGGGCGTTCGATTTGCGTCATGATTGTTGCGTCGGCTAGCCTGCCCTCCTCTGGCGTGAGAAAATTCAATGCTCCGCCGAGCCCCTGCGCCTGCAGCTGCAGGCGCGCATTGACCTCGGTGTACACCGCCCGGTAGACGGCGAACTGCAGGTTGGGACCGACCACCACGTTGCCATGGCCGCGCATCAGCACGACCGGCTTGTCGGCGAGCTTGGCGGCGAGCTGCTTGCCGAGCGCGCTCGAGGAAACCAGCATATTTGAGGGCCCGCCGGTCGCCTCGCGGATGTCCCAGGTGGGCACGCCGGCGGCCAGAAACCCGCTCATGTGAAAGACGGGTTTCAAGGCATGGCTGGAGATGCCGAACGGCACGACTGATGGCGAATGGCTGTGAATGACCGCCTGCACGTCGGGCCTCGCCTTATAGACTTCGCCGTGGATGAAACGCTCGAGAAACGTCCGCTGGCCCTTGGCGGCGATGGGATTGGAGTCGAGGTCGTATTCGAGGATGTCATCAGCGGTCACGAGCTCCGGCGCCACATTGCGCGCCATCAGATAGCGGTTGGCATCCTTCGGATGGCGGATCGACACGTGGCCGAAACCATCGAGCACTCCCTGGTCCACCAAGATGCGGTTTGCAGCCACCAAGTCTTCGAGGAGGGCGACGTCCACCGGACCAGCGGACTGCGCCTGCTGCCCAATGGCGGGCAGGCTTGGGCAGCCAAGAGCCGCAGCGAGCAACATCGCGATGAATGGCCTCGACATCGAACCCTCGGCGCACAGGTTATTTGGCCCGATGGAGGCAAGTATGACATGCAAGTGGGTCCGGGAGAAATTATTGTGTTCGCCCATGCGGGCGAGCTCAGCGCTAGCAATGTCGCAGCAAGCGAGATCGGCCCAGGTGCGCAGTTTCGTTCCTTACCGACGCGGGCCGCGTTGCTGGCCTTGCTGGCCCGCTGCGCCCTTTGCCGGTTGAGGTCTCCGATGGCTCACGTCCGCCCGCCGCCGGCCTTTGCAGCGGCCTGTCCCGGGGCTTCAGCTGGCCCTCGAAAGCCGAATTTTTCAGCCGCCGCTCATGGGCGCCGACCTCGTGCCAAGGGCAAACGGTCCACGATTGGTGGCTACTTATCCCACAAGCGAGCCCGCATCATCGATGCTGCGCCAACGCTCACAGGAGGCTGTGCCAAAGGCGGGACGGGATGGACCGTTCCTGCGCATTGCTGCGGCTGCGTGAAGGTGGGCCGAGATCGTAGCGAGAACGACCCGGACGATCGTGGCGACGGGATGCGAAGCTGAGCCTATGCGATCACCTGTCCATCCAAACCGACACCGAGGAGCGTTGGAGCTCATCCCATGCACCAGATCGCCGAGGGTTAAGCCTGTTGTTGCTTTGCAATCTTGACCACCCGGGGAAAACTGCGCGTTAATTAATCCCTTGCGCTAAAGAACGGAATGACCTCCCTGGCCAGCAAGTCGACTGTTCTAAGGGCCTCTTGCAGCGATACGTCGCCAAACGCCACATCACACACGAAATAATTCGCACCGGTCGCCTTTATCTGCTCTTCGATGAGCATTCTGAGACCCGACGCGGTTCCGGCAAATGCCGCGCCGATTTCCAGCAGCGGCCCGATTTCCGGCGGCAGTCCAAGCGGAAGCTTCATTCCATGTAAAGTCCAAAGCAACTCCATGTGTTTGCGCCACGGCTTATAGGCTCGCTCGGCGAGGGCGACCGCCGCTGCTTCGGTTTCGGCCAGCACGATGTGGCGAGCAATCCCCATCATAGGTAGGTTGTTTCTTCCGAATTGCACCCATTCCGCGCGATATCGATCGAAGATTGCCCGCGCTGCACCCGGAGCCGATAAGGTCACAACGTGGGCTCCCTCGACTGCCGCCCAATAAGCTGACTCGGGCTTCGTGACGCCGTACCAGAGTGGCGGATGCGGCCGCTGTACGGGCTTCAGCACCATGGGCACTTCATTGAAATTGTAATAATCGCCATGGAAAGTAAGCTTATCCGACGTCAACCCTTGCCTGAGTACTTTGAGGGCTTCCGCAAACCGCCGTGGTCCCTCCGCGGGATCGACGCCGTAGAACCCGACCTCGATTGGCGATACCCCGCGGCCGACCCCCAACTCGAGCCGACCATTGCTCATATGATCGAGCATGCAGATTTCTTCAATCAGCCGGATTGGATGATAGAGCGGTAACAGGTACACCAACGGTCCAAATCGAAGCCGCTTGGTGCGTTGCGCAATCGCCGCCAAGAACACGCCCGGGGAGGGCGCCATGCCAAGCGGAGTGCCATGGTGCTCTGCCAGATGGTAGGCGTAAAACCCGCAACGATCGTAAGCCTCGATGAGCGAGAGCCTATCCGCGAAATGCCTCCCGGTGGGCAGACCGCTGTCGTCCAGATGGTCAAAGATTCCGAATTTCATGCTGACTCTTGCTCCGTTTCCGCAGGCTACCGGCTATACTTGGCCGCAGCGAATTTCAAACTCATCAACTGACATATTGGGTGTAGGTAACCGATCTTACCAACCGCTGGTGTCTGTGCGCCGACGGCCAGTGGCAACGCATCCGCTTTGCTACCCGGAAGGGCGACACTACCGGCCACAGTCGCAGAATGTAAGGCCTCTTCACGGGGTGTCGGATAATTCCGCGCAGGAGTAGGCAGATGCGATGAGATCCTGCAAAATGAGCATCCGAAGGCTTCCCTACTCACTGTATTGGCGCTCCTCCCTCGCGCTTTTTGCGGGGTTTTCGCGCCCGCGGTGCTGTTGCGGTATCGTGTTTCGCCTGATCAACTTGGTGCGCTGATGCGCTTCGCGAAGGCGGTGTCCGTGTGATGGGCATCGTCCCTTTCAATGCTCTCACGCAGTCTTCTGGCTCATCGGGTCCCCGGACCCTGGCGCTGCGCTGCCGCTGGTTGGTTAATCCGTGGCACCGTGATCGGCACCATCTGGTGGCGGGCTGGCGGCGGCGACATTCATGGCGATCTGCCTGAGCGTGGCCTCGCTTTTCTCCCGGTTCACATCATCTCGGTCCACTGACGCAGGACGCGGACCTGGACCGTACATTGGGCCGAACGCTGCGGTTGACCGGCGTTCAATTTTGCTTAGCCGAAAGCGACGCGCCGCTACGTCGGCTCGTTGCCACGTCCAGCCGCCAGCAGCACGGCAAGCTGCGTGATCATTCGATCACCGCGTCGGCGATGGCGCGTGATCCCTCGCGCGCCCGCGAGCCGCAGCCTACGCGACAGCAAGCATCGCCTCAGCCGTGTCATTCACGGTCGTGCGACGCAACTCGCGTCGCTCGGTCAGGTCGAAACGACGCCCGCGGTGGACGGTGGCCCGGTTATCCCACATGAGGAGATCACCGACCTGCCACTTGTGCACATAGACGCGCTCGCGCTGAGTGGCATGCTCGAGCAGGTCGGAAAGAAGCAAGCGAGACTCCGCCGTACTCAAGCCTATAATCTGACGAGCGTGCACGCCGACAAAGAGGACCTTGCGGCCCGAGCCGGGATGAGTATCAACGAGCGGCCACACCGCTGGCGGCATCATGTTCTTCTGCTCATCGGTATACGCGTCATCGCCCAGCAGGATGCGCGTATGCAGTGCGTAGTGTTCGGCGCGAAGATTGGCGATCATCGTGCGCGTCCGCGCATCAAGCGTATCGTACGCAGCGCGCAAATCGGCAAATTCAGTATCGCCGCCCCAACTCGGGGTGGCCAGTGCATGCAGCATTGAATATGCGGCGCGCGGACACATGAACGAGCTGTCGCTATGCCATAGCTGATTGGCGAAGTTGGAGAGGTTCTTTGCAGAGTCGCGTCGCTGAACATTTCCATCAATGTCAACGTTCGAGATGTCGATCAAGCGTTCGTCCTCCAGCCTCTCGGGACGCTTGAATACGCGCTTCAAGCCGATGTCGAGCGGGCCGAACGCCGTGGCGAACTCAATCTGCTGCTGTGCCGTGAGCGGCTGACCGCGCCATACCAAGACGCCATATTGGTTCATCGCCGCGTTGATGGCGCACGCGTCGGCCCGTGAAATCGGCTTGGTGAAATCAAGGCCGCTCGCCTCGGCGACGAAGACAGGGTGCAACGGCTTTACCATCAAAGTCATGACGTCCTTGCTCCACCTGCTGTGGCCTTTGAACCGCGAGCCAATCAAGCGGCTTTGAGTTGTCGTTCTTGGCCAAGCGTCTCAATGGCAGGCTAACCCTCTTGCGTCCAATCCGCCGGAGATCAATGGGCGCAAGAGCGCATGTTGGAGGCCTCGCGCCCCGGCAGACTGGCCAGGGATGACCTCGATTCACCCGCACCTTCCGGACCTCGTAGGCGTCGGGTGAGGGCAGGCTGACCGGACCGCAAGCCGCCGCTACACCCGCCTGCAGTTAGAGCAGCACGCGCGCACCCTGGCAATCTTCAATCATGCGATCGACGATCGAGGTTTGCGGCTGCGATCTTGGCGCCGGTGCCTGCGCCACGGGATCGGGCTGGTGGCATGCCGGCGAGCGGTCGGATGCATCGAGGCCGGACCGCGCACTTGCCGGTGCCGCCAGACCGGTCCAATCGAACGCCGGCGCCGAGGCTAGCCAATGCGCAACACCGCCTTGCCGCTGAAATCGCGAGCCATCAGCCTGGCAGCCGTCGCGCCGACCGCGCTCCAGTCCGCGTCGATCGACACGAGCGTGCGGAGCCGCCCGTCGGCCAACAGCTTGAGCAGGCGGGACAGCCCCTTGCTCGCTCTTTCGATCTGGATATCGCGCGTGAGATAGAAGCCCTCGGCGCGGCCATTGCCGGTCAGCATGAGGTCACGGATCGCGAAGGTTGTCTCCTGGCCAGCGCTGACGCCATAGAGGATGGCGCGTCCGTCGTCGTCAAGGCGCGCCAGAAGTTGCCCGAGTGCGGGTCCGCCGACGCCATCGACGATGGCGCGGAACTTCGGCACCCGATCGAGCCCCGCGCCGTCGGCCGAGACGACGGTCTCGTCAACAGCCAACGATTTGGCCAGTGCCTCTTGGTCCTGGCGCCGCACTAGAGCGGTGACGTGCGCTCCCATGAGGCGCGCGAGTTGGCACGCGAAATAGCCGACGCCACCGGTCGCACCTGTGACGAGGACACGCGAGGCCAATAGGCGCTCGCAGCGCTCGAGCGCGTAGAGTGCCGTGAGGCCGGCCACCGGCAGGGTCGCGGCATCGGCGTCCGACACGGCATCGGGGATCTCGGCAATGTCGGTCGTCGGCAGTGCGATTCGCTCCGCCCAGCCACGCAGGCGTCGCGAGAACCCGACCACCCGCACGCCTTTCGGGGGCCCACTACCGTTGCGGGCCGGCGCCTCAACGACGCCGACCACATCCCACCCGATCAGCGTGCCGGCGGCCTGTGTGGCAGCACGCCTGACCTCGCCCCTATTGAGCGAGAACGCCTTGACCCGGATCAGCGCCTCGTCAGAGTCGGCACTGGGCTCGGGCAGCTCGGCGATGACGAGGCTGCCTATGACCCCAGGCTGTGTGACAACGGCTCGCATGCGCAATCTCCCCGTCCGATGCTCAAATGTGCCTTAGCCCGGTGCAAATGGACTTACGCCGCAAAGGCCGCGTCGATACGTGCCATGAGGGCCGGCTCGAGCGGACCAGCCTCGGCCGCGGCGACGCATTCGAGGACCTCCGCCCGATTCTTGCAGCCGAGCACGACCGTATCGACATCGTTCATAGACAGCGCATAGCGGTGGGCGAGCGCGGCCGCCGATGTACCAAGCTCCCGTGCCAGCGCACGGAAGGACCCACTGCGCTTGAAGTCTTTGACGACGCCATGCTGCGCTGGCAAATCGCGGTCGAGCGCATCGGTGAGTGCGCCGCCCTGCACCGGGCGGATTCCGAGCACGCCGGTGCCGGCTTTTCTGCCCGTGGCGATGATCTCGCGGGCGCGGCTTGGCCCGGCGAAGTACTTGAGCTCACCGGGCGAGTCGAGCGGGTTCGTGATGCATTGCACGGCGGCGGGACGGGCTTTCTCCTTCAACGCTGCCAGGATGCACTCGGGGATGCCAATGCCGGTGATGCCCCAGGCGCCGATGCGCCCGTCGGCAACAAGGCGCTCGCAGACTGGAACGAAGCGCTCGACATAAGTTGTCCAGCGTGTCGCCGGACGATCGGTATAGGCGCTGGCGTCGTAGGCGTCCGGAATAATGTTGGAGTGCAGGAAGAACAAGTCGACCCGCTCGAGCCGCATGCGTGCGAGGCTTTCCCCAAGGCTGCGAACGATGTTGCCCTCGACCTCGCCGGCGGGCGGCGTGCCAAGCCGGTACTTGGTTGTCACACGCACGCCGGCCGGCACCCGGCCCTCGAAGGCCGCCCCGACGACGCTTTCGGCCTCGCCGTTGCCGTAGGCCGGCGCCATGTCGAGCAGCGTGATGCCGCGTGCGACCGCGGTACGCACGGTCGCGACGCACTCCTCGCGGGTGGTGGCTCCCCAGAGCTGGCCGACGCCACCACCTCCAAGAGTGAGCGCACTCACGGGCCAGAGTCGGCCGAGCATTCGCATTTGCATGAAGGTCCTCAAGGGCGTTGGCAGCCGTGAATTACCCTTGTTCTAGCGCGTTGCGGCGCAATGTCGAGGGCAGGGGAATACGTTGCAAGCGGTCCACACCTCCTGGGCAACCATTCGCGAGGCTCTCACGACGCGTGCGGCAAATGGCCTGCCATCGCATCCGCATGGCAGAGGCGGTTGTCGTGAGCTTCGCCAGGGTGATGCCCAGTCGTGACGGGAAACCCTGGCCTCAACGACCACATGCAGCTTGCGCGCAAGGCCACCCCGCGAGCGGGCTACGGCTTGGCCGCCGCGGTCGGCGATGCAGGCAGCTTGCTGGTGGACGCGCATCATTGACGGGTCGATCATCCGTAGAGCTCGATCATGTGCGCGTGCCAGCGCCTGAAGGATGCTGTCCCGGATGCCGGCCCTTCGCCAAGGAACGAAACGATAAAAGTGGTGCGAGGACCATAGATCGGAGGAAGGTCCCGAGGGTGCGCCAGATCGCAACACCCAAAAGATGCCATCGAGGACGCGCCGATCGTCCACGGAGCGCCCGTGGCTTGGCAGGCAGCATCGCACGATTGATTGCGCCACCTGCACCGAGAGCTCCTAACGCATCACTGCCGTCTCCCAGTTGGGAGCTGCAGCATTCGCGCAAGTACGCCAGGACGTTGGGCGAAGGCTGAATCGTTTCATCACCGTCGCTGAATAACCGCCCATACGGCTCGCGCTAGCCCGCGGGATCGCCGGCGTTCACCGCGAGCACCTGTCCTGAGATGCTGCGCGACATGTCGCTGCAGAAGAAGACGGTCGCGTCGACGATGTCGTGGGCCGTGACCATCCGCTTGAGGGGAGCGTGATCAAGCATCGCCTTGCGCATCTGCTCGATCGAAATGCCGCGCGCAGCCGCTTGACCGGCGATCACGCGATCGATCCGCTCGCCCTCGACCGCTCCCGGAGCCACGCAATTCACTCGGATGTTGTGCGGGGCGAGCTCGAGCGCCATCGCAAACGTCATGCCGACTTGTCCGGCCTTAGCCGAGCAGTACCCGATGCGGAAGGGCAAGCCCCGTCGTCCAGCACCCGATGAGATGTTCACGATCGCGCCGTGCCCCGCTTTGAGCATCTCGGGCACTGCGAAGCGGATGCACAAATACGAGCTCGTCAAACACGAATCGATTGTGTACCGCCAGTCATCAATCAGATACTCTTGGACCGCTTTGGTCGGCCCCGCATCGCCCGCATTGTTCACGAGCGTATCGAGCTTGCCGAACTCATTGATGGCGATTTCCACCGTCCGGCGCACGTCGTCCTCGACACTGGCGTCGCAGACAACCGCAATCGCTTTGCCACCCGCTGCAGTGACCGCCGCCGCCGTCTTCTTCACCTGATCGCCCGAGCGCGCCGCACACACCACAGCTGCGCCTTCTCGCGCGAAGCGTTCGCTCAGCGCTCTGCCGATCCCCCGCGACGCTCCGGTGATCAGCGCAACGCGCTCTTCGAGCAACCCCATGTTTTCCTCCCCAGTCGCGCCCTACTTCATCGCCGCACCAAGCCCCTGTCAATCGCAAGCTGACTGCGCGCTCTCGGTGTGCTCCGGCCGCGCAAGCACGTGAGCCTTGTCCGGCGGCAACGCGTTACGGACCTGAGGTGATTGCTTACGCGCGCCGTTTCTCCGGAGGAGGCTTGGTCCCTGAGCATCTAGCGTAGACTCGTGGACGTCGTCGAGATAGGCAACATCCAACATCAGGTACTGACCGAAGCAAGGCTCACGCTAGGACATGGCCAAAAGCCTGGCGGGATGCGGGATTGCCAAAGGGCTACGTCCAGGATGGACGGGCGGGGGCATTTCCTGGCCAATGACCGGCGTGACGCTCACGAGCTGGTGGGCCAACGAAATGGATGGTGGAAAAGATCGAGCAGCTGATCGACGGTTGAGAGCGCCCGCACCTTCTCGTACGTCGGCATTTGCCCGTGCTGTGCAGCCGTTCGGCCTGCAACGTGCGTCCCTCGGCCGGCTGCACTCTCCCATCAGCAAGACAAGACACAAGGATTAAGGTCAGTCCAAAGCACCAGCAGCCTAGGTGTCTGAACATTGCCTACTCACTGGGCGGCACCTTCGGTGACAGTGCCCTCTGACCAAAGGGCGGGCGCTTTGCCCCTCAAACGATACTCGACCGCCCGGACGCGACGCAGTTTTTCGTGAGACCATCCCGGCCGCGCCGTCTGGAGCTCTTACAGGGCTTGTTCAAAGCGCTGAATGCGGACATAGTGTGTTGACGCGATCCCTTGGGTGTCGTGGAAGTGCCATCACCGGGAAGAAAGCAAGGCACCTGACCTGTGGGCGGGCATAACATCTGGGGGGACGACCAATTGTTGCGGCCCGGCAACACAGTCCAATTCGAACCGGACGGCAGTGGGACTGAGGTGTCTATGGCGTTGCGGACATGTCAAGATAAGCTGTTAGGGGCCATCCTCGAGTAAGTAGGGTGGGACGGGTATGCGTAACACCATCACTGTTATGAATGCCAAGGGCGGCGTGGGCAAATCGACCCTGGTGCTTGCCTTGGCTGAGACGCTCGCGACCTATCACGGCAAGAGCATCCTTGTCATCGATGCGGACGCGCAGGCCAGCGTCAGCCATCTCCTGACGCGTCAGCCCCGGCTTGAAACGGTACAATCCGCCGGTCGCACAATCGTCGACTATCTTATTGGTGCGGTGTTGAAGGAGTCGACGACAAGCTGGCGCGACTTCGTAATTGCGGACGTCTCCGATGTTGATGACGCGCGCTCGATCGCCCTCATGCCGAGCGACACGTCTCTTACGCTGTTTGAGCGCGAGGTTTCCAAGGGTGAGCACGAGGCCCGGCTGCGCAAGACGATTGGCGCCTGGCTTGCGGAGGCGGGCTCGACCTACGACATCGTCCTGATTGACAGTGCGCCTGGATTATCCGTCTTGACCGAATGCTTCCTGCGCGAGGCCAGCTTCTATCTTTCACCGACGAAGCCAGATTTCATATCGACGCGTGGGCTAAAATTCCTGCGAGAATTCAAGGAGCGCGATCCGCAGATGGGCTTCGCCGAGAATTTGGGTGTCATCATCAACATGAAGGACACGCGCTTCGCTCAGGACGAGGAATTTGATCAGTGGCTTAGGCAGGATCCTGGAAACCGCTGCTTCCAGCAGTCAATCCTGCGCGTTGGCGCATTGCAGTCGACTGGCTTCGTCTCTCCTCATCCCCGCTCCTATTGGGCTAAATACCCCGGTGAGATTGGCGACCACCTCCGCCGTCTCACTCTTGAGTTCGTTAGCCGCGTGGAAGGGGAGGTTCTGGAAGCCGAGCCCCGGGACGAGCCCGAACGCAAGCGCGCCGAGGGCAAGGTGAAGGCGATGTGGGGAGCCTTGAAGGAGCGAAGGGTGCACTGATCGACCTTCCATGGGGATTCGCTGGCGCGGATCGACGCGGTAGTTTTTTCCACACTCATACAAGAGGGGTTCATGTTCACGCGTAACTCTTCGGCCGAGCCGCAAGCGCTCGAGTCGGCCGGCGCCAACGCCTCGACCACCCGCAAGGTATCGCAGCAGCAACCGCGCAGCCGTCCGATCGAACCTGGAACCAAATCGGTCATCGGTAACGATCTCAAGATCGTTGGTCAGGGGCTCAGGATCATCAGCCAGGGCACACTTCAGGTCGACGGCGAGGTGGAGGGCGATGTCGGGGGCAGCGAGGTCATAATCGGTGAACAGGGTAAAGTCACCGGCACCGTCAGCGCCGAGCGGGTGGTCGTGCGCGGACAGATTGCGGGAGTCATTCGCGGGGTAATGGTGACTTTGCAGTCGACCTCCCACGTTGAGGGCGACATCCATCACATGTCATTGGCCATCGAGCAGGGTGCCGAATTCGACGGCCGGTGCCGACGAGCCAATGACCCCTCCGGACTGAAGAGCGAGCTCGCCGGCTGAGCCCACGTGCCCCCGTGCGCGGGATAGCGCGCCGGCAAGGGACTCTGCACCCGAGGTTTCTCGGCCGTCGAGGTTTGCCGGCGGCGT
>Ga0066388_100002208_pt1 | contig 11702 bp, 11 predicted proteins | sample PanSoiMetaGPlot6_FD_64539 | JGI IMG/M metagenome (GOLD analysis project Ga0066388, IMG submission 64539) | Tropical forest soil microbial communities from Panama analyzed to predict greenhouse gas emissions - Panama Soil - Plot 6 (Hybrid Assembly) | ecosystem: Environmental > Terrestrial >... | reverse complement strand
CCTGGGCGGCCGCCACCCTGGGGCGTTTTCTGGTCCCGCGCGCCGTCGTCTTGCCGGATCATACGCTGGTCGTGCCGGGGCCGGTTCGCCTGGTGTGCCACCCGGCGTACTCCGGCGACCCTACTCTCTGGCTCGGAGCCGCGCTCGCGACCTGACGCGCCGCCGCGCCACACCGCCTGCTGCTTGGCCCGTCCCGGGGGAACCGCTACCTTCGCCGCTGATGGGCGCGCAGTGCTTCGTTCTCCTCGTCCTCGTGCTCGCTTCCGGCGCTCGCGCGGCAGAGATCCGCTTCCTCCGCGAGGGAGCTGAGGTGAAGAACGTCGCTGTGCCGATCCTCCTCGCAAAGTGCGCCGTCGCCACGATCGAGGTCGACGATCCGAACTACGGTGCGCACAAGCGGTATCGCGCGTGTCGGCTCGCCGACGTCTTCGCTTTCGGCTTCGACGCGTCGCCGCGTGCGCTCGGCAGCGCGGACGTCTTCATCCGGGCCTGGGACGGATACGACCGCCCGGTCGGCGCGGAGCGCCTCGCGGAGGACGGCGCATGGCTCGCCTTCGGCGACGCGGATCGGTCGACGGGCGGCGAGCTTCGCTGGGATCCCATCGGACCGAAGGCCATCGACCCGGCACCCGCCTATCTCGTCTGGTCCAAGCCGGCGCAGCGCGATCAGGCGACGTATCCGTGGGTGTGGCAGGTCGCCGAGTTCGAGGTGGTCGAGTTCCGCAAGAAGTATCCCCACGTCGTCCCCACCGGTGAGCCACGTAACTCGCCGGCCTGGCAGGGTTTCGAGATCTTCCGCGGCGAGTGCATCGCCTGCCATGCGGTCAATCGCGAGGGTGGGACCACCGGGCCCGACCTCAACGTGCCGCAGAGTATCGTCGAGTACCGGCCGCCGGAGCAGATCAAGGCCTACATCCACGATCCGAAGACGTTCCGTTACGGCAACATGCCCGCCCATCCCGATCTCACGCCGACGGATCTCGATGCGCTGGTCGCGTACTTCCGCGCCATGGCGCGCCGGAAGCACGACCCCGCGCAGGCGAGCGAGCATTGAGAACGGATGTTTCTTGCCGGTCTCCGGCCCCCACGGTACATTCGCCGTGCTGGCGATGGAGACCTACCGGTTGCGGCCGCGGGCGGCGTCACCGCCGTCCGATCGCTACCGCATCGACTACGCGGGAGAGCTGAACCCGGCCCAGTTCGAGGCGGCCACCACCCTCGAGGGGCCGGTCCTCGTCATCGCGGGTGCGGGAAGCGGCAAGACCCGGACGCTCGTCTATCGCGTGGCGCGTCTGGTCGAGTCGGGCGTGAACCCGGGACAGATCCTCCTCCTCACCTTCACCCGCAAGGCGGCCGAGGAGATGCTGCGCCGGGCGGCGACGCTGGTCGGGGCGAGCTGCGAGCGGGTCGCGGGGGGGACGTTCCACTCCTTCGCCAACACCGTCCTCCGCCGGACGGCGCGGCGGATCGGCTTCGAGCCCAACTTCACCATCCTCGACCGCGGCGACAGCGAGGACGCGATCAACCTCCTTCGTGCGCGGGCGGGGCTCGACCGCAAGGAGCGTCGCTTCCCGCGCAAGAACGCGATCGCCGAGATCCTGAGCATGGCCGTCAACCGGAGCATGACGGTCGCCGACGTGCTCACGGCCAGCTACCCGCACCTCTACGATCACCTCGACGACCTCGTGCGCCTGGGCGAGCAGTACGGGCGCTACAAGCGGGAGAAGAACGTCGTCGACTACGACGACCTGCTCGTCCTCCTCCGCAATCTCCTCCACGACGAGCCCGAGATCGCCAACCAGCTCTCGCGCACCTACCGCTACGTGATGGTCGACGAGTATCAGGACACGAACATGCTCCAGGCCGAGATCGTGCGGGGGCTCGCCGTCGCGCACCAGAACGTCATGGCCGTGGGTGACGACAGCCAGAGCATCTATTCCTTCCGCGGGGCGAACTTCCGGAACATCATGGATTTCCCGGCGCTCTTCCCCGACGCTCGCTTGGTCAAGCTCGAGGAGAACTACCGCTCGACGCAGCCGATCCTCGACCTCGCCAATGCCATCATCGACCGCGCCGCCGAGAAGCACACCAAGGTGCTCCGCGGACGGACCCCCGCAGGGCAGGTGCCCCTGCTCGTCCAGTGTGCCGAGGAGACGGTGCAGTCTCGCTTCGTCGTGCAGCGGATCCTGGAGCTGCGCGAGGAGGGGGTACCGCTCCAGGAGATGGCGGTGCTCTTCCGCTCGAGCTTCCATTCCTTCGACCTCGAGCTCGAGCTCCAGCGTGCCGACATCCCGTTCGTGAAGCGGGGTGGCTTCAAGTTTCTCGAGACGGCCCACGTGAAGGACGTCCTGGCGCACCTGCGCATCGTCGCCAACCCGCGCGACGCGGTCTCGTGGCACCGGGTGATCCTGCTCCTCGAAGGGCTGGGGCCGCGGACGGCGGAGGATCTGGTGGGCCATCTGGCGGGGCCGGCGACGGTCGAGGAGGCGGCGGAGCGGCTGGTCGCGTATCCGCGCCGCGGCGCCTACACCAAGGAGCTCGGCCACCTGGCGGCCATGCTGCGCACGATCGCTCCCGACACCGTGTCGCCGGGAGAGAAGGTGGCGCAGGTCGTCGCCTTCTACCTGCCCATGCTCCGCCACATCCACCGCGAGGACTTCCCCAAGCGGGAGAAGGACCTGGAGCACTTCGTCACCATCGCCGGCCGTTACCGGAGCCTGGCCTCGCTCCTCTCCGACATGGCGCTCGAGCCGCCCCAGGACAGCGTGGGCGACGTGCTCGCGGCCGAGATCGACGAGGGCCTGTTGACCCTCTCCACCATCCACTCGGCCAAGGGCCTCGAGTGGCACACGGTGTTCGTCATCTGGATGGTGGACGGACGCTTTCCCTCCTACCACAACATCCACGACACCGAAGAGGTGGAGGAGGAGCGGCGGCTCCTCTACGTGGCGGTCACCCGCGCCAAGGAGCACCTCTATCTGAGCTACCCGATCGACATCTACGACCGCGCGACCGGCATGGTGCTGGGAAAACCTTCGCGCTTCGTCGAGGGCCTCCCCCACGGTCTCCTCGCCGGGTTGCAGGTGGTCGACGAGGGGGCGTTCCCGTAGCGCAACCCGCACGCCGACCGCGTGTTGCCATCTCCATGGCCCTGCTCGCGCGCGGCGTGCTCGCCACCATTCTCATCATTGGGACCACGACGGGGACCGCGACGCCGACGGCTGCCCAGGAGTATCTCAGCGACGACCCGCCAGTCGACGGCTGGCAGACGACAGACGACGAGGACGCGGCCCCCCCGATCACGCCCGCCGACTACGAGAACGCGCTCGCTCCCTACGGTCAGTGGGTGGACGATCCGACCTACGGACAGGTGTGGCGCCCCGAAGTCGCCTACGGCTGGCGGCCGTACGTCGACGGGTACTGGGCGTGGTCGCCCTATGGCTGGACCTGGGTCTCCTCAGAGGCCTGGGCGTGGACGCTCCATTACGGACGGTGGGGCTTCGTTCCCGCACTCGGATGGGTATGGGTGCCTGGCTCGGTCTGGGGGCCGGCCTGGGTCGACTGGTTCTGGGGCGACGGGTTCGTCGGATGGGCACCGCTTGCGCCGTTCGGCGCGGAGATCGTGATCGATCAGTTCGTCTTCGTGCACGCCGCCGACTTCTGCCATCCGCATCTCGCGACAGTCGTCGTCGATCATCGTCTGGTCCCGGATCCCGTGATTCAGGACTGGATGCGCCACGACCTCCGTCCCCCTCCGCGTGGCGAGATCGAGGGTGCAACGCATCGGCAGATCGTCCGCTTCGAGCGGAAGCCTCCGAACACCTTCCTCCCCGTGGGAACGGGCCTCGCTCGTCCCACGCTGCATCCGCACACCCCTACGGCTCTGGGCGCGGCACCGCCGGCCGTGACCGGCCATCTGGAACCCCGGTTCACGCGGCTGCCCGTTCAGCTGGGACCTGCCCGGCCGATCGTCCAGCCCAGCCTCGGCACGGCGCGGGCACCCGCAATCGTCCCGATCGGGGGGCGTTCCATCCGTTCGACGCCGGCCCCGGTTCGCATTCCCCGGCCCGGCGCGCGCCATCCCGACGGCGGACGTTCTGACCACCGCCCCCACGGCACGGGGCCGCAAGCCGGAATTCGCTGAGCCGCTTGCACGGCGCCTCCGTGTGCCATTTATAGGCAGGCGATGGGTGATCCGGAGATCCTCAAGCGCCGCCTCCGGGCGGCCGGGGTGAGCATTCCCGATGCGCTCGCCGAGACAGTCCTGATGGCGGCGGGCTCCCTGATCGGCGCGCTCGACGACCTCGCCGCGCTCGACCTGGGGGACGCCGAGCCATTCTCCCCCACGACGCGCCTTCCGGCCGACGCGGAACGATGAGCGCCGGGCTCGCTGATCTCACCCTGGCCGAGCTCCGGCACGCGCTACGCGCCCACCAGACGACGGCGCGCGCGGTCACGGAGGCCGTGCTCGCGCGAGTGCAGGACCGCGACGGATACGTGCATGCCTTCGCCAGCGTGACAGCCGACGCCGCGCTCGCAGCGGCGCGGGACGCGGACGATGCCTTCACCCGTGGGACCGCCGGGCCGCTCGCCGGGCTGCCGGTCGCGGTCAAGGATATCATGGCCGTCCGGGGCGTCGCGCGCACCAACGGCAGCCTGGTGTTCCAGGGCGCGCCGCCGGCGACCGCCGAGGCCACCGCCGTGTCACGGCTCCGCGCCGCGGGAGCGGTCATCGTCGGGACGACGCACCTTCACGAGCTCGCGTTCGGACCGACCGGGGTCAACCCCGAGCTCGGCACACCCAGGAACGCGTGGGGCGCCGATCGTGTCCCGGGTGGATCGAGCAGCGGGTCGGGGGCGGCGGTGGCGGCGCGCCTCATCCCCGGGGCGCTCGGCACCGACACGGGTGGCTCGATCCGCATCCCGGCGAGCTTCTGCGGCATCTCCGGGCTCAAGCCGACCTACGGACGCGTCAGCCGGGCCGGCATGACGCCCCTCTCCTGGACGCTCGACCACGTCGGCCCCATGGCACGCTCGGTGGAGGACCTGGCGCTGCTCCTCGGCGCCCTCGCCGGCCACGACCCGGCGGATGCGACGAGCGCGCGTCTCCCCGTTCCGGACTACGTCGCGTTGCTCGACCGCGGGCTCCGGGGCGTGCGAATCGGGGTCCCGCGCGACTACGGCCTGAAGGTCGCGGATCCCGAGGTCGCCGCGGGGTTTGATCGTGCGCTCGCGGATCTGCGGAGCGCGGGCGTCGCCGTGACCGACGTCTCGCTGCCGACGCTCACCCCGCTCGCCGCCGCGGCGTTGGGTGCGATCATCCTGACCGAGGCGAACGCGGCGCTCGAGCCGCTCATCGGCACGCGGCGCGATCGGCTGGGTCTCGAAGCTCGCATCTACTTCGAGTTCGCCAAGGTGGTGACCGGCAGCCACTACGTCGCGGCGCAGCGGCTCCGGACGCGTCTCTACACGGAGATGCTGGGGGTACTGGAACGCGTCGATCTCCTCGCCACCCCCGGAACCGTCCTGCCCGCGCCACACATCGGCGAGCTCCAGGTCCGCCTCGACGGCGTGGAGGTCGGCACGACCGACGCGATCACCCGTGTGACGGGCCCGTTCAACCTGACCGGTCTGCCGGCGCTGGTGCTCCCCTGCGGCTTCACCGGTGGCGGGCTGCCGGTCAGCCTTCAGCTCGTGGGCCGGCCGTTCGCCGAGGCCGACATTCTCGCCGTGGGGCACGCTTACCAGCAGGCAACGGACTGGCACCGCCGCCTGCCGCCTGGCTAGGAACCTTCGAAGCATGGAGCACACGCCCGGATTTCTCCGGCTGGTCGCGCAGAGCAAGCAGCGCATCCGCGAGACCACTCCGGAGGAGGTCCGACGTCGGCAGGAAGCGGGCGAGCGGTTTCTCATGATCGACGTGCGCGAGGACGGCGAGTGGCAGCGAGGCCGGGCTCGAGGGGCGATGCACCTCGGCAAGGGCATCATCGAGCGTGACATCGAGAAGACGGTTCCCGACCACGATGCGGACATCGTGCTCTACTGCGGTGGTGGCTTTCGCTCGGCCCTGGCGGCCGACGCGCTCCAGCAGATGGGGTACCGGAACGTCCGCTCGATGGACGGCGGGTGGCGTCGCTGGACCGAGCTCGGATACCCCGTCGAGCGCGATTGACGGATCACGCCGGCCGCCGGGCCGTGAACTGGACGACCCGGGCCTTCCCGCTCGTGAGTGCGCGCGCCAGCGCCTCGCGTTGCCCGATCAGCGCGGTGAGGGCTGGCTGCCGTACGGCCTCTTCCCGCAGACGGCGGAGGAGCTGGGCGCGCGCCGCCTGGACCCGCGCGGAGCGCTCGGCCGCCTCTCGGCTCACGTCCCGCACCTCGAGCTCGACGAAGCCTGCACGCTCGAGGGCCGCCGCATGGCTCGTCTCGTCGACGAGCCGCCAGCCAGGTACGGCGACGTCGGCGGACGCCCCGACCACGATCTCCTGCATGGCGAGGTGACCGCCGGGGCGGAGCACGCGGTAGGCTTCCGCCAGCGCGGCCGTGGGGTCGGGGACGCGGGCGAGCGCCTCGACGATCCACACGTGCGTGAAGCGCGCCGCCCGAAAGGGCAGGGTGCCGGCGCTCGCGACTGTCAGCCTGACCTGCGCTGCGAGGCCGGCGCGACGGGTGAGTTCCGCGGCGGCCACGGCCTCGTCCTGCGACGGGGTGGTGGCGACCACGTCGCACCCGAGTCGTGCCGCGAGCCAGCGCGATCGCGCTCCGAGCTCGGTGCCGAGCTCCAGCACGAACTCGTACTTCCGGAAGATGCCCCGCGCACTCAGCCGGTCGAGGAGGTGGAAGCCCGTGCCGCTCGCATGCTCGAGGGCGAGGTACGAGAGGCCGCGCGGCGGCGGCGACGCAGCCGCGTGGGTCCGGACGAGCTCGTGGATCGTACTCGCCAGATGAACGGCGGCGTCAGTCATGGAGTTCTCGCCGCCTACCACAGATTTGGACGGGAGGCGCGTCCGGAGTAAGCTCTCCCCACGCGCCATGCCGACCGTTCCCGGGTCGTCCGGCCCACAGCCGGCCTGGTATCGTCGCCTGCCGCCCGCCCTCCGTCGTATCGCTGCGGCGAGCGACAGGGTGCCGAGCCTTCCGCTCCGCGCCGGGCCGAGCCTGCGCGCACTGGTCGCCGGGTTGCCGCCAGCGCTCGTCGGCGGACGCCCAGGCCCCGTTCAGGCGGTCGCCCAGGAGATCGCGGACGGCATCTGCCGCGCGCTCGGTGTCGCACCGGTCGCGGTTCGCGTGGAACGACGTCGCCCGCCGCTCCGCGGCGGCGAGCTCCAGGGACTGTACGAGTCAGCGAGCGGTCGCACCCGCCCACGGGTCACGGTCTGGATGCTCACGGCCAAGCGTGGCCAGGTCGTTGCCTACCGGACCTTTCTCCGCACCCTCCTCCACGAGCTCTGCCATCATCTCGACTACGATCTGCTCCGCCTGCGCGACTCGCTGCACACGCAAGGGTTCTACCAGCGCGAGTCGAGCCTCTTTCACGCGCTGGACGCGGGCAGGGTCGACGCGCCAACCCCGGTCGAGGGTTGACAGCCCGGGTCGCCGCCTCTATTAGGCTCCTCACACGCGAAAGGTATCCCCGGGGGCCGGGAATCGCACCTTCTCCAGGCCACGGGGATTTTCTTGGGACCGGTCCTGACCGATCGGTTTAGAGCGGTCGGTCAGGGGGGCTACGTGGTCTCGGTGGGGCGAAAGAGCTAAGAAGGGCGAGCGGGGAATGCTCGCAGCTGGAACGACCGCCCGTGCCAACGCGAACCTGGCGCTGGTGAAGTACTGGGGCAAGCGCGACCCCGAGCTGAACCTGCCGGCGACGGGTAGCATCTCCCTGACGCTCGAAGGACTCTCGGTCGAAGCGCGCGTGGCCTTCGGTGATCGCGAGACGGATCGGATCGAGATCGACGGCAATCGGGCGCACGGCGAGGAAGCCGCCCGGGTCTCGCACTTTCTCGATGTTCTCCGCCACGAGGCCGGGTGTCGCGAGCGCGCCGACGTGGCGACACGCAGCGAGGTGCCACGCGGCATCGGTCTCGCCTCCTCGGCGGCGGCCTTCGCCGCCCTTGCCCTCGCCGGCAGCCGCGCGGCCGGGCTCCGGCTCGAGCCGCCTGCGCTCTCCGCCCTGGCGCGCCGGGGCTCGGGTTCCGCGGCCCGCTCGATCTTCGGAGGCTTCGTCGAGTGGCGACGCGGCGACCGCCCCGACGGACGGGATTCCGTCGCTGCCTCCCTGGCGACGACCGAGGGATGGGACATCCGCGTCGTGGTCGCGGTCACGACCAGCCAAGCGAAGGCGGTCTCCTCGCGGGCGGGGATGAGCCGGGCCCTGTCGTCGCCGCTCTATCCGGCGTGGGTGGCGAGCGTGGAGGCGGACCTCAACGAGGCGCGGGCGGCCATCCGGGCACACGATCTCGAGGCGCTCGGACTCGTCGCCGAGCACAGTGCGCTCAAGATGCACGCCATCGGCCTGGCGGCGCGACCGCCGCTCCTCTACTGGCGTCCCGCCACGATCGAGTGCATGCATCGGGTGTGGGCGCTCCGCGCGGAGGGAACGGCCGCGTTCTTCACCATCGACGCGGGCCCGCAGGTGAAGGTCCTCTGCCAGAGGGTGGACGCGGAGCGTGTGTCCGGGGTTCTGCGCGAGGTGCCGGGTGTCGAACGCGTGCTCACCTGCGCTCCGGGCGGAGGAGCCGAGGTGCTCGCGTGAGCGGGTATGACGCGCATCCGACGGTCGTCGCGTGCGCCCCTGGCAAGATCTTCCTGACCGGCGAGTACGCCGTGCTGGGGGGGGCGCCGGCGCTGGTCGCGGCGGTGAACCGGGTGGCCGAGGTCCGGATCGCGCCGCAGGGTGGGCCCGGACCGCTGGTGATCACCTCTCTCGCCGAGAACGAGCGGTGGGTGGTGCACGGCGAGGATCGGGGAGAGCTGCCGGGAGGTGACGCCGGTGCCGTGCTCGCGGCCCATCGAGCGGTCAGTGCCCGGGTCCGGCTCGTGGGCAGCCTCGACATCGCCATCGACTCGCGTCCGTTCCTCGTCGGCTCGCGCAAGCTCGGGCTCGGACGGAGCGCGGCGACGCTCGCCGCCACGGTCGCGGGTCTTCTCGCCCTGAACGGCCGGCGCGAGAGTGCCGAGCCGCTGGACCTCGCGTTGCTCGCCCTCGCGCATTTCCAGGGCGGCGAGGGAAGCGGCGCGGATCTCGCGGCGGCGGTTCACGGAGGCGTCGTCGAGGTGGTGCGGCGCGACGCCCGCCTGGCGGTCGTGCCGCGGGCCCTGCCGACGGGTCTCGAGCTCCTCGTCGGATGGACCGGGGAGGCCGCCGCGACGGTGCCGCTCCTCCGGCGCTTCTCGGCGGCGGTCCGGACGAAGCCAGCGGTGCTGTGCGAGCTGGGGGTTGCCGCGGAGCGTGCCGCGGCGGCGGTGACGGCAGCCGATCGGCCGGCGTTCCTGGAAGCCATCGATCGCTCGGGATCGCTGCTCGAGCGGCTCGGACGCGAGATCGGCCTCCCGATCACGACGCCGGCTCTCGCACGGCTCGTGGCGGCGGCGCGGCGTGCCGGCGCGGTGGCGAAGCCCTCCGGCGCCGGCGGCGGCGATTGCGGCATCGCCTTCGCGACCTCGCCAGCGCAGGCGTCCGCGGTCCGGGAGGCGTGGGAGGCGGAGGGCATCGTTCCGCTCCCGCTGGCGGTCGAGCCAGCAGGCGTCTGCACTCGGGTCGACGGGCGGGCGACGGAGGGAGCGTCCCTTGCCTGAGTCGATCAGCGAGCGGAAGCGATCGCACCTCGAGCTCTGTCAGGCGGAGGAGGTCGAGTACAGCGGCAAGACGACGCTCTTCGAGGAGGTCGATCTGGTCCACGACGCGCTTCCCGAGCTGGCGGTCGGCGAGGTCGACGTCGCCACCCGGCTGCTCGGCAAGCACCTTCGCGCTCCGCTCCTCATCACTGGCATGACCGGTGGCACCGAGGAAGCCTGCGGCATCAATCGCGGCCTCGCGCTCGTTGCCGAGGAGCACGGTATCGCCTTCGGGCTCGGCTCCCAGCGGGCAATGCAGCGGACGCCGGATCTCGCTTACACCTTCGAGGTCCGCCGCCACGCGCCCACCACCCTCGTGCTGGCGAATCTCGGGCTGGTGCAGGCGTCGGCACAGCCGACGGGCGCGGTCGAGCGGCTCGCCCGCGCGGTGGGCGCCGATGCGGTCTGCCTGCATCTCAATCCCGCGCAGGAGCTGATCCAGTCGGGTGGCGACCGGGACTTCCGTCACGGCCTCGAGACGCTCGGGCGCCTGGTGCGCGAGCTGCCGCTGCCGGTCGTCGTCAAGGAGACCGGTTGCGGCATCTCGCGGGGCGTGGGCGAGCGGCTGGCGGGAGCGGGCGTCCGCACGGTCGACGTCTCCGGTGCCGGCGGCACCTCGTGGATCAAGGTGGAGGCGCTGCGGGCGGGAGCGCCCGAGCGCGAGCTGGGGACGCTGTTCTCTGACTGGGGCATCCCGACGGCGGCGGCGCTCGCGGGGCTCCGTGGCCTCGGCTTCGAGCTGATCGCGAGCGGCGGCATCCGGAGCGGGCTCGACGTCGCCAAGGCGATCGCGCTCGGGGCGCACGCCGCGGGGGTGGCGCTGCCGGTCTTCCGGGCTTATCGAGCGGGCGGGGTGGCGGCGGCGGGAGAGTTCATCGAACGTTTGATTGCGGGTCTCAAGACGGCCATGGTGCTCACCGGCTCGCGGGACCTGGACGCGCTTCGTCGCGCGCCGGTGGTGCTCGGCGGCCGACTTCGGGAGTGGGTCAACGCGGGAGGGGGAGCCGAATGAGTAGTTCTCGGATTGCAGCGTTCTACCGTCTGACGGTGGAGGAACGGCGGCAGAAGCTCGGCGAAGCACTCGGCCTCGGAGCGGCCGACATGGAGGCGCTCACGGCGGCCGACGCGCTGCCGCTCGAGGTCGCGGACATCATGGTGGAGAACGCCGTCGGGACGTTCGCACTGCCCTTCGGGGTGGCGCTCAACTTCCAGGTGAACGGACGCGACTTCGTGATCCCGATGGTGGTCGAGGAGCCGTCGGTGATCGCCGCCGCCTCGCGCGCTGCCTTGGTCGCTCGGTCGGGAGGTGGGTTCGCCGCCGAGGCCGACCCGGGCGCCATGATCGGCCAGATCCAGCTCGTCGACGTCCCCGACCCGGGAGCGGCGGTCGAGCGGGTTGGTGCGGCGCGGGCGCGTATCCTCGCCGCTGCCGAGGAGCTGACGCCCGGGCTTTGCCAGCGCGGCGCGGGCCCGCGCGACGTCGAGGTGCGGCTCGTGCGCACACCGCGGGGCGAGACGATGGTCGTGGTGCACGTCCTCGTCGACACGGGTGACGCGATGGGCGCCAACGCGGTCAACTCGCTGGTCGAGGGGCTCGCGCCGATGGTGGCCGAGGTGGCGGGGGGGACCGTGTGTCTCCGCATCCTGTCGAACCTGGCCGATCGACGGCTCGCCCGCGCCGCCGTCCGCGTCCCGGTGACCGCGCTCGCGCGCGAGGGCGTCGACGGCTCCGAGGTGGCCCGCCGGATGATCGCGGCCTACGAGTTCGCCGCCGCCGATCCGTACCGCGCCGCGACCCACAACAAGGGCATCATGAACGGCATCGACGCGCTCGCCGTGGCCACCGGAAACGACTGGCGGGCGATCGA
>Ga0066388_100002207_pt1 | contig 11702 bp, 9 predicted proteins | sample PanSoiMetaGPlot6_FD_64539 | JGI IMG/M metagenome (GOLD analysis project Ga0066388, IMG submission 64539) | Tropical forest soil microbial communities from Panama analyzed to predict greenhouse gas emissions - Panama Soil - Plot 6 (Hybrid Assembly) | ecosystem: Environmental > Terrestrial > Soil... | reverse complement strand
GGCTGGCGTACACGGCGCCGAGCGGCGCCAGCAACGCCTCGGCGTGCAAATAGAGGCCGAGATGCATCGGCAGCAATCCGCCGCGCTCCAGCTCTTCGCGCGGGCGAATGCCGAGTGTGTCCTGATACCGCACCGTGGCCGCCGGCGACAGCAGTGGGATGGCGAGCGGCCATCCGAACAGGCCGAGCACCAGCATCGCCGCTGTCAGCCCCGGCACCCAGCCGAGGCGCCGTCGCGTGGAGAGCCGTTCGGCCAGGCAACCGCCCAGCGCGAACACGATGGGATACGCCGGCGCCAAGTAGTGCGGCCGTGCGCTGCCCGACGCGGCCAGCAACACCGCCACGGTGGCAAACAACCATACCAGCGGCCGTGCCCGGCGCAGCGGGGGGCTGGCAAATGCAAAGACGAGGCCGCCGACCCACAACGGCACCAGTGTCGGGCCGAGCGTCAGGGCTTGTTGGCCGGCGAATTCGGCCAGCGAGACCGCGCCGACCTTCTGCTGCGACGCATTGCGATTGAACTCGAGGAAGGGCCACCCGTGTGCGGCGTTCCACCACACGTAGGGCGAGAAGATCGCCAGCGCGATCGCCCCGGCCAACCACGGCCACGGTGTGCGCAACCAGCGCCGCTGCGGCGTCAGCAGCAAGCCGATCAGCAGTCCGATACCGAACCCGATCGTGCTGACCTTATTCAGCATGCCAAGGCCGAGCACGACACCGAGGGCGATCCACCAGCGGGGGTCGGCACTGTCGAAGATGCGCAGCACCAGCAGCATGCCGAGCGGCCAGACGGCCTCCTCGATCGGGTTCATCGAGTAGTAGTTGTTCATCGCCAGATAGACCGGACAGGCGACCGCTGCGAACGCGGCCAATCCTTGCGCCGTGCGCCCGCCGCCCAGCTCGCGCGCCAACATGCCGGTCATCACCACGGTCGCCGCGCCGAGCAGCGCCGGCAGGACCCGAATCGCCGGCAGCGAGTCGCCGAGCACGGCGCGGATGGCGGCGAGCACGGCGATCGACAACGGCGGGTGATCGACGTACCCCCAATCGAGCCGGTCGACGCTGTCGAGGAAGTACAACTCGTCGGTCATGTAGCCCCAGGCGAGCAGCCAACCCGACAGCGTGTGAATCGCCAGCTTGATCAGCGCCAGCACCAGCAGCAGGCGCCACGCAATCGGCGGCGCGGGCGCGCGGTCGCCGGCCGTGTCAGAATCCACCGCTCGCACGCCAGGTATGTATCACCCCAAGCGCGCCTTCGATAAGAAACAGTAGAGGCCACCCGATCTTCGTAGCGGCGACCTTCAGGTCGCCATGGCGAGCGAAGCTCGCCCGTGCGCGTACTGTGGCGCTGCTTCGCAGCGCATGGCGACCTAAAGGTCGCCGCTACGATCACTCCGAGGACAGTGATCAGTCCTGTGCGGCGAGGAATGCCGCCAGCGACGCCTTGGCTTCGCCCATCCCACTGCGCAGGGCGTCGGCGTGATAGGCCCAGAGCGAGTCGGGGTCGATCCCTTTGTCGTTCGAACCGTAGCGCTTGATTTCGAGGGTCAGGACGTTCGAGACCGGCGCCCCGCCGCTGTTGTAAAAGGTGAAGATGCGGCGTCCATTGCCCTTCAGCGGGAATTGCCAGACGACGCTGCCGCGCGAATCCCGCAGCATCAGATCGATGGCCACGTCGGCTGTGTTGCTGCCGATCGGGAGCGGCAACAGCCACAGCAGGACACCGGCCATGCCGAGCATGTACGAGGTCGCATTCACGTCGAACTCGGTCGAGCGCAACAAGCCGCTGAGCACGTAGTCCGCCGTTGCCGTGCCCTGCGGGACGAACTGCACGTCGGAGAACAGCTGCGATTGGCGCAGGTCGTCGGCGATCACCTTCGCCATCTTGCTCGGGAACAGCTCGTCACGCGGCAGCGGGCCGGCGCCGCGTTCCTGCGTCGCGATGTTGAGCGAATCGTCGAGCCGCTCGTACGGGATGCTGATGTATGGAATGAGTGGCACATAGGTGAGGAACATATGCCCGAGCGCCGAGGGGTAGGCCCGTGGTGGCCGATCCTCCGTCAGCGGAACGACGACCAGCGTGTGGCGAACCGGCGCCGCCGATGTCTGGATCGGCGTGTAGTCGAGCCGCGTGGTTGGCACGTATGTACAGCCACTCAGCAGCGTTGTGCCGATGGCGGCGACCGCCAACGCGTGCCCGCACCCCCGACGCGGCATCGAGGGGCGCGTTACCAGCAGGGGAGCGCGCGGGTCAAGGCTGCGGCACATCGCTGCGATGCGTCGCTGCGACGGTGTGACTGCCATCGTGGTCGCGTGCCGGCGCGTCGCGCCGCGCGCCGGTCAACGAGCGGCGGCAGCGGCTGCCCCAGGTTGCGGTTGCTTCGAACGGCCGACGACAGCACCGGTGTCCAGGTCCTCGATCCACGCGTTGAACTCGCGGCTCTCTGGGGTCGCCTCGACGATCTGACCATCGACGCGGTAGCGATGCCCCGCCGCGGCCACGAACTCTATCGTCTGTGGCGGTAGCGGTGGGATAGCCCATCCGACCAGTACCAAGACGGTTCCCACCGAGAGGACGGAGCGATAGGTTCCGTATGCGGCCTGCACGACGTGGTGACCGGGCAGCAACGCGAGCTCGTCGGGCGAGGCAATGATCTGCTGCCCGTCCACCGCCAAGATCCGGATCTCAGTCGTCCGGTTATAGAAGACGAGCACCAGCCGGTGGGTGGAACCGGTGAGCGTCGCGACGTCGCTCAGTGGTCGCTCGGGTCCCGGATACATCGCCCTGCGCTGTGTGGTACACGCTGCGCAACTGAGCGCGACGGCGAGGACGGTCGCAAGTCGTGTGCGCCTCCGCCGCCGTCCCCTAGCCATTCGATGCCACATATCCGAAGGGCGCCGGCATGGAGAAGCAGCCTCTGGGACCGCGGGCGGCTCGCCCGCCCTCTAGCCCGCCGCGGTGCCAGCGGGCGGGCCGCCCGCGGTCCCAGGCTCGACGGCCTCAGTCGAGCAGCACGGTTCGCAAGGCGTGTGGCGGCACGTCGAAGCTGACCGTGTCGCCCTCGAGCGACACGACGTGGTCGGCGGGCTCCTCGTCGAGGCGGACGGCGATCGCGGAGCTGATGGCAAAGCCGACCTGGAGGCGCGCGCGTTGTGCAGTAGCTGACGGATTGAGTACCCGCACGACGATGCCCGCCCCGTTCTCCGCCGGCTTGAGCGCCGTCAGCAGCAAGCCATCGGGTGCCAGGGTCAGCAACGGCGCGCCGTCCTGAAGTAGCGGCGCGGGACCGGCGATGACGCCGCGCAGGCCGAGCTCGGCGGCGCGTGCCGCGCCGGGATCGACGCCCGCGAGCAGCAACAGTCGCGCTTCGAGCGTGCCCGGCAACTGCGCACCGGGCACTTCCATGGGCGGCCCGGCCGGTTGCGGTCGCGAGCGCAGATCGTAGCGGGCCAACCAGCCGATGGCGCGCAGCAACGTGATCGCGATGACGCCGTCGGCCGACACCTCGGCTTCCGGCAGGCCCGGCGCGAGCACCGTGAGGCCGTTGACGCTCACCCAGCCCTGCTGGGCGAAGGTATTCGGGGCGCGATGCGTCCAGCGCGCGTCGTCGGGCCGTTCGATGGTGCGCCGCGCGACGTCGAAGGTCGTCGCCGCATGCCACGCGGTCACCGGCCGCCCGGTGGGAAAGCACAGGCGCAGGCGGTGGTCGCGCGCCGTGTTGTCGACGCGCACGGTGAGGTCGACACGCGGCACGCCCGGCGCCACGCGCGCTTCCACCCACACCGGCAGCGTCGTGGATTCTCCGGAGCGGCGCTCGCGCCCGGCGTCGAGCCCGATCGGCACGCGGATCACCCGGCGCACCACCAGCCGCGCGATCCCGGAGCTGTGCTGCCACCGCTGCCAGGAGACGGCTTCGAGCTCCGCGCCGGCGTCCTCGTCGAGCGGATCGAAATCATAGCTGTCGCCGCGATCGCCGAGGTCTTCCAGCGCCAGCAGTCCGCGATATTGCGCGGCGCCGAGGCAGACGGACAGCGTGCCGTCGGCGTCGACTTCAACGCACACCTCGGGGGTTTCGATGACGCGCCCGGTGTCGACCTCGTCTGCCTGCCGCGCGCATGCCGTGAGCGCAAAGCGGCGGCAGCCGAAGGCGGGAACGTCGGCGGCAACGAACTCGAGCTCCAGCGGCTCGTGGCCCGGCAGCCAGCGCGGCCGGGTCGGATCGCCGGCCGGCATGACGGAAGCGGCTTGTCCGTCGATTGCGAAACCGGGCGGTTCGAGCGACGCCAGAACCAGCGGCGGGAACTGCGGCCGTCCGAGCGACAGGCGCATGGCCGGATACGGATCGAGCGGCACCCGTACCACGTCGGTGCGCGGGTGCGGAGTCGGATTGAACACCGCGATCTCCTGCTCGAGCGTCCACGGCACGCTGCGTTCCGCGCCGAGGCCGGCGAGGCGCTCGAGCAGCCGCGTGATCGTTTGTGTCGCCAGGCCCTCGACTTCGTCGAAGCGCGATTGCACGGCGGTGGCGACGGCGTCGAGCGAGCAGCCGCAGAGCGAATCATGCGCCTGATTGTGCAACAGCGAGCGCCACGCCGCGCGCAGCGCCGGCCGCTCGTCGGGCGCGCCGAGGTGCTGGCCGAGCGCTGCCCACGGTTCGGCCCATCCCTCGAGCAGCGATTCACAGCGGCGGTTGGCGAGCTTGATCGGCATGCGCGTCGACCACACGCCGGGCAGCAGCGGCGCGATGCGGGCGCCGAGCAGCTCACCCGTGAAGCGCCGCAGTGCAACGCGGCGCTCACCGCCGAGCGCATGCTCCAGCAGGCCGCGGCGCACCGTCTTGCCGGTTACGCGCGCCAGCGCTTCGGCAACCGCAGCGGTGTGCACGTCGGGCAGCATGTGATCGAAGCCGTTCATCAACAGGACCGGGCCTGCGTCCTCCTCGTCGATGAGGCTGGCCGCGATCTCCGCCAGCGCCTGCGCCGCTTCGTCCGCATCGTCCGGCAGGCAGGCGGCGCTGAAGTACCCTTGGCGCAGCAGCGTCGCCTCGACCGCGCTGCCGTCCGGCGCGTCCCAGTGATAGGTCGATCCGAGCACGTCGATCTCGCTGCCGCTGCCGCGCCAGTGCACGAAGGTCGAGATGCCGAATCCGGACAGGATCTGCGGCAGCTGCGCCGGATGGCCGAACGAATCGGGCACGTAGCCGATGCGCGACACCGGTCCGAGCGTTTCGCCAACCCGCCGCCCGTGCAACAGGTTGCGCACGTGCGCCTCGCCGGACGGCAGCAGCGAGTCGGGCTGTACGTACCACGGTCCCGCCGCCAGCCGCCCTTCGCGCAGTCCGCGCTCCAGCTCGGCGCGCCGGGCCGGGCGAATCTGCAGATAGTCTTCGAGCAGCACCGTCTGCCCGTCGAGCAGGAAGTGATAGCCGTCATCGGCGGCGAGCAGGTCGAGCACGCGGTCGATGGCATCGACCAGCCGCGCCCGGTAGGCCTCGAACGGCCGATACCATTCGCGATCCCAGTGAAAATGCGAAACCAGGACGCAGTGCATCGCTCGCGCGTCCCTCAGGCGCGTGCCACGACCAGGCGATCGGTGGCGATCGCGGCGGCAATGACCAGCAGCCAGACGGCGCCGCAGACGACGAGGAACGTGATCTCGCCCGAGCTGAAACGCTGTCGCATCACCAGGCCGGGCTGCTCGATCGCCCAGTATTCATTCAGCGCGCGCTGCACCGGTAACAGCACCAGCACCGCGCCGGTGGCCAGCACCCACCAAGGATTGGGTAGCTCGGCGAGCAGCGACCAGACCGTAAACCCGATCGTACGGGCCCACGGGGAGAAGGTGACGACCGCGCCGTCAACGGCCGCGGTCTCGGCAAAGAGCTGCAACTGGTCCTTGAAGAACAGCAAGCCGATGAGCGGAATGAACGCGCCGAAGGTTCGCCACCCCGGACTGATCGAGAGCCGCTTGTGCGCCTTGAGCAGGCGGAGGTTCTGATACATCCAGTAGGTCGGGTAGAGGCCGAACGACACCACCGACAGCACCACGAGATGCTGCAGCGATTGTGCGTTCGAGAACTGCACTGCCGGCGCGCCGGTGATCGGAGGGAGCACCTCGTTGGGAGTGAATTCGGGTTTGGGAACCATGCGCTGCGCCGCAGCTCGACAGCCGGACCGAAGTCGAGAGTGACACTCCCTCCGGCGCCCTTCAAGCTCACTTCCACGGTCAGTCGTGCAGGTTGGTCACCTCGAACTCATTGCCGAAGGGATCGACCAGGACCGCAGCAATCCGTGGGTAGTCCGGGTGGTCTTTGCCCTCCAGGACCACCCGGGCGCCAAGGCCCTTCGCCCGCTCGATGCGTCGGGCGATGTCGCCATCTGCAAACTCGAGCACCGGAACGCACGGCGCGCCGCTCGCACCCGCCGCGCCATCGATCTGCAGCAGTCCGAGATTGATCTCGCCGACCCGGAACTCGGACCAGCGCTCGAAGTTCTTCACCGGTTGAACGCCGAGGAACTTCTCCCACCACGCGCGCGCTGCGCCCAGCTGCTGCACTTTGAAGTAGACGGTTCGCACCCGCATGCTACCGGTCCGTTACTTCACGACGGTCACATAGCGGCGCCGTGCCTCGCGCAGGAAGCGCTGCTTGAGCGCCTGCGAGGCGCCGGCCGGAACGTCGAACTCTGCACCCCAATCGCCCCCCTCACGGATGTCGGCCCAGCGGCGCCCCGTCTTGTCGATGTGGAAATGCAGGAACGGAACGCGCCTGATGTAGAAGATCCCCGGCCGCGACTCCATCACGTTGGGCCACGAGCGCACTTCGTCGAGGCAGTCGCGCAGATCCCCGAGCTTGTCGAAGGGGCAGTGCGCCATGTCGACCTCCGGGCTACTCCAAAACGCCGTAGGCCCTCTGCTCGCCGGTGCGAGCCGCGTCGCGCACCTCGGCGAGGGCGGCGTGCAACGCGCTCAGGAACTCGGCGATCACCGGGCCGTGTACGGCATTGACCGTGCAGTGCAGGCTGGGCGGGGGTTGCTGCTGGTCGACCACCCAACCGCGACGGGACAGGACATCGCCGACCGCGAACGCGTCTGCATCGTCGAACGTGAACGCGACCAGCGTAGCCGCGGGCTCGCCGAGGATGCGCACGCCGGGCGTGCGGCGCAGCCCGCCGATGAGCGCCTCGGTCGCGTCGCGCGCCGCGGCGGTGAGGCGCAGGTAGCCCTCCTCGCCCAGGTAGTGCATCACCGCCCACGCCGCGGCGATGGGTCCGCCGCTCTTGGTGCCGAGCAGCCCCGAGCTGGCGTACAGGCCGCCGAGCCAGTTGTCGGTGAAGAAGGTCTGGTGTTTGCGCAGCGCCTTGGTGCGGTGGACGATCACCGATGCGCCCTTGGCCGTGTACGCGTATTTGTGCAGATCCACCGACATCGAGGTGACCCCGGGCAGACGGAAATCGAACGGTGGGATCGGGCGACCGAGGCGCGCGAGCATCGGCAGCGTGATCCCGCCCATGCACGCGTCGACGTGGCAATTGATGTCGTGCGATTGCGCCAGCGCCGCGACCCCCGCCACCGGATCGATGACGCCATGCGGATAGGACGGCGCGGAGGCGACCAGCAGGACGGTGTCGGCCGTGATGGCGTCGGCCATCGCGCCTGGATCGGCGGTGAAGTCTTCGCGCACCGGCACGCGGACCGACCGCACCCCGAAGTACTCGGCGCCCTTCTCGAACGCCGCGTGCGCGCTGGTCGGCAGGACCATGGCCGGCGCGCTGATGCCGCGCGTGCGGCCCCGATTGCGCGCTGCTTTGACGGCCAGCAGGATGCTCTCGGTGCCGCCGCTGGTCATGAAGCCGGCCGCCTCGGGTCCGCCGTGCAGCAGATCCGCCACCATCGCCACCACCTCCGACTGCATCGTGCGCAGGCTGGGGAAGGCGGCGGCGTTCAGCGCGTTGGTCGACTGGTAGCGAGCCAGGGCCTCGCTGGCGAGCGCCAGCACGTCCGGCCCGGCGTGGTAGGCGAGGCTGAACGCGCGCCCGGATTTCCAGTCAACGTCACCCGATTGCAGCGCATCGAGCTGTGCGAGGATGTCGTCCGCCGCCCGGCCGTTGCGTGGCAGCCTCATCGACCGCAGTTAAGCGCACTTTCACCACCAAGGCCACCAAGAGCACCACAGACAGCCGCAACGATCGAGTGGCTCCTGACTTCAAGCGCGGCGGGCGCTCTTCAGAACGGTCGCTCTCCGCATGATTCTGACCTGGTGCTCGTGGAGTCCCTGGTGGTGAAGGAATCGTGCCGCGCGCCGGAGGGTTGGGCGCAGCGCGACGCAGAGCGGTACGGCAGCCGTCAGCAAAGAGATCAGCGCAACGCCGCTACCGATGTCGACGTCCGGTATCATCGTCGGCGTCATGCCCGACCTCCGGTCGTCGGCACTCCGGCCGGCATCGTCGGCACCGACATGTCTCGGCGCGAGCCGCGCGGGATGCCGGCGGGATGCGCGCTGTCAGCGGGCTCGATGCCGGCGCGTGCGCGCACCGCGTCGAGCGGCTGCGCCAGTAGCTCTTCGTACGGCAACGCGGCGAGCCACGCGGCGCGGCGTCCCCGGCGCCAAGCGCGGTAGATCTCGCGTGCCAGGCCGACACCGGTGTTTTGGATGCTGCGCACGCTGGCGCCAGCCAAGAGGAGGAGATTGGCGCGCCCGCCCACCTGTGCGCAGGTGAAGCCGAGCAGCAGGGTCTCGCCGAGGTCATCGGTGCCGTAGCCCGTCAACACGTGCCACAGGTCATGGGTCGGCAGGCCACGGACGCGGAACCACTCGCGGGTCTCATCGAGGACGGGTAGCGCCTCGCCGATCGATTCAGAGTGCGCCTCCATCTCAGCCTTCAGCTTGACGAGACCGGCGGGATCGAACCCGGTGTCATCGAGATACGCGAGATAGGCGCGGCCGAAGCTGCCGGCGGGCAGCGCCTTCAACGCGGCGCGATCGGACAGGCAGTCGACCAGCGACGGTCGCTGCTCGGCCAGGCGCGCGCCCTCCGGATTGGCCAGAAAACGTTGAAAACGCTGCTCTTCCTCGTCGCCGTCCAAGGCGAGGAAGACCTCGAAGGCTTTTTCGGTGTGGTCCGGGTCGTCGAGCAACTCGCGCAAGGCGCGCAGCGCGCGCCGCCACTCCACCGGCCGCCGTGGCGGGGGGGCCGGGACCGCAGGCCGCGGGCCGGAGGGCGCGGCGTCTACGTGGCTCGCTTGGATCTGGGTACTGATCATCGGGCACCTCCTGGATCGTGATGCCCGGACCCTAGCCGCTACCCGCCGCGCGAGTCCTGACGGTTTCTTGGGGATTTCGTGGTGTTTCGCCGACCCTCGCTCGGCGCCCGGGCAGCTCGGTCGGACGGGCCCGGCATGAGCCCGAGCTCCTCGACGGCCGTGAGCTGCCAGTTGCGGCCGATGCCGAACCAGGCCATTTCCTGGCGCGTCTGCTCGAGCACTTGTGCCGCGCGGACCCGGTCGCCAGGCCGGTCGCGCAGCAGCAGGAAGTGGACGTAGGCAGGACGGTCCATCACCGAGGTGATACCACCCATCGATGCCTCGATCGCGTGCGCTCGCTCGAAGTGTCGTTCGGCCTCTTCGAAACGGCCGACCAGCGCGGCGAGCCCGCCCAGCGCCGTCGCGACGACGCCGCCGATCGAGCGCAGCAGGTCGTGGACGAAGACCAAGTCTTCGTACGGCAGCAGAAGGTCATAGAGCTGCGCGGCGCGCGGGCGGTCGCGGAGCAGGATGGCGACCGTGCTCAGCGATCCCAAGGTGACGATCCAATGCTCGTCGCGCCGGATGCGGTCGAAGCCGGCCGCCGCAAGCGCCTCGAACTCGCGCCGCGCGGCGTCGCGCTCGCCGCGCAGATAGAGCGCGAAGGCCAGGGCGCTGCGCGAGGCGATCTGCCAGCTGTACGGCAGCGCCATCATCTCGCCGAAGAAGACGCGGTTGAGCTCGGGGTCCTCGTCGGCGCCTTGGATGTAGAGGAGCACGTAGAGCTGCGCCGTGCACATGAAGTGCGCGTAGGGTACGGTGCCGCGGCCGCGCGTCAGGGCGGCGCGGAAGAGCTGCTCGGCGCGCTGGAACTCGCCGGCGCCGACCGCGCGGCTGCCGGCGAAGAAGGTGGCGTAAAACAGAAACGCCGGCTGGCGCAGCGCCTCGGCCACCTGCGTGTACGCCGCCAGCGCCCGGTCCGCTGCCACCAGGTCGCCACGCAGCAGGTGCGTGCCGAACTCGGCGTCGTGCGCAAGCAGCGCCATGTGCGGGTTGCGCTGCGATTCGGCGAGCTCCAGCAGCTCGCGCGCCACCGCCAGGCGGTCGTCCAGATGGTCGGGGCCCAGACAGGCCCACAGGCGCGCCTCCAGTGCGTCGCGCAGCGCGGCGCTGTCGCCCGCACGCCGCGCCAGCTCGAGGGCTTCGGCGCTCAGGATTGCGCGCTGGCGCATCGATTCGGAGTAAGGCGGCGCGCCGACCATGCGACTCAGCAGGCGCGCGCGCAGTGCCGGGTCGCTGTCGCCGACTGCGGCCAGCGCGTCGTCGAGCAGCGCCCGCGCCTCGTCCTCGATCGGCGAGCTCATCTCACCGGGGCCGCGGTAGCCGAGCGCGGCGCGGGCGAGCAGGTCGGGGCGCCGCAGCTGGCGCCCGATCTGCCCGGCGCGGCGGAAGGCGGCGCGCGATCGCTCCAGCGCGCCGGCCAGCGCGTGCGCTTCGCCGACCGCGGCGACCAGCGCCCCGAGCTCCGCGTCGTCCGGTGGGCCGTGCAGCTCGAGCACCTGCAACGCGCGCTCGTACTGCCGCGCCCCTTGCTCGTATGCCAACAGCCGTTGCGCGCGCGCCGCGGCGCGCCGGCAGTAGTCGACCGCCTTCCTCGCCACTCCGCTGGGCGCGGCTTGGAAGAAGTGATGCGCGAGCTCGTCGAGGAGGGGATCGAGGTCGGCGCCGCGCGCCGCTTCGAGGGCGGCGCCGGCGCGCGCGTGCAGCCGCACCCGCTCGGGGGTGGTGAGCTCGTCGTACAGGGTCTGGCGGATGAGCGAATGGTGAAAGCGATAGCGGCCGGGGGTGTCCACCTCGTCGAGCACGCGCGCTCGCACGGCTTCGGCCAGCCGCTCGAGCACCGCGTCTTCGCTCAGCTCGGCGACGCGCGCCAGCAGCGGCGTGCCGAACTCGCGGCCGATGACGGCCCCGATGCGGAGCAGCGCGTTGCATGCGTCCGACAGGCCGTCGAGCCGCCGGCCGATCGCATCGCGCACGCTCTGCGGCAGCGTCAGCGACAACGCCGCGGCGGCGCCGGTCAGCTCTCCTGCGTCGGCGAGCAAGCGCGCCACTTCCTGGATGAAGAACGGATTGCCCTCGGTCATTTCGTGCACCGCCGCCGCGACGGCGGCCGCGGCGGGCGCTCCGGCCACGCCGGCGATCAGCCGCTCGGTTTCCTCGGGTGCGAAGCCGCGCAGCGCGATCCGTTCACAGGTCGGCTCGCGCGCCAGGCTGCCGAGCAGCTCGCCGAGCGGATGGCCGCGCCGCAACTCGACGTCGCGATAGGTAGCGACGACGAGCACGCGCGCATCACCGATGGCGCGCGCCGCGAAGCCGAGCAGGCGGAGCGACGCTTCGTCGGCCCAGTGCAGATCGTCCAGCACCAGCACGAGCGGCTGGCGGCGCGCGGCGCGTTCGAGCGC
>Ga0066388_100002206_pt1 | contig 11704 bp, 12 predicted proteins | sample PanSoiMetaGPlot6_FD_64539 | JGI IMG/M metagenome (GOLD analysis project Ga0066388, IMG submission 64539) | Tropical forest soil microbial communities from Panama analyzed to predict greenhouse gas emissions - Panama Soil - Plot 6 (Hybrid Assembly) | ecosystem: Environmental > Terrestrial >... | reverse complement strand
GATGCAGAACATGATGATCAGCGGATAGAGATAGGCGTAGGGGATGCGCAGCACCGTCACGAACAGCCCGACCAGCGGCAGGTTGAGCGCCAGCAGCATCAAATTGCCGACGTACATGGAGGCGATGAACCCCCAGAACACCTGCGGGTGCTCGGTGACGAGCTGCGGCCCCGGCGGCACGCCGTGGATCAGCAGCGCCGCCATCAGCACCGCCGTCACCGGGCCGGTCGGAAGCCCGAGCGCCAGCATGGGCACGAAGGCGCCGGTGGAGGCCGCGTTGTTGGCGGACTCCGGGCCCGCCACCCCCGCCACGGCCCCCCTGCCGAATTCCTCCGGCGTCCTGGAGACGCGCTTCTCCACCGCGTAGGAAAGGAAGGAAGCGATGATGTGCGCCGAGCCCGGCACAATGCCGACCAGGAAGCCGAGCAGCGAGCCGCGCGCAATCGGCGCCGCCGACTGGCGCCACTCCTCGCGGTTCGGCCACAGCTCCGCGAAGCGCGGGGCAGCCACCTTGTCGGTGACGGACGCGCTCGGCGTGGAGAGAATTTCGCCCAGGCCGAACAGGCCCACCGCCACCGGCACGATGCCGATGCCGTCGCCCAGCTCCTTGATGTCGAAGCTGTAGCGGAAGTGCCCCGTCATGACATCGATGCCGATGCAGCCGAGCAAGAGCCCGGTGCACGCCATCAGCAGCGTGCGGACGAGGGACGTCGAGGACATGTAGGCGAGGAACACGAGCCCCAGCACCAGGAGCGCCGTGTACTCAGGCGGCCCGAAGCGCAGCGCGAAAGCGGCCAGCGGTGGCGCCACCAGCGTCAGCAGGACGACGCCCAGCGTGCCCGCCACGAACGAACCGACCGCTGCGATCGCAAGGGCCGCGCCGGCGCGACCCTTGCGGGCCATGGCATAGCCGTCGATGCAGGTCATGACCGAGGCCGCCTCGCCCGGAATGCGCATCAGGATCGAGGTGGTGGAGCCGCCGTATTGCGAGCCGTAGTAGATGCCCGCCAGCATGACGATCGCCTTGGTGGCGTCGAGGCCGAAGGTCACCGGCAGCAGGATGGAGATGCCGGCGAGCGGCCCGATGCCCGGCAGTATGCCGACCAGCGTCCCCACCACGCAGCCGAGGAAGGCATAGAGCAGGACATCCGGCTGGAAGGCGACCGAGAAGCCGAGCACCAGGCTGTTGAAGATGGCGTCCATGCTGCGCCTAAACTCCCAGACGCATGCGCAGGTCCGGGAGATCGCGCGGGACGGATGGCAGAGGCGTCCTCAGGAACCAGGCGAACAGCACAAAGGTGAGCGCCGTCACACCGAGGCTGAAGGCCACCGCTGGCAGGAACCGCTTGCGCTCGACGACGAAAGTCAGGGCGAACAGCAGCAGAGGCACCGTCACCAGGAACCCCAGGATCGTGTAGAGCGCCACCGCCAGTGCGGCGACGAAGCCGACGCGCAGGGCATGCGGAAGGTCCGACCAGGAGATGCTCGCGAGCGGCGGGCTTGAGCGGGCACCTGCGAACAGCAAGGCGCCGAATCCCATCAACAGGACGACCACCAGGGTCGGCAGCATCCCCGCGCCAGGCGACGCCAAGGTCCCGAACGGGAGATCACCGCTCACTGCCAGGACCAGGACGCCGACGATGACAAACGCGCCGCCGGCCACATGGTCTCTTCGCACGATCATGGGTTCTCCCGCTCACAAGGTCTTTCGCATGAGGTCCGAGGACGCGACGTGGTCGTAGCCAAGTCCCGCATAGAACGCCCCCGCCTTGCGTGTGTGCAGCGCGATGGAGCTCAGCCCCTGTGCCCTGGCCCACTCCTCGGCCAGCCGCATCAGCGCCCTGCCCAAGCCTTGGCCGCGTGCGTCCGCATCGATAACGATGGCTTGCACGACGGCCTCGCAGGGCTTTTCCAGCGCCGGGCGCTTGAACACATGCAACATGCCGACGACGCGACCTCCGAGCTCTGCCACAACAAAGCGATGGTCGGCAGCTTCGAGCACGCCTGCGATGCGGCGGGTCAGCTGCGCTTCCGCGATGTCGTAGCCGAGCTGCCGCACCAGATCGCGCACGACCGCCAGGTCGGACTGCCGGAATGGGCGCACCTGCAGCCCGGGCGGGTCGTCCCGAACCATGCTCTCGCCCTCACGTTGAACCGCCGCTGCTCGGGTCGGCCGCTGGCAGCCCGGATCGCATCCTATACCCTGCCGATGGACTGCACGGCGTCCTCAACGCGCCTTGCGTCCTCGTCCCAGAACTTGGCGAACTCCGGCTGGTCGAGATGGGCCACCACATCGCCGATGTTCTGGATCGCCTGGTTGAACTGGGGGGTGCCTGCGGCCCTCGCCGTCTCCTCGCGCAGCTTGCGGATGACGTCTTCCGGTGTCCCCCTCGGCGCGAACAGGCCGGCCCAGATGGAGAACTCCACGTCGTAGCCGAGCTCCTTGAGCGTGGGCACGTCGGGCATCGCGGCGGCCCGCCGCGGTGAGAAACAGGCCAGCGCCCTGAGCTTGCCGGCCCTGATTTGCGCACTCGCCGCGGCGATCGAGGAGACCAGCACCTGCGCGTTGTTGCCGAGAAGGGCGGTCAGTGCCGGCCCGCCGCCGGGGGTCGGCAGGTGCCGCATCTGGATCCCCGTGGCCTTGGTGAACAAGGCGGTCGGCAGGTGCAGCGCCCCGTAGAGCCCGGAGGAGGAGAAGATGAGCTCGTTCGGCCGCTTCCTGGCGTCGTCGACGAACTGCTGCAGCGTGGTGTACGGCGTCTGGTCGTTAACGACCAGCAGCATTGGCCCCTCGGTGAGACGCGCGATCGGCACGAAGCTGGCGCGCGTGAACTTCGGCGCGCGCCCGAACAGCCTGTCGACCGCCTCGAAACCGGAGATCGACGGCAGGTGCGCGAGCAGCGTGTAGCCGTCGGGCCTCGCCGAGGCCGCGAACTGGGCGCCCACGGCGCCGGCGGCGCCGGGCTTGGTGTCGATCACCACCGGCTGCCTGAAGAGCCCCTCCAGCACCGCCGCGAACGGCCGGCAGACCACGTCAACGGCACCGCCGGGAGGAAACGGATTGATGATGGTGACGGCGCGCGAGGGATAGACCTCCTGGGCCGCCGCAGGCCAGATACCCCAACTCCCCAAGGCTGCAGCCGAGCCGACGACGAACCGGCGTCTGTCCATCGCATCCTCCCTTCGTCACCCCCGCGGGTGGGAGAGGCATGCTTCCTGCCCCTCGTTTGGAGGCATGGTAGCGGCGCGCCTTCGACCCGGTCAACTCCGGTCGAGATAAGGCATACGCCCGAGAGCAAGGCTCGGCCCGCAAACGGAATAGACCGTCGAATAGGGAACCGCTGCGGAACCGGACAGCGGCTATCTGGAGATGCTGGGCGCGCCTTGCACCGGCCCACTCTCCCACAGAGGAAGCAGGAGGCCCGCGGACATGGCGAGGCAGCAGACGACAATGAAGGCGAGCGTGATGACCCGGTTCCACAGCTTCTCCTGCCCGATGTCGGTCGTCACGCTCGCCCTGTCTTCTTTGGGCGAGAGCAGGCGAACGCTGTAGTCGGAAAGGGGGAAGTCGACAAAGATATAGGAGAGTTCGGTCCGATGGATTTGGAGGTCACCGACAGTTTGCTCGACTTTCAGGTTACAGAAGTGGATGAGGACCACCCGCGACCTGCATTCCCCCTTCACGAGCCGGGCCTCGGTCGCCTCTTCCACATCGGTGCCGATGCGCAAGTCTCGGAGCAGCAGACTTCCCTGGTCCCAAACGAGCCAGACACTGACCGCCAAGAAGACCAGGCAGCCCAGCACACGAAAGACACGTTCGCTCGTCTTCATAGCTCTTTCCCTGATGCAGCCAACCACCCCGCGGAGGTCGCCGGATGCAGGGACGGCCAACGCGGCGTGCACGACTTTTCAGAAAGCGATGCGAAGCCACGCGCACGGACCGTGCGCTAGCGCCGGCATGTCGGACAATTGCGCAACAATCGTGGCTGGGAGCGATGAGACCGGAACGTTGTGGCTGTGCTGCCACTGCGAGACGGCCCGGCTTGCGGTTCTGCCGGCACGTGCCTGCTGGAGGCCTTGTCCTGCGTGCCAGGCCGGCGGCGTTGAGCTTCAGTGCAACACGGGGCCCTTCAGCAGCTTTTGGCGATCGATGGAGTTGACCCTGACCTCGAAGGTCCTGCCCTCGCGGTTGATGGTCATCGGCACCACCACGCCGGCCTCTCCCAGCGCCCAGATGCGGCGGAACAGCCCCGCCAGATCGCTTACTGGCGCACCCGCCACGGACAGCACGATATCGCCTTCCCGCAGATCCGCCTTGCGCGCGGGCCCGCGGCTGGCGACGCCCAGGATGGCGACGCTGCTGCCGATCTCGGTGGCATAGAGGCCGAGCCACGGCCGCGCCGGACGGCTCGGCCGGCCGATCGTGGCGAGATCCTCGAAGATCGGCTTCAAGAGGTCGATGGGCACGATCATGTTGGCATCGTCCGCCTGTCGCGACTGGCGCGCCGCCTGCCGCACGGGATCGGAGTTGGCCGATTGGATCTGCAGCGAGCCGATGCCGAGGAGGTCGCCGGCGGGGCCGATCAGTGCGGTGCCTCCCCAGAACGGATGCGCGGGCGCCGTATAGATCGCCTCGTCGAGGACGTATTCCCAATAGCCCGCGTACTCCTGCTTGGCGATGATGCGCGCCGCCACGGCGCGGCTGCGACCGCCGGAGCCTGCGACGACAACGCGCATGCCCACCTGGGCGTCGCCGGAACGTCCCAGGGGCAGGGCCGGCAGATCGAGGTGCGCCAGCGCCTGTACCAGGCCGAAGCCCGTCTCCTGGTCGTAGCCGAGGACGTGGCCGGGAACGGTGCGGCCGCCGCTCAAGGAAAGCCAGACGGTCTCGGCCTCCGTGATCAGATAGCCAATGGTGAGAACGATTCCATCCTTGCGGATAAGGGCGCCGTGTCCCGCGCGCTCGGTGCCCAGCACCTCTGCCGTGAAGGCATCCGGCGGTACCAGCGCCCTGATGCCAACCACGGCCGCCAGAACATCGTCGAGCTCGTAGGTATAATCCTCGGGTTTCGGCTGCACGGCTCTCCCCGACTCGAAGCGGGCTTTCCTTTCAGCAATGTAGCGTTTCTGACGGTAAGCCGCCACCACCACAACCGCTACGGCGATGGAAGCGAATTGGTACGGAGCGGAACGCGCAGGATTGCGCGAATCGCTGCTCCTCTCCCTCTGTATATGATAGCGAGGTGACCGTCTGATGGGAGCGGAAGTGGAGGGAACGTCATGAGAAAGGTCCTGGGCTCATTTGAGCCGGCCGGCACGCCCGAGCAAACTACATGTCGATCGTTGGCATGCTGCCAAACCCGGGCTCAACGACGGCAACAGGGCTCGAGCCGGAGCATCATCCACCCAAACGCGGTCAACCCATTCTAAGGAGCAGCATCATGGCAGCATTTTTTGCCTTTCTACACCACCTGTCCGCATTCACGCTGTTCGCCGCGCTGGTCGTCGAGTTCGTGCTAATCCGCAGTGCGCTGACGGTGGAGAGCGCACGCAAGATCCAGCTGGCCGACATGATCCTGGGCATCGCCGCGGTCGTGCTGCTCCTGGTGGGGTTGGCGCGCGTTTTTCACTTCGAGAAGGGCGCCACCTACTACTTCCACACCTGGACGTTCATCGCCAAGCTTGCGCTGTTCCTCATCGTTGCGCTGATCTCCATCATCCCGACGCTGGAGTTCCTGCGCTGGCGCCCGGCGGTGAAGGCGGGACAGGTTCCCACCATCGCACCTGAGAAGCTGAAGCAGGTCCGCTCCATCATCCATTACGAGATGGCCGGCGTCGTGCTGATCATCCTTATGGCCGCGCTGATGGCCAAGGGCATCGGGTTGTTCCTCTAACCGGCAGTTTGGAAGGTCGAGCCATGTCCCTTGAGCTCTATGCAGCCTACCTCGTCGCCTGCTTCCTCATCATGATCATGCCAGGGCCGACGGTCGCCTTGATCGTCGCCAACAGCCTGAGATCAGGCGCCAAAGCCGGCCTGCTCAACGTCGCGGGGACACAGGTCGGCCTCGCCATCATCATCGCCGTCGTCGGCGTCGGTCTGACCTCGCTCATCGAGGCGCTGGGGCACTGGTTCGACCTGCTGCGGCTCATCGGAGCGGCCTATCTCGTGTGGCTCGGATGGCGCATGCTCCGGGCCGAGGCCAGCATCGAGAGCGCGGAGGCCGCAAAGCCTCCGCGCGGCGGCTTCTTCGTGCAGGGCCTCATCGTCGCCCTGAGCAACCCCAAGACGCTGCTGTTCTTCGGTGCCTTCTTCCCGCAGTTCATCGACCCGCACGGCGACTACGCCCTGCAGATCGTCACCATGGGCCTGACCGCGCTCGCCTTCGCCGCCGTCAGCGACAGCACCTACGCCCTCCTCTCGGGCCGCGCCCGCCGCCTCCTCGCCCGCCACCGCGTCCGCCTCATCTCGCGGCTCGGCGGCGGCTTCCTCATCGGCGGCGGCGTGTGGCTGGCTCTGGCACGCACGCGCTGACACTGAGCCGGCGACGGCGCGGCGCCTCCGATTTGCGGCGGCTAGAAGTCCGACGACCCCGAGCGGCACCGTCCAGGACAACCACGACGCCAGGGCGTAGATGGCCTCGAACGAGGCGGCCCGGCTGGCCGCCGCCCACGTCGCAAGCCGCAGCCACAGCGCGCCCGAGGCGATCGCGGCCACGGCCAGCATGAGCCACTTGTGGCGCTTAACATCGCCCTCCCGGACCGCGCGCACCGCGATCGGCACCAGGGTGATCCAAACGACGGCCTGCGCCAGAAAGCCGGCGCGCGCGATCCAGTGGCTCTGGCTCGCCAGCGCCGCCGGCACAGCCGTGACGCCCCCGACAAGCACGAGTATTGCCGCGGTCCGGCCAACAAGCTTGTGCAGACTGAACCCGTGACACGCAATCGCGATCGGCACCACGACCAGGGCCAGTCCCGCAGAGGCCATGTGCATCCGGAACAACATCCCCAGCCGCTGCTCCACCAGCCATAGGGGGTAGGGTAGCGGCAGCAGGCCGGCCGCGGTGCCGAGGGCGATCGCGCACAAAGGAAGGGCGAGGACGAGCAGGATGAGAGCGGCGTACCGAAGCAAGGGGGTGTTCGTCTCCAGCGAGCGATGCCGGGGTGCGATCATGCTCACAAGCCTGGCCGCCGCTTTCGGCTGCGTGATGGCCGCCGCGTATCCTGCGCTCGCGCAGCCCCAGGCATCCGACCTTGCCGGCCGCTGGATGAGCTCCGCGGCCGACGCCAAAGGTCAGCTCAGGTATGACCTGGTGCCTTGCGGCAACGGCTGGTGCGGCGTCGAGGTGAAGGAGGACAAGACCTGCGGTCGCACCGCCCTGCGCCTCGACGCCGGAGCATCGACCCAATTCGGCGTCACCTTTTTCGGGAGCTTCGAGCGGGCGGCTGCGACGCAGCCCTACGCCGTCAAGGCCCAGCTGTACGTGCAGCCGCAGCCGGCGGCGCCGAGCGGGCTCATGCTCTTCGTGCAGGGCTCTACCGATGGCAACTTTCAACCGTTTCGCCGCACCTACCCGATGCAGATGCTCATGACCCGTGCCGGCGATGCCGTCTGCCACGCCGAGCAGAGGACATCCTAGGCCGCGCGAGGTTATGCCGCATCCGGGACCAGGCGCTCCACGAACGTCACGAACTCCTCACCCTTGATCCGCTCCGGCGTGAATGTGTTCACCTCCTTGCTCGGGTCCGGGTAGCCGAGCGACATGCCGCACACGATCATCTGCTCCTTCGGAATCCCGAGCCGCCTCTGCAGCACATCGTAGAAGTTGAGGAACGCGGCCTGCGGGCAGGTCTCCAGGCCGAAGGGGCGGGCGGCGATCATGACGTTCTGCAGGAACATGCCGTAGTCGAGCCAGGAGCCCAGCTGCAGGTCGCGGTCGATGGAGAAGATGAGGCCCACCGGCGCGTCGAAGAACAGGAAGTTGCGCCGGTGCTGGGCGTGCATCTTGTCCTTGTCGGCGCGGCCGATGCCGAGCAGCCCGTAGAGGCCCCAACCGCAGGCGCGCCGGCGCGCCTGGTACGGCTCGCGCCACTGCTCGGGGTAGTAGTTGTACTCGCGCGGCCCCACCTTGCCGGCGTCGTAGAGATCGGCGATCTCGCCGGCGACCTCCTCCTTCACGGCGCCGTCGAGCACCCACACCTTCCACGGCTGCACGTTGGAGCCGGAGGGCGCCCGTCCCGCGATCAGGAGGATGCGCTCGATGAGCTCGCGCGGTACCGGCTTTGGCAGGAAGGCGCGGAAGCAGTGGCGGCCAACAATGGCCTCCTCGACGGTCATCATCCCGGGGGTTCCTGGACGCGATGGCATGCTAAGCTCGCCGAGCTTGGCACGGTGCCGAACGCGGGGTCAATGAGCGCCGGCCAGCCTCGAGGGGAGGAGCGCCGATGACAGCATCAAGCGAGCCATCGCAACGGGAGAGCCGCACGTGAGTTTTGAACGCCTGTTTCACCCCCGATCCATCGCCATCATCGGGGCGTCCGCCGACCTGACGCGCATCGGTGGCCATCCCATCAAGGCGCTCCGGAATGCCGGCTACAAGGGCCCGGTCTATCTCGTCAATCCCAAGTACCCGGAGCTGCACGGCGTCAGGTGCTACCCCGATGCCGTCTCGATCGGCGAGCCCTGCGACCTTGCCATCATCGCGGTCCCGGCGCCTGCCGTCGGCCAGGCGATCCGCGACTGCGGCAAGGCCGCCATTCCTTTCGCGGTGGTCTTGACGGCTGGGTTCCGCGAAACCGGGGCGGAGGGGCGCGCGCTCGAGGAGCAGCTGAAGCAGGCCATTGCCGAAAGCGGCGTGCGCATTGTCGGCCCCAACTGCCAGGGCATGCTGTCGCTGCAGTCGCGCGTCTATGCCGCCTTCGGCAGCGTCGCCGACGAGACCGAGTTCCGCCACGGCAGCGTGTCGTGCGCCTTCCAGTCGGGCGGCTTCGGCTATGCCGTGGTCAATCTGGCCGAGGCCCAGGGCGTGGGCTTTCGTGTCTGCGTCTCCTCCGGCAACGAGACCGACATCGACATGCCGCAGTTCCTCTCCGCCTTCCTCGACGATCCCGGCACCTCCCTGGCATTTGCCTACCTGGAGGGCACCCCCGACGCACGGCGCCTGCTCGATGTCGGGCGCAAGTCGCTTGAGACCGGCAAGCCGGTGCTGATCTGGAAGGCGGGCACCACGGAGGCCGGCGTCAAGGCGGCCGCCTCCCATACCGCCAACATGACGGGCAGCTACGATCTCTACCGCGCAGCGCTGCGCCAGGCCGGCCTCATCGAGGTGGACGATGTGGAACCGATCGTCGATATCGCCAAGCTGTTCGCCCAGGGGCGGCTGCCCAAGGGCAATGCGGTGGGCGTGCTGTCGATCTCCGGCGGCTCCGGCGTGGTCTACGCGGATGCCGCCGTGCGCGGCGGATTGACGCTGCCGCCGTTCTCCGATGCGACGATCACCGCGCTCCGCAAGATCGTTCCGTGGTTCGGCTCACCCGAGAACCCGGCGGACGTAACCGCCAACTTCGTCAACAACATGGACCTGCTGGCAGAAGCGCTGGCGATCGTCGTAGAGGATCCCCGCCTCGACCAGCTGTCCATCCTGCTGGCCTCCATCTCCGGCAACTCCGCGCAGCGCATGGCCGAAGGTATCGCCGCGGTCGCCCGCAAAACGGACAAGCCGATCCACGTCGCCTGGTCCGGCCGGCATGCGAAATCGCCGGAGGCCCTGAAGGCGCTCACCGAGGCCGGCGTGCCCTTCATCACGACGCCGGTGCGGCTGGCACGCGCTGCCGCGGCGCTGGCCCGCTTCGCCGCCGACCAGCGCCGCATCTTGCCCCGCCGGGCGCCCGAGGTGCGCATGCCCGCGGGTCTTGAGCTGCCTGCAGGCGCCGTGACGCTCAACGAGGCGGAGAGCAAGGCCGTGCTGGCCGCATTCGGCATCTCCACGCCCAAGGAGGTGTTCGTCGCCGACGGCGCGGACACGGCAGCAGCTGTGAGCGACCTTGAGCCGCCGTTTGCCGTGAAGGTCGTCTCGCGTGACATCGCCCACAAGACCGAGGCCGGTGGCGTGAAGCTCGGCGTTGCCCGCGAAGGGCTCGCCGATGCCGTGCGCCTGGTGACGGCCAATTCCGCGGCGGCTGTGCCGGGCGCGAAGATCGACGGCGTCCTTGTCTCCGAGATGGCGCAGGGCACGGAGGTGCTGATCGGCGTCATCAACGATGAGGCCTTCGGGCCGATGGTCGCGCTTGGCCTCGGCGGCGTGCTGACCGAGGTGCTGAAGGATGTGACCTACCGCGTGGCACCATTCGAGATCGGCACCGCGCGCGAGATGATCGCCGAGCTGCGCGGTGCGAAGCTGTTCGACGGCTATCGCGGTAAGCCCGCCGCCGACAAGGAGGCGCTGGCCCGCACCTTGGTTGCGGCCTCGCAGATGGCGGCCGCCCTTGCGCCACGGCTGAAGGAGCTGGACATCAATCCGGTGTTCGTCGGTCCCGCCGGCGTCGCGGCAGCCGATGCGCTCGTGGTCTTGAAGTGATTGCGCCATTGCCGGGTGCCCGGCGCCTCCCCGCCCCCTCCGGGTCAATCCACCGGAGGGGCGGGAGCGTACTGGGCGCTGATGGGGCGCGTAGGAGCCTGGCGAAGCGCGGGGGAGACGGGGAAGAAGAGGGAGTTGCAACAATGACGCAGCAATGGCTCAACGTCTTGGGGATCGTACTCGACTTTGTCGGCTTCATGCTGCTTTTGCGTGAATGGTGGCTCGCCTTCTTCAATGAAGGCCGCCAGATGCAGCTGGCCGAGCAGCTCGACCGCATGCGGGCGCTGCGCAACATGCGCCCGCGCGACCCGGGCGAGCGCAACCCGTTCGAGACGATAGAGCGCATGCAGGACGAGCAGGCGATCCGCACAGCGCGCGCCGAGCACCGCGCCGCCATGACCTCGCGCCGCGGCGTATTCCTCGTGGCCACGCTGCTGATCGTGGCGGGCTTCCTGCTGCAGCTCATCGCCGCCTGGCCCGGCTGCTGTGCGCCATGGATCACGCCGCAGCAGTGACGACTTGACCCGCCGCCGGTGCCAAAGGCCCGCATTCCGCCGGCGATGCAATTGCGCGGCGCCGTAGGCGCCGGCAACATGGTGCGGTCGAGAGGAAACGTGATTTCTCTAACTACAATATTGATATGTCTTGGCTTTTTGGCGCGCCAACCAAGTGGGTTTGTACCCATGATTTGTACCAAGCACAAGGCTCTTAGCGAGGCCGCTTCCCGGCGTGCGATCGCTTGCTCGCCTTCTCTCCTACGGACGTCCGGCCGTTCTTCGTTGGCCCAATTTGCACGTGACGCGATGATCGTGCTGTAGTCCCCCTTTCAGTGCTTGGGGGTGTGACCGTGCGCTTCATTCCGAAGTCGATAGTGGACGCATATCCGTGGCTTACCGAAACGGTGTCGGTGCTAGCCTACTTGCAGGAGCTTTGGCACCAGTATCAAAACCTCGTAATCCTGATTGGCCTCTTTGTCGTAGCGAGGCGCCTCCGGCAAGAACGCATCAAGTTGGGTGAGCGTGTCGATACTCTCGGGCAGATTGTGAGGGCGACACGGGATCAAGCCGAGGCCGCACTCGCCCAGCCACAAGCAGGTCAGTCGAGATCGGAAGTGGCGGGAACGCAAGCGC
>Ga0066388_100002205_pt1 | contig 11705 bp, 11 predicted proteins | sample PanSoiMetaGPlot6_FD_64539 | JGI IMG/M metagenome (GOLD analysis project Ga0066388, IMG submission 64539) | Tropical forest soil microbial communities from Panama analyzed to predict greenhouse gas emissions - Panama Soil - Plot 6 (Hybrid Assembly) | ecosystem: Environmental > Terrestrial >... | reverse complement strand
AGCGACCACTGGTCCTGCTGATCGCCGCCTGGCGTGCCGAACGCCAGGTACGGCTCGCGGTCCCGCAGCGCGAGGCTCGGGGTCAGGGTGGTGCGCGGCCGCTTGCCCGGCGCGAGCGTGGCCGGCAGGCCCGGGGTCAGGGTGAACATCTGCGCCCGGGTGCCGAGGCCGAAGCCGAGGCCGGGGATGACCGGAGAGGACTGCAGCCAGCCGCCGCTCGGCGTGGCTGACACCATGTTGCCGAACCGGTCGGCGACGTCGAGGTGGCAGGTGTCGCCGGCCCGGTGGCTGGAGGCGGCCGGACCGGTTCCCGAGCCGGTACCGCTCGTACGCAGGGTCGGCTCGCCGGTGGCAGGGTCCAGCCGGGGCGGCTCCGCGTCCAGGCTGGGCTCCGTGCTGGCGCCGGCGCCTGGCGCACCGGTGACGAAGCCGGGCAGGCGGGGCATCCGGCCATCCGGGGCGCCTGGCCGCAGCTCGGCCGAGGCCTCCGGTCCGATCAGGCGGCGGCGCTCGTCGGCGTATTCGGCCGAGAGCAGGGCCTTGACCGGCACGTCGGCGAAGTCGGGGTCGCCGTACCAGGCCTCCCGGTCGGCGAACGCGAGCTTGCCGCATTCGGTCACGGTGTGCACGAAGTCGGCGGTGCCCGGGCCCATGGCCGCCAGGTCGAAGCCGTCGAGCAGGGCGAGCTGCTGGAGGAACACCGGTCCCTGGCCCCACGGCCGGGTCTTGCACACGGTCAGCCCGCCGAACTCGTACGTCAGCGGCTCCTCCAGGCACGGCTGCCAGCCGGCCAGGTCGGCGTAGGACAGCAGCCCGCGGTGCGGTCGGCCGGTCACGTCCATGACCTCGGCCGAGGCGACGTAGGCGGCGATCGCCTCGGCGACGAAGCCCTGGTAGTAGGTCCGCCGGGCCGCCTCGATCTGCTCGTCGCGGTCCCGGCCCGCCGCTTCGGCCTCGTCCAGGATGAGCCGGTAGGTGGCGGCCAGCGCAGGGTTGGCGAACAGGGAGCCCGGCGCGGGTACCTGGCCGCCCGGCAGGTAGATCTCGGCCGAGCTCGGCCAGTGCTCGCCGAACAGCTCGGCCACGCTGGCGATGCCCCAGCTGGCCGCGGGCGGCAGCGGGTAGCCGGCCGCCGCGTAGCCGATCGCGTAGCCCATGACGTCCCGCAGCCGCATGGTGCCGAACTCCCGCAGCAGCAGCATCCAGGCCCCGAACGCGCCGGGCACGCAGGCGGCCAGCAGCCCGCTGCCGGGCACGAGGTCGAGGCCGAGACCGGCGAACGCCCCGGGCGTGGCGGCGGCGGGCGCGGTGCCCTGCCCGCACAGCACGAAGGTCTCACCGCGGCCGGCGTGATGGGCGATGACCGGGACCTCGCCGCCGGGACCGTTCAGGTGCGGCTCGACCACCTGGAGCACGAGCCCGGCGGCGACGGCCGCGTCGAACGCGTTACCGCCGTGCTCGAGCACCGCCAGCCCGGCCGCGGAGGCCAGCCAGTGCGTCGAGGTCACCATGCCGAACGTGCCCGCGAGTTCCGGCCTGGTCGTGAATCCGGCGATGTCACCCATGACCCGATCCTCTCACCGGGCCCCGGGCGTGTGCCGGTCCGGCCTGGCCAGGGGGTCCGGGGAACCAGACCCTGACGTCGCGGTAACGTCTCTGCCATGGACCTCTCCCCCCGGGTACGCGCCGTCTGCGACCTGGCCGTCGCCGAGGTGCGCGAGTTCGCGGGCCGGCACGAGTACGACGGCACGCCGCAGGACCTGTCCCCGGCGGGAGTCCGGGCCGGGCTGGCCCGGCTCGCGGCGGCGCGGGCCGAAGGCGAGCGGCAGGCGGACCCGCACGACGAGGCGCACCTGGCCGCGGCGCAGGAGCAGGCGCGGGTCGTCTACGCCGGTCTCGAGCTGCACCGCAGGAACCCCCTCCTCCACCTCGGCGAGCTCGACCTGGCCTGCTACGACCGGGACTACGCCCCCCAGGAGGAGCGGGACGCCGCGCGAGCCGAGCACCTGGCCGCCTGGCCGAGGATCGCGGACGCGGCGGTGGAGTCACTGGACCAGGTGAGCGCCCCGGTCGCCGAGGCGCTGCTGGGCGCCATCCGCGGCCTGACGGCCGGGCTCGCCGCGGGATCAGGCCGCGGCCCGGACGAGGCGGTGCTGGCCGCCGCGCGGGCGGCGCACGCCCGGCTGGTCGCGCACGTCGAGCGCGCGGCGGCCGACGGCGACCCCGACCCGGCGCTCGGCGCCCCCGCGCTCGCCGCGCTGATGAGCGGCGCCGAGGCGCTGCCGGTGAACCTGGGCCGACTGGCCGATCAGGCCGACGCCGAACGGGACCGGCTGCACGCCGCGCTGGCCGAGGCGTGTGCCAGGCTCGGCCCAGAATACCGGGACCGGCCGGCCCACGATGTGGCCCGCGACCTGGTCCGGGACCACCCGGACGGGGCCCGCGTGGTCGACGCGGCCCGGACATGGACCGAACGGGCGATAGAGTTCACTCGCGATCACGACCTGGTTCCCTACCATGACGGAGAGTGCCTGGTCGGCCTCGCGCCCGAGTCACGGCGCTGGGGCACGGCGATGATGTCGTGGGCCGCTCCCGGCGAGCCCGAGGGCCCGTCCTGGTATCACATCACGCCGCCCGACGAATCCTGGCCGGCCCGCGAGCAGGAGGAGTGGCTGGAGATGTTCAGCCACACCACGCTGCCCGGCATCACGGTGCACGAGGTGGCGCCCGGGCACTTCTCCCACGGCCGGGCCCTGCGGCACGTGACATCCGAGGTCAGGCGGACCCTGCACTCCAGCGCGTTCATCGAGGGCTGGGCGCACTACGGCGAGGAGCTCTGCCTGGAGGAGGGGTTCGGCGCCGGTGACCCGCGGATCGCGATCGGCATCTGGCTGGAGGCGCTGGTCCGGGTGACCCGGCTGGCCTGCGCCATCGGCGTGCACACGGCCGGGATGACGGTCGAGGACGCGGCGCGCCGGTTCGAGGCGGACACCCACCTGTCCGGGCCCGCGGCGGCGTCCGAGGCCCGGCGGGCCACCTTCGACCCGACCTACGGCCGGTACACCTGGGGCAAGCTGGAGATCCTCAAGCTCCGCGAGCGGGCCAGGAAGGACTGGGGCGGCGGCTTCACGCTGCACCGCTTCCACACGGCCATGCTCGACCTCGGATCCCCGCCGATCGGCCTGCTCGGCACCGCCGTTGACCGCGGCTGAGGACCGGATGCGTGAGCGGTAACCTGTGGTCGTGCGCGGACTGAGCCAGGCCCTCCGGATGGCGGCCGCCGCCGTACTGGCGGCGCTCGTGGTGACCGGGTGCGCGGCGGCCGGGGCCAGCTCGCCGATCCACGTGGCCGCCGCGTACGTGCCCGCGCCGACGACGCCGGGAACCACGGTCGCGTACCTGCAGATCCGCAACAACGGCCAGGCCGACCGGCTGATCTCGGCGCAGACCAGCGTGGGAGGAAAGGTACAGCTGCGGGCGCCGGAGGCGCGGCGGGCGGGCGTCCTGACCATGCGTACCGTGCCGGACATCCCGATCCCGGCGAACTCGATGACGCGGCTCAACCCCGACTCCTACCACCTGCTGATCACCGGGGCCGGGGCCATGCCGGACGGCAAGGACATCACGCTGCGGCTGACCTTCGCCAACGCGGGCACGATCACCATCCTGGCCATGGTCATCAACCCGCAGTCGGGCAACAGCAGCAGCTACTTCCCTTAGCTGATCGCGGCGGGGGCCGGGGACGAAGGGACCGTGGCCCGGCGGGTCAGCGGCAGCCTGGCCCGGGTGTCCGCATCGCGCGGCGTGTAGACGATGATGCGCGACTCGGGCAGGGCGGGCAGCTCGAGCTCGCTGACCGCCAGGCTCAGTGTCCCGGCGCGCGGGTGCAGGTAGGTGAGGGTCCGCGGCTCGGGGTCGGTCACCTCGTGCCGGGCCCACAGCTCGGCGAACTCGCGGCTCAGGCTGGCCAGCCTGCGGATGTCCTCCTCCCAGTCGGGATCGCCGATGTGCCTGCTGTAGGCGGAGCGCAGCCGCGCGACGAGGTAGCGGACGTGGGCATCGTACTCGGGGAACTTGCTCCGGGCGCTCGGCTCGGTGACGCAGCACCACAGGGTGTTCTTGTGGACGCACGGCATCGAGTGCCAGTCCCAGAACAGCTCCTCCGAGGCGGCGTTGGTCAGCAGGATGTCGAACCGGCTGTTGACCAGCGAGGCCGGCAGCGGGTCGAGCGAGACGAGGATCTCGCGGACGGAGTCCGGCACGGGGGTGCGCGTGCACTCGGCCCGCAGCGGCGTGGCCTCGGCCAGGCGGTACAGGTGCTCCCGTTCGGCCTGGTCCAGCCGGAGCGTACCGGCCACCGCGTCGAGGACCTGGGTGCTGGCGTTGATCTGGCGGCCCTGCTCCAGCCAGGTGTACCAGGTGACGCCCACGCCGGCCAGCAGCGCGACCTCTTCGCGCCGCAGCCCCGGCGTGCGCCGCCGGGAGCCGCGCGGCATGCCGAAGTCACCCGGGCTGAGCCGGGCCCGGCGAGCCTTCAGGAACTCGCCGAGCTCGGCGCGCCGCCGCTCGCCGGCCAGCCGCGCCCTGTCCCTGCGTGCGGCGTCCTTCCGCGCGGGCTTGCCCTTCGGTTCGTACGTGACCAAGGTCCCTTCCCATCACCGAAACTGCCCCAGTCAAAACCTAGCGGTCCCCACTGACATTTCCGTTGGGGACCGTGGGCCGACGGGGGGTGATGGGCGCGATGTGTCCGGCGGGCTCCCGGGGAGTTGGGGGGAGCCGGGAGCCCACCGGAGTCCTGGGCGGACGGGGTCAGGGCAGGATCTTGGAGCCGCTGGGGCTGGCCGGCAGAGCGGCGGGCCTGGTAGGCCCGGCGGCGGCGGTGGCGGCGGGCGTCAGGACCGCCGCTCTGCGTCGGATGAACATGGACAGACTGTGCCAGACCGGACTGGAGCGGCACTGAAACGGCACTGCAACGGCGGACGGGCCGCAGGTCAGGCGGTCCAGGCGACGGGCAGGCGCTTGACCCCGCGCTGGAAGTTGGAGCGCAGGTAGGACGGCGGGCCCGCGGGGGCCAGGGCAGAGGTGCGGGCCAGCACCTCGGCGAACAGGGCGCACATCTGGACCCGGGCCAGGTGGGCGCCCAGGCAGAAGTGCGGGCCGTGGCCGAATACCAGGTGCGGGTTGGGCTGGCGGCGGATGTCGAAACGGTCCGGGTCGGCGAAGACGGCGTCGTCACGGTTGGCCGAGGTGAAGGAGACGACCACCTTGTCTCCGGCGCGGACGGGCTGACCGCCGATCCGGGCGTCGGCCGCCGCGGTCCGGCGGAACGTCATCACCGGCGTCCACCAGCGCAGCATCTCGTCGGCCGCGACCGGCAGCAGCGACGGGTCGGCGCGCAGCTCGCCGGCGGCCCGCGGGTGCTCGAGGAGCGCGATGCACGCGCCGGGCAGGCCGTTGCGCAGGGTCTCGTTGCCGGCCACGGCGAACAGCCAGAACATGTTCTCGAACTCGGCCACCGAGACCCGGGCACCGTCCTCGTCCGGCTGGGCCAGCAGGATCGACATCACGTCGTCCCCGGGACGGCGCCGCTTCTCCTCGGCCAGCAGGTGGGCGTAGGCGTACAGGTCCGGCATCCCCTCCCGGGTGCGCGGGTCGGGCATCCGCCCGCCGGCGCCGGGCGACGGCCGCTCGGCGAGCGCCTCGCGGGCCATGGCCGTGCCGGCCTCCGGGTCGAACTCGGCCGAGGAGGCGTAGTCGGGGTCCTGGTAGCCGATCACCCGGTTGGACCAGTCGAACAGCAGCCAGCGGTCCTGCTCGGGCACGCCGAGCACGTCGGCCAGCGTGAGCAGCGGCAGGTCGGCGGCTACGTCCGTGGCGAAGTCGCACTCGCCGCGCGGGCCGGCGAACACGCGGTCGCAGATGGCCCGGGCGTGACCGCGGATGCGGTCCTCGAGCCCGGCCACCGCCCGGGGCGTGAACGACCGGCCGAGCAGCCGCCGCAGCCGGGAGTGCTCCGGCGGGTCCATGTTGAGCATCATCCGCCGGACGTAGCTCAGCGCCTGGGACGTGGCGGGGTCGCGGATCTGGGTGGCGCCGAGCGCGGAGGAGAACAGCTCAGGCCGCCGCAGCACCGATTCCACGTCGGCGTGCCTGAACACCAGCCAGAAGCCCGGCCCTTCCGGCCAGCCCAGCACGGGAATCTCCGGCACCCACGCGACCGGGGACTGGCGGCGCAGCCTCGCCAGCGCCGCGAACGGCACGCCGCCGGTGTAGGTGGCCGGATCGAAGACGACCTCGGTGTCGGGGCGGGCCGCCGTGGTCATTCCCGCCCCAGGAACTCCTCGATCGAGGTGGCCAGCGACACCGGCGATTCGAACATGGGGTAGTGCCCGGCGTCGGAGAGGATGGTCATCTCGGCCTCGGGGAAGAAGACCAGCCAGGTCTGCTCCATCACGTCGGCGGACAGGGCCGGGTCGTTCACCCCCACGATCAGCTTGACCGGCGTCCTGGTGTCGACCTTGGCCTGGTCCGAGAAGTCGGTCTTGGCCCAGGCCTGCAGGTACGCGGCGAACGCCGCCTCCGTCGAGTTCTCCAGCGAGTGCCGGACCACGTGGTTGATGAACGTCGGCGTCAGCTTGCTGCCCGTGGTGAAGTCGATGATGGCCGCCCGGTTGCCGGGGTTGGCCGGGGCGCCGGAGAACAGCGCCCAGGTCTGCTCGTCCATGGGCACCGCGTTGGCCGGCACCGGGTTCAGGCCGATCAGCTTGTCCACCCGGTCCGGGGCCTGGAGCAGCACCTGGTGGGCGATCTTGCCGCCCATCGAGTGCCCGATCACCGAGAACCGGTCCCAGCCGAGCTCGCCGGCCAGCGCGATCGCGTCGGCCGCGGCCTCCTCCATGGTGAACTCGCCGGCCACCTGCTTGCGTTCGCCGTACCCGCGCAGGTCCATGAAGGCGTAGGTGTAGGCCGACCGGTCGAGGAAGTCGGGCAGCGAGCCCCAGCCGCGGGCCGAGCCGAACCAGCCGTGCACGGCCAGCACATGGTGGTCACCCGATCCGATGCTCACAAGGGAACTCGTCATGCCGGCCTCCACTCAGCGTCCTTGGTTAACTAGCAGCCGACTCTAGCCAGCCGACGGTCACCGTGTCAGCGGGCCAGGACCCTCGATTCCGGCGAATCTGCTCAGCGCCTCGGGCTGCTTCACCGTGACGCTCCGGTCACTCACCTCGACCCATTCTCGCCGGGCAAAGCCGCGCAGCGCAGCGAGGCGGCGGGGCGGTGAGAACTAGCGGTTTACGGGCGATCCGTTCTGGCGGACCCTAGAGGAATGAGTGATCACCTCAGCAACCTCAGCCTCGGCGGATTCCTCGTCCTGACGATCGTCCCGGTGGTCCTGCTGGCCTTCTGGCTGCTCGCCATCTACGACGCCGACCGGCACCCCGAGTGGCGCCACGCGCCGCAGGACCAGCCGGCGCCGCCCGGCCTCGGCCCGGCCGACGTCCCGGCGGGCCGCGTGATACCCGGACCGGATCAGCCGGCGGGACCGGGAACGAGCTAGCCGGTCACGCCGAGGCGGTGCGCGGCGGCGCGGGCCGGACCGGGGCGCGAACCAGGGCCGTTCGGCACCAAAATCAGCGGCGGTACGGTGGCCGGCCCATGAGCGGGCCGCGGAGGGCTATGGCGGCCAGGACGGTGGCCGCGCCGGCCAGGGCCATCGCGGGTGCGGCGCCGAGCGCGCCGGCCAGCGCGCCGGCGGCCGCGGGGGTCAGTCCCTGGCCGCCCATCAGCCCGGTCGAGTTCAGGCCGAAACCCTGCCCGCGCCGCTGTTCCGGCAGGCTGTGCAGGAAGGCCTGCTGGATGCCGAGCTGGTAGGCGAAACCGGTGCCGCTGGCCAGCAGGGCCAGGAAGGCCGCAGGCGCCGGCAGCGCGAAGGCCAGCGCGAGCAACGGCACGCCCATGGTCACGGCCAGCGGGAAGGCCAGCCGGGTGCGCGTGCTGGGGCCGCAGAAGCGCCCGACCAGGAGGTCGCCGAGCAGCATCCCGGCGGGCAGGGCGGCGAGCAGCGGCCCGGCCGCGCTGGCCGGACGGCCCAGCGCGCCGGTGTACGGAACGATCAGGGACTCGGCCCCGGCGATGCACCAGGCGGGCAGCCACTGCGCGAGCAGCAGGCCGCGGACGGTGCGGTCGCGGAGCAGTTCGATGTTCCCGGCCATGGTGGCGCGGACGACGCCGCGGGCCCGGCCGGCCCGGTCGTTCCGGGCGTTCCTGGGCCGCAGGCCCAGGCGGGCGATCACGGCCGCCGCCACCAGGGCGCCGCCCGCGGCCAGCAGCAGCCAGCGGACCGGCAGGGCGGCCAGGAGCGCGCCGCCGATGCCGAGCCCGGCGATCTGGGTGCCCGCCGCGGTGAGGTTGAACACCGAGCGGCCAAGGACGTAGCGGTCCCCGTCGAGCACGTCGGGGAGCACCCCGGAGAGCGCGGCGGTGAACACCGGGGCGACCGCGGCGGCCGCGGCGACCAGGGCCAGCATCACCGGGACCGGCAGCGCCGGCCACAAGCCGATGACCAGCCCGGGCGCGGCGCGGGTCAGCAGGCCCGTCGCGATGACGAGGCGGGGCGGCAGCCGGTCGGCCAGCGCGGAGAACAGCGCGCCGCCCACGACCTGCGGCGCGAAGCCCATGCCGAACGCGAGCGCGGTCAGGAACGCCGACCCGGTCTGGGCGAAGATCAGCACCGACAGGCCGAGCAGCTCGAACTGGAAGCCGAGCACGTACATGAGCTGCGCGGCGAACAGCACGCGGAACTCCCGCGCCGCGAACACCGAGCGGTACGTGGTCCGCGGCGCGCGTTCCTGCGGGCCAGCCTGATCGTCTCGCGGCCGGTCCGCCTGTGCCTCTTCCGGCCGGCGGGCGGCCGGGCGGGCTGTGGTCATGACGCCATCGTGCGAGCCGGGCGGGCCGGGGGATAATCTTTCGTCACAGGACGAAGGCTGGTGCGTGATGGCGCTGCGGATCGAGGTCGGCCCCGAGGACCTGACCAGGAGCCGGTTCGCGGTGTCGCCGCTGTGGGAGCTGACCCACGCGGTGTACCTGCTGGCCGGGGCGGAGCCCAGGCCCGGGGACGCGCTGTTCCGCCCGTGGCTGGTCCGGGCCCGCGGCCGGTTCCGGGCGCTGGCGCGGGAGGCGGACCTCGACGTGATCCTGGCGCTGAGGGCGCCCGGCTGGGGCGCGGACTTCCTGGCGCCCGTGCCGGCCGGCGTGGATACCACGATCGGCGACCTGCTCGACCAGGTCCGGTCGACGCCCCCGGACCAGGCGCGCCGCGAGGTGGCCGAGGCGCTGCGCCGGCAGCCGCGGCTCGAGCCCCGCGTCAAGCGGATCCTGACGGGCGACGGAGTGGCCGGGTACGTGGCCGACGTGCTCGCCGCGGCGTGGCGGGCGCTGCTCGAGCCGGAATGGCGGACGCTGCGGGCCGTCCTGGAGCGCGACGTGGTGTACCGGGCCGGGCAGCTCGCCTCGAAGGGCTGGGCTGCCGCGCTGACCGACCTGCACCCCGGCCTGAGCTGGCGCCAGGGCGGGATCGAGCTCAGCAACTGGTCGGGGGGCGACGACGCCGCGCTCGGCGGGCGGGGCCTGCTGTTCATCCCGTCGGTCTTCGTCTGGCCCCGGCTCGCGCTCGGCCTGGACCCGCCGTGGCCGCCGGCCCTGATCTACCCGGCCCGCGGGGTCTCCGCGCTGTGGGAGCAGCCCGGCCGGACCGGGCCGGGGACGGCGCTGCACCGGCTCCTCGGCGCCTCGCGCGCCGCCATCCTGCTCGCGCTGGAGGACCCGGCCAGCACCACCCAGCTGGCCGCCACCCTGGGCCAGTCGCTCGGCGCCACCGGCGACCACCTGGCCGTGCTGCGCGAGGCCGGCCTGGTCAGCCGGGCCAGGTCGGGTCGTTCGGTGCTATACCGGCGCACCGCGGTCGGAGACGCGCTGGCCGCCGCCGAGCTCTGACCTGCCTCAGGGCCGGGAGCTGCCTCAGGGCCGGGAGCTGCTCAGCGCAGGGAGCTGCCTCAGGGCAGGGCGACCAGTACGACCGGTACGCCGGCCACGGTCAGCCCGCCCGCCACCCGCAGGACCATCCCCACGGCGGGTACCGAATTGATCTGCGCCTTGGGGAAAGCCGCCGCGGGTTCGGCCGCGATAGCCATGATGGCCAGGGACAGCACGAACCAGGCCAGCAGGATGCTGCGCCAGCGGCGCGCCCGCCAGCCCGCGACGCGCTGCCGGAACGGAGCGCGCGGCGCCTGTGCCGCCCGCGTCGTGCGCGGCGCCCGCTCGCGCCAGGCGATGACCGCCGGGCGCATTCCCCCGCGAGCGCGTTCCGGCCACGACTGCTGCAGCGCCTGGTTCATGACCTGGTTCATGACGACCCTCCCGCCGCTGGCCCGGTGGGGTCAGCACCTAAATAGAGAGCGTTCGGGGCCCGTTGATACGCTCGAGCCAACTAAGTTGCTCTCCGATGTCTCGCGATATATCGTGCTAAGTACTTGCGAATCCCCGGTTCTTGCTACGGAGGGCACGATGGCTGACGGATACAACGTGCGCGTCGGGGACGCGGACCGTGAAGCAGTGGCGGCTCAGCTGCGCGAGCACTTTGCCGACGGGCGGCTGACCCAGGATGAGCTGAACGAGCGCCTCGACCAGACGTTCGCGGCCAGGACCAATGCTGACCTGAATACCGTGCTGCGCGATCTCCCGCACGTCAGGGGGGCGGCCGGCGTGCCGTACGGGGGCACGGCGTGGCGTGGGCCCTATGGGCCGGGGCCGTACGGGTCGGGGGCGGCTTGGCCGGGCCCGGGCCGGCCGGGGCCGATGGCGACCAGGCCGGGGCCGGACTACGGGCACGGCTGGGACGGCGGCCAGCGGCCGCGCGGATTCTCCTTCGCGCCGATGATCGCGATGGTGTGGCTCTTCGTCATCCTCGGCGGCGTTTTCCTGTTCGGCGGCCTCGGCGGCGGCGGCAGGCCGCTGGCCATCGTCCTGTTCCTCGCGGCGCTGGCGCTGATCAGGCGGCTGATCGGGCTGGGCAGGCGGGGCCGCTTCCCCGGTCCGAGGGGACCCCGGGGACGTCGCCGCTGCTGATTCTGGCTGCCCCTGGGTTCCGTGGCGGGCCGCGCCGGCTTATCGTTGAAGGGTGAGGCATCTGGCCTGCCGAATTCAGGGAGCCGATGACAAGGCGATATGACGTCCGAACCGGAATGGTAGACGAGGATCCCGACGCGGTGCCGCCGCGCGAAGAACTGGTGCCGGGCTGGCATGTGCCGGGCCGGACGCGGTACGACTACGACCTCCGCATCGGCGACGCCGAGCGCGACGCCGCCATGACCCAGCTGCGCGAGCACTTCGTGGCGGGGCGGCTGACCTTCGACGAGCTGACCGATCGGATCGACGCTGCGCTCACGGCCAAGACGCAGCGGCAGATCGACAGCCTGATGGCCGATCTGCCCCGGCCGCCCCGGGTCATCCGGCCCGAGACCGAGCCACCGGTCCCGGCGCCGGACGCGGGCCGCTTCCTCGTCTTCGCGATGCTGCTCTTCGCGCTGGCCACGTGGATCCTGATCATGGCCTGGATGTCGCGGTACTCACACCTGGGCGGGACGTACCCGCAGTTCCCGCATCCGCCGGGTAGCGGCGGCTAGCTGACCGCTGCTCAGGCGCTG
>Ga0066388_100002204_pt1 | contig 11707 bp, 8 predicted proteins | sample PanSoiMetaGPlot6_FD_64539 | JGI IMG/M metagenome (GOLD analysis project Ga0066388, IMG submission 64539) | Tropical forest soil microbial communities from Panama analyzed to predict greenhouse gas emissions - Panama Soil - Plot 6 (Hybrid Assembly) | ecosystem: Environmental > Terrestrial > Soil... | reverse complement strand
GTCCTGGCAAAGAAATAGCCGGCACCGCCGAGAATCACAAGAAAAGCCACGGCGATGGCCACTAGCGCTAAAGCCCGCGGGCGGCCGCCTTCCAGAGTGACGTCCTGCAAGAGACGCTGCCCGCACTGCTTGCAGAACTTGGCTGAGTCAAGGCTGGATGAGCCGCAGCGCGGACAGTCTATGCGTGCGACCTCACGGCAGCCTGCCATCGACTCTTGCGTGCTGCCAGTGGTCGTCGCTGCAACAGTGCCGCTTTGCACCGCCTTCTGTTTGTCGAGGCAGGAGAACACGGCTTCTACCCACAAGAGCTGATAGACATTCTGGGCGGCGGACTGAACCCCCGGATCGGGCGGCAATTGACCGCTGTGCATGCCTATCACTTTGCCGGCTTTGAATATCGGGCTACCGGCTGCCTCTGGCGGCAATTCGGCAGTGTGAATTAAGTGCCATGGATCGTTGGGGCGCAGGCTACCGAGCAAATGCCCACTTGTGGTGCGCGGCAGTCCCGCCACCGCATCGACGGTCAAGTTGTCTATTTCGTCCCATGGTGCCAGCGGCATTTCCGGCGCCATTTCCAGAGGCTTGCTATTGTATCGGTTGAGTGGGTCTTGCTCGCCCGCCGCTTCAATCTGGCCAGCTTTCTCCAGCTCCCGCAGTGCGGTGAAGATTGAGTAATCGTCCAGGCGCGCGAGCTGCCACAATTTTCCGATTTGAACTGTGCCGCGCAGGAAAGGCCAGATGGTCTGAGCCGTCGAGCGCACTTCGGCCGGCAACTTGTCTACATCGAGCTGCTGTGTCGACTGCTGGAAGATTGCCGTGTCTCCCCCTAGATCGAGCAGCATGGCTGGGATTTCGTCGAGCCTGCGGCATGACTCTATGAGCAGCATGTCGGTCGGGCGCGCGATTGCGTCCTGAACCGGCCAGTCGGGAGGCTTGCCGCCCTGGAAGTAAAAGTTACCGAGAATGTGCTGGCTGACGACCTGATAGATGGCCTGCTCGTTAGAAAGCGGGCCGTAATGCGCGTGCATTATCTTGCCGTCGCGGCAGTACAACTTGGCCAGAGCACGGTTACGCTCATCCGAAATGATGAGCGTGCCTTCCTTCCTGGCGTTGGTGATCGTTTGCAGGACGAGACCGAGATCGAGATCCGACAGGCTGCCGCTCAGCCCACGGTCGCGTGGCGGAGGCGGCAGCGAAAGCTGATCGTTGACCGTTTGCACCAGTTGCGGGCTCAGGTCAGGCAAGATCGGTGTCAGCGTGAAAATGACGAGGTTGTGGTCCTGCAGAGCCAGGGCCGGCACAGATGACGCCAGCGAGCGGCGGGCCGCCTGCGCTGCCTGCTTGAGTTTGAACTCCGGATGAAACACGGCATTGGTGACGCCCCACTCCTCGCGGTTGGCCGGGAAGCGCACCTTGAGACTGTCGAGGAAGTCTGCGTAAAGAACAGCCAGGTGCGCGCAAGTGGCGATTTTGTCGTTTTCGACCAACCAGGTGGCGCCCAGTGGCTCTTCCCGCTTCAGGCAACGGTCTATCAATAGACCCACTGAGCCGGCGTAGCATCTTACGTCCACCGCCGTACGACCGGTCATGTCAAGCACTCCGTACCATAACGGTCCTCATGTAGACAGTATACGTACTGTCCGATCCGGTAACTGCTTTGCAAAGGGCAAAATCAACGTTCAACCAGCGATCCGCGGGCGATGCTTGTGACGCTGCTGGCGATTGAGCCTTTGTTTCGCATGTAAGTAACGTTGTCGAAGCTGCAGGCGGTTATGGGGCCGCCGCTGGTGTCCACGGCGTCGCCAGTAAAATCGCCAGGTCTACTCCTGACCTTCTTCCTGCAGGTTAACGGTTTGAACGGCGGTGATGTCGCCTTCGCGGAATCTCCAGATCAGACCGCTGACCGGACACGATGACTCGCTCTTCAGGTGCCTCGCCAGCAGCCACATCTCGCAGACCGCCTGATCATGGGTCACAGTGCTGACCAGCATCTGATCGCGGGCAGGGATAATCACCAGCATGCCGTCTTCCGCCTCCAGATTCTTCTCGAGGGCCAGCATCACATCCCCGACATTGACCAGTGAAGCGACGTACTCTTCGAGATCTTTGCTGCGAAATCCAATCAAGAATGGTTCTGTCTGGAAGTTCTCAACCTTGAAGACCCTGGTTGTGAGGCCCGACGCCAACGCGCGTTTGCCCAAATTTTGGATGGCGATGGTGGCGAGCTGTGATGGCTCGGGAAAGCAGGTGATCACGTCGCCACGATGGAGATCCAGAGCTTCATCGTCGACCTTGAGCATGAATTGAACAATCAAGTGCTCGTCGGAACGCACTATCAAATCCTGGTACACCAGGGGACCCTTTGGCAGCGTGAGTTTGATTTCCTCGCCGTCGATAACGGTGGCCGCGCTCTCTTGAACAATCGGGTCGAGCAGGATGTCCTTCATGAGCGGCATCGTGCCCTCGAACACCTGGCGGGCTGGGTAGCGGGGCGGCTGGACCGTCCAGCCGATTTCGACCACGTAGGGCTCGATTAAGCTGTCGAGCTGCTCCGGCGTACTCACGTATTGGTCGTATACATTGTTAATCGGGATAGCCAGTACCGGCTCGCCTTCACCGTAATTGAGCTCGACAACGAGCGGCTGCGGAGACGTCATCGGAATATTGAAGTGCTCGAGCCTGGCTCTGAAATGGTCTGTAAAGTCACTCTCGCTTAAAAGATCCGGCATCTGCTTATTCCCGTTAGGTCTGACGTTCTTGCTAAGAAACTGGCGCGGTACCTGAACTCCGCTACGACCCGTCCCCCAATCATTAATCACTCAGCGCTCGCTCCGCAGTCGCACGATGCGGACAGAACAATGCGAATGTGCCGCTACCGACTCGGACACGCTGCCGAGCAGGAATCGTGTCAACCCCTTGAGACCATGAGAGCCCAGCACGATAAGCTCCGCACCCCAGCTTTCTGCTACTTCCAGAATCTTATCTACCACAAAACCCTCGACTACTTGAGTATCGACCGGGCAATCCGGGAAGGACGCCTTCAGCTCGCCTGCATACTTTTGCACGAGCTCGACGTGATCCTCTTTGATCTTCTCCTCGGCTTCTTCGAGCAGGTGTCGGGAGTGCGGATTCCAGAAATCGGTGCGCTCGTGCTTGGTTTCCACCACGGACACGACCAGGAAATCAGTAGCCGCCGGCCATGGACATGCAAGGATGGACTCGAGCGCCGCCCTTGAGTAGATTGAGTTATCTGCTGCGACGAGCAGCTTCACGGGCGTTCCTTTCGATGTTGTCCGCTCGTCCGGCGGTGAGGTTGTAGTATCTCCTAATAATAACCCTGCCAGGACTAGTCAGCCCTGCGCGAGGTGTAAGTTGCAAGCAGGTGAGGGGTTGGGAATTTGGAAAGTCTGATTGCCGGGGTTGACTTCAGCGGTGCCAGGGACGTGCCCAATCAAACCTGGCTGGCGGTCGGACGGCTTGACAGCATGGGCTTGGAGATCATGGAATTGCGGCAGACCGGATCTCACAAGCTGCCGGGCGAGCTGGCGGCCTTGGCTCAGCTCAAAGCTGTGGGGCTTGATTTCCCGTTTTCCTTGCCTGCCGATTTCCTGAGGTTCTGTGCTGAAAAAGGGTCCCACGCGCCGTTTCAGTCCTGGCAGGAGGTCGTAGAGCACCTCGTATTCGTTACCTTTGATGACTTTCTGGCCCTGGTCAAAGAATTCGAAAAGGAGTCCAAACGGCTGACAGATCTTGCATACCGAGCAATTGCCAAGAGTCCTATGCATCGCGCGGCTCCTTCGATGGTGCAAATGACCTATCAGGGCATGCGCTTATTGGCAGGGCTTGATCCTTCCAAGTTTGCGGTTTTACCGTTTCAAGACGCCGGCGGCAGCCGTGTTTCCGTACTTGAAGTGTTTCCGCGGGCGACGCTCTGGTCGCTCAGTCTGCCGGACAGCGGCTATAAGGGTAAGGAAAAAAAAGATCGCGAAAAGGTGGAAGCCCTGAGGCGGGATGTGCTGATGCAGCTTACGCAATTGCGGGAGAAGAAAGGGGCGATTTGCAAGGACTATCCACGGCTGTCGGTGGGCAAGAGTCTTCAGCATGTGGCGATCGATTCAGCCGATGCCCTTGACGCCCTGGTCGCTTGTTACACGACTGCAATCTGGGCTACGGCACCGGTGTTGTTTGCTGATCCGTTTTCTGTCGACAATGAGGACGTTTTGCTCGAAGGATGGATTTATGCGCCGGCCTCATCGAGAGCGGACAAGGTTTGAGCCGATGCTATAATGAGCGTCCTGCAAGGGCAGGGTCCATCCCCGCCCGAGTTCTCGGATCGCGTGCAGTATACGCTGTTTCCCTGGACGGCAAGCGGGCGCCCGTAGCTCAGTGGATAGAGCCCCCGCCTTCTAAGCGGGTTGTCGTTGGTTCGAATCCAACCGGGCGCGATCTATAATGCTCGCACGCGGGTCATTAGCTCAACGGTAGAGCAGCTGCCTCTTAAGCAGTTGGTTGATGGTTCGAATCCATCATGACCCAAGTCTTAAAAGCATTACTGGCTGGGCAGTCCGAGTGCCCGGCTCTTTGCTTTATTGGGGGTGTCGCTTCCGGTTTGTAGGCGCAGTGTAGGCAGTTCTCTGGCTCTCCCAGTGCTGAAATTGGTACCAGTTCTGGTGGCAACGCGACAATATTTATCAGTGATGTTGACACAGTGTCATACATTGACATTGATGGGTACCTAACTTTCTGGATGTGGGCTGTTTGAGGAACAGAAATGCAAATTCGGTCTGTCTGACCCGCTTCCAGAGTATTTCACTGACTTTGTATCGGGCCAGACATGCAAGCCGTTCGGAGTGTCTCATGAGGTAATCAGAATTCGCCTCATACGCAGAAGACAGAGCGGCAAAAATCTCGCGGACAATGCTTTGGATTCTGTCGGCTAATGATCTTGACGCCAGCCATTGCCAGTGCTGGGATGGTTATGTCATGACTTAGGCCCTGTTATCAAGCCTGTTTGGTATCCCTGGTAATAACATCAGCAAGTTCGCCTCTGACGTACGTTTTCCACCTGGACTTAAATAACTTGTCGAGTATTTCAGTACAAATAATCAACTACAAAAAAGCCTTTCCTCGGGCGCATGCTTTAGGCAAGATGGCAAATGGAATCTCATCTTTCACCAGCAGGCGATGAGCACGGCCGCCGCCAACGGTGCTTAGCTGCTATTGCGGGCTGAAAGCGCTGAAGCATCGCGACACCCAGGGAGTAGGTAATACATGCTGTGCGCAGCGAAGGGTCTGCAAATTGAGTGGTGCAGGCTGCTTTTGATGCTCCTGAACCTGGCAGTCCTGTCCTGCCCTGGTGTTTTCTGTGCCGATCAGGAATCTGAGCCCTTTCAGCCTCATGCCGAACAGCAGGACAAAAAGCCTTTTGATCTCCACGCCCGAGAGGATGTGCTGAATCCGGGGACTGACCTGGAGACTCGGCGTCCTGCCTGGTTGCCTGGAACTGCATGGACAACTCGCGAATTGTACTTTTGGTCTGGATACTGGCGCGGGACGGTGGGGCCTTTCCCTGAGCCTGTAGATGAGCGTGGTAAATGGAAAATGGATCAAAGGCTCGTGAGGTTTTGGCCGGGCCGACGCCCCAATCCTTGCAAGATCAGGTTCAAGGCAGATCCATCTGCACCGCCCGGCAATTTTACATTTACTTGCACCAAGCCCGGCGGGCCCTGCGGTTGGTGCGTGTTCCTTGGTTACGATTCCAGAGGCTTCCCTACATATCAATATTGGTTTGATATGAGCAGGATTGGTAAGTAGCCCTGCCGCCTTCAGCGCACAATACGAATGCCTGGCAAATTCTACCGGCAACCACACTGGCGCACAGCCTGTCGATTCGAGCGCGATGCCAAAGCAAGAGCCTGACATCACCAGTGGTATCGTCTCGAAACCTGAGAATTGGAGCAGCCACGGCAACAATACCAGGCCACTTCTCATTCCTCTTGCACCGTTGTATGTGACGTCTGCCCGCCAGAGTGATGCCGGCGTTGGGTCGTCATACCCGGAGTGTAGAGTTATGATTGTAGAAGTATTTATAAATCCTGCCAGGCTGAGGAGCGCATCATGCCAGACGATAAACAACAAGAGAAGACTCTGGAAAAATCGGCGGAATCAGACAAGCCGGCCTACAAGCCGGAATCGGAAGAAATCCAAGAATCCGGTAAAGCGACCGCCGAGCAATACAAGGCGGAGATGGATCAGCGAATCGCTGACTACGAGTCAGGCGCAGAGAGAGAGAGCAGCAGTTACGGATTACTAAAGCAGGTCCCCATCACCATCTTTGATGGAGATTCGACAGTCGTCCGACATGGCGTACAACCTCAGAGCCTCGGCGGGCAGGTGATGGACAGGCCCGGTAGTCCGCAGGATACTGGTCGCTCGCAGGCGGAGATGACTCGGCCCGGTACAGAAACCGGTAGTGCGGGAGGGGACACAACGCGTCCCAATATAGAAACCAACCAAGTCGGGACTGGGCGCGTTTTGCATCCCAATCCGGACGGCTCGTCCTATACTACGGATGACTCAGGGCGGATTACATCGACGACCGATGCCAATCGAAATTCCCGGGAGTACGGCTATGACGAGAACGGAAAGCTCAATAAGATTACCACTGACGAACGTCGCTGGACGACCACGGATGGAAATCATTGGACAAGCGATGATGGGCTTTCGCGTGAGCAGACTATTGAAGTGCTGCCCGACGGAAGTTGCAAACTCCAGGGCGACCAGGGCACTACAGTTTCGCGATTAGACGGACGGGTGGAGCGAACGGCCCCCGATAAAAGTGTTGTAGTTACGGATCCATCAGGAAGAGTAGAGAAGACTGTTGATGCCAACGGCAAAACTCGATCATTCGAGTACGGTGCAAAGGGCAAGCTATCCAGTGTTACCGAGGAGAGTGGCGTGAAGTGGAGCACCACGGATGGTGAAACATGGAATACTGCTGACGGCCGAACCTGGAAAGGGAGCATCAACGTAGAACCCGACGGCAAGTACCGTTATACGGACGAACGCCTCCAAGAGACCATCAAAAAGCCGGACGGCAGCGTCACAATCAAAGAACGGAACGGACGGATCACGGAAACGGCACCGGATGGCACCAGCAAAGAGGTTCAAAAGCCAATTGATCGCGAAAAGCTGGAAATGCTGGCGGAGAAGCTTCATGGCAAGGATAAATTCGACACTTTTGGGTCCGACATGATGGAGGAGGAGAACCGTCGGAATATGTACCGGCGCGGAGAGACGAAAGAGCGCCTTGATGCTTTAAATGAATCTGAACGCGAAGCACTCAAGGGTATCTACCACGAGAAGTACGGGCATACCATCGAAGCTGATTATAAGTTTCTCGAAGGTAAAGACAAGGAAGAATTCCACAAGCTCTTCCAAAAGAGCGACGATCCCATCCAGGAGAAAGCTGACAAACTGCGCGCGGCGATCGACAGGAGTCGGGAAGATTATTCCTGGTATTCCTACAAACACACGGACAGGAAGAACAACGCAAACGACGAGATTCGTGAGACGTTGAAGGACATGAATTCGGACGACATCAAGAAGATGGATGACTACTACAAGCGCGTCTACGGCGAAAGCTTGCATGATGCCATCAAGTATGACACTCCGAAAGCAAGCAGAGAGATGTGCGACATCTATCTCAAAGGCAACGACAATCAAACCGACGAAGATCGGAGAAAGTTGGACGAACTGAAGAAGCAAGAGGAAATCGACGTCGAAGGAACTCCTGACAGCAAGCTGACCGCCGCTGAATTGAACGAGGTATTCGACAAGAATTTCACAAGGCTGGACAAGAACAAAGATGGCTTCGTCGACAAGGATGAAATCGACCGGGCCATGAAAGACCCGGACTATAAGGGCAAGGACGCTCAAATGTTGGCGGTGCTCAAGGATAAGCGTGAGGAGCTCGAGGGGCTTAGCGATGATGAGGTCGGCCCCGAGAACGACGGCATAACCCGCAAGGATATGGACGAGCTATCTCGGCTAGCGGAAAAGAGCAACAAAACCAAAAGCGAGAAGAAGCTCATTAATGGGATCGACAACAGTCTGGAAAGTTCCGGCGAAGACCTTACTCTCAACAGGAATTTGTGGGGAGATCACGCTGACCCGAAAGATAGCATAAGGCCGGAGGCCGTTCAGCAGAACAAGCGAGGAGATTGTTATTTTCTAGCTGCTGTTGCAGCGGAGGCAAGCACGCCGGAAGGAAAAACGAAGATCAGGGACATGATAGAAGACAACGGAGACGGCACGTACACGGTGACATTCCCGGGCGATCCCAAACACCCGGTCACAGTCGATGAGCCCACTCAAGCCGAACTGGCGTACGGTGCCGAGAACACTAAAGATGGAATATGGGTTGCCGTTCTGGAAAAGGCCTACGGCAAGTATCAGGACAAGCATTCATCGGACCCCGATCATAGAGATGCCACCGACAGTATCAGCGACGGTGGCTACGGCAAGGACGCATTGAAGATGTTAACGGGCGCCGACGTCGATCACGACAGGCTGGCGTTCACCAGAAAGGAGACCACCCACAGGAAGTTGCAGCAAGCCATGGAATTGGGGAACCCCGTGGTGGCAAGCACACCGCACGAGCTTGGTGAAGACTGGGGACTCGCCGATGGCAAGACCGACGGTTCGGGAATACCAACCACGCATGAATACACAGTTACGGGATACGACCCCGAACGCCGCATTGTAAAACTCAGGAATCCCTGGGGAAGCGGCGAGCCGATGAAAAATGGAAAGGCTGCCGACGGCAAGAATGATGGCGAATTTGAGATGACCCTCGACGAGTTCGATAAGGAATTCCAGGACGTGGACTACGCAAAGCACGCCTGATCATCGATCCGTTACAGGTGGGCAGCAAGCAACTTGCGGGCGTTCTCGACGAAAATTAGCTGCCTCGAATTCTCGGGCAGTCCGAGCTCGTCGATGGCGTTGACCTCATGATCATAAGGGTGCGGCAGATTTGGATAGTCGCTTCCAAACACAATGTGGTGGACATTGTCTGCTATTACCGATCGGTCGACTTCCGATCGCAGAGGCGACGCCGCTGACAGAGCCATGGTTGTGTCTATGTAGAGCTGTGGGAACTCGCGAGTCAATGCCAGGTACTGCAGGGTGTCAGGTACGCCCAGATGAGCGATCACTATCGATAGGTCGGGATGCCGCTGAAGGACCTTCTTGATGCGCTCGGGACCATGGTTCGTGTCGTTACTCCATGGAATTCGTCCTACGTGGACGAGCACCAACCCTTTATGCGCAGAAGTTAGCTCGTGGATCGTAGCCAGTCGCGGATCGTCGATTTCGAAGTTTTGCACGTCCTCATGAATTTTGAGACCAATGCAGCCATCCTTCAAGGCTTCTTCGTAATAGAGTGAGCAGTCCGCATCCGCGGGATGCACCGTAGCAAGTGGGAGCCCAAACCTGTCCAGGTCGCGGGACGTATTAGCCAGCCACGCGTTAATGTCGCGCGCCATTCCCGGCTTGTGGGCATAGCTGCAAAACACGAAGCGCTCGACGTTTCGCGCCCGCAGGGAGGCAGCGACAGCCGCCGGCTCAGTAGGCTCCGTGAGTTTCCAGGTAGAGTTCTCCGCAAACCAGCGGCGAATTGCTTTAAACAGCCGGGGCGGATGCAGGTGAGTGTGGATGTCGATCACAGATCGAACCCCGACCTATGAATTCATTTCTTGTGGTGCTCCGGAATTGGCGTGACCTTGCCCGACGAATACATCCGGCCGTCCTGGTTGACCTCCCAGTTGCCCCCAGTCATCCCTCGCCAGGTCACCATCGCGGGCCTCCTTCCGTTCTTGTGGCTTTTCTGCGTGTTCAACTTTTTCGGTATTGCGTCCAGACATCTCCATTCACCCCGTCATGTGATCAGGTATCGACATAGTTTAAAGGACCAACCACAAATGGTGCGAATGTCTGCCCGGACCATCCCAGGGCTTGTCTATGCCCACGATTGCTGCCGGCAAAACGGCTGGAACCCGTGCTGTGACGAATTATGGCGAAGCTGCGAGCTATCCTTCGTAAGCTGGGACTCGATTTCGAGATTCCGGATGCGTTAGGAGGGACTATCCGCTAGAATCTTTATAGACTGAGCGGCGAGAAGGACCGCTTCTTCGCGAACGACTGGCCAATTCGAATCGCAAAAATCCTTCGAGAGTTTTCTTGGAGCCGCACGGAGCAACGGACGCCATCTGGTGTCCGTTGCTGCCTTCTGGGGGGACGGTCCTGTGGTATCCTGTCCAGGCTCACCGGTGCAGTCTGGCCGGACGGTCTGGGAGCGGTTGGTGGGCTCCTGAGATGATCGAATTACACATATTTCCCCAAAAGGCTCGCCTGGAAGCCGGGTCAGTATGCAGGACGGCTGTGCTCTGGTTGGCTGGGCAATACCGCCACGAGCTCTGGTATCGGTTCCCGGAGGAGTATGCCGATTGGATTACCCAGAGTGCCGACCCATTCCTTGTAGCTTGCGTTTTGATGGCTATGCGGGAGTCAGCGGACATAGTTGTCCACGGGAGGGTGTCCCCGTCGCTGATTGCCAATCTTTATGAGTTTCAAGCTGCCTGGCACAGTTGGCGGCCGCGGAAGTATGACCTGGTTGAGATTCGCGCCGACGAGGAGAGCGAAATCCTCGACGAGGCATCGCCCAGAGGCGCGGTGTGCGCCTTTACAGGCGGTGTTGACAGCTCCTATTCAATCTATCGGCACAGGAAGGGGTTGTGCGGCAAGGCTCAAAGAACCATTGCAGCAGGACTGTTCGTGAACGGCTTCGACATTCCTTTAGATCAACCAGAGGCATTCGAGCGCGCCGCTGGTCACGCTCGTTCAACCCTCAAGACTCTCGACGTGGAGCTTTTGACTGTAACGAGCAATCATAAGGAGTTGAACCCGGAGTGGGACGACACTCATGGGATCGGCATCGCTTCCAGCTTGATGTTTTTTGCCCCGAGATTCAGTGAAGGAATGATTGCCAGCACTCATAGCTACACAGGATTGAAGCTTCCCTGGGGCAGCAATCCGATTACCGATCCGCTTTTGTCCAGCCACTCATTTGGAATTGTGCACGATGGTGCCGGCTGCAGCCGCGTGCAGAAATATCTAACCGTCTCTCGATGGCCTGAAGCCTATTCCAATCTGCGGGTCTGCTTCAGCGCCGAGGAAAGAGACAAGAACTGCGGAAGGTGCGCCAAGTGCATAGCCACTCAAGTTTCCATGCGCAGACTGCAGCTTCCCGTGCCACTTTCTTTCGAATGCGAGCTGACCGAGAACGACATTCTGTCCATGCGCAACGCCACCGATTCCGAGATGGAGGCTTTGCAGACAGCACTGGATGGGTCGGTCCGCCCGGGCTCTAATGAAACCAGTCTGGTGAGTGCTTTGCAGCGCTGCGTCCGCTACAACCAAATCAAAAAGAGCCTGTCAGCGCGGTCACGCAACCCCCTGAAGGAAAAAATCCGCCAACTCCGCCTCCGAGCCCACGAATACGCCGGACCCTGAATTTCCAGTATGCTATTCTTTGACAGCGTGCCGTCCTACAGCAAATTGGGCGAGTGGCGGAATGGCAGACGCGCTAGACTTAGGATCTAGTGTAGCAATACGTGAGGGTTCAAGTCCCTCCTCGCCCACCATC
>Ga0066388_100002203_pt1 | contig 11708 bp, 14 predicted proteins | sample PanSoiMetaGPlot6_FD_64539 | JGI IMG/M metagenome (GOLD analysis project Ga0066388, IMG submission 64539) | Tropical forest soil microbial communities from Panama analyzed to predict greenhouse gas emissions - Panama Soil - Plot 6 (Hybrid Assembly) | ecosystem: Environmental > Terrestrial >... | reverse complement strand
GGCACAAACGCTCGGCATGGGGCTATGGGTAAATTCTTTCCGCGGACAGCTGAAGCCGACGTCGATTGTGACCGACGATTGAGGATCCGCCGCGATCTGGAATATGCAGCGGGCATGAAGCTCGGTGTTTTGCTCTTTCCGGTGCCCGGCGCCTCCGCGAAGCTCGCGCGCACGGTCGAGGAGTTGGGCTTTGACAGCCTGGTGTTTGCCGATACCCAGAACATCACCCCGGAGGTCTGGGGCCAGCTGATGCTGGCGGCGCGCGACACCGAGCGCATCGAGCTCGGCACCGGCGTGACGAACCCGGGCACCCGCGATGCCGCCGTCACCGCGTCTGCCGCGCTCGCCCTGCAGGTCGAGAGTCGGGGTCGCGCGGTCTGCGGGATTGGGCGAGGCGACTCCTCGCTGGCCAAAATCGGTCGAACGCCGGTGTCGGTCGCCGAGTTCGAGGTCTATGTCGAACGCCTCCAGCAATACCTACGCGGCGAGGAGGTCGACCGGAACGGAACGCCGAGCCGCCTCGAGTGGTACGCCGAGGCCGACGTGCCGAAGGTGCCGCTCGAGATCGGGGCCACGGGCCGGCGGGTGATCGAGTTGGCGGCGCGGCACGCGGACCGGATCGTCTTCGCACTCGGCGCCGACGAGGAGCGCCTGGCGCGGGCGATGGATACCGCGCGGCGAGCGGCGGCGGCCAGCGGCCGCGACCCCGACAGCGTCCGACTCGGGGCATGGGTCAACGCAGTGGTGCACAGCGACGTCGCCGCCGCCCGCGCGGCGGTGCGCGGAGGCCTTTCCGTATTTGCCCACTTCTCCGGCTTCGCCGGTATGAAGCCGGAGACGATGGACCCGACGCTGCGCGAGGCCGCGCTGCATCTGCGCGCCAACTACGACGTGCGCGACCACGGGCGCGCGGATACGCCGCACGCCCGCTCGCTCGACGACGACTTCGTCGATCGATTCGGAATCGTCGGCCCGGTGGAAATCGCCGTACGGAGGTTCGAGCGCTTGGCGGCGCTCGGGCTCGATTTCTGCCGTGTCGTGCCGGGGTCGCGCGATGCGCCGCGCGAAGTGGTCGCCGCGTCGATGATGAGCTTGGCGACGACCGTACGCCAGGCTGTGGCTTGAGGGTCGACCAACTAAACCACGAAACGCCCGAGCGGGGCTTTGCACCCGGGGGTCTCGGACGACAAACGAGGGAGGTAACGATGATGACCAGACTCGTTGCGTTGGTTCTGCTCTGTCTCTCGACCGGCACGGCGATGGCGCAGCCGGCCAAGGTCACGGAGCTCATGACCAAAGATCTTCCGGAGAGCCCCGGCAAGGAACTTCTGATGATCACCGTAGAGCATGCGCCCGGCGGGTCTAACCCTGCCCACCGGCACAATGCACATGCGATGGTCTACGTGTTGGAGGGGTCCGTCGTGTTTCAGGTAAAGGGCGGAAAAGAGGTGACGCTGAACCCAGGCGATACGTTCTATGAAGGTCCCGACGATATTCACCTCGTCGACCGGAATGCCAGCAGCACCAAGCCGGCCAAGTTCGTGGTGTTCATCGTCAAGGACAAGGGCGCTCCGGCGCTCGTGCCCCTAGAGTGACGGCCCCATCGGGAGCCAGTCTCGGAGAGCTCGCCGATCGCGACGGCGCTCGCGAAGGACACAGGTCGGCGACGTCGTCACGATGCGAACGCCGCGCGCCACCGAAGAGCTCGAGATCATCGCGAACCGCTACGACGAGCTGCGCTGAGACTCAATGCGCTGTCCGTCCTGTCAGCACGACAACCGGTCCCACCGTCGTTTCTGCACGGAGTGCAGCACCAAATTGGCCGTGGGATGTCCCTCCTCGACAACGAGGCGTCCCGGATGGCCTCGGACGCAGCCCTCGGGTTGTCGAATCTGGTCGAAGGACAGCCGGCCGCCGCTTGGGACGCTTTCCGCAAGAGTGCCACCATCGCTCGCGATCGCCGCGTGGTGCGCGCGCTCCTTCCCCTGGTGATGGCCGGACTCGCGGAGGTTCAAGCTGCGACAGCCCGTCATTACGAGCGCGCATCAATCGCGTTCTCTGGCCACGCGGGTTATAGCGCAGGCAACGAGAAACGATTCCGGGAGGCGCGATGGTTCAGGTTACGGAGCTTGGATACATAGGGCTCGGGGTTTCCGACATCGAGGCGTGGAAACATTTCGCCGGCGACATCCTAGCGCTCGAAGTCGTCGACGAGGGCGAGGCCGGCCGCTGTTACCTGCGCATGGACTACTGGCACCACCGCCTCGTGCTGCATGCGGATGGGGCCGACGACGTTGCCTATCTCGGCTTCCGCGTCGCCGGCGCGGTCGAGTTCGACGACATGCAGCGGCAGCTGGCGAGCGCCGGCATCGACTACCGCATCGGGTCCGTTGCCGAGGCCGAAGAACGGCGCGTGCTCGAGGTGATGAAGCTCGCCGACCCCGACGGCAACCCGGTCGAGATCTTCCACGGGCCGCTGCTGCGCAAGAACCGCCCGTTCCATCCCGGTCGCGGCATGCACGGAAAGTTCGTCACCGGCGAGCGCGGCCTGGGTCATTGCATCGTGCGCGAACGCGATTCTGACGCCGCCCTGCGCTTCTATCAGGCGCTCGGGATGCGCGGCGGCATCGAGTACAAGCTCGACAGCGGCTCGCAGGTGCTCCAACTCCGCTTCATGCACTGCAACAAGCGCGAGCACTCGGTGGCGTGGGGCGTCGGCGATCCCGCCAAGCGCCTCAACCACATCATGTTGGAGGTGGACAACCCCGATGATGTCGGCCTGACCCACGACCTCGTGCGCGCCGCGAGAATCCCAGTCGCCATGCAGCTCGGGAAACATGCGAACGACCACGTGTACTCGTTCTACTTTCGCTCGCCCTCCGGCTTCAACATCGAGTACGGCTACGGCGGCCGCGACGCGACACAGCAGTCCGAGTATTACGACGCCGATACGTACGGCCACGAACCCGAAAGTGGTGGTGAGGCCCACCTCGCCCCGCGACATCCACGCTGAAGGCACCGGGCGGAGGCGCTCCGTACGGCGACGCCAAGCTCGATAGAGCTATGCCTCCAAGCGCAACTGCGCTAGCTCGGCAAAGCGGTGGTCCACCGTCGGGCAAGACGCAGGCAGACGTCCAGCCTGGAACGGAACCGCGACAACGTTCCGCATCGCCAGCGCGAAGCTCCGAAGGACGAAAGCCCTTGTGACACAAGCTTTCGAAGAGAGCGGGCGACCGGGGTCGAACCGGCGACGTCCAGCTTGGGGAGCGTAAACGGGTCGTTTCGCGAACTTCGCGGAAGCAAACGTAAATCGCTCAGTTTCAGCGGCTTGGAGTGGTGTCGAGGCTTCCCAGAGAATCCCGAAAGGGCCCGTCGAAGCCCCGCGAACGGTTCCCGTTCGATTGGCGAGGTCGGCGGCGCCGAATCGGCGCAATCGCAAACGAAACCGAAACCTATCCTTACGACTCGGTCCCCGCGTCTCCGTATGGTGCGCGCATGACGGCCGATCGATTCGCAGCCAGTCCGCCGGCGCGACTGACCGCTGAGTCCGCCTTCGTCGTGCACTTGGTCTCGCCTCTCGCCTTCAATCCTGTACGACAGCCGACGGCGTGTGGCCGTACGTGCACCTCAACAGTACCCTCGTCCCACTCTGGTATCCGTGACCGGCTGCCACCGGGTCGTCATTCCATCAACCCTGCTCGTCGCAGGCCATCCGCGAACATCGCGAAATCCTGCGCCCGGCGGATGGGGAGCCAATCCGCAAGATTGGAAACGCGGAGCGTCGGATCAAGCTGACGCAAATGGTCGATCGCTCGCTTCGCTTCGTCCGGTCGGCCCGCAAGCGCATGGCTCGCCGCCACGACGCCGACGACCATCAGGAAGCTCGGCATCTGCCTGAACGACTTCTCCGCCCATGAAGACGCGGCGTCGAAACGCCCGGCGAACAGATGCGCCACCGCCATTCCTGCTTGCATGCGATACATCTCAGGGTCGAGGGGGCTCAGACGCATCGCGCGTGCAAAGTGCTCGATGGCGCCGTCCGGTTCGCCGTTCCAGGCTCTGAGGAATCCGCCGAGGAACCAGGCGGAGGCGAGATTGGGATTGAGCACGAGCGCGGTGTCGATCAGGGCGATGCCACCGTCGACGTCGCCGACGAGGTGGGCCAGCGCATGACCACCTCGCGCGAGTGCGACTGCATCGTCCCCGCCCAGCTCGACCGCCCGGCGGGCCAATCGGGCTCCCTCGGCGATCTCACGCGGGCGATCGGTCATCCAGCCATTGACCTTGCGCCAGAAGTGGCACCAGGCCGCCATCGCGTGGGCTGACGCGAAGTTGGGGTCGAGCTGCACTGCGCGAGTGAACTGGGCCACCGCCTCGTCGATGGACTCCCTCGTCCCCCGGTGCAGGTTCGTCATTGCACACAGATAGTAATCGTACGCGTCGAGGCTTTCGGTCGGCTTCCGCTTTGCACGTTCGACTTCCGCTCGCTCGAGCTGCGGGGCGATCGCGCCGACGACCTTCTCTGTCACCTGATCCTGCAGCTCGAAGATGTCGCCGAGGGTGCCATCGAAGTGATCCGCCCAGAGATGGCCGCCAGTCATCGCATCGATGAGCTGGCCGGTGATGCGCACGCGTTTCGCCTTTCGTACGCTCCCTTCCAGCACGTAGCGCACACCGAGATCGCGTCCAACCTGTCGGATGTCCGGCGAGCGACCCTTGTAGACAAAGCTCGAATTGCGGGCGATCACGAACAACGACTTGAAGCGCGACAGCGCGGTGATGATGTCCTCGACGATGCCGTCAGCGAAGTACTCCTGCTCCGGCTCGACGCTGAAGGTTTGGAATGGCAGAACGGCGATAGAGGGCTTGTCGGGCAGAACCAGCGGTTCAACTGACGACTGCTGTCTTCGTTCATCGGGTTCTGGGGGTGGGGTTGACGGACGCCGCCAGTCCGACGGCTCCCACGTCACGCTGAAAGCCTGGATTGGCCGTTCTATGTTCTTTAAAGAGAGAGGGCCGAGATCGGCGAACGTTGCCTTGAGTCGGCCCTCGACAGCCTCATGAACGGTGCGGGAAACCAGTATGCCTCCCACCGGCGCTTCTGATTCCAATCGCGCGGCGATGTTCACCCCATCGCCGTAGAGGTCGTCTCCTTCGATGATCACATCGCCGAGATGCAGGCCGATACGAAATATGATCCGCTCGGTCTCGGGACGTTCGGGGTCCGCTTCGTTCATAGCCTGCTGGAACTCAATCGCCGCCGACAAGGCGTCGACTGCGCTGGCGAACTCGACGAGCGCCCCGTCGCCCACCAGTTTGACCAGCCGGCCGCGGTATCGCGTTAGGGTGGGCTCGAGGCGCCGGCTTCGATGGTCGCGCAATCGCGCCAATGTTCCGCTCTCGTCGCGCCCCATCAGGCGGGAGTAGCCGACAACATCGGCTTGGAGAATAGCCGCTAGTTTCCGCTGTTCACGGACCACGGGAACTTTCCGCGTTTCTGCGTGACTGGTTCGTAGTAGGCCGGCGCCACCTAGGGAATCAAGTGGTAGGCAGGCCGAGCGGCGGATGTGCAGCAGGCGCGCTAGCGGAGTGGACCTTGCATGCCCGCTGCCCCGCGGCGGTAGCTACCCCGGTGGTCGCGTTCGGAGTGAACCGGATAGGCGGCGACCACCGTCACGTCGGGGCGGGGCACTTCGGTCGGCGTCCTGCGATGCTGCGTCTCGACCGCTTCTGGACCGTCCTCGAGGACTCTACCGCGCGATCGGTGCCACCGGCCGCGTTGAGCGGCTGGCGCAAGAGCTCGGCGCATGAACTGGGCCGGGTACGTTCGCCGAAGCAAAAGGCGAACCCCGAAGTTTACGGACAAGCGCCGGTCGCCTTTCATCGCGGCACCGGACATTCGCCGAATACGTTATCGTGACGGGCGTCTACTTCGTCGCGCGGGAGCTCGACGCATGACCTAGCCGGTCTCGGAGGCCAAGAAGCGGCGCGACCAGGCGAGTACTAGAGCTCAGCGAGCAACTTCAACTTGAACTTCACCTCGTTCAGTACGGACCGCGGGAGCTGGCCGAGAGGCTTGCGAAAGCGCCCATTGTCGATCGAGCGACTCTGATCGATCATCACCTCACAATCCGCCGAATTGCCCGCGATGCCGCGCGGCAATTCCACGCGCAGGAGGTTCTCTCCGGTGAGACGCGTCGTGCAGGGAAGGACCCAGGTCGACGGGTGGTCTACCTGATTGAGAAGATCGGTCTGGATCACCAGGACGGGCCTCGCCTTGCCCGGCTCGGTGCCATGCCGTGGACTCAGGTTGGCGAGATAGAGACTGCCGTGCCGGATCGGGGCCTTCAATCGAGCCCCTCGCCGGAGAGGTGATCGAGATCTTCGACTTCTCGAGCCAACGATGCACGGGTCGCGCCCGAGGCGGCCCGGTACGCATCTCGAAGTGCCCGGCGCTGCGTGGTCTCCTGGAGCAGGCGCAACCCGCGGCGAACGACTTCGACGTTGCTCTTGAGCTTTAGCCGGACCTTCAGGGACTGGACCAACCGCAGCTCCTCGGGCGGGAGGGTGATACTGGATTTGGCATTCGATCTCATACCTTTTCAATACCCGAACCGCTTGCCGCAGACAACTCGTCCAGGAGCGTCTTGGCGTCACTTTCGGCCGACTGCATCCTGACGGTTTCGCGCAACGATTGGCCCGCCAACAACATGCTCGTCAGACTACAAACGAGGCGGTGTTCGCGGCCGATGGACGACGCAGGGGAATGCGGGAGCATGCGTTCCTGGCGTCATTTGGTCCAGAGTTGTAACCGTTCCGAGCATCACGAAAGGGTGCGAGCACATGAGCAACGAAGGCGTGCTGGATCCGTGGGTCAAGGAGTGGCTCGAGGCGCACACGATACCCGTGTTCCCGTTCCCCGAACTCACACCGGAGCTGCTCGAGCTGCTGCGGTCGCCGACAGGTGCACCGGCCCGTCGCGAGATCGCCAAGGTTTCCGACGACGTGGTCGAGGGCATTTCCGTGCGCTTCTACGAGCAAGACCACGGGCCTGCGGGCCTCATCGTCTACTTCCACGGCGGCGGGTTCTGCATCGGCAGCATCGGAATGATGGACAACGTCGCCCGTGAGCTCGCGCACTGTTCCGACGCGGCGGTCATCTCGGTGGAATACCGCCTGGCGCCCGAGCATCCGTACCCCGCCGGGCTCGACGACTGCGAGAAGATCACCCGGTGGGCGCTCGCCAACGCGGCGCGCTTCGGCGCGTCACCGGACAAGGTCGTGGTCGCGGGGGAGAGCGCGGGCGGCAACCTGTCGGCCGCAGTCACGCTGCGACTGCGCGGCAACGACCCGCCCTTGGCCGGGCAGGTGCTGATGTATCCTTGCGTCGACGGCTGGGATCGAAGGCATCCGTCGCGGGAGCAGTTCGACGGCATCATCATCGACACCAGCACAGGCGCAGTCGGGAAGATGTACACCGGCGGCAAGAACCTCGACGACGACCCGTTCGTCGCACCGCTGCGCGCCGAGTCGCTCGCCGGCCTGCCGCCCGCAATCGTTGTGCTGGGCGGGTGCGACCCGCTGCGCGACGAGGGCCGGCTGTACGCGCGCCGGCTCCACGACGAAGGCGTCGAAGTAGTTGAAGAGATCTGCTTTGCGGGGCAGCCGCACGGGTTCGTGAACCTCGAGTTCCCGGCCGCGGCCAACGCGATCGAGCGGATCGGTGCGTTCCTGCGATCGGTGTTCGCCGCCAAGGCGTCGTAATTCACGACCACGCGTGTGCATTTGGCGTTCCGTCTCGACTTCACTTCGTCACCGCAACTGTCGGCGGTTGCCACGTTCGGGCTCTCTCCTTTCCGGGCGCGCGCTTGGGATGGCGCACCGATCACCTTCGAGGATGCGACCATGGAAAGGGCGTCCTGAGCGTCCTGGACTGTCGCGTCAGCCGGTGCGGCAGTGAAGATTGTGCCCACTATGAGCGACGTCCAACTCGACACCATCCGGATGCACTACGAGACGGTCGATGGTCCGACGCCGGCCGTCGTCCTGTTGCACGGCGTCACCGACTCGTCCGAGAGCTACGGCCCAGTCATGCAGGCACTGGCAGGCACCTTCCGCATGTTCGCCATCGACTTCCGAGGCCACGGGCGGACGGCGCACTGCCCAGGACGATATCGCGTCGCCGATCATGCCGGAGACGTCCGTGCCTTCGTGCAACACGTCATCCGCGAGCCCGTCGTCCTCGCGGGCCATTCCCTCGGGGGACTCGTCGCGACGTACGCGGCGGCCTTCATGCCCGATTTGGTTTGTGGTGTCTTTCTGGAAGACCCGCCCTTCTACACCGCGCAGTTGCCGGCGCTCAAGCGCAGCCGACGTATCAGATGTTCACCGGCCTGCGGGCCCTACTGCAATCGCGGCGCGGCGCGCGGTCGGCCGACGATCTGGTGCCGCTCGTCGGTGCGTCGCCGATCGATCCGCGGCTCTTCGAGGGACGATCGATGCTGGAGGTCGCCGGCCGCGAAGCAGTCGTCAGCCGCGCGCGCTGCCTGCATCAAATGGACCCGAGCGCGCTCGACCCAGTACTCGACGGGACGCAGTTCGACGGCTTCGATGTCGATGCCGCGCTGGCGACGATCCGGATTCCCGTGCATCTCGTTGCTGGGAACGTCGCCGCCGGTGGCACCATCTCCCAGAAGGATGTCCGCCGCATCGCGGGGCTGGTCCATCGTTTCACCAGCCGCTCGCTTCCCAGCGTCGGCCATTTCGTGCACCACCTTAGCTACCGCTGCGTATGTTGACGAGCTGCGGACCTTCGTGACGGCGATCCACTGAACCTCATTCCTCGCGGCATACAATTTCTGCCACAGGAGGCTGCGCGAAGACGTTTGGCTGACCCGTCGCGAGCAACGTGAGCGCGTCGAAGCTTTGGGTGTCTGTCCCTGGGCCTCGATGCGAGGATGGCGCTCGTGGAACTCCGGGCAAGACGGGCTCGATCACGAGGTGGAACGATGCGCGGGGCACCGTCAAGCGCACGCAGCCAAACACCTCTCCAGGTTTTGCGGTGGCCTCCGTGAGCGCCGCTCGCACCCGTGCGACCAGCACCAAAAACTTGCGCAGGGTCGCCTTGCCTGGTTCGCCTCCGGAAGATAAGGCTAGCCGATCGGCTACCTGGCCGAATTGAGGGCGGCGAGACATGAGGCGAACCGACGGCGAGGTGCTCCTGCTGGGGGCGTTGCCCGTGGTCGGAGTCATCTGGCTTTCCGCCTTCCTGCTGTTCCCGGGCTTCGTCCAGCCGATGTCGCCGACGATGTCGGCGGAGGAGGTCGCGGCCTTCTATCGAGACCCCGAGAACCTCCCGCGTATTCGTTACAGTATGATCCTGTTCAACTGGTTCGCGGTGGGATTCGTCCCGATCCTGGCGCTGATCGTGCTGCAGATCCGGCGGATGGCTCATCGCACGCCGATCTTCTCGTATGCAATCCTCGCGTGCGCAGCCGGTGGCCCAACGATCTTCCTCATGGCCAATCTATTCTGGCTCCTCGCCGCCTTCCGCCCGATGCGAGACCCGCAACTGACCCTGATGTTCAACGATCTCGCGTGGGTAACCTTTTCGAGTCAGGTGGGATTCCTGATTGCGCAGAGCGTGATCCTCGCGCTGGCGATTTATCTCGATCGCCAGGAACGACCGGTCTTCCAGCCTTGGGTGGCGCACTTCAATCTCGTGGTCGCCGCTCTGCTGATCCCTTCTGCGTTCACGGGGGCAGCCATGACGGGCCCCATCGCCTGGGACGGCCTGCTGACATTCTGGGTGCGAAATGTCGCCATCGGCCTCTGGATCATCGTCATGGCCGTCGTGCTCGGTCGGGCCATCAAGCGCCAGAGGGCGGAAGATGAAGCGGTGGCGGCATGAGCGCCTCGGCGATGGGAAACGTGCCCGAGGAGCCACCGGGCTCGCTCCTTCGCAGGATCGCCTGGCACTGGCGCTACGACGAGAAGCGCGAGCTGTGGATCGGCTGGTGGACCCTGGTCGTCTTCTACAATCTGTACGGCTTGTTGTTCTTCGTGATCACGCGGACCCAGCCCCCGCCGGAGCCCTCGTTGGGTTCTTCAGAGGTCGTGGAGTGGTTCGCCGATCGGCGTCACGGCCTGGTCTACGGATACGCCATCGTGTTCATCGTGGGCGGTGCCACGGCGATCATGAACGCGACGCTCGCCTACTCGATGCGGCGCATGTCCGTCAGTCGGGCGTTCGCGTACTCCTACCTCGTGATCTACGCCCTCGCCACGCTTCCCGGCATGCTGATCATGGGGGTCGCGTGCACGGTCGGTGCCATGCGGCCCGACCGCGATCCCGAGCTCATGCGCTGGCTCTACGACTTCGCGTTCTTGTCGTTCGAAGGAACGATGGGCGTGTTCCTGGTCGGGTCCCTGGTCTGGATGCTGGCGGTCCTGCTCGATGAGAACGGCGTCTTCCCGAAGTGGTTCGGCTACCTGAATCTCTGCAACGCGCTCACGGAAGTGGTCGTCGCCCCCGCGTGGATCTTCAAGAGCGGCGCGTTCGCCTGGAACGGCACGATCGCGTGGTGGATCAACATGGGCGTGTTCGTCACCTACACGATCGTCTTCCTCACCCTGCTCCGAAGGATGATTCTGCGTGAGGATTTCGGCACCGGGCCGCTGCCGGACCTCTCGCCCGGGCGGGCCCCCGCGCCATCCGGCTTGCTGAAGGCCGCCCGGTGACGACCGGCGCAGACACCGAGCGCCTCTTTCCCGAGGGCGAAATCCGGACAGTGTCGGGGGGCGCCGCACAACCGGCGCGGTTCGTGCCCGGCCAGCCAGACATGTGGGTCTTCGTCTTCTTCGAGGCACTCGTCTTCACCGCCTACTTCACGGTCTACATCGTCAGCCGGAGCCGGAGCCCCGATCTCTTCCTGAAATCCCAGGCGCACCTGAACCTGCGTGTCGGGGTGTTCAACACCCTCGTCCTTCTGGCGAGCTCTTGGGCCGTGGCGCGCTCCGTCCAGGCGGCCCGCGAACGCTCGTTCCGATCCGCACTGACAAACGCCTTCCTGACTCTATTCTTCGGCTTCGTATTCCTCGTTTCCAAGGTGCTCGAATGGGCGGCGGAGATCGGGCAGGGATTCACCTTCACCACCGACGAGTTCTTCTCTTTTTATTACTTCCTGACGGCGATCCACTTCATCCACCTCCTGATCGGCTTCATCGTCCTCACCGTTGCCGTCTACCAGCTCTGGAGCCCCGCGCGGCGCTCCCAGGAAGTGATCGAGACGTGCGCCACCTACTGGCACACGATCGATTTTCTCTGGGTCCTCATCTTTGCATTGCTCTACGTCATGAGGTGATCCGTGAACGCCAGATTCGAGAAGAGGCTGCTCGTCGTCTGGCTGGTCCTATCCGCGATGACGATCGCCCAGTTGGGGGTCGCGTCGGTCGATCGCCAGGCCGCACTCACGCCGAACGTCGAGATCACATCGAGCGCGATCCTCTTGGCGCTGATCAAGGTGCGCATCATCTTTCGGCAATTCATGGAAGTGAGGCACGCTCCGGTTCTGCTGTGCCGTCTCACCGATCTGTGGCTAGTGGTCACCGGCGCGACCCTGCTCGGTTGCTACTTGGCCGGCCGGCTCGCTTAGGACCTGCTGGTATCGACGATAACCGGATGACACAGGCCGTTTGCCGCGACACTC
>Ga0066388_100002202_pt1 | contig 11711 bp, 14 predicted proteins | sample PanSoiMetaGPlot6_FD_64539 | JGI IMG/M metagenome (GOLD analysis project Ga0066388, IMG submission 64539) | Tropical forest soil microbial communities from Panama analyzed to predict greenhouse gas emissions - Panama Soil - Plot 6 (Hybrid Assembly) | ecosystem: Environmental > Terrestrial >... | reverse complement strand
AAATTCGACGACGCTCGCGCGATTGCGAACGAACTGGAAGAAGCCAAAGCTGTCTCCGAAATGCAGACCGCTTTCGATATCGACGTGAAATATCGCGATCGTTTTTCTTCGCCGGCGGTTTTCGGAGTGAGCGCCAATTGGCTCGCGCTGCGTTCCGAAGATGTGGCGGATGGAAGTTTCTTTGCGAACGAACAAAACGCATCGCTGGCGCGCGTAGCAGTAATCGGGGTCGATGTTCGAAAAGATCTATTTCCCGATGAAGATCCTCTGCAAAAGACGATTCGGATCGGAGATGTTCCGTTTCAGGTGGTCGGCCTGCTCCGTCCCCGAGGTGCGGGACCGGCGGGAGGAAGCCTGGACAATATCGTTGTGATTCCCGTCAACACTGCGTCACGTCGTTTGTTCAATCGCGACTTCTTGACCATGCTTCTGGTGCAGATCAAAACCCCAGAGCGCGGCGCCGAAGCGGCGGCGAAAGTCACCACGCTCCTTCGTCAACGACATCATATTCAACCGCCGGCGCTGGACGATTTCACAGTCACAAATCCCACGGCGACGATGGCGCAAGTGACCCGGGCCCGTAACACATTGTCGAAAATACTTACCGGCGTCGCAGCGATGGCTCTTCTCATCGGCGGAGTGGTCATCATGAGCTTGATGTCGATTGCGGTTTCGGAGCGGCGCAAGGAAATAGGTGTCCGGCGATCGGTGGGTGCGACGCAGGCCGACATTGTCGTTCAATTTCTCCTGGAAGCCGCGCTCGTCTCGCTCGCCGGCGGCATTGCCGGCGTTCTGCTCGGTTGGAGCGGAATGGAGCTGGTCACACGTCTTCTGCGACTGCCACAAATCGTTGTCTGGCAGCCGTTCATCTTGTCGATCTTGTTATCGCTCGCAGTCGGAATTGCCTTTGGAATCTATCCCGCCTGGACTGCGTCGAAGGTCGATCCAATCAAAGCGCTGCGTTCCTGAATGAACACGCGACAGTTGCAGATCGTTTTTCGCGCGCTGCGATTATTATGGCGTTATCGTTTACGCTCCTCACTATTAATATTGAGCGCAGCGCTCGGCGTCGTTGGTGTGGTCTGCTCGGTCAATTACGGCGCAAGCGGCACGCGGAAACTTCTGGATCAGATTCGCCGAATGGGCACGAATGTGCTGATCATCACGCCGAGTTCGAGTCGCCCGGTCGCTGGCCGTGCGCGCACTGGGGAACCGGTCACAACATTGGTCGCGCGCGATTACGCCGCGATTCGTCGCGAGGTTCTCACGCGAGCTCGTTCTTCGGCAACGGTGACCGCTTCTTACTGGATGAAAGCCGGCGATCTTTCCAAGAACGCCACGATTGTCGGATGCGAACCGGATTATTTCTCAATCAAAAACTGGACGGTAACATCGGGCGAATTGTTCGACGCGGCGCAGGAGCGCACGGCGTCCCGAGTGGCGTTGCTTGGCCATACAGCCGCGAATGATTTATTTGGAAACTCGTCGCCGATCGGTCAGCGCATCATGATCAATCGTGTTCCGTTTACGGTTAGTGGCGTTCTGGCCGAGCGCGGGCAAGGCCTCGATGTCAGCAACGAAGACAATCAAGTTTACGTGCCGCTTGCGTCGGCGATGCGCCGTTTAATGAATGTCGATCATTACAACGCGATTGTTGTGGAGATCGACAATCTACGCGAAATGGACGTCGCTGCCGCGACGGTCCATGCGTTATTACATCAAGCGCACCACATTCGGTTCAATCAACGCGACGATTTTCAGATTCAGAATCAAAAGACGCTGCTCGACACACAGCAAGCCGCGGCCGAACAGCTCGGAGTTTTCCTTCGTTGGATTGCAGGAAGCGCGTTGCTCGTCTCCGGGCTTGGCATGGTGGGGATCACCTGGATCGCCATCAAGGAGCGCACGACCGAGATTGGAATCAGACGCGCGTTAGGTGCCACTGCAACTGACATCTTCTCTCAGGTTCTGTTTGAAAGCACGGCGCTGGCTGTTCTCGGCTGCGGTTTCGGGTTTGTAATTTCATGGCCGATGTCGTGGGTCATTACGAATTCACCAGGGCTTCCCTTTGTCTTCGATTTGAGAAGTGCCGGGCTCGCCTTTGCCGCTGCCGGAATATTAAACGTTCTATTTGCACTTTGGCCGTCACGCAAGGCCGCCTGCGTCAGTCCACTGGCAGCCCTGAGGTACGAATGATAGGGATCAGCTCGATTTTCTGGACGCAGGCGCACGGCGCCGCAACGCATTTTCCGATCGCGTTTCTTTTTGGAGCTGCGCTTTTTGATGCGATCGGCTTTTTTCTTCCTGATTCTTCGAAACGACGCAGTTTTCAAATCACTGGCCATTGGCTTCTCATTCTCAGCGGACTTAGTTCTTTCGGAGCGGTGTTTTCCGGGCTCGCCGCGAGCCGCTGGAGCGTTAGCGGAACAGGAGCGCTGCTCCAGCATCATCTTTTCGCCTGGCCAGCATTTGCGCTCATCGTTGGCCTAACGAGTTGGCGAATCGTCGTGGTCTCTAGTCCGTCAAGACGCGCTTTTGCCGTTTATCTCTCAGTTTTGGCGTTTACGTGCGCTTTCGTTGCCGGGGCGGCTTGGTCTGGCGGCGAATTATTGATGGGTCATTGACGGCGGATGAACACATTGAATGAGGGACGCGCCTGTGCCGTAGCGTTCCTGACGTCATGCGTCTCGTTGCTCACAATAGCCGGTGTCGCTTTTGTCTTTACGAACGGCCTATCCGGCAAACAATCGCGAGTGCCAGAATCGCGCGAGGTTGACGTCGAAGTCGCGGGTCGTGGGCGCCAAATTTTTGTGAAGCATTGCGCGGAATGTCACGGCTATGAAGCGCGCGGTGACGAGGGTTCCGACCTTCACAAGCTTCGCGCCGGCGATGCTCTGATTCGTCAGGTGATTACCGGCGGTATCAAAGGAGCAATGCCAGCTTACGGAAAAGTGCTTAACGATTCAGACGTGCGAGCGTTGACCAGTTATCTTCGGACCCTCGGTGATTGAAGCGTTTGTGCTTTGTTTTCGACTTACGACATCCGATCGGAGACGAACGCGCGTCGTGAGCCCGCTTACTCTTCGCGTTTTTCCAACTTGCGCTCGATCCGAGGGTCAGGAATCAACCAGAGGAGTGCAGCGAGCACGTACAGTCCGCAGGCGATCCATGGACTCACAAACGCAAGTGGGATCGCGACGAAGTAAAACGTAGCGGACAGTTTGCCCTTTCGATCCCGTCCAACAGCCTGCGCCAGAAGGGACTCGCGACCTTCCTTGGCAATGATGGCACGCTCCAGAATAAGATAAGCGATAGCTGCCATTAGTAGAACGACGCCGTACATGGCGGTCGGGATGGCAGCGAAGCCGTTCTCGCCCATCCAACCCGTGGTAAAAGGAAAAAGGGACAACCAAAAGAGCAAGTGCAGGTTTGCCCAGAGAATTCCTCCGCTAACCTGTTCGGTAGCCTGGAACAGATGATGATGATTGTTCCAGTATATGCCGAGGTAGATGAAACTTAGTACATAACTCAACAACACCGGCAGCAGCGGCTTTAATGCCGCGAGCTCAACCACGTGCGGCACCTTCAATTCCAGCACCATGATTGTGATGATGATGGCAAGGACTCCGTCACTGAACGCTTCTAGCCGGGTCGTTTTCATCCTGCTTCGCGCTGATGCGCTTCGCAGGATTGGGCATGATTGGTTGCGCGAAGCAGGATGCCCTCCGAAGCTTCAGCGAAGGAGGACCAGTGTATTACGTGTATCTTATTGAGAGTCTTTCTGTGCAGGGAAAGCGCTACGTGGGAATCACCATAGATTTCAAACAACGTCTCCGAGAACACAATCAAGGGAAATCTTCTCATACCACAAGTTCAGCCCGTGGAAGCTAATCACTTACGTCGCGTTCACTAATCGAGCCAAAGCAAAAGCTTTTGAGCGTTATCTCAAATCCGGTTCGGGTCATGCATTCGCTAGAAAGCGCCTATGGTAATTGCTACTCAAAGTTTCTTCGCGTGTTGGTTTGTTCAAGCTCTAAGCCAGTGCTGCGCTGCTTCGACCTCGCTATTCGTTAGGCCATGGTCAGCATGGAAAAAACGAATTGTCACATCTGCCCCGGCGCTATGGAGAAGATCCACAAGCCGCTGAGTCTCAGATGCCCGAATAATTGGATCGTCATCACCCGCGCCGATCCAAACGCGTACGGACGATAAATCCGGTAATTTGTCCGGAATCAGCGGCACCATCGCGCGAAATAGAATGGCGGCGCGCATAATTTCCGGTCGAAGCAATAACATACTCGCGGCAATATTGGCGCCGTTGGAATAGCCGACACCAACAACGTGGTCCGCGGCGAGTTTGTAATGGCGAACGGCCGCAACGACAAAGTCCGCTAACTCGTTCGTTCGCGTCTTCAAATCCTCCAAATCGAACACGCCTTCGGCCAGTCGACGAAAAAATCGCGGCATTCCGTTCTCTAGAATTTTTCCGCGCGGACTCAGCAACGAAGCGTTCGAATCAAGTTCGCGCCCCAGTGGAAGGAGATCCCGTTCGTTTCCTCCGGTTCCATGTAACAGCAGTAGCGTTCGGCTCGAATTGCCGGGAACGAATTCGTGAAGAAAATCCGGCTGCGGCCTCATTGTTTCTGCGGCACGTGGATTGCCGGAAGAATTTTTTCGATCTGCGAACGTGCAGTTTCCAGCCACGGAGGGAGATGCAGTCGCGTTCCTAGTTCTTCGAGCGTTTCGTCGAAGGTAAATCCGGGAGGATCGGTTGCGATCTCAAAGAGAACTCCACCCAGTTCGCGAAAATAGATTGAATGAAAATAAATGCGATCGATTACGGGCGTAACGTTGTAACCGAGGTCGACGAGTTGCTCGCGCCATTGAAGTTGCTCTTGTTCGTCACGCGCGCGAAATGCGATGTGATGTACAGAACCGGCCGCCACACGCCCAACCCCGGAATCGGGCAGGCAAAGCAAATCAACGATTCGGCTCGGCGCAGTTTTATCGGACGACGCGAAGCGAAATCGATTTCCAGATTCTTCGATTAAACGGTAGCCGAGAGTATCAGTGAGCAAACGCGCCGTCTTTTCGTAACCTTCCAAAGCGGCTGACACGCTATGGAATCCACGAAGCGCATGTTCCGGAGCAATTGGGCTATCGGGCCATTGCTCAATCGGCGCGAGCGAATTTGAAGCGATGAGTTCAAGCAAAAGGCCATCAGGATCGACAAATCGAATGACTTCTTCTCCAAAACGCGCCGACGTTCTTTCCGCCGCAACATGCTGCTGTTTCAAACGCTCCAGCCAATAACCGACCGCGCTTGGAGAAATTGAAAATGCTATCGACTCAATCTGGCCCGTGCCACGGATTCCGCGTCGCACACCAGGCCAGGGAAAGAATGTCAGGATAGTTCCAGGCGTTCCCCGTCGATCGCCAAAATAGAAATGATACGTTCCCGGATCATCGAAGTTGACCGTGCGTTTTACAAAACGAAGACCGAGAAGTCCCACATAGAAGTCGAGATTTCTCTGCGGATCGCTGGCAATCGCAGTCACATGATGAAGTCCAGGAATTTTCTTTTCGTTAGTCACGAGCCAAGTTTCAACTCAACCTTAACATTCTACAAAGCCAATCATCGGCTAGCCAGGGGCTTCTCGCGTTGTTCCAATGAAGATCCAAGCGACGATCGCGCCAACAACAGCCAGCGTCGCGGCGATCGCCATGATCACTCTGAAGGCATGTACAAAGGATTCGGCGATCGCGTGTCCAATCAATTGTTTCGTGGTTTGATCCAGTCCGTCAGGGAGAGACACGGCTGCGAGTTTATTACGTTGAGCCTTGAGTGATTCCTGCTCTGCAGGCGGCACATTCCTGTCAGCCAATCGCTGATCCATCGCATGATCAAACGAGTGAACCATCACGATTCCAAGGACAGCGATCGCGAGCAGGCCGGCGCCTCTTGCAACCGCGTTGTTGATCCCAGATGCAATGCCCACGCGACTCTGCATCGCCGAATTCATCACGGTAGTGGTAAGAGGGGCGACGGTTATAGTCATTCCTGCTCCTAGGACCACAACCGCAGGAAAAAAGTTTTGCCAGTACCCGGCATTCACACCGGGCAATATGAAAAGCCCGAAACCAAGGGCAGCGATCAGGGGCCCGACCACCAGCGGGATCTTCGGCCCGTAACGTTCGACGAGGCCGCCCGCCCACCGAGAAAGAAGAAACATGATTAGAACAAACGGCAGGAACGCGGCGCCGGCTGCAGTGGCTGAATAATGCTGTACCTGAATCAGGTTGAGTGGCAGGAAGAAAAGGCTTCCGCCGAGCGCGCCATAGAGCAAGAGCGTCAGCAGGTTTGCTCCACCAAATGTTCGCGAGCGGAACAGTGCGAACGGCAACATCGGATTAGAGACCCGCGCCTCAATTACCGTGAACGAGGCGAGAATAACAACTGCAGTAAAAAGAGCCGCGCGCACGGATTGAGCGCCAAAGCCGAACTGCGAAGATTCGATCAGGCCATAAACCAACGCGCCTAGGCCCAACGTTACCGAAATTGCGCCTAACCAATCCAATCCCTTGGCCTCCGTATCGGAGCTTTCCGGAACGCACCGCCGTGAGATCAGGATTATCAACAGGGCGATTGGAACATTGATGAAGAATACTGCGCGCCAGGAAACATGCTCGATGAGCCAGCCGCCGATCACTGGCCCAATAGCGGTTGTAATCGCACTGAAACCCGACCAGGTGCCAATCGCGCGTCCACGTTCGTTTTCCGGAAAAGAACTGCTGATGATGGCGAGACTCCCTGGAACGAGCAGGGCCGCACCGAGTCCCTGCGCCGCACGCGCCACAATCAGTTGACCTATGTTCGGAGCGAGGCCACACCACGTGGACGCCGCAGCGAAGAGAGCGACACCAACCATGAACACTCGGCGCCGTCCGTACTGATCTCCAAGAGACCCGCCGACCAATAGAAGCGCAGAAAGCAAGAGCGAATAAGCCTCGATGACCCACTGCACGTCCACGATTGTAGCGTTTAGGTTCGTTTGCAGCGCTGGCAGTGCCACGTTCACAACCGTGCTGTCGATAAACGCCATGCTGGAAGCGAGCGTGGTAGCCACAAGCACCCAGCGCCCGGCAATTTTTGAACAAGGCGCGCGCGCCGGTCGCGAGCGAATTATGTTCTCGTCACAGGGTACTTGAATAGGTGTAAGCATGATGGCGGCCTTCCACTGCCGGGCTCGCAGTGCAGAGCAGTGTGCTTTCCAGTTTTTACGGGTTCAAGCGAACATTGAAATTTTCATTTGCGCCGCAGTTCAATCTATCCTAATACTTAACCAGATGGTTAAATATTCTTCGAGAACTTTGAATCGCACGTTCGCCGCCCTGGCCGATCCCACCCGACGGCGGATCCTGGCTCATCTCGCGCGAGGCGATAAATGTGTGACGCATTTGGCGAAGCCTCATGCCATGTCGCTCCCGGCAGTCTCGAAACACTTGCGCGTGCTGGAGAAGGCCGGTCTGCTTCGACGCCGGCGCTATGGGCGGGTGCACGAAATGAGGCTCGATGCCATGCCACTGAAACAGGCGGCGCAATGGGTAGAGGAATATCGCAAATTTTGGGAAGGATCGCTCGATCGACTGGCTGATTTTTTGGAGAAAACCAGAAATCAAAAAACAAAACAGGAGAAAAAAATACAATGACTACAAAAGCACTTATTCAAGTCCGCATAACGCGCCGCTTCGATGCCACGCCCGATCGGGTCTTCGAGGCGTGGCTGAATCCCGAGTTGATAAGCGCCTGGATGTTTGGTCCGGCCGTTCGCGAAGAAGAAGTTGTGCGCATTACAAACGATCCGCGTGTTGGTGGGTCGTTTTCGTTCGTCGTCCGGCGTCAAGGTGAAGAGATTAATCATGTCGGTGAGTATCTCGAAATTCAACGTCCGTGGCGGCTGGTGTTCACCTGGGGAATTGACGTGGCCGAGGGGAGCCGCGTCGTTATTAACATCACTGCAGAGGGCGCTGGCTGCGAGCTCACGCTAACGCATGAATTGCCGCCGGACTGGTCAGACTACGCTGATCGAACCAAAGCGGCCTGGAGCAAAATGCTCGAAGTGCTAGCCAACCAGTTAGAAGGAGATAAATAGTAAATAGGGAAAGGAAAACGCTAAGGCCAGCGAATGCCATGTGTCCCGCATGCATCGCCAACATTGCCCTTATTGCCGTCGGCGCTACGTCAGGCGGAGGCGTCGCTACCTTCGTGTTCAGGAAGTTTTACAGCAGCAATAAACAAATAGAGACAGAGGACAACCAAAATGAAAACCAAAGAAGCCCAAAAGAAAAAGAACCACGTAAAGCCGCCGAAAATCGTGTCACCGAAAGAGTGGGAAGCTGCGCGCCAGAAACTGCTCGTGAAGGAGAAGAAGTTGACCCGGGCTCATGACGCGCTGGCCGCCGAGCGTCGGCGGATGCCATGGATAGCCGTTGAGAAGAAATACGAGTTCGAAGGACCCAGTGGCAAGGCAAGCCTGTTCGATTTGTTCGACGGCCGCCGGCAGCTGATTCTTTACCGGGCCTTCTTTGAGCCGGGAGTGGTCGGCTGGCCCGAACATGCATGCGTCGGCTGCTCCATGGTAGCTGACCAAGTCGCTCACCCCGCTCATCTGAACGCCCGCGACACGACACTCGTGTTCGCGTCTCGCGCGCCGCAGACGGATATCGATCGCCTAAAAGCGCGAATGGGCTGGCAAGTCATTCCTTGGTACACGATCACGGACGGCTTCGACAAGGACTTCGGCGTGGATGAATGGCACGGCACAAACGCGTTTATCCGCGACGGCGACCGCGTGTTTCGCACCTACTTTATCAACAACCGAGGTGACGAGCAGATGGGGAACACCTGGAACTACCTAGACATCACTGCCCTCGGGCGCCAGGAGGAGTGGGAGGACTCGCCGAAGGGCTACCCTCAGACCGTACCGTACGAGTGGTGGAGATGGCACGATGAATACGGCAACGCTGAAGCCTCCGCCAAGACGCTCGAACAGGTCCGCCGGGGCCGCGCAGCCGCTGCGGGTGCCGACACCAACTGATCACCTAATTCCTCCTGGCGCTAAACAAAACAAATTCTTATCGACAAACGAGAACCTATGGCTCAAGCGGAAAAGCTCTCACTGGAAATCAAACGCTTCATTCGAGCGCCGCGGGATCGAGTTTATTCTGCCTGGACCGATCCCGCGCAGCTAAAGAAGTGGTTCGGTCCGGAAAATGTTGAGACTCGTAGTCTGATCGCCGACGTGCGGGTAGGGGGCCAGTTCCGTTGGGACTGCACAGATCCGGAAGGTAAAGAGGTGACCATATCCGGCGAATACCGCGAGCTGCGGCCCGGCGAGAAGGTTGTGTTCACCTGGCAGTTGGAAGAGGATGAAGATTGGAAAAACAACAGCAGCATCGTTACGCTGGAATTGTTCGATCGTGAGGGAGGCACGGAGGTCCGCCTGACTCACCAAAGACTTCCAAGCGAAGTATCGCGCGACGATCACAAACAAGGCTGGAACAGTGTGCTCAATAAACTGGAGAAATTTTTGTTGTAGGGCGTTTCTGTGAAACGCCTAGCGTCAGGCACGGACGCCCTACAAATCGTCGGCAATTAAGCCAAGATTAAGAAGGAGCAAAGTGAACACTGAGGAAGTTGCAAAGAAAGTAGTAGAACTAACACGAAAACAGGCGTGGTACGAAGCGCTCGACACACTGTACGATGATGACATCGTTAGTGTGGAAGCGTTCAGCATGGGCGGTGGCTCGCCAGAAACGCGCGGCAAGCAAGGTGTTCGCGGCAAAATCGATTGGTGGGTCAACGCCACGGATGTCCATAGTTTCAGCGCCAATGGTCTATTCGTGGCGCATGATCGCTTCGTCGTGCAATTCGATGCGGATGTTACCGACAAGGATTCGAAGCAGCGGCGGAAATTATCCGAAGTCGGCGTTTACACCGTAAAGAACGGCAAGATCGTGCGCGAAGAATTCCTGCCTCGTGCTGATTGAGATCTACGCGCTCCGAGTGCGGGATTGCTTTCGAAGAACCTGGCAAATCGTCTCCGTGTTGGTGATCAACGCGTCACCTGTAAACTTCAAGCTTTCGATAGAGCGTTTAGCGGCTTCTTCACTTCCGGCGCCACACGCATCGGTAACAAGCACCGGAACATAGCCAAGATCGGCGCCGTGACGCGCCGTCGGTTCGATTCCAATCTCCGTCGCGACGCCGACAATGATAAAGGCGTTGATACCGCAATCTCGCAAAGCGAAATCAAGCCAAGTCCCTTCGAAGGCCGACATCGTCAATTTGTCGAATACCCCTTCAGTGGGAAGCGGCGATAACTCCGGGATAATTTGAAATCCAGGAGCATCGCGCAAAAACCAAGGATTCACTTCATCTGGCGAATCCACGCGTTGCCAAGTCATCGCCATCCGGAACTGAAACATGCCCATGAGTTCCTTTGACAGCGACAGATGTCGAGAAAAGAACACGCGCATCCCGGCGTCGCGAGCGGCATTCAGCACTTTGCGAACCTGCCCGGTGATTTGCTCCGGGTTTTTGATCTGACTTAGGATTCCAACCTGCATATCGTAAACGAGTAAGGCGATCCGCTGTGGATCGCACACCTCTTCCAGTGTTTGCGGTATGCTCAGCCCGTATGCGTTTTTCATAACACGTCGAAAATTATTGGCATGCCAGAGCTTTAACGGCTAGGCGCTGACGCGCAACATTATTGACCGCGGACGATGTGATAGTTGACGTGCGGGTGACCTATCACGCCTTAAAAGGCGCATCATCATTTCCCTGCCATGGGCCGCATCGATGTCGCCCACGTCGATAATATTCTCCGCTTTCTAGCCGAACCACTCGCTCAGATATCTGGTCACCTCTTTTTTTGGCGGCAGCATCATTACCGCTCACGAACGGGCGAGAGTAGCCCTGTTACCCGACGACAGGGTTTCAAGGTCTCAGGGTAACAGGGGTTAGGGTTGCAACGATTAGCGACAAACCCACTGCCGTTTTTAGACGTGGCCAGCCTACTTTAGCACGACTGGCTGTTTTGCTTCTTCAACGAGTTTCTCAAAACGCGGGTCGCCACGCAGCGGATCCCAAAACGGCACCAGTTTCAGTTGGCCGTAGCTAAGGTCGCTTGGGCGACGCAAGGCAATACCGAGCTGCTCGCAAGCGAGATCGTTGTCACCGACCCACGCAGCGATCATTGCAAAATACTTGATCATCACGTTGCCACCGACCTGATCTTTTTCTACGGAAAGCAACTCGACCGCGCGCCGGCCTTCGCGCAATGCTGCCTCTTTCCGGCCGAGACCGGCGTCGATCAAACCAAGCACGCACAGTGCCGGCCCGTAATTTGGCTGGGCTTGGATGATTTTCTCCTGCTCCGCGCGAGCAGCGATAAAAGCGGACGCTGCTCGATCCTCATCTTTCGTCATGCGAGCGATAACGGCTTCTACAAATGGACGATTAAAAAGAACATTCTCGGTCGAACCAAAAGTGATTGGATTCTCACCGAACGCGGTTAACGCATTTTGGGCAGCAGCGCCGTCACGTTCAGCTAGGGCACAAACAAGCCAATTATCGGTTATACTCGGAGTCGCAGCGGGATTTGTGGCCCGAATTGACTCGATCATTTGATGCAACGGTTGGGTAT
>Ga0066388_100002201_pt1 | contig 11714 bp, 6 predicted proteins | sample PanSoiMetaGPlot6_FD_64539 | JGI IMG/M metagenome (GOLD analysis project Ga0066388, IMG submission 64539) | Tropical forest soil microbial communities from Panama analyzed to predict greenhouse gas emissions - Panama Soil - Plot 6 (Hybrid Assembly) | ecosystem: Environmental > Terrestrial > Soil... | reverse complement strand
CTAGAACCCCTCTATCGCGTTGCCCCCGGCTCGCGCGGCTGACGATTGAGCCGATGAACCATCCAGATGGTACGCGATGCGCTTGACGTTCAGGAGATGCCGGTAGGTGACGTTGTCGGTCGTCGAGTTGCCCCCGAACGTTCCACAGCCGAGCGTCATCGAGCACGCCAACCCCGTGGTCATGCCGCAGCATCCCTGCGCCGCCGGCGAATTGACGAGAATCCGACCCGCCGGCATCGTGCGCGCGAAGCGTTCTACACGCGCGCGGTTGATGGTGTGGATGACCGCCGTGTGACCCGCGCCGCCATGCGTCAGCAGATGCCGCGACAACCTCAATCCCTCGTCCTCGCCCGAGACGGTGAACAGCGACAGGAACGGCGCAAGCTTTTCCTGCGCATAGAAGCCGCCGAGATCGGCAGCCGTGGTACGGGCAATCAGCAGCCGCGGCGGTACGCGACGGGCGATGCCGAGCGCGGCGGCAATGACGCTCGCCGAACGTCCGACGAGATCGCGTCGGAACGCGCCCGCTCGATCGACGGCCTCGCGCCCGAAACGGTCCCGTTCTTCAGCGGTCAGGATCGCGGCGCCATGCCGCTCGAGCGCGTCGATGAACGGGTCGACAACGCGCTCGTCGACGACCAGATGGTTTTCACCCCCGCAGATCAGGCCATTGTCGAACGCCTTGCTGACGACGATCGCGTGCGCCGCGCGCTCGAGGTCGGCGTCGGCACAGATCCAGGCCGGGGCGTTGCCGGGGCCGACGCCGATCGCCGGCCGCCCCGAGCTGTACGCGGCCTTGACGAGTCCCGCGCCGCCGGTGGCAAGAATCAGCGAGACCTTCGGGTGGCTCATCAACTTTTGAGTGGTCCGGTGGCTGGGCCGCTGATCCAGGAGGTGAACGAGGTGCCGCGGCGCACCATGTTCGTCGAGAACACCGCGGATGATGTCGGCGGTGAGCCGGCCGACACCGAGGGCGTTGCGGTGAAAACTCAGGATCAGCGCGTTCCGCCCCTTGAGCGAAATCAGGGTCTTGAACATCGCCGTGCAGACCGGATTCGTGACCGGCACGATGCCGAAGACTACGCCGGCGGGGCTCGCCAGGTCAGTGACCTTCCGATCGCCGTCGACGCACAGCGTGCCTTGCGCCGTCCTGCCGGCCAGTGCGTTGTAGGTGCCGATGCTGGCGAAACGGTTCTTGACGGCCTTGTCCGCGACGTTACCGAGGCCTGTTTCGAGGACGGTTGCCTCGGCCAGATTCTCCGCCGCTACGGCAAACGCCGTGGCGAGATCCAGCAGCAGCCGATCGACGCGATCCTCGGCCCAGTTCTCGAAGGCTTCCTGAGCGAGCGCGGCGGCGCCGGCAATGCGGTCGACTTCGTCGTCCAGGCGCCGGTCTTCCGCCAGAGCGGCGGCCAGACGATCGGCCGCGAACGCGAGGTCCGCCGGAGAGGCGGTCGCGAGTCGGCGAATCGATTCGAGCGTGGACGTGGGGTGCGCCTCGATCACAGCTTCCACGACTGCGGACCAATCGGCGGACGCGTTGGCATCCGGCTGCGTGGCTGCGGGCAATGAGATCATCCGTTCTCTCCATGACTGCCATCGGTGGCGTCGACCCACAGTAGTTCGACGGCCGCCCCGAGCTCATGAAAGAGACGTCAGCATGGCGTGAGGATTCAGTGGGAGGTCCGCCGACGCGTCCTCACAGTTTTCGCACGATCAACCGCGTGCCGAACGCTCACGCCGTGGCCAGCGCAAGGCGGACCTCGTCCCGTGGCGGCCGCCGCAGCGATGCGAGAAAACGTTCAACGTGATCGAGGACGAGGTCCTGATCGCCGACGAATGGCAGGTGGTCCTCGCCGTGCAGTTCGACCATCGTCGCCGTCGCGATCGATCGCGCCATGTGGCGCCCGGCTTCGACCGGCGCCACGCGATCGCCGACGCGGTGCAGCAGCAGCGCGGGCGCGCGAACCGACGGCAGCGCCGCACGGACATCGAGCTCCGCGTTCATCCGCGCCAGCGCCGCCGCCGGCGTCGGTGACGCGGCGCGGCGAAGAAAGGTGCTCCACCATTGCCGAAACCGGGCATCGGCCGCGCGACTGGGCGCGCGGTCCTCGATTCCCACGGGCCCTCCCCATTCGCGCTCGATCCGCTCGACGAACCTGCGCAGCTGGTCGCGGGTGCGTCCCCAGGGATAGGTTCGGGCGCGGAGCCCTTTCGCGTAGGCGCCGAACAGCACCAGCGCGCGGGTCCGTTCGGGATGACTCGCCGCGAACAGGCAGCAGGTCGCCGCGGCGTCCGATACGCCGAACAGCACGGCGCGGTCCGAACCGGCGGCGTCGAGCACCGCGGCCAAGTCCGCGACCCGCGCCGGCCACGATGGCGGACCCGACAGGCGGTCCGAGAGGCCGGTCCCGCGCCCATCGAAGACGATCAACCGGGAAAACCCGGAGAGCCGCGCCAGGAAGGAGGCGTACGACGGCTCGGCCCACATCTGTTCGAGGTGCGAGAGCCAGCCGCTGGTCATGACCAGATCGATCGGCCCGGAGCCAACGATCTGATAGGCAATGTTCGCGTCGGCGTGATGCGCGTAGCGGGTCCGCGGCGGCGCGAAGGGCTCCGTGCCGGGCGTCGCGACATCGATCCGCGCGATGAAGCGATATCCGCGCCGGTGCAGCGTCTCGATGTACTGCGGTTTCCGCGCATCGTCACCAAGCGCCTCGCGAATCTCTCGCATGCAGGTTTTCAGCGCGGCGTCGCCGACGAACGAGTCCGGCCACAACGTGTCGAGCAGATCGTCTTTGGTCACGAGGCGGCCGGCAGCTCCGGCAAGATGCGCGAGCAACGCGAAGCTCTTTGGCCGAAGCCGGATCGGCCTGCCGTGACTGGTCACCGATTCATTGGCAGGGTCGAGGCGGAAGCGACCGAACGTCAGTGTCATCTCTTCGCTCAACGCATCGGCGCAGTCGTCCGAACAGCCGAACGACGGACCGTCGACGAAAGCCGGCTCACGGTCACGTCCGGCCAAGGCTACGCCCGAGTCGCCGCGCCGTCATGAGGTCTGGTAAGAGCGGCGGTAAAATCTCCGGTCAGATCGTGGTCGTTCCCTCTGCGCTGTATTTCGCGTCGTACCGTCTCGACGCGCGCGCCCGGCTGCTTTGGCAAGGCGACCAGCTCGTCCGTTTGACACCGAAGGCCTTCGGTGTACTCGACTACCTCGCCCGGCATGCCGATCGACTGGTCACCAAGCATGAGCTGCTGGATCACATCTGGCCTGATGTGAACGTCGGCGACGCTGTGCTGAAGGTCGCGATTCGCGAGATCCGGCAAGCGCTCGATGACGACACGAGCCAGCCGCGGTTCGTCCAGACCGCCCGTCGGGTCGGGTACCGCTTCCTCGCTGACGTATCGGTCGAACCGCCTGGAACCGCTTCACGGATCGAGGAGCGGCCGACGCTTGTCGCCAAAGCGCCGGCGGCGACATCGCTGATCGGCCGGGAAGCGCCACGGCACGTGCTCGAAGCGTCGCTGGTACGTGCCATGGCCGGCACCCGTCAGGTGGTTTTCGTCGTCGGCGAAGCCGGCATCGGCAAGACCAGCCTGGTTGAGGACTTTCTGGTCGCTGTCGAACGTAAAGGCCGCGTGCGAGTAGCCAGAGGTCAATGCATGGAGCACGCCGGCGGTGCCGAGGCGCATCTGCCGGTGCTCGACGCGCTCGGCAGGCTCGCGCGGACGGACGCACACGACGATCTCCTGGCGGTCGTCGGACGTTATGCGCCGACCTGGCTGGCCCAGCTTCCGGCGCTCGCAGACGACGCAGCCGGACTGCGGCGTGAAATCTTCGGCGCCACCAACGAAAGGATGCTGCGCGAGATCGCTGAGGCGCTGGAAGTGTTGACGAAGGACGTATCGCTCGTGATTTTCCTCGACGATCTTCACTGGAGCGACGACGCCACTCTGGACTTCGTCAGCCGGATCGCGCGCCGCTCGGAGCCGGCCCGATTGCTGCTCGTCTGCACGTATCGTCCCGTCGACGTCGTGCTGAACCGGCCGGCGCTGAAAATCATGAAGCAGGAGTTGGTCGCCAAGGGCCTCTCCCAGGAGATTCCGCTCGGTTTTCTGACGCCGGACGACGCGTCTGCCTTTCTGGAGACGCGTTTTCCGCATCACAACTTCCCCGTGGGGTTGACCGATCTGCTCCATCAGCGCAGCGGCGGCAATCCGCTGTTCATGACCAACCTGATGGCGTACCTGGTCGCGAAGGGAATGATCGACGACCGCGCAGGGCGGTGGGAGCTGCGGACCTTGCTGGAAACAGTGGCCAGCGCATCTCCCGAAACGTTGCGTCAGGTTATCGACGCGCAGCTCGGCCGGCTCACACCGGAGGAACGAGCCGCGCTCGAGGCGGCCAGCGTCTGTGGGATCGGCTTTCCCGGGTTTGGCGTCGCTGCGGCACTCGGGGTGTCCGACGAGAAGGCCGAGGCGATTCTCGAAGTGCTGGCCGGACGCGGACAGTTCATCGAAGCGCTGGGGCTCGTCGATCTACCGCAGCGCGCCTGGTCGCCTCGATATCAATTCGTGCACTCGCTTCACCAGGAAGTGTTGTATCTCCGGCTGCCGGCGGCGCGGCGCGTGCGTCTGCACCAGCGCGTTGCCGAACGCTTGGAGCACGTCTACGGGACACAGGCGGATCAAGTCGCGAGCGAGCTCGCCGAGCACTTCGACCAGGCGCGAGACTACTCAAAGGCCGTCGCCTACATGCGAGCGGCCGCCGCGAACGAGACCCGGCGGTTTGCCAACCGCGAGGCCATGCGGTGGCTCGATCGAGCGATCACCCTGGCCGACCGCTTGCCGGCCGGCCAACGGGACGAGCCTGCGATTGGCGCGCTCACCGACCTCGGACGGGTCAAACGCAGCATGGGCGACATGAGCGGATCGAGCCAGGCGTTTCTCGAAGCGGCGCGACGGGCGCGCGACCGCCAGGACGCGTCGGCGGAGATGGAAGCGCTGTTGCTGGCTGCGAGCGCGCTCACGTGGTTCGAACGGGTCTCATGTCTGTCCACCGCCCATCGAGCGCAGGAGCTCGCCGACGGCATCGGGTCCACGACGGCGGTGTTCGTCCGGGGCTATTCCGCCTATTGGTCGATGCTGTGGGATCGCTGGCGCGACGACGATGCGCAGGCCTGCGAAGACGCGCTCGCGCTGGCGCGCGAGACGCAGCATCCGCTGCGGTTGTTCTCCATGCTGCCGAGGTGTGCGTACGCGCGCGCCGCGCAAGGCCGCTACGCCGACGCCGCGGCCGCAGCGGCTGAAGGCGCCGACCGCGCGCTTGCCGCCGACGACGCGTTCGGCCAGATGGTCTGTCAGTTTTACGGCGCGTGGGCCGAGATTCTGGCTGGGCGGTGGGGCGCTGCTGACAGCCTGCTGACCGAAAGCCTGGGCCTCGCCGATCGGAACGGCCATCGCTCCTGGCAGCTCCTCTTCACCAGCGTCAGAGCCTGGCTGCTGCGGGAAGCAGGTGCGTTCCACTCGGCGCGCGATCTTGCCCGGCGGGCCGCTGAAGACGCCCGCACGCTCGGGGTGCCGCTCGGCCAGCTCGTTGCGCAGACACAGCTCGGCCTGACGCTGCTCGAGACAGAGCCGCCGGCCGCTGCGCTCGACATCCTCCACGCGATCGCGTCGCGCATCGATCAGGAGTCGATGCTCATGGCTGCCCCGTGGCACATGCAGATCAGGATTGGATTGAGCGTCGGCCAGCAGCGCATCGGCGCCTACGACGAGGCGGCGGCCGAAGCGCGCCGCGCGTGCGAGCTGGCGGCCATTTCTGGCGAGGCGACGTCGCTCGCACTCGCCTGGACCGCCGTCGCCGAACAGGCCCTCGCACGCCAGCAGCTTGCCGAGGCGAACGAGGCGGTCGGCCGCGCGCTGCAGGCCGTAGCGGACGCCGACGCGCCGGTCGCGGCGTGGCGGGTGCACGCGTGCGCGGCGAGGCTCTCGCTGGCGGAAGGTCGTCGCGACGACGCCCGCAGCCACAGGGAGCGCGCGGCGTCGACGATCACGCGGCTCGCCGAATCGCTGCCGGCCGATAGCGATCTCCGGCGCACGTTTCTCGAGCGGAGCGACGTCCGATGGGCGATCGCGTAAGCGTATCGCGCGCTGTTCGGATCGTTGTCAGCAAACAGTGGACGTGTTCATGTCGGTGGAGCGCGAGGCTTTAGCCGAGCGAGGGGATTCTGATGGCCTCACGCTCGGCTGAAGCCTCGCGCTCCGCGAGGCCGAAAGGCACCTGAGGATTACTGCTTGTACCGCTCGACGACCGACGCCGGGCGCACCTTCGCGTCGTCCGGATTCTGGCCGAACTCCTCACGCGCGCGCCGCTGGCGCAGCAAATCCCAGCACTGGTCGAGCTCGATTTTGATTTGTTCGAGACGCACCCGATCGTGATCGGACAGCGCCTCCTGTCCGTAGAGGTGTTGCTCTTCGTGCACCAGCTTCTGGATATTCCCGAGGACCGATTCATCCGACATGTGCTGCGCCATAACTGACCTCCGCTCGATCCACCGTACCACCTACGCGCCGAATTGTCTCAGGTGGTGATCGGTGTGGAGATACGCCCAGCGCCGCCATGCCTGTTGCGACATGCGTCCGAAAATCGGATGTGCGGGCCAGCTGGTCCTCTGCAGGGTTGCGACGCGCGCGAGCAACGATTCGAGCTGCGCGAGATCGCGGGCGAAGTCCGCCGGCTTCGTGCCGCCGGCCTCTTGATCGATCTCGGGCCGCGTGGGGATGGCAGCGGGCCATCGCACCGGAACGTACAGCACGAGCCACTTGACGATCGTGCGCTGCAGTGGGCCGGTGGCGGGGCTCACTCGCCGCTCGCCCATGGCCATTCGAAGCGCGTCGCTGGCGTGACAGATCATCTGGTGCGCTGACATGCGTCCCCAACGTGGGGCGCTGTCCGGATGCACGGTTCTCAAGCGCGTCAATATGTCGGCCATGTCGCGGGGACGGGCCAGCGTTGTCATGCCGCGCGGACGGCCTGCCGCCCGAGGAGCCGTTCGCCCCCCGCGTCGCGAAATGCGGCCAATGCGCGGGCTCTGCCGGCCTCAGACTCCGCTTGCATGGCGCGGAATGCAGGGTCGCTCCTCAGTGGGTCGAAATGACGGCTGTGGGCGAGCGTAGGCGATGCGAAGTAGCCCTTGGCGAGGGCGCGCTGCAGGTCGACGAGGCCTTTGTCGGGGGCGCCGGCGTCGCACAGCAGCCATCCCTCCAGGAAGATCGCCTCCGGATCCTCCTGGATCCTCAAGGGGTTGACCCGCGAGATATTCATGGCCATCTCGTCCGGCCGCCGATCGAGCCAGGAGCTCAGGTACGCGGACCATGCCTCGAATGCGGGAAGACGAATCGACTGGCGCACGTTGAACAGCAACTGACGCGCTTCGTCGCGGCGCCCGGCGAGACCCAGGGCCATGACCCGAATCCCCCCATCGCCTCCACCGGGGTCCGGCCCCGCCTGTGCGAGCAGCTGTTCGAGACCATCGGTGGTCATCATCAGTGTCTGATCGACGCTCGTGGATACATTCGGATCGAGGCGTCGTGCTTCGGCATGGGCGGCGACCGCTTCCTCGTACAAACCACAGTAGCGACACGTCTGGACGAGGCCCGCGAACAACTCTGGATCGTTGCCGTGACGTGCCGCTTCGCGAAGCAGGCGGACGACCGCCTCCTGTGCCTGTCCCATGTCGGCTTCCAGGGCCGCGTAGAACTTATGCGCCACCGACAGTCGCGGATTGAGCGCGAGCGCGCGCTGAAGGGCCTCCTGTGCGCGTCGTTCGCTGTCCGAATCGCCAGCGACATATTTGCCGATGACGCGGTGGCATCGACCGAGGTGCGCCCACGCCGGCGCGAAATTCGGATCCAGTTCGATCGCACGCAGGTACAGGTCGCGCGCCTCCGGGAGCCTCTCGTAGGATCGAGCGATGGCGTTGGCTCGCAGGTACACCTCGTAGGCGCGGGGGCTTTGCGGTGGATCCGGCAACGGCGACATCACATCGCCCGACAAGGGAAGCGACAGCGCGCCGACAACGCGGCGGACAATGTCGTCCTGCAGCGCGAACAGATCTCCCAGCTGGGACTGGATGGTATGCGAGGTGAGCAGCGTCCCCGCGGGGGCTTCGACGAGTTGCGCAGTGGCACGTAGCTGGTCGCCGGCGCGGAGCAGCGTACCCATGACGACCCGGTCCACGTCGGCCTCGGACGCCAGCACCTTGAGGTCTGGCGCCGCCCCGGCAAACCGCGCCGCCGTGGCGCTCGAGCGCACGACGAGCGAGCCCACGCCCGATAGCGACGTCGCGATCGCATCGGGCAGGCTGAACGCGAGGAAATCGGTCTCCGGATCCGGGCGCAGCACGCGGAACGGCAGCACGACGACGCGCGTGAGCGCGCGGGCGAGAGCGGGGCCATCGCCGTCTTCGCCCTGAATAGCGCGCAGCTCCTCGGCCATCCGGTCCGCGGACGCGAACCGCTCATGAGGACGCTTCGCCAGGGCGCGATGGATGACGCGGTCCACGGCCGCGATACGCGGCGAACCCGTCAGCGCTGGCGGCTGGTCGTGCAGCGTGGCATGGAGGACGTCAACGAGCGTGTCGCCGCTGAACGCGCGGCGTCCGGCCAGCATTTCAAACAGGATCGCGCCGGCCGCGAAGAGATCGGACCGCGCATCCACCGGCTCGGCCATGGCTTGTTCCGGCGCCATGTAGTGGGGCGTGCCGATGACGACGCCACTGCTGGTCAACGCTGCAGCCGGCGCAAACGGGCCGGCCAGCTCCGGCCGCGCCAGCCCGAAGTCGAGCAGTTTGACGCCGTGCGGGGTCAAGAAGACGTTGGAAGGTTTCAAGTCGCGGTGAACGAGGCTGCGGTTGTGCAAGGCGGACAGCGCCGCAAGCATCGCGAGAACGATCGGCACCGCCTCGTTGATGTGCAGCGGGCCGCGGCGCAGGCGGTCGGCCAGCGACTCACCCTCGAGCAGCTCCATGACGATGAACAATGTGCCCGCGTCTTCGCCGATCTCGTGGATCTGACAGATGTTCGGATGGTTGACGCTGGCAGCAGCGCGCGCTTCGCGCCAGAAGCGCTGGCGCGCCGTGTCGCCGTCGGCGACTGAGGAGATCGTCTTGAGCGCGACGGTGCGCTCGAGACGCTCGTCGCGCGCGGCATAGACGACGCCCATGCCGCCTTCGCCGAGCTTGCGGTCGATCGCGTAGTGTCCGATCCGGATCGGCAGAGCCTTGCCCGGCTCGGCACCGATCTCTGCTTCAGGACGAACGGGTTCCGGTCGCGTCAGCCACTGATAGAGCGCGCGCCGCCAACCCGGTGGTGTCGCTTCAGTCGGATTGTCTGCCACAGATCCGCGATCATACCGGCTGCCGGCCACTAGGCCGAACTGCACTCAGTTTCGAATGCCGGTACCGCCCGGATTGCGTCGTGCTAACACAGATGAGCCAGCAGCCCTTCAACTACCGACCGCCTGCTCTAAACGCCGCATCACGGCAGGGGAATGCGATACAGGTTGCGCTGCACGCTCTCGCGCGTGAAGCCGTAGGTATCCGCAGTCCGGCCGGGCACCACATCAGGTGACGCGATCACCCGCACTCCCGGCAGCTTCACAATGTCCTGCTCGGATGGAAGCCCATTGACGAAGCTCTCGGGCAGGGGACGGCCCGGCGTCAATGGAAAGACGAAGGTCTTGTCCCGACTTGTCAGAATCCTGTGGACAAACAAATGCTTCCCGTCCCCAGACCACCGCAGCAGTGTTCTGCCCGAGATTGGTGTCTGAAGCGGAGCGCCGCCGTCGACCCTGAAAACCACGAGACCTGCTTGCGAGCCTAACACCAGCCAGTTACGGTCCGGCGATTCGCCCATTATGCTGACGATCGACAGGTCCATGGCCTTCCGCAGCCCGCCGCCGTCTTCCCGAACACGGTACAGGAACGCGGAGGTCCCTTCGACGCTGTGGAAAAAGACTTCACCGGTCGCGCCGAACACGGGCTCTCCACCTTCGACGTTGGGAATTTGCCTTGGCGGCGAGCGGCGGTCGAGCGGCGCCAGCCACAAGCGAGACTTGCCATCGTTGTCAGCTGACGCCACAACGACTTGACGGCCGTCCGGGGAAATGTCGTAGCCTGCCCGGGAACCGCCCCCCGCCAGTGCAACGGCAAGGCCCGGGAGCAACGGCTCGCTGCGTCCGGAATTGAGTTCCGCCACCCACAATTCGCTCGCCGCTCCTTTTCGCACCTGGTAGAGCAGCCGCTTCCGATCGGGGGTGAATTTGGGCGCGAAGGCGTAACCTTCCAGCGAAACTTGCCGATCGCCTCCGCTGTCATGCAACCAGACGGAACTCTGCGTCAATCCCACGGCCGTGATGAACGAGCGGCCGTCGGGCGCCATGGCGAGTCCCTCTTCTTCGGTGGGCCCCGACGTAATCTGCTCGGGCTGTCCGTCGGGAAAGCGCTGACGCCACGTGTGGAAGGCCCCGCCGGCGTCCGAGCTGAAGTACATCCACTTCCCATCCGGCGACCAGGCGGCAAAGGTACATTGACCAGTCGGCGGGCCGACCTGCTGCCCCGCCGAACTGCCGTCCAGCGGGGCCAGGCGGCACCGTACAATGGTTCCGCGCTCGTTCATCTCCACCAACAGCATCGACTTGCCGTCGGGTGAGGGATAGGAGCGATGGGCCATGCCGCGCTCATGGGGCGGCACATAGAGATCGCGCGACCCGGCCCGGCTCTCATCGGAGGTCACGATCGCCATATGCAGACGCTGATCTTTGATCTCGGAAAACAGCAGCGTCGATTTGTCGATCCATACCAGCCCAGAGGCGTTGGGCAGCCACAGGCGTGGTTCTCCTCCCAGCACGGGCACGGCCCACAGGTCCCAAGGCCGCCCTTCAACCGAGTACGCGATCCGCGACCCGTCCGGTGAAAAGACCGGACTCAGCTTCGTGCGATCGTCGCGGGTGAGCTGCACCGGTTCGCCGCTCGGCAGCATCTTCACGTAGACTTGCCCCGTCGTCGTGAAGCCCGAAGGGCCGCGGATGAAGGTGAGCATGCGGCCGTCCGGCGAGAGCGCCGGCTGGACGGCCGAGTCGGGCAGGTTCGTGATTTGCACCCATTCGGATCGCGCCGGGGCGGACGCCGGCCGCTTCAGCAGCCACCAGGCCGCGCCAGCTGCCGCAACGAGCAGCGCCACAACTCCCGCTGTGATCACGACGAAGCGTCGACGCGGACGAACGGCCGCAGCTGCCGCCTCGACGCGCCCCGAGAGTCCCGACTCGGACTCCTGCTTCAGCTCTTCGAGCGCGAGCTTGATATCGGCGATGCCCTGGGCCCGGCGTTCCGGATCCTTGCGCAGGCAACGGGCGATGATCTTGTCGAGTTCCGCCGGCAGGCCCGCTGACATCTCGCTTGCGGCCTTCGGCTCTGTGTGCAGGATGGCGCCAAGCGTCGAGATCTTGTTCGTCCCCTCGAAGGCGCGCCGCCCGGTGAGCATCTCGTACAGCACCGAGCCGAACGAAAAAATGTCAGAGCGGCTATCGATCTTCCTGGCCCCGGCCTGCTCGGGAGACATGTAGGCCACGGTGCCCAGGATGGTGCCCTCTTCGGTGTGAGGGGCTCCCTGCGCCGCCACGGTCGCCGTCGCGTCTTCCGGATCGCCGTCGA
>Ga0066388_100002200_pt1 | contig 11717 bp, 3 predicted proteins | sample PanSoiMetaGPlot6_FD_64539 | JGI IMG/M metagenome (GOLD analysis project Ga0066388, IMG submission 64539) | Tropical forest soil microbial communities from Panama analyzed to predict greenhouse gas emissions - Panama Soil - Plot 6 (Hybrid Assembly) | ecosystem: Environmental > Terrestrial > Soil... | reverse complement strand
CAGGTAAGCGGTGAACTTGCCTCACAGCGCGATGGGGCTGCAGCCAAAGGCTGGATCAAATCGCTGGGTATGCCGGTATCCGACACCACCCTGCAGCTAATCGATCGTGAGAACAAACAACGGCTGCTCGAACTGTTCTTCGATCCGGAACGCTGGATGTGGAAAGACACGACAACGGAGCAATTGAAGACCGTCTCTGTCGCCAACAGCACGGGAGCTGCCGCCGAGACCACGTTTCGTGCCTCTTTCGACACAATCAGAGAAGCTCTTATCAATGTGGCAAACGAGAGAGCTGCCGTACCAACTTCCGGAAAGGGCGGTGGACAAGAGAGCTATGCAGAGGCCATTTATATAATTCAGCAACTGTACAAGACCATTTTCATACCAATGGCAATACTGCTGCTTTTGCCAGGGGCAGTAATGACACAGGTGAAAGGTCTGGTGACGCATGGCTTCCTGGGTAGCGATGAGGATTCAAGTTCGCCGCTGACAGGAATCATCCGTGCCATCATTGCCATTTTTCTCATTCCAGCTACGCAACTTATCGTCAGCTACTCGATAGATGTAGGCAACGCGCTAGCCGGTGAGGTCAGCAATCCGGCCAGAGGCTGGATTCAAGATGCCACTCTCCTGGGCTGGGCTTCTGAACAAATGTTCGCCCCCCCGGTTGGCAATGTGGCTAATGCAATTCGGACAGAAGGTGGAGGAGTAGGCACGACGGATGAGTCTGCCCCACAACCGCCGACGGCGCAGCAGGGGGGAAATGCTGCCGGTCAGGCAGTCGACCAGGGACTCGCTCAAGGCACAGGTGCCCAGGGGCAGGGACGCTTCGACTTCAGCGCCATCCTCGGGGTGCCGCCAAGCAACCCGGCCGTGGGAATCCTGAATGGACTGCTTAATTTCCTGTTTGGCGGTGCACAACAGGCCGGTCAAAACGCGGCCGGCTCAACAGATGGTCAGGGAAAAAGCGTGGGGCAGTTAGAGGATCAGACAATATCCGAAAATGCACTCTGGCTGAGCGCGGCAATGCAGGCAGGCTTCAACACCAGCGCCAATGTTATGTCCTCGGCCCTGATGGTGCTTGCCCAGTACCAGCTCGTGTTCATGTGCTACCTGTTCCTACTCGGACCAATTGCTGCCGCTCTTTACGCCTGGCCGTCAGGCATTGGCACGCTGTTTAACAAGGTATTCAGCAACTGGGTCGATGCCGTGCTTGTCCTTGCGCTATGGCGCTTCTGGTGGTGCGTGATATTGGCCGTGATGACCCAGAGGATTGTGTTCTTGCACCCAAATCCAGGGTCGGCTGCCGAAATGATGGTCTTCAACTGCTTTATGGCCCTGCTTCTCTACATCCCGTTTCAGCCCTTCAATTTTCACCCAGGTCCAATTGTATCCACGGTCCTGGAAAAGGCCGGTACCGGGGGCGCTGGCGCTCCCGGAGGAACGCCGGGGGTAACGCCGGCTGCTCCCACCTCGACAAGCACACCTGGTACCACGCCCACGCCGGCTCCCTCAGTAGGCACGCCTCAGGCGCAAACGCAGCCCAGCGGCAAGGGCAGTGGGGACCATACACCGCAAGATACTAAGGGCAAAGGTGGTACCGAAACCGGTACTAAAAAGAGTGATAGCGGTTCTGGTGGCGATGGCGGTCCACCCGCACCAGGCACCGCCAAACCAGGGGCGACTCCGCCCGGAGCACCGCCGCCGACACCCACGCCAGCTGCACCGGCTCCTCCTCAAGCAGCCCCGCCTCCTGTTGCCCCACCGGCTAAAAACCCGGCAGTCGACACAGTGCGCTCACAGGTCGCCGGAGTAAACGTCTCGGCAATCCCGAAAGGATCGGCGCCGACGGTGGCTCTCGCTCCGCGCGGGGGACCGGGGCTGCTGGTCAACACATTCAAAAAAAGTGAGGCTCAAAAGGGATTGCAAGCAGTGCAAAAAACAGCAAACACGGCAACGACTCCTTCCTTCCTGCGCGACGGCTCAACTCTTCAACCTGGAAAATCCGATGTCAGCGGTAAAGGCAAGCCAACGGAAGTACCCGCAGCCCCGGACGGTGCACCCCAAGCTCCCGGCGGGTCTACCAATGTCAACGTCAGTGTCAGCACTCCCGGCAGCCCCGCGAGTCCCCCCCGTGAGAAAGGCAGCAAGCCGGCGGAACCAATCGTGCCACGCCCCGGACCACCGTTGCCTCCCCCTCCGCCCGACAATCCACCTCCCAAGTCTTGATACCGACAAGGCAATTTGCAATGACAGCCGCTAACAATCTCCACCAACTGACGCTCAAGCACACATCTACGAGGCCATCGACCATGAATGCTCGAAATACGGCAAGCACTTTTCTAATCAGGATGCTTGTCCTGATCGTGATCCTCTCAGCAGGAACGCTGCCGGCCATCGCTCAAACCGGTGCCAACAAGACACCGGCTGGTACTCCCGGATCGAGTGTGGATTCTAATCAGGGAACAGCGGGGACGACTGAAACGAATTACCTCAAGCGTAACAATTGGGCGAAAGAATTCCACGAGGCAGATCGTGTCAACGAGCGTGGAGAATCGGAAAGCGGGCAGGGAAGTACACTCCAAACCAAGGGACCGCTCTACATATGGCCAGAAAAACATCAAACTCAATCGATTCAAGCAGATCTTCCTTCAAGGCGTGACCAGGCGATTGCCAAGTTCCAGGTCAAGACCTTCGGGCTGCCTGTCTCGGATACGCAGTATCAAATCATTTCCCGGCTCAATGACAACATGCTGCTGGAGGAGGCCTTTGATCCCGAGCGCTGGATGTGGATGGAAACCGCTATGGGAGCCGTCAAAGCCACGTCAGCCGCTAACAGCGCGGCCAATCTGGCTCGCAACCAGTCTCAGGGTGCAATCGAGTTTGCCCAAAACTTCTTGCCCAACTTTACAGCCGATGCGGGCAACGTTTGGAACAGGATTCGCAACGAATTGTTTGTTCCGATGGCCATTCTCTTGTTGCTTCCCGGTGCAGTGCTTTCGCAGGTGAGGGCAATCGTAGCCCAAGGAACCGGTGTGCTCGGCGACGTCAATCCCTTCGATGGAATTCTCAGATCGATCGTGGCCATCTTTCTGATTCCAGCTACATATCTTGTTGTGAACTACGGAATTGATGTCTCAAACGCAATATCACATGAGATCAACAACGGATATTCCAGGGTCTTTGGTGGAAACATGTACGACGACGCTGCCTGTGGGCAGAGACGAGCCTTCCCGATTCGCAACCCCAACCAAAACAAGAACGCGATCCCGACCACGGACTCTACAGCCAACCAGACGCCGCCCGCCGGAACCGAAAACAATCCGCGTGCTCAGCTCGAGGCCGCCAGCTTCGACATCGGTGCCTCCGAGAACTGTGGCCAGAGCCAGGGCCAGCAGAATCAAACTAATCAGGCCCAGCAAGGTGGTGGCGGGCCGCAAGACTTCCGGGCAAATCGCTTCAAGACGCAAGGCGACAGCTTCGGAAATCTGGTCAACTCCCTGACCGGTCAGGGGGGCGGGGGAGGAGTCAACGTGAACGGTCAGGTCGGCACCGGCGGAGTAGGTGTCAACGTGAACGGCCAGGTCGGCACTGGTGGTGTTGGTGTAAACGTGAACGGTCAGATCGGCACCGGTGGTGTTGGTGTCAACGTGACGGCCGGACTGCAGGGCACTCAGCAAGGAGCAAACACTGCCTCTCAGGGTGTGCAACAGGGCCTTGGCGGACAGCAAGGGCAGCAAGCGCAGCAAGACGACGGCAAAGCCGACGAAGAAGTGCCAGTTCTGGTTTCTACTCAGCGCTTGTTGCTGAATGTGGCTAACGCCGGTTTGGCTTCAACATGGAATATTCTCTGCGCTTTCCAGATGGCCTACCTGTATTACCTCTTTTGCATTGGTCCAGTGGTTGCCGCGCTCTGGGTGTGGCCGATGGGACAACTCCGTTCGGCATTGCCAAGCTGGGTGGAAGGAGTGGTCACACTCTGTTTCTGGAGCCTGTTTTGGAATACTACGATTTTGATCATGGCTGCATTCAAGAACGTTGATCAAACCGGAACACTGGTCATGACCGCATTAAATTTTCTGGCCACAGCCTCAGTCAAGAATGCCTTTGATTTCGCGGCTCTGGTTAAGGATGCTGGAGCACAAGTAGCCAAAGAAGCCGAGAAAGCCGGCAAAGGTGGTGGCGGAAGAGGTGGCGGTGGCGGCGGTAAATCCAGCACCGACCAGGCGCGTGGGCAAGATACAGGCGGCAGCAAAGACAGCAAGGGCACCGGCACCAAATCAACAGACCCGACAGCTCCAACCACGCCATCGACGCCGGGCACACCGGCGACACCCAGCCCGTCACCGAGCATGGGAGCGAATGCCCCCGCTAGCACCTCTCTGATGGACAGTATGACCAGCGCAATGTCCGGCATCGCAAACGCAGCCAGCGGCGCCTACAATGCCGTAGATGGAGCGCTCGGAGGAATACTGCCGGGTGGTGTGGATGCTGGTGGAAGCGGAGCGGCAGCCTCTCCACCGCCGCTGGCAACCGGTACCACTGCTGTTCAGCCAGGCAATACCAGCAGTCCCCCCGGCGACAGCAGCCCTGGAGGATCGGGTGGAACCAGCGCACCGGGCAGCCCTGGTGGTGGCGGCGACAAGTCCGCCAATGTCAATGTCAACCTGCCTGCTCTCGGTGCTGGCTTGGGCGGTGTCGCAGATGCCATGGGCTTGGGCCCGGCTGTGGGAGCGGTCGGCGAGGTGATCAGCGCCGCGGGCGGCATGTTCGGCATCACAGGCAGTGGCACTGCCACTCCGACCGGCACTATCGGCGGAAGTGATGCCACCAGTAGCATTACACCAGGTACCGGCAACACTGGTGCCCCAGGTACCGGTGTCCAATCGCCGGCAGTTTCAGGCAATGTTACGCAGGGATCCGGGACTACTGCAGGTACAGGTGGAGCCGGGGCCGCTAGCTGGTTGGAAAGCGGTTATAAGGCTGCCTCCAAAATTGCCGGCGAATTCCTGGACTTGGGTGGCCCGCCGATGGCCAATCTGCCAAGCTCCGTTCCGTTAACTGCCGAGGCGCTGCCGAAGGCTTCCACCCCTCAAGGCAGCAACACTGCACCCACGGACGTGCCGCTGCCTCCCAAGCAACCGGTGGTCGATACGACAATCACTACTCCTCAATTAGATCCGGGAGGCACGCAAACGCCGGTAATTCCGCCTGTAGCGGCACAGCCCCTGACAGCTCCAGTCCAGACACCGTCACCGGTTGCCGCCCCACAAATTCTGCCTGCGCCTGTACAATCTGTGTCCACAACAACACCAGCTTATCCATCGCCGAGCGACAGCTCGGCATTCTATCCGACCCCCATACAAGTGCAGCCTGTCGCTTTTGCGCCGGCTGGCGGTTATGCTGCCCCTTCGCATATCCCAGCTCCGACCCCGGCTCCTGAACAACGCCACGTGGATACCCCATCTGCGCCCGTTAACCCCGCCCCTGCGGCGCCGGAGCCTTCATACTTTTCGCCTGGCGCCCGGTTTGGAGACGGAAGCGCCGCGGCTCAGCCTGGACAGTTTTCGCCAGGGACGCGGCTGGGAGCCGGCAGCCCTCTGGCGAAAGCCTTAGGGAGAGCCGCTCCAAAATCGTTGCAGGAAGAACTGCAAAGCGCCTCAGCCAAGAGCCGCGCCAGCCTGAAAAAGCAACAGGGCACCATGACGGGCAGATGGGGAGGTCCTACGAAACCCCAGGGCGGGGCATGATCGCAGCCGAAGCGGACGCCTGAATACACACTGCTGCGAGCGACCGATTATCATCTACCCACCCAGCCCACTACCCGGAACCCAACTCGACAATTCAAGAAGCGGAGAGAAACTCATGGGACAAGATGAACAAACTGACCGGCAAGAGCCTGACCAGCAGAAAAAATCTGTGGAACAGATCAAAGAAGAGGTCAAGGCGGCGCGCCGTCGTTCCCAGTTTTCGCAGAATACTCTCTTCGACATGCCCGGTCAGGCTCGGTCCGAGGCAGCAGTTCTCGCAGCTGCGCAGGCCGGCCACGAACCGCCTGAAGCCCTGGAATCCCTGCCCCAGGCACAGCCTGGTCAAGAGCGACCCGTACCTGGCGTATCACACGATGATTTCGGAGCGGTCGTGCGCGTAACCTATCCGGACTATAGCGGTTACGAATTCACCTACAGCGGTGGAGAAGTGAGCGACATGGTCTTGAAAAACAGAGACGGGAAGGTCACAGCCACCTGGCACAAGAGCGGTGACGGCTACATTGAGCGTAGGATAGACACGGATGCTGCAAACGCATCACGCACCTGGCGGGGTGAAATCGAGGTCGACCAATCCTCCGGTGATGTGACTTTCCGGCCAAAGTTCTCTCATCTGACCATTACCGAGAGCGCCAGTGCGGGCACCGCCGTGTCCACACACACCAAGCGGGGCTGGGCAGTGACGCGCGCCCGGGACGGCAAAGTGATCCGAGTCGACTATTCGCCGGATAGCTTCCGATCGTTCGAATACGACTCACATGGGCTGAACAAGATGGCCGAAGGCGAGGACTTCACCTACACCCGCCAGATAGATGGAACATGGCTGAAGCTCGACAAGCGCACGAACACCTCCGAGTTTTGTCGAGAAAGCTTCCTCGTCAACGAAAGAGGCGACTTGATTGCGCAGGGCGCCGGTTATCAGGTTTGCCACAGGCCTGACGGCACACGAATCGGATACGAGATGCACGAAGGAGGGCGGCTGCTCGTCAAAGTTGTCAGCCATCCGGAAGTCGGAGACTACCACTTCGCGTACAGTCCGGAAGCTCAGCTCTCAACCGTTGTCTGGCCTGACGGCACAACTGACACGCGACTGGGTCCCGACCGCTGGTGCCGGCAAAAGCCGGAATTCCTGGACCTGGACCAACAGGTCGACGCCGATGGCAACTTGCTCGCTGTCAGCAAGAACGGCATGGTCGAAGTGGTCAGACCGGACGGTTCTGCGCGCATTGAATTTCCCAACGGAACGCAGGAAGAGCATGCCCGCGGCGGCATGCTGATCTGGAAACTGACGCCGGCGCGGCGGATCATCAGGCTGAACGAGGCTGCAGGGCAGTACCAATACGAGGTGCACGATGGCGACACGGTGACCGACATCGCAAGAGATTTCCTGAGAGCTGCTGATGGCTCTGCAAAGTACGAGCCTTCGCGTGAGGAAGTTGCTGAAGAGATTCACCGGTTGCTCGAAATGAATGGGCTTACAGAATCCTCAACGCTGGCGGGGGGAATGAGCATCAATGTGTTTGCGCAAGCAAGCACGCCGGACGACAGCGAGTCGGATTAGTATTCAACGAACCATCCGCCCATCCAAGAACGGGCGGAGAGTTTTCGCTAGCCTGACGGAACGGGTGGGTGGGAACATTGTTGCTCACACGCAGTCTGATGGTTTAGGTTCTGGGGCAAGGCGATCGAGCGGGGCGCCTTGGTCGAGTATATCGATCAATGGAGGCTCGCCCATAGGTGTACGCTTGCTGTACCACGGCCGCTCAGAAGCCTGTTAACAAAAGGTATGATTTCAGCGATTTGGGTTGCCTCCCACCCGGAAGGTGGTCGCCGTCGATCATAATAATAAGCAGGCTCTGCCAGACCCTGCAGTTAACGGGGGGCTGCGTAGCTTCGAGCCTTGGGGAAGTGGTTAGGGGGCACGGGAGCATGACTGACACAGTGGGTCAGCAGCCTGACTCGGGGACTGACCAGCAGAAGAGTACAGCCCCGTCTGGCGCCAATGAAACTGGGGCAACTGCAGCCACCGTACCGGATTCTGCTCTCCTGGCGTTGAAGCGAGATCGTGCCTCCGTGAAGGAGGCCAGAGCCAGCCTGTCCAAGGAGTTTGGAACAGTAACGCGTGACATCCTGGCCGCGCTCAGGAAAGCAAGCGAAGGAGCGCTTCAGAAGGAGTCGGCGGCTCGCATTGCTGAGTCGATGCAGCGACAAGAACCACAGGTGGAAAGAGTAGAAAACGGTCTTATCTCCAGGGTTGCGTATCCGGACAGGACATCACGGCAGTTCGCCTACAGCGCTGATGGAAGTATCGAGAAACTGACAGACAAAGACGGCTCGGTATGGAAGCTGGAAGCCGGCAAGTGGGTCCAATTCGGTGCAGATGGTTCTCCTTCCGGGCAAACATTTGAAGGCAAAATCGTCGTCGACCAGGCCGGAACTTATTGCTACGAGGATCCCGCGGATGGCTCTCGCGTATACGAGCGACCAGACGGCTCCAAGCTTGTGGAGGATCAATCGGGCTTGAGAATGGAAGCCGATGCAGCCGAAAAGCTCACGCTCATTCAGTACGCTGACGGCACTTGCCGCAGGTTCCAATACGATGCCGAGGGAAGGCTGAACAGATTGATCGATAAAGACTCTTCTACCTGGAAGACCAGCGACGGCCTGCGCTGGTTCCAATACGGAGTGGATGGGCTTAAGACAGGAGACGTCTGGTTTGGCAAAATTACGGTCGACTCGTCGGGAGCCTACGCTAAGGAAAATGGTGCCAACAAGGAAAGGGTAATTGAAGAACCCTACGGCGCCACGATTACGGAAAGCTCCGATGGGAATAAGCTAATTCAGAATCCAGACGGGACTGTGCTGATCGAGAAGCCAGACGGGTCTCGCTTTTATACGACGGCGGATGGCACACACATCTCAGAGACGCCGACAGGCTACAAAGCGCTCAAACCCTATGGTGCTGAAATCGAAGTGGACGAGAATCGTCGCATAACCAAGATCACTTATCCAGACCGGACTGTGCGCATCTTCAAATACGAGGCGGCCGGGTCACTTATTGAGATTTCAGATCGAGACGGCTCAGTCTGGAAGCAAGGCACAGGGGGCGGATGGCTCCAGCACATCCTCAGCGGAGAAGCGACCGGCCAGACACGGGCCGGCACGATGATGGTCGATGATCACGGCAACTGCATCTATCATGACAGTGAAAATGCCGTGAGCTGGATTGATCAGCCAGACGGGCTGCGAGTCACCGAAGCAGCTGACGGCGCCAGATTCGAAACTAGCGCGGATGGTCGTTCAGCTACATATGTAGCAGCGAGCTCCAGACGTTTTGCCGTCATTACGTCTGGTTTTCTGCGATATGAGACCCAAGAAGGTGATTCGCTCAAGGAAATCGCATTCGATGCTGTTCGCTACCGGCATTTCTTTGAAGTCGGATATACACCGACAGACGAAGAGGTTGCCACAGAGAGGAGAAGGCTGTCCCGGATCACATCGATCCAGGACGTCCGTGGTGTTCCGCCCGGCAAGATAATCCTTATAAAGGCCAGGGTCGAGACGATCACGCCGGAAGTCCTCCGCGAAGTCAGGCAGATCACAGAAAGCCTGCGCGCCGCCGAGGCAGAATCTGTCGCACCGTCTTCCGCAGGCGATCCTGCAGACGAGGGACAACACGCACCAAGTTCAAGTTCACAATCGAAAGGTCCAAAAGACACGGCCGAGGCAATGCTGCCCTGGTTCGCCCTCGATCGCTAATTCTCAATTCAAGGAGAAGACGATAATGACAAAAGACGCGCACGACCAGGTCAAGGCTGGAAAGGACGGCAAATCACAAGAGTCCAAGCTAGCGCCAGGCGATGTGAAGCAAGACTTGCGGGATGAGAAAACTCAGGCTCAAAAGGCCCGAGACGCTAGACTTATCGGAGCCAGTGCCAGTTCCAAGGTAGTTATAGAGCAGATTGGCAAACTGGAGATAGATTTCTCCGCCATAGCCGGAAAAGACGGTAAAGTGACCGCGGCAGAAATCGAGCAGTATGAGAAGAAGCACCAGAAAGACATATCGCCAGATGAGAAAGCAGCGCTAGATTATTTGAAAACACATATAGAAGACAAACCCATCAGCGCCGCCGACGGCACAAGGGACACCGTTGGCGGAAAGGCAGCTTTTAGGATGTCCGATTTGAAAGCGCTGGACCGCAAGTTCAAAGAGTCCGATGCCGAAGCAAAGACTGCCAAAGATGTCAGCGAAGCAGCAAAGACACATGACCTCAGCAAAGTAATCAAGGACATAAATGAGGCCGCCAAAACTCTGTCAGGCACCGACTTTGAGAAATACGTCAAGGCAGTCACTGAGCAGCTTCATGGCGCTGGTATTCTTCCAAAAGACTTGCAGGTGCGGGCGGACATCTACACCAATACGGGCATCCCGTCACGTCTGGAGACACTGGCCGTCCAGAAGACGGATGGGTCTGCTGCAACTACCTTTGACGCGAAGGGCAAGGACACGCTGGGCTCCGCGGAAATTTCAGACCTGTTCGCTTCAAAGAAGACACAGGACGCCGAAAGCAAGGCAGACATGGCGCACAACGTGGCCGAGCAGGGGAAGGCTCACTTCGAGGACATAGATACACGTACAGGTAAGGATCGCGACGGTCAACTAAGTCTGGAGGAACTCAAGGCCTACAGGGACGCGCACAAAGCGGACAAGGACCCCACCTTCGGTGGTTGGCATCCTGAATATAGCCTTCCAGATAAGGCTGTCGACGATATGATTGCCCACTACGATGAGATTAAGGGGCAAAAGTGGGATGGCCGCAAAGGCATCACAAAGAAGGACCTCGAAGCCTACGCCAAACAGACCGAGAAAAAACACGAAAAAGCAGAGAAGCACGATGAGCGAGAGGAGAAGAAGGCCAAAAAAGCCGAGGAGCCTAGCGCAGATGCCAAAGCAGAGTCGAAACCTGAGTCCAACGACGAGGCCAAGCCTGCAGCTGACTCGGCAGCGGCAAAACCATCTGAGGACAAAAAATCCGCCGAAGAGAAGCACATTGCTGACGTGGCGCATCAGATTGTAAAGGATGCCGGCGGCACGGATGGACACGTGACGTTGGAAGAATTGAAGGCCTATCAACAAAAGAAGCTAGACAAGCAGGAGGATACGGCCGACGTGACCGAAAAGAGCAGAGTTGTGACTGAGATGATCGCTCATTACCGTGACATGCAAAAGGCCAGTCGCGACGATTCCAAATTGGGGCTTCGTGGGGAAAAAGGAATAACGGACGCAGATGTCGACGCATATTCCAAATCACTCAATGATGCATTTCAGAAGGACTTTGCGGAGAGACCCCGCCTGTCCCCAGAGGATCAGACAAAAGGAGATCAAGCGTTAGCGGTGGACGTCAAAGATGCGGCCAAGTCACACGACCTGACCAAAGTTATAGAAGATGTCACCAAAGCTCGTGACACAATGAACCCGAAAGACTATCAACACTATTTGAACACTGTCACGACGGAGATGCGCGCTGCCGGCATTCTGAGCAAGAGCCAGGAGGCCGTCGGTGCTGGTGATGGCAAGCTCAGCGTTTGGGAAAACGTGGTGGTAGCCGGCGGTACTCACCGTGGCAGCGGTATCACTGATTATGACGCCAAAGGCGACGATAAGACTGCTGATGCGCACGAGTATCCGAATTTGTTCGGCACGCAAAAGGCAGCGGATGCACAGAAGAAGGCAGAACCAGCGGACGACATCCTGGACAAGAGGACTGCGGGCATCCGGGACCCCTTCGCCCCGAAACACAGTGAATCAGAGGTCTGGGTCGAAGTCGGTCCTCAGGACAACCCCGACAAGATTCTGGACAAGTTTGCGACGGCTGCCTTTGAACGTGCAAACGGACGCAAGCCATCGGAGGCGGAGCTGACACAGCAACTCCCCGAAATTATCAAAGA
>Ga0066388_100002199_pt1 | contig 11720 bp, 7 predicted proteins | sample PanSoiMetaGPlot6_FD_64539 | JGI IMG/M metagenome (GOLD analysis project Ga0066388, IMG submission 64539) | Tropical forest soil microbial communities from Panama analyzed to predict greenhouse gas emissions - Panama Soil - Plot 6 (Hybrid Assembly) | ecosystem: Environmental > Terrestrial > Soil... | reverse complement strand
TCGTGCCGTTGCTGGCGGCTTCCGGCGTCCGTGTGAAGATCCTCACCGCGCTGGCGCAGGGACTGCCGGTGGTCACGACGACGGTCGGCTGCGAGGGGATCGCCGTCGAGTCGGGCACGCATCTGTTGGTCGCGGACGAACCGGATGCCTTCGCCGACGCGGTGCTGCGTGTGCTCGCCGACCCGCTCGAAGCCGAGCGCCTGAGCGTCGAAGGGCGCCGGCTCGTCGTCCAGCACTACGACTACCGCCACGTCCATGCGCCGCTGCAAGAGATTTACGCCCGCGCGCGTCATCGCGATGCGACGCGCATGCGGCCGCACACGGCCGATTCCGGCGGGAACGACACCCGGCAATCGCGGCGTGCGTGAAGCGACCGCTCGCCGCCGCGCCGCAGTCGCGACGCGCATGCACTGCAACACGGAGTCGACCATTCCCGGCGAGCGCGAAGCGCCAGCGTGCGAGCCGCCGGTGCGGCATCGCCTTGCGGCTGCGATCCAACGCGTGAGATACAGTGCGGCCCGATGAGAGGCGCAGCGATATGCGTTGGGGGTGCTGGCCTGTGCAGCCTCGCTCTGCTGGCGTTGTCAATGCCGGCGGGCGGCGACACGGCGCCATCGCCGCACTGGACAGCGCCGACCGTCATCGTGTCGGCGAACAGCGAATGGACGAGGCCGACGATCGTCGCCGACGCGCACGGGCGGCTACACGTGCTGTGGGCGGATCGGAAGGCACCCGACAAGACCGCAAAGGGCGACGGCTTGTACCATATGGTGTGGGACGGGCAGCGATGGAGCGCCCCCACCCGGGTGGCCGACACGCGCACGTTCTGCCTCGTCTATCAGACCGCGACGATCGGCAGCGACGACCAGATCTATGTCGTGTGGTCGGGACAATCGGCGTTGTACCTCAGTCGCGCACCGGCCGCGACGGCGCACGACCCAGCGGCGTGGCTGCCACCGCGCCTCGTCGTTCAACAGAGCATGATCGACCAGAGCCGAATCGTCCGTAGCCCCGACGGTCGCCTGCACGTCGTCTACGCGCGTCTGGCCTCTGACGACGGGCCGGCCGGCAATGTCTTCTCCGTGTCTTCGGCAGACGGCGGCTCGACCTGGTCGGCGCCCGTGCAGGTCGGCCGCATTCCGGTGCAGCAGCAGGCGGTCAGCAGCGTGCCGCGGCTGGTGGTCGACGGCGACGGCGCGCTGCACGCCGCCTGGGATGAGCCGGCGGCGCCGAGTTGGGTCAGCCGCCGGATCCTGTACAGCCGCTCCGACGACGGTGGGCAGACGTGGACGGAGCCGATGCAGATGTCGTCGCTCGACGAGGGGGATCACAATACCTCGCCCAGCTTGGCGATCACCGATCCGCACAGCGTGCATCTCATCTGGGGATGCGTCGGGCCGCCGACGCGCTGCTACCGTGTGTCGACTGACGGCGGTCGGCAATGGTCGGCGTCGCAGCGCATCGCGCCCGACTTCGTCAGCATGGCGGGCTGGGACGCATTGGTGGTGGACGCGCGCTCCACCCTGCATCTGGTCGCCCAGCTGCGCATGCCGTACGGCATGTATCACACCTTCAAGCCGGTCGACGGCGCATGGCAGCGACCCGCGCTCTTCGTCGGCGAGAAGGACTTCGAAGACGGACATTTCGTCAGCGCCGTCGCCGTGGGTACCGACGTGCACGCCGTATGGCAGAAGGGGCCGAACGTCGGCGACGTGGTGTACGCGCATATGACGCTGGCGCCCGAAGCTGCGCTTACACCGCCAGCGGCTGGTGCGGCCGGCGCGGCATCGCCGTGACCGCACGTATCCGGGCCGTTTCGCACCGGAGTGGCATGCGCATCGCGCTCTTTCACAACCTGGCGAGCGGTGGCGCGAAACGTGCCGTCTACGAGTGGACGCGGGGATTGGCAGCGGCGCATAGCGTGCATGTCTACACGCTCAGCACGGCCGACCACGCCTTTTGCGATGTGCGTCCGTACACGCCGGTGCATCGGGTCTTCGACTTCCATCCGCAGCCCCTCTTCCGCTCGCCGTTGGGCCGCCTCAACCGTCTGCAGTACTGGCGCGATCTGCGCGCGCTCACCCAGCTCGGACGGCGGATCGGCGCCGAGATCGATCGCGGCGGCTACGATGTCGTCTTCGCGCATCCCTGTCGCTACACCAGCATCCCGGCATTCCTATCCATGCTACGCACGCCCCCCGTCTACTATCTGCACGAGCCGTTCGGAGCCGACTTCCCTCCGTCCATCGCGCGTTCCTATGCTCGCCGCCCTCGCCCCCTGGTTGACCGTCTCGACCCGCTGCTTCGACTGCAGCGCAGCGCGATCGAACGCGCCCGACGCCGCAGTCTGGCGCGCACGCGCTTGCTGGCGAATTCCGCATTCACGCGCGATCGGATGCGGGCTACTTACGGAGCCGCAGCCCTTGTGGTCCATTGCGGCGTCGACGTCGAAGCCTTTCAGCCGCATGCCGATTCCGCGACCGACAACACGGTGGTGTCCGTCGGCGAGCTCGCGCCGCACAAGGGCTTCGACTTTCTCGTCGAGAGCCTGGCTACGCTACCCGCCGCGCAACGTCCAACGCTCACCCTCGTGTGTAACGTCGGCCGCGACGACGAGACGCGCTACGTGCAGGAACTGGCCGCGCGGCGCGGTGTCGATCTGCGCCTCCGCTGGCGCCTGTCGACCACGGAGCTCGCCGCCGAGTATCGGCGCGCGCGGCTCTGCGTTTACGCTCCGGTGGCCGAGGGGTTCGGCTTGGTCCCGCTCGAGGCGATGGCCTGCGGGATTCCGATCGTCGCCGTGGCGGAGGGCGGTGTGCCCGAAAGCGTTGTCGACGGCGTGACTGGACGGCTGGTACCGCGCGATGCGCAGAGGTTCGGCGAGGCTGTGCGCGCGCTGATGACCGATGCGGGCGAGCACCGGCGATTGTCTGCCAACGCTCGCGATTACGTCTGCCGCGACTGGACGTGGGACGGTTCGGTGCGGCGCCTGGATACCGCGTTGCGCACGACCGTCAGCGATGGCGACGCGGCAAACGGAACGCGTGACACTGGACGCTGAGTCGCGGTCCAATCGGAGACCATTCTTGCCGCCGCGTGTGGTTGCGATCGTCCTCAATTGGAACAGCGCCGGGGATACGATCGACTGCGTGGCCGCGCTCGCCCGCCAACCGTATCCGAGTTGCGCGACGCTGGTGGTGGACAACGGCTCTAGCGATGATTCGCTGCACCGCATCCGCGCCGCGCTCCCGAGCCTGCCGGTACTCGCTCTGAACGACAACCTCGGCTATGCGGGTGGCAACAACCGCGGCATCGAGCGCGCCCTGCGCGACGGTGCCGATTACATCTGGCTCCTGAACCCGGACACCGTCGTCGCTCCTGACGCCCTCGCGGCGCTGATCGAAGCGGCCGAGGTGCGACCGCGAGCGGGGCTGTTGGGGCCGAAGGTCTACACGCGCGAGGATCCGGGGCGAATTCTGTCCGCCGGCGGCATGCTGGAAGACGAGTGTGTCGCCGTGCTGCGCGGCCTCGGCGAGGCGGACACCGGCCAGTTCGACGCGGTCGCCGAAGTCGACTACGTGAGCGGCTGCGCTGTGCTTGCCCGCCGCGACGCGATCGAGGCGATCGGCATGTTGGATGAGAGGTTCTTCCTCTACCACGAGGAAGTCGACTGGTGTCACCGTGCCCGTGCGGCCGGGTTTTCCGTGCTCTACGTTCCCGCCGCACGCGTCTGGCATCCCGATACCCGCGTGCGCGATGAGCTCTCCCCGCTGGTCACCTACTACATCGCGCGCAATACGCTGCAGTTCGCCCGCAAGCATCGCGTCGGCGGCGCGGCGATGGCGCGGTTGATCGGCCGCTACGCGCGGACGTTGGTGAGCTGGAGTGTGCGTCCCAGGTGGCGGCACAAGCGCCGACAACGCGACGCGCTGGCGCTGGCGCTGTTCGACTTCGCGGCCGCGCGCCTCGGCCGCGCCCCGCACCGTTTGGGCTGATGCCACCGTCAACGCGGCGGGGCGCCGCGCCGGGGTTTCCGGCGGCTCAGCGCCTCGATCACCTGCGCCCCCGCGAGCGACTTGGCGAATGTCGCAAGCATCGACCGATCCGCGCACAACGTCGGATCCGCGGCCAGCGCGCCGGCCACGTAGCGGCGCACCAGACCCATGCGGCGCTGTCCATATGCGAGTCGGGCCAACGTTCGTAGCGCGCGCCCCTGCGCCTGCCGCCGGGCGGCGGCGGATGTGATGGCCCCATCGCGCCTGCACCGCGCCAGGGCCGCAGTGATCCGACGCTCCCCCTCGGCCAGATCGAAGCCGTGGCGCGAAGCCTTGAAGCCCAACGGCTGCGTCGCACAGATCACGGCATAGTACGTCTCGTCGTCGGCGAGAATCTCCGGCCAGCTGTGAGCGGCCCGGGCGAAGTCGCGCTCTCCTTCGGCGGGGCGTTCGGCAGCATAGAGCTCCACGGCGGCTTGCATGTACGCGCTCGCCAATGCCCGCGGCCGTGCGGCGCGAACGTCATCCGGCAGATCGGTCCGTGCAAAGACCTTCTCCAGGCAGCGCAAGCGCCCAAGACGCATGGTATCGACCTGGTGTGACACGCTGTCGGCGCGTACGCGGTATCGGCACGGATGACCGCCAACGCCGGCGAACAGCGCGCCTCCTGCAGCCAGACGCAGCCACAGGTCGTAGTCTTCGACTCCGCTTGGAATGTCTTCGTCAAATCCGCCGCTCGCGCGGACAGCGTCCAGACGCAGCACCAGCGCACTAGGCGGAAACCGATTCCCGAGCACGAGTTCGCGCAGGCCAACCGTGCCGGATTCGACACCGCCTTGCGTGAGGATCTCACCGCCGCGGTGATCTACAGCGACCCATCCGCTGAACGCGCCGACCACCTGATCGCTGCTGGCGGACAGCCGGTTGATGCCGCGCGCCAGAAAGGATTCCTCCCAACGATCGTCGGCGTCGAGCAGCGCCAGCATGGTCCCGCCGGCGACGCGTAGTGCGCGGTTGCGCGCCGCGGCTGGCCCCCGATTCGACTGCTGCAGCACGGTAATGCGCGACCGATAGCCCGCCAGGATCTCCGCGGTCGCGTCGGTGGAGCCGTCGTCGACCACCACCACCTCCACGTCGCGGTGGCTCTGCGCCAACGCGCTGTCGATCGCCTCGGCGACGAACGCAGCGGCGTTGTATGCTGGGATGATGACGCTGACGCTGGTCGACATGGGCTGCGCGGGTGAGTGGATCTCCGGGTTCATGCGGCCGGAGCCGCTGCGCCGGTGTTCGCCATGCGCGCTGACACCGCGCGGCGCGTCGTGTCGGCAGAGCCTTCCCGCGTCGCGTCGCGGCCGCCATCGCGATGCGCGATGAGACCCGACCGACGTCCGATCGCGACCACAGCCACTCCAGCGAAGATCATCAACAGGGCGTCACTCGGCAACCGGTAGCGCGGCGCGGCCCACGAAGCGAGATGCAGTGCGGTGTCGACGAGCACATAGAGATAGATCGGTAGGCACAACCGCCAGCGGCCGAGCGACAGCGCGAGGCCGAACAGCATGAACGGGACATAGAGGGCGAACGAGCACATGCGCGCGAGGTTGCTGATCGTCGCCGATTCGGCGGAGGGCAGCGCCCAGAAGTAGTCGCCGACCCGGCTCCACGACAGGCGCAGAAAGCGCATCGGGTCGTCGACGACGAAGCCGAGCGCGGCGCGGAACAGCGCGCGGTCGACGGTCGGTTCGGGCAGCCCGCGCAGCGCATCGGGGATCGGCGGGACGCGCGACGGGTCGAACTCCGTGCCCTGGTCGGGATGGTTGGCGCTGTAGAGAAAGTAGCCACCGTTCGAATTGAGCAGCAAGAAGTCGCCGAAGGTGACGTAGTTGTAGACCGTCCACGGCACGACGGAGAGCGCCAACAGGCCGACGGCGAGCGCGGCATCGCGCCAGCGCGCGCGCCCGTGCGCGATCCACAGCGTCCACGCGAGCAGCAGGGGCGCGAACAGCAAGAGCGTCTGGCGCAGCAGCACACCCACACCGAGACAGAGTCCGAGCACCGCCCACGCGCCGCGCGTCGGCCGGGCGGCGATCGCCAGCGCGCGATCGAAGGCGCCGAGCACGGCGAGGATGTAGAAGGTCTGGGTCATCAACGCCGCGTTGAAGAACACGAAGTAGGCATAGACCGCGGTGAGCAGCGCCGCCGCCAGGCCGACCTGTTCGTCGAACAGGCGGCGGCCGATGCGGAAGATCAGCCAGCACCCGGCGCCGGACGCGACCGCCTGCATCAGGCGCGCCGCCAGCGGGTGGTGTCCGAACAGGCCGTACACGCCGGCGAGATAGAGCGTGTAGAGATACGACCAGTGTGCCGTGGGCGCGTCCGGCTCGGCGTAGGGGTACCAGGCTGACGGAAAGCTGAAGCCGTGCCCGCCGAGCACGCGCACCGCCAACGTGTCATAGGAGAACTGATCGGCGGCGCCGGAGATCGGTTGCGCGGCATCGCCGAGCGCAATCGCGACCGTCACGCGCAGCAGCACGGCGCCGGCGATGACGGCCGCGAGCACACGCGGCGTGGTCCAATACTCCGCCGCGGTCAACTCACGTTCGGTCAGATCCGCTCGCCGACCCAACGCCAGCAGCCCGCCGAGGAAGAGCCAGGCCGGCAGGCTCGTGCGCAGGCCCTCCAGGGTGACGTTGTAGACGAACGGCAGCAGCCAGTCGCCCAGCCCGGCCGCCGCCAGCGTGCCGACCAGACCGGCGCTGGCGCCGATCACGTACGCACGCGCGAATCCGGTACGCGCGCGCGTGGACAGTTGCCAGACGCGTCGTCCGACCGCCCACGCGAACCAGCCGAAGCACAGCAGGCCGAGAAGACCGGTCTGCGCGAGCAGGTCCACGTAGGTGTTGTGCGAGCTGAAATGGACCGCGTAACCGCGAATCGGGAACAGGGGAGTCACGTGGTAGTAGTTCGCAGGCCCGAGACCGAGCAGCGGATTGGCGGGAATGATCTTGCCAAGGATGATCTGCGCGGCATCCAGGCGCGTGGTGAGGCTGTATTGATTGCCGCCGCCGAGCACGCGCGCGAGCACGCGTGGCAAATTGAACGCCGCCGCGAGCGCGCCCAACCCAATCAACCCGGCGCCAAGTCGGGGCGCCGTCATAACCGTCACGGTTGCGACCGCTGCCAACGGCGGTAGCCAGCCGGCGACCCATTCGCGGCCCGCGCCGAGGCCGTAGTACAGCTCGCCGAGGACCGCCAGGCCGAGCAGGAGCCGCACGCGCCAGTTGAGGTCGCGGTTGATCGCCGCCTGCGCGCCCGCCAGCGCGGCAAACCAGGTCCACGTCAGGCTGCCGGCGGCGCCTCCGGTCAGCAGCCATTCGCTGGCCGCGACGAATTCCGGCATGAGCCGGGCGGCGACCATCAGCGCTGCGAAGGAGAGGAACACCCAGGTGATGCGCTGCAGCCAGCGCACGTCGCGCAGGCGGTCGGCAGCCGCTATCAGCGTGGCGGCGCTGTAGACGAATACCGCCAGACCGCCGAGCTGCGCCGGCGGTGGCGCAGTGATGCCGAAGCCGAGCCACGGGAGATTGCCGACCACGGTGGCCAGCGCCGCGATCAGCGCGAGCGCGCAGACGGCGCGCACCGCGGGTAGTCGAAGGACGGCGAAGTCGCGCTGCCACAATGCCTCGATCAGCCACGACGCGCCGACAATCGGCACCGCCAAGAGCGGAAACGCGATCGCCGTGTGCGTCCCCGTGGCAAACGCGAGCGGGCTCGCCAGTCCGCCGGCGATCAACGCGACGAACCCCAGCGGCGGCGCCAGCAGCGCCGCGCCGATCAGGGCCGCGGCGAGCGCGACATCCCCCCGCTCGGTCGTGCGGCCGAGCGCCACGGACGCGGCGACGACCAGCCAGGTGGCGACGCTCGGCAGCCAGCGCGGGGGACCTTCGCAGAGCCGCGCGCGCAGGCGCGACGCGCTGCCCCGAATCGTCATGAGACGTCGCCTCCGCTCTGAGTCTGCCGCACCACGGCTGACGCAGCGGCGCGCCGGCGCCGCCACCACGAGCGCACCGCGGCCTCGCAACCCAGCGCGGCGACCAATACCACCAGCCCGCGAAAGAGCAGCGACGTGTTGGCCAGTCGCGTCCGCAGATCATGCTTCGGTGTGGGCACCCTGCGCGCAGCGATCGCCGGCGCGTCGACGCGCTGATCGGTGGCCCAGAGACGCCGATCGCGTCCCGCGTAGATGACGTGCAAATGATTGCCGAGGCTGATCGCCAGCGACGGCAAGCCGACCGTCTGTTCGGCTTCCCCCCGCGAGACCGATTGCGGTTCCGACCACGCCGTGCCGTTCCACGTCGTCTCGACCAGCGGTTCGCCGCCCCCCAGGCCGCCGATCCCAGCGACCAGATGCAGTGTTCCGGCGCTGTCGAACGCCAGCGCGAGACCGCGGGTGACCGCTCCGCGGATGCCCTCGCCGACCGGCGAGGGCGTGCTCCATGTTTCCCCGCCGTCGCCCGACCAGACGTGCATCCGTTCCCCGTCCGTCGTGCTCCAGACGAGATGCACCTGACCGGTATCGTGTGCGATCACCGCGATCCGCCCGTTGCCTTCGCCCGCAATCTGCTGCGCGGCCCGCCACGTGCGCCCGCCATCATCCGAGCGGCTGAAATAGACTCCGGCCGGCGGCCAACCCGATGGCAGATGGTACTGCGTCCAGACCGCGTGCACGCGGCCGCGTCCGTCCACCGACAGGCGCGGATCGTCACACGCTTGCACGGATACATCGAGATTGGACACGCGCGTGGGGGACGACCAGGTGCCTCCACTATCCTCGGAGTAGTGGAAGGAGACGTGGTGCTCATAGGTGGCGTTCATGACGTATACGAGCCCGCCGGGTGCGGTGGCGACGGCGGAGTGCATGCCGGCGCTGGCCGATAGAACCTGCGGATGAGTCCACGCGTGCGGATCATTGATCTCTACCAGCGGCACCCGCCGATACTCGATCCGGCGCCATTGCGGGCCGCCGTATACCGCGTGTAGCCAGCCGCGCTCGTCGAGCGCGAGCGCGGGATTGAGCAACGCGCGGTTGTCGGCCGAAGCGAGCAGCGTCTGTAGCTCGGACCAGCGGCCGCGCTCCCACCGTTGGTAGCGCAGCACCGTCGTCGGTTCGCGTGGCGCCGGCCCATCGGCGAAAAACAGGTTCACCGCACCAGACATGTCGGCGATCGCGATCGGTTCGTTGAGCGCATCGCTGGCGACGGCGATTTCGGTTGGCGGAGTCCACTCCGGCGCCGTGGCAGCGGCCATCGCCTCGCCGCCAGCGAGCACCACGACGCTCGCCGCTACGACGGCAGTCGCCCCGTGCAGCCATCGCAGCATCGGCACGCTCGCCACGCGTGCTGCATAGCGTGAACCGCGGCGAGAAATCGAACCGCGCCGCATCGGGCGGGAAACGATCGAAGCGAGCAGACATGCGTCGCTGAAAACCGACGCACGCATGATGCGCCAGACTTCGGAGTTTCGGTCCCCGGTGTCTCCGGCCGCGCCCCAGGACACGCTGCGCGCGTTGACTGGGTTGCCGGCGAAGCTTGCCACGTGTTCATCCCTGACTGACTCGGGGTACCTGGAGGTCGCCGCGATGCGCGGCGCGCCCGTCCGGCCGGTCACGGCGTCGTATCGGGCCGGCGGCTCAGCGCGCCGATCAGCGCAGCGCCGGCAAACGACTTCAGCAGCGGGCCGACGGTGCGCCAGTCGAGGCACAACGAACGATCGGCGCGCAGCGCGCGAATCGCGTAGCGGCGGACGGCAGCCATGCGCCGTTGGGCATATGCCAGGTGTGCGAGTGCGCGATGAGCGCGTCCGAGCGCGCGCTGCGGGAGCCGCGGGTCCGTCACGGCCTCGCCGGCGCAGCCCGCGAGCGCGGTCAGGATGCGATGCTCGCCCTGCGCCAAATCGAGAAACTGCGCCGACCCCTTATAGAGGATCGGCTGGTCGGCACAGATGACCGCCCAGTGCGTCTCGTCTTCGAGCAGGATGTCCGGCCACGTCTGCACCGCCTCGCGCAACGCGGCCGCGCCGTCGTCGACTCGCCCGGCGGCGTAGAACTGCGAACTGGCACGCGCGTGCACGTGCGCGACCGCCGGCGCCTGCTCGGCGCGCAGCGCGGCGGGCAGCGCCGGCTCGGCGAAGAACTTCTCCAGCGTGCGTAATCCGCCGGTGCGCATCCGCACGGGGTCGTGCGACCAGTTCTGCTCGTGCACCCGATAGCGACACAGGCACTGGTCGACCGCGCCGAACGTGCGGCCGGACACGGTGAGGCGCAGCCACAGATCCCAGTCTTCGGTTGCGCGGATGGACTCGTCGAAGCCGCCCGCCGCGCGCATCGCGGCGCGGCGGACGACCACCGTGCTGGGCGGAAACGGACAGCGGCGCAGAAAATCGCGCACCGTGAAGGTACTGCCCTGGATCGCGCGCGTGTGCGACAGCGGTCGCCCGCTCGGATCGGCCAGCACCCATCCGCTCGACACGCCGACCATCGATTCATCGGCAGTCGCCAGCCGTGCGACCGTGTACTCGAGGAAGCCAGGTTCCCAGACGTCGTCGGCATCGAGCAGCGCGACGAACGTGCCGGTCGCCCGCTCGAGGCCGCTGTTGCGCGCCGCGGCCAGCCCGCCATTGGATCGGCGGTGCACGCGGATGCGCGAGCCGAAGCGGGCGAGCGCGGCCGGCGTGCCATCGGTCGATCCGTCGTCGACCGCGATGACCTCCACATCCGTGTACGTCTGCGCGAGCGCGCTCTCGATGGCGTCGGTGACGAATGCCGCCCCATTGTAGACTGGCACGATGACGCTGACGCTCGGCATGTGTAATCGTTGGGAAGGCCAGAAATGAGCGGCGTGCCATGCCGCACCGCAGAAGCCTTGCCCTGACGTTGTGGAGACTACCAAGTCCGAACCACGCACAGAAACGGCGTCGCGCGCGGGTTCGGGGCCAACGCAAGAAGCGCGCACCGCGCGTCAGCTCAATCGCTGGCAGTGCCCCTCGTCCGACGACACTGATGTCTTCATGACTGATCGCAGAAGCTTCCAGGGTGCTTCCATAGATTACCAAGTCATGGGGAAGAGCCCCCCTCTTTACCTCATGCGCGTTCGGTGCGAGTCTCGGCATGGTGAGTGCTTAACGGTGGGGCAGGCGGCGCGGTCGTGGGTGGTGGGCGCGCGAACTTCCGCCGGTGAGCGCAGTGCTGACAAACAATTCTTATCGATCCCGACCGAAAGCCACCCGCCGCAAGCGTTGTGACGCACGGTGGTCGCGCGACTCTTTCAGCGCGGCACTCGCGCTCTCTGCGGTGCTGGCCCTGGCGGTTCAGGCGCATGCGGCAGGCCCGATTCGGTCGGCGGCGCCGAAGCGGTTGAAGGTCTGCGTCATCTCGCTCAACGAGCCGCACGAGCTCGACGTGTTCCGCTCGTTTCTCGATCAGGATAAATTCGAGTTCGTCGACATCCGCGCGGCCGCAGCTGCGGCGCATCCACCCGGTGTTGGTGCACCGGGCGCAACGGGCGACTCGTGGCTGCTTGACGCCTGTGTTCCGGAGACCGTCTGCGATCTGGTCGTCTATTCGGCCGAGTTCGCCGGACGTTTCTTCGGCAAACAGGGCGCGTCGCTGAGCCTGCAGGAGATGGAAGAGGCCTCCTGCCAGGCGCGGTGCATGGGCCTGTTCCGCCG
>Ga0066388_100002198_pt1 | contig 11723 bp, 10 predicted proteins | sample PanSoiMetaGPlot6_FD_64539 | JGI IMG/M metagenome (GOLD analysis project Ga0066388, IMG submission 64539) | Tropical forest soil microbial communities from Panama analyzed to predict greenhouse gas emissions - Panama Soil - Plot 6 (Hybrid Assembly) | ecosystem: Environmental > Terrestrial >... | reverse complement strand
TTTACTTTTACCCAAAGCTATACCCCTTTCTTCACCCGACCTGGTCCTTGAACAGTCAGCCACATAGCCGGCGGTGATCGGGGTATATCCATCCGGGCTTGTCCGGGAGCCTCATCGGAAAGTCTGTCCTGTGCAGGACTTACTCATGATTTCAGGAAAATCGGTCGGGCTTGATGTCTGTCCGGCCCAGCTTCGCATTGTCCCCCAAACCGCCCCTGGCAACACGCCAAAGCCTACGGCCTCATCTCCCAGGACATGGGTCGAAGGCTCAACAGGTTACGCCTGCTCAATTTCAATTGTAGCCCATCAATCACCTCTGCCCGCGGCAATTTTACCCCTTTTCCGCTGGCACTTAGCCATGCGACCGCCGTTCAATGGGCTCCCCCTCTGCCCGCCGCTCCCACCCGACGCTCACAGGGCAAAACAGGCGAATGCTCACAGCCGATGCCAGGATAGCCATGGCAACGCCTTCCGGCACGCTCAGAACCCGAAATATGTCAATAAACACGCGCTCTAGGGCGTCCTGTGCGATTCGCCCAGCTTTTCCCGAATCTCATTCAGTCGTGGCTCACGCACAGACTCGTGGTAGACACACTTTACAGCGTCCTTCTTGTGCTTAAACAGGCGCAACTCAGTAAAGTATGCTATGCCGCCTTGTTCGGTGACCAGAACAGCATAGGGCTCTGAAATCGCGCCGGTAATCAACCGGCGGTGGGGTTCTGGACCTGTGCAGCCGCTGGAGAAGGGACCGCCGATATCGGACATTCCGTCCAGACCCATGGCTTCCCACCAGACTTTGGGAATTTCGGACTTGCTCCTCAGGTGCCTGAGCCGGCCAGAAGCAAGGAGTGTATCTGCTTGTTGTCTGGTCATCATGCTTGCGTCATCTGCGGCGCGCACCGGTGCCGCGCCTGCGCTCATGAATAGCAAGAGCAGCAAAAGGCTGGTCAAACTCCTTAACATGCTTCCTCCAGATTATTACCACAGGCGTACCCTAATCGCTTCGGCTCCGGTGGCTCATACTATTCTGGCAGACATTAAACCGGCTCTGGATCCGACTGATAAGACCTTAGCCTAGCGCTGGGGAGTACTGGGGCCAGGAGGACTTGTCCTCACCACCTTAAGGTGACTATTTAGCTTATCGGCCTGGTCCTGAACTAATTCCAGCCCCTGGCCAGGCTCATTTCCATTGACCATGTTAGCGACCAATTGAAAGGGTATACTATGGCCTGTAAAGCCTTTGTCCACAGCCGTGAAGTCAATGCGCTCAAGTACATCGGCACCGGTCGTCTCTTCGGGTGTATCGGTGCTTTCACTTTGATCCGGCTGTTCAGCATAGTCGGCTTCACTCAGGTTGGACTTTTCCTCTTTCTGAGCGGCTTTTTTGCGAATGGTCAAGTGCTGAACGCCTCGACTTGGCACAATGTTCGACTGCACATCCTCACCCAGACGGGCATAGCCACCAAACAGCTTTTGTGAGAGTCTGAGCATCTTGTCTTTCTTCGAGACGTAGAGACGAATGGCGGTATTGTTATCGACACGGCGGAAGCCCATCAAGTAATGCCGGCAAGTGTCGATATCAATGTCAGGCGAGATAAGCTCACAATCACTGACAAGCTTCTCGTGGTACAGAAAGTGAATAGATCGAAAAATAAAGCGATTCCCCATACTGTGTGCCAGCAAAATCAGGCGCAGCGGATGCATCTCTTTGAAGGCCGCCAGATCGCGACAGAACAGGTTGAAGTGCCCCTGCGACCACTCAGAGTTACCGTTATCCACCACGTAATCGAGCAGTTTCGGCTCGGACGGCCACGAATACAGCACGAGCGGCCGGCGCAAGCAGTACGCTAGCTCCGCGGCGTCCTGGCAGGCATCCTCAAAGCTCTCTCCTGCCCCATGCAGGTACACGCAAAGCTTATCGGTGCCTGCCTGATCGAGCGCATTTTTCAGAAGCGCGGCAAATGCCCGCTTCCCCAGGCGAGGGCGCGAAGGATCGATCTGATCCTTCGGCGCTATTGTCTTTGGGTGGTCGTCAGTCGCCTTCCATCCCAGCCCGTCAAAGAGGCGTCCGGGCGTCTCATGATTGCTGTTCTCGACAGTGACAAAGGCAGTACCGTAAAACATCCTGTGCAGACAGTTAGACTGATACCGCCTGCGCCTGCCGAAAGTATCGCCCTCAAGATTTCGATCGGTAAGGTAATAGATGGGAACCACAACGAACTTTGGCACGCTCGATGATCCATGGGCAAGCGCTGTGCAGACAGCAAGCACCAACAGGATCACCGACACCAGGGCCAGCCGCGCTAGTCCCCATGACCTGCTGCATGCCCGTCCGCCTTCAAGACTACTACTCATTGCCACTTTGGTAAGGCGTAAAAATGTGCATTTCATCCGGGGCCGGCAATCGATTGTGATCACCGGGATCGTCGGTATAGAACTCAAGCTCGTGCAGCAGACCGTCCTTGATATGCAGCAGAACGTGAGCGTTGGCGGAGAAAGGATCAAAGGGCCCGCCTGATACCGAGAAGGTGGCTTCAACCGGGACAGCAAACGCAACGTCAGTGCGGAGCTTATTCTCCACCTTCAGCTCCAGACAACCGTCTTGATCAAGCGGTCTCACCCGCAAACCTGGCAACTGCTGACGCAGTCGGTCAATACCGGGACCTTCCGCAGCCAATAGTCGCTCAAGCACCGCCAGCTCTGCATTGTTTGGCAGGCGCCAGCTCTCATCTAATCGATCGGAATCCGTATCTGCATCCTGGTTCGTCATGACATGATTCCTTTCTGCAGGATCCCCCTCTCACATTCTAGTCCATTGATTCAGCGTCCTGAAGATGTCGCTCGGGCGATCGCGTCGAAAATCTCCCCCGGCTCGATATGATCTGTCGTGTGCATAACTCTGTTGTAGAACCGCTCGGGCAAGACGCGTAGCACGGTCATCAAGCCGTGAACGCCATGGTACCAGTCCTTACGCATCCCAGCAGTTTCTCGTCGTTCGTTCACTTTGGCGACAGCGTCAGCGCTCATATCCTGAGCCATCATCATGCCCTTCATCGCTTGAGGGTAGCCAGGCACGTTGAAGCCCGGCTCAGCGAGTGCATTCTCTGGCTCGGGGACGGTGTCCGGATTGGCCAGATACGCCATTATGTTGTACGTCGGTCGAATACGTGGCCCATTCTGCCGAACCATATGATTCATCATGTGGTGCACCATATGACAGTGGAATATCCAATCGCCCGGATTGTTCGCCACGAACTCGAAGTCTTGCACCATGGCCACGCCTACCAGCGTATTGTTTCGCGGCTGCCAGGCTTCATGCGGAATCCGCCCGCCCTCTGTTCCAGTCAGCCAGAAGGTGTGCCCGTGAAAATGAATCGGATGGTGCTGCATGGGACTGAAATTCAGCAACCTCACCCGCACACGCTCGCCATGTTTCACTACCATTGGGGTGGAGTAAGGGCCGCACCGGCCGTTAATCGTATGCCAGTTCCAGTCCATCTGTGAGGTATCGGCAATATCCGCGTTTGGAGGAATGAGGAAGTTCTGATAAATGAGCCCGAAGTCGCGATCAACCGGAGGATCGTAGGCTACCCTCGGGTGCACGATGAAGAAACCGGCCATGCCAAGCGCCTCCTGCATGGCCACGTGGGCATGATAGAAAAAACTTCCGGTCTGGTGCAGATCGAACTCATATACATAGTCCTTGCCCGGCGGAATCAAATCCTGGGTCAGCCCGGGTACTCCATCCATGGCGATCGGCAGCTCAAAGCCGTGCCAGTGCATGCTTGTCGGCTCCGGCAGGTCGTTGTGAACGATGATGCGTACCCGATCGCCCTGATAAGCTTCAATCGTGGGACCGGGCATGCTGCCATTGTAGCCCCAAACACTCATGAAGTAACCTGGAAGCAGCTCCCGCTTTACGGCGGTGCAGCGCAGCTCAAACTGCTTCGCGCCGCCCACCACTTTCCATGGCAGCTTATCTACATCCGGTACCTCCACAGGAACAGGAGCCAGACCCGATTTTCGGAAACCAGGAACCATTTTGCCGAGGTAGTTCGGATTGCCTGGAGGTCCGCCGAAAGACGGCCGATATCGGGAGTATTCGTTGAACTGCAAGTTACGGCCTCCAGTGGCACTCACCGCCGCCGCCTCCGACGTTCCACCGGCTGCGGACAATGAGCCAATGGTAAGGGCGGTTCCCGTGGCAAGAAAATCACGCCGGCTGTACCGCCCTTGACCATCCGCGGTGTGAGTCCGGCCTCCGTCGCCTCCGCCTTCCGTTGCCGCATTGGCCTCGCACCAGGTGTGCGGCTCCTTTCCATCACGCCGAGTAATTTGCTCGTCTGTCATGTCCGTCTCCAGCTCCTCAGCGCGGTTGCGGTGTAGCATCGATGTGACCGGGTGGTGTCACTCCAGGCGGTGGCATCAGGCCGCCTGTGAGCAAAAAGCCCTCCAGTTCCACCACCGACTTTCGGCACTCAAGAAGGTAATCGATATACTCCAATCTGGCGGTGGCGTAATCTTTCTGAGCTGCAAGAGCCTCGTTCCAGTCCAGCCGCGCATCCATGTAGCTGCGCAGCACCACCTGGTACTTAGCTCGCGATTCGGGAACCACAACATCATGGTAGGCCTTGACGAACTGCGCCGCAGTCTTATAGCGGAAGTACTGCTCATTGAGCCGCCTGCGTAAGTCCAACTCCAGGAGCTGGATTTGCGCGCGCTGGCGCTCGAGATCTGCTTCCGCCTGTTGGATTGTTCCCTGGTTGCGGTTGAATACCGGGATGTTGGTAACATTGACAGCGGCACGAGCAGCGAAGCTTTTGTCAATCTGATCGTAGCCGGCGCCGCCGCACAAGGTTACGTTAGGCACAGGCTGCCGCCTTTCCCGCTGCACTGTGATCTCGTCGGCCCGAAGCTTCATTCTTGCTTCCCCCAGCTCAGGGCTGTCTTGAACAACTCGCTGCCACAAGCTGTCCAACGCCAATTCAGGAGGTGCAACTTCGAGGCTCCCAACCAGAGGGGAATACGCCGCACTGATTCCTACCATGATCATAAGCTCCTGCCAGGACAGCATGAGCTCGTTCTCCGCCAGAGCGGCTTCCGCTTTGTGTTTTTCCAAATCGATGTTAACGTCGTGTATATCCGCCTGGTTGGCTTGTCCCATGTTGAGCATCTCATGGCGTGTTAGCCAGCGATCTTTTGCCGTCTTCAACAGCTCCTCGCGAAGCTGCAGGCGCTCGGCGGCTGCAAGCGCATGATAGAACAAGATACGCACATCGTTGAGGACCCGAAACTGCTGCGCCAGAGCCTGCTGTTCCGCAGCGCTCACTCTCGCCTGGTATTTCTTTCGGCTGTATTTTAGCTTCCCGCCCAGTATCACTTCTTGACCGAGCATGCCGCCTGCAAACTCGCCCAACCCCGCGCTTCTTACTCCGAGCAGATCACCGGCATAGCCCAGGAAAGGATTGGGAAACAGACCTGCCTGCAAGGCTTTGCCGCGTTCTCCGGTAACCTGTGCTCTCGCCTGGACCAGCGTCGGATTGTGGCTCAATGCCAGCTTCTCCAGGTCAGGCAGGGTGAAATTCCCCTGTGGATGCGACTCTTCGGAGCGTACAGGAGCCGGCCCCGTCGCTTCACTCAATTCCACCTTTGCCTGCCTTTTCGCAACACCACCGATGTTGCTGCTCTCAGCAAGCGCTGGAGGACATCCCAGGCTGAATACGGCAAGCAGAACTGCTGGTAAGAGGTAAAATCTCAAATTGATCGATCAGCACCGAATCCAGGACGTAAGGTTACCAGCTTGGCCGGCGCTTTGCACATATCGTGCCGATTAAACCAGGACCACGCTGCCAAGTTGATCGGGATCTCATGAGCTTAATTGCCCAAAACGGAACGATCTCGTCATGCCTGCAGCTGCACATGACAAGCAATGCAAGTTCTGGCGTAATCTCTGTACTGCGGCTTGGCTCCATTGGCGCTCCAAGTTACAATGGGCACACGGTGCGCGTGGCGTGCAGTGGGGGTCACGGTCGTATCAGCGTTGAGGTATCTTGACGTATGGGACTTTCACTTGAAGTGGGTTACCTGGCTGACCTCCTGAAAAACGACTCAGAGGGCGCGCAGTGGTTTCAAGAAGACATAAAGCGCCTTAATGGCTTCCTCACGTCTGTGAGCCTTCAGCCTCACAGCGAACCGCCAGCCTGTCAAACCTTTTCCTGCGACATGTACGGATATTCCGGGCTTCATTATCTCCGCCGGATTGCCGCCCACCTTGACCTGCGCTCCGTTCTTCCGCCGCCCGGCAAGGATGATCCATCGAAAGATCCGCTGCTCGCGGAGTACTATCGTCTTGCTCAAGCAACTAGGCCCGGATTCCTCGACCGCCTGTTCCATCGGTCCCATAAGGCCCGCACTTTCGACCACCTGCTGTTGCATAGTGACTCAGAGGGATACTATCTTCCGCAAGATTTCGAGTCAGTGCTGTTTCCTCCGAATGTGCTCAAGATTCCAGGGACTATGGTCGGTTCGTCGAACCGGCTTCATGAGGAGTGTCAGCGTTTGGCTGATGCGTTAGGCCTACCGCTCGACCTCGACCCAGAGGAAGAGATCGTCTGGAACGCGGCGGAATCACAAGGAGAAGGCGAAACTCAATGGCAGCGGTACGGCATCGAATCGTTTACGTGTCTTCGACTCTATCACGCCTCCGAACATTCGCTGAAGAATGGTGCGGCCATCGTTTTTTGTTAGCGCTGATGAACTGAGCATCCGTCTGGTCAAGACCCAGGTAAGCTCATCATGCTGATTGATGCTGCGCCAGCGGCCAGTCGATATCCCTGGAACCTAGCGAATTGCATCTAGAGAATTGCGTTCCTGTTCCTCAAATTGAGTCTTAAATCTGCACATCAGGCCTGGAAGATTATCACGGAAACTCTTGGATAACAGACCCCAGAGCAAAAATGCCACCAGTCCTTCGGCTTCCATTGCGAGGCGCATCTTGACCTCGTTCAGAGCTTGAGGGATGAGCTCATGATAGAAAATGAACCGGCTGCCGAGACATGAGAACTCGTCGGTATACTCTTTCATAAACGTGAAGCTGGTGACCCGCAATACAAATTGCTGACCGTTCTTCAATACAAGCTTTCCGACGCTACCAGTCTTTAGTGGACCATCGAACTCCACCGACTTCATAAACGTGTCCCATTCGGGCATGGATTTCCAATCTACGAGCTTTGCCCAGGCGGACTCTAATCCGCCTTTCAGGGTCACCTCGTGTTCGGCAAGTTTCATTCTCATGTAAGTTCTCCGTGATTCCCAGGCTGGCTTCCAAAGCACATCCAGCCGCAAATGTTCGTCGCTTGGCAATTATAACAGCACATTAGAAAATGCACGCATGAACTTGCATCTGATAGCGCAAACCGCACAAAGACTCCAGGGAGCAAGCACCTAAAGTTACCGAGAGAACTCCATTTTACGAAAGACTGGCGGGGGACTTCGACGGGGAGTCTTATGGAGAGTACGATTAATTGGATTGAGAACTGGAACACACCCTCGCCAGCAGGCGCAGCTGAGGGTATATTGTATTCAAGCAACCCTCACTGTTACCGCCCCCGGGTGAAAGTGCGAAGATATAAACTAGTTTCGCTCGTCGTTGTTGGCACCATCGCTTGGTCCGGAGTAACCATAGCCGGTTATGCCGACAATACCCTCAAGCAGGCACAAACTCTTACAGAGCAAAAGAGGTATCAGGAAGCAATCTCCTGCCTTGACCAGGTACTTAAGCAGAACCCCGAAAGTGCACAGGCATATGTTGAGCGTGCGCGGGCATACGGAAACCTCGGCCAGAACGAAAAAGCGCTTAGCGATGTCAACAAAGCAATCAGGTTGGATCCGAAGCTCGCGCTGGCTTACGTAACGCGTGCAGCCGCCTACGGGAACCTGGGACAATATCAAAATGAAATTGACGACGCCAACAGAGCCATCAGTCTGAATCCCAAACTTGCGATGGCCTATTTCAGGCGCGGTTGGGCCTATGATCAACTCAGCCAGTACCAGAATGCAATGGATGACGCCACTAAGGCCATCTCGCTGGATGCTAAGCTGGAGCGCGCGTATGCCCTTCGTGGACGTGTCTACAATCAGCTAATGCAGTACCAGAATGCGGTCACTGACTGCACAGTGGCAATCGGACTGAATCCGAAATACCCGGATACTCGTGCCAACCGCGGGACTGCCTACCTGGGTCAGGGGCAGTACGAGAGCGCTATCGCTGATTTCACCAGAGCGCTGAGCCTCGATTCCAAGGACGCGTACGTATATGCCAACCGAGGCGCCGCCTACCTTGGTCAGCAGCAATACGAGAAGGCAATTGATGATTTCACCAGATCTCTTAGCCTCGATCCTAAGGCATCGTACACATATGACAATCGCGGACGCGCGTATAGCAAGCTTGGGCGGCATCAGACAGCAATTGATGACTTCAGTAAGTCGATCGGCCTCGACCCCAAGGATTCATACGCGTTCAAAAGCCGCGGACTTAGTTACAGCAAGCTGGGGCAGCACCAAAAGGCGATTGATGATTTCAGCCAGGCGATAAGGCTTGATCCCAAAGATGCATGGACATACGGCAATCGCGGAGACACTTACCGTGACCTGAATCAGTACCAGAAGGCGATCGATGATTACAGCACGGCAATAAGCCTCGATCTCAAGAATTCGTACGCGTACAAAGTTCGCGGACTTACATACAATAAGCTGGGGCAGCACCAGAAAGCGATTGATGATTACAGCAAAGCGATAAGCCTCAACCCCGGAGATGCCTGGCCATACCAGACTCGCGGCGATGCTTACGGTGACCTGAGTCAGTACCAGAAGGCGATTGATGATTACAGCAAGGCAATAAGCCTCAACCCCAAGTTCGCCTGGTCATATGCCAACCGCGGACGTGCTTACCTTAAACTGAGGCAGTACCAGAAGGCGATTGAGGACTTCAGTAAGGCGATTTGGCACGCCTTTTCTTCGGGATATTAGCGAATTTTATTTCGGTATGAAACGCTCGGTACGGATGATGCCCGGCCCGCTTGTTACTGGACGTATGGGTAAATCATTAATCTCAACGGGATAAGATCAAGCTTGATCGTAAAATGTCAACGACCCTGGTTGCAGCGGAGCAAATCGGCAACTGAATGATTGATATTCATACACACTTGCACCCTCCTAAACTGTTTCGGGCAATTCGCAAGTGGTTCTCGGAAAACTCATCTTGGAAGCTGACCTATCCAACACAGCCAGCTGATGTAGCGGCACACCTGAGAAATTGCGGAGTAACCAGATTTGTCTTTTGTAGCTATGCCCATAAGGCTGGCATCGCCGAAGAAATCAACAACTGGCTGATACAAACCTCAAACGAGCTTGGACGCTTTGGCGTGCCACTGGCAACCGTGCATCCCTCAGACGGCAACTACATCGAGTATTATGAAATGGCTCTGGATAACGGTTGCGTCGGACTAAAGATTCATGAGGACGTACAGAAGTTATCCATTAACGATGCAGCGCTTGATCCAATCCTCGAAATTTCTTCGAGACACGGTGCGTTCGTCCTGGTTCATGTCGGCTCGATCCCCTGGACGTCGCACAGTAATGATGGCCCCCAGAGGCTACGTACCGTACTGGGGCGCTATCCGTCACTATCGATAATTGTCGCGCATATGGGCGTGCCAGATACTGCTCAATATCTTCAGATTGCAGAAGATCATCCCAATCTGTATCTCGACACGACTATGACTTTAGCGCCCGAGTCGCCATTTTATAGCCCCATCGCCGGTGACATTTTTGAAGCGCACGCAGACCGGCTCATTTACGGAAGTGACTTTCCGAATATTCCATACTCCTACGAGCAGGACATTCGTGCCATTGAGGAGCTCAGTTCCAATCCGCGCGTGAGGCAGGCAGTATTCGAAGATAATGCCGGCAAGCTGCTGCTTAAACAAGAAGCCCGTCACAAGCGATAGAGCGGCGCTTCTGAGCTTTGGGGTTCTTCCCTCTTACTTATAAGCAGCGGCCGCACGGAGGCCACTATGTCATTTAGTGGGCCCTTGCCCAATTTCTAATGTTCGAATCAAAGCTGAAATTGAACTAATTGGTTTCCGGAAACGTTATCGATGTTGTGAGCAGGTGATGGGCACTCACAAAGTCCTCCCAAATGAACAGCCCCTCCATCATCCAACGCATAAATGAGGTAAGACAATGTCAGGTACTTTTGAAACACGATACACGGGCAACGAGCTATCTCCGGACTGCGATGCCAGCACAGCGAATGCACAACAGGCGCTTTTTGCAGATGCATACTCCCCTGGCTTCGCTCAGATGCACCCGCGCCGGGCAGAGGTCCTGGGACGGGACACGAGACTAAACGACCGTATCAACAACGATTACGGTCAACTTGGCGGCCACTACGGACAGCTTGAACGGGAGGACAACTCAATCCGCCGCCAGGAACAACGGGATGCTCGAGCCAACGGCGGTTTCATAACCCGAGGCCAGCAAGAGCAACTGAACCGGGAGGAGAACGCCCTCAGTAGACAAACGTTCTTCGACAACCACAACAACAGGTTCGTGGAGAATCATCCGCGCAGATCGGAAGTTCTCGGCCGGCAAGGTCACCTCGACTACCTGATAAATAAGGATAAGGGCCATTTGGGCGGTAACTACGGATACCTTGAACACCAGGCCAGATCCATCGCGCATCAGGAACAACGAGACGCATGGCTCAACGGTGGTCACATCACCAGGCGAGAGCAGAGACACCTGAACGCAGAGGAAAACCATCTGAGGCGCCAGATCCGGCAGAGCCACAGATAATACCGTAGCAATTCGGAGAGCACCATGTTGACCCCACGTGGTGCTCTCTGGACCTACGCTGCTACACTGCTCAAACCGAATACTGTCTTTGCAGGCGCTGAGCAAATGGAGGTCTCAGTCGCCTGGCGGCTTGCCGCCCAGCTGCAAGATCTCAGTCTTGATGGCGGTCGCTTCCTGGATATGCGCTGGGCTGTGTTGGCGTATCCATACATCCAGCGCGTCAACGGTAGCGGGTCGCAGGTAACTGGTTTCGAGCAGCAAGTGCCCGTGCGCATGAAGCCAACGGACCGTCTGATCAGCTGATTGAACCTTGCGAGCTAGCTGGGTCACCGCATGCGGAACCATGCACCTATCTTCGCTTCCCTGAATGACTAGAATGGGGATTTCGGGCTTCATTTTAGACGCATTAGGGAGAGTGCTTTTGACAAAGACCTTCGTCTTGATCAACTCAGCAAGAGTAAGCCCCTTTCGGCAGAGCGGATCACTGAGCATTTCTTCCACTATATTGGGGTCGTTTGATACCAGGTTCTTTACGAAACTAGTGGTTGACATGTTAAAGCGTGGATGTACGAGAAGCGCCCACGCAGCGGCCGCCATGTTGTGCGGATGCAGTACCATTAGAGGGTGCAGTTTCACGGTCGGACCAGATAGAATAAGTCCACTCACCAGCTCCGGGTGGTCTGCTGCCAGCTTTATGCACAAACTCGTCCCCAGGCTTTCGCCCATGGCGAACAATGGCAAATTGGGGTGATCGTGCTTCATAGCTTGCGCAAGCGCTACTATGTCCGCGAACGACTTCCCATAATCGACCTTCTGCTTGCTCTCGCCATCCACGTCAAAAACGTGCTGATCATCCGTATAGCAGC
>Ga0066388_100002197_pt1 | contig 11726 bp, 11 predicted proteins | sample PanSoiMetaGPlot6_FD_64539 | JGI IMG/M metagenome (GOLD analysis project Ga0066388, IMG submission 64539) | Tropical forest soil microbial communities from Panama analyzed to predict greenhouse gas emissions - Panama Soil - Plot 6 (Hybrid Assembly) | ecosystem: Environmental > Terrestrial >... | reverse complement strand
ATCGTTGTCGGGTCCTGCCACTGGATAACCAAGGAACTGCTCTCCCGGTGGCAGACTGAATGTCATGAACTCAAACAAAGCGCGGTGAACGCCCGGTGGAAATGCCCGTTCAGAAATCAGGGCTCGCCACGCGCAATATCCAACGTAGCAAGGTGTCACGTGCGGAAAGCATTGCTGACGAACCGTTGAACGGATGCCGTCGGCGCCGACCAGGAGATCCGCCTCGATGATTTCGCCATCAGAAAAATGTGCACGGACCTTGTACGCATCTTGCGTTAATTTCGCCAAACTCCGCCCACGGTGATACCGGTCGGCGGGAAAGGCATCGCGTAGCAGCCGATAAACGCGTTCCCAGGCGGTCAAGACCTGCGGGCATTCAAGTTCGTGTGTCAGCTGACCGGTCACGTCAAGAATTTTCCGGGTCGTCATGTGAACGCCAAGTTGATCGGTGGCGAGGCCAAGTTTTCGCAACCGCTCGATCAATTCATACTGGGCCACTATTCCGGCGCCCCGGCCGGACAGCTCACTGTCGACGCGCTCATAGATATCGACCGACCAGCCAGCCCGTTGCAGCAAAAGGCCGCTCAGCAAGCCACTCATTGAGCCGCCAACAATTATCGCGCGTCCCGCGCCGACCCCGGTCAATTCATCAGCCTCGATCTTTTCGTTTACCCAATTATCCTATATATGACAGCCGACAGCTTTGGAGGAACTCCCATGGCGCTGACCATGCTCGACAAGAGTGCCGAGAAAAAGGAAAAGTCACCGTGGCCGGTGGACATTGCGGCCGAATTCGAGCGCGAAGCCAAGAATCCGAATCCTTGCGTTGGTTCGACGCTTCTGTCGGAGAACGAACGCACGCGCGTATGGATCATCCGTCTCGCCCCCGGTGAGCGGATCGGCTTTCATCGCCATGTTCTCGACTATTTCTGGACTTCGGTTTCGGGCGGGCGCGGCCGCCAGCATGTTCACGATGGCACCACGGTTGAATACACCTACGAACCGGGCGAAACGCGGCATGAGAACTACGGCAAGGGCGAATTCAAAGTACACGATCTCGAAAATCTCGGTGACCGCGATATGGTCTTCATGACAGTCGAATTCAAAGACAGCACCAACAAGCCAATGCCGCTACCGGCCGGGGTAACGCCGCAATCCGCTGCCGCCTAGTGCTGCTCTTCATTGTACGCTCGCCGATGGCTTTCTATCGGCGGGCGTTTCATTTTGCCCCGGATTCCATGATATTTCTGCACACTCCACGGACTAGCCAACAGGCCATCCATCCTGCACACTGCCGCAAAATCCCGTCGCGCGGGAAATAATAAACGAGGGGACATCTGACGGGATGGACTTTCCGTTCGAACTGCTAATCAACGCCATTGTCGCAGGCTTGCTGCTCGGCGGCTTCTATGCCGCCGTGACGGCGGGCGTTTCTATATCGTTTGGCATGCTCGATATCGTAAATATCGCGCATCCGGCTTTCATTATCCTTGGCTCCTACATCGCCTACATCATCAACATCTCGTTTGGCATCGACCCGATCGTAGCGAGCATTCTGATGCTGCCGGTCTTTTACGTGCTCGGGACCTTCATTTATCAGGTCTATTACGTATCGTTTGAAAAGAGAGGTCAGGAATCATTGCGCGGCCTCGCGTTCTTTTTCGGGCTGTTGTTCGTCACCGAGGTCACCCTGATACTCGTCTTTGGCGTCGACTACCGTTACGTCGAGGCAAGCTATATCGGGCCAAGCCTGCACCTCGGTAACATCGACTTTCCGCTTCGTATGTTGGTCCCCTGCATTACCGCACTTGTCCTGTTCGGCTTGTTGCACTTGCTGGTTACGCGCACCTTCACCGGGCGCGCGATCATGGCGGTGTCACAAGATCAGCTCGCTTTGCAGCTTATGGCTGCAGATCCCATCCGCATCAAGCGCATTGCATTCGGTATCTCGATCGCCACCGCGGCCATCGCTGGCGCATTGCTGGTGATCATTCAACCGGTCGAACCGTCAGTCGGCCGCGAATATATCGGCCGCGTATTCGCGATTTGTGTGCTCGGCGGACTCGGCAGTCTTCCCGGCTCGCTGGTTGCCGCGATGCTGCTTGGCGTCATGGAGAGCATTACTTCGACGTTTTACGGCCCTTCCTGGGCGCCCGCCGTGTCATTTGGATTTCTCCTTCTCACGCTTGCCTTCCGGCCGGCGGGATTATTCGGACGGTGACCCGTGAGCACGCTTCGGTTCACCGTGATTTGTCTGATAGTCGGCTTGGCGATCTATCTTTGTGGACATCTTCTCGGCGTCGGTTATCTCTTCTTCGCTGGCTACACGATCCTGCAATTCGTGGTTCTGTCTTCGGCTTGGAACATCCTTGGCGGCTATTGCGGTTACGTGAATTTCGGCTCGGCCGCTTTTTTCGCTCTGGGTGCCTATTCCACCGTGTTTTTTTATAAGTTCTATCCGCTGCCGATCCCGGTCCTGATCGTGATCAGCGCGGTAGTGTCGGGCATCGTCGGACTCGGTATGGGGTACCTGACGCTACGCCTGCGCGGCGCCTTCTTCGCGATTGCAACTCTGGCGATGGCCGTGGTGCTGCAAACATTGGTGGTGAACTGGGACTATGTCGGGGGATCGCGCGGTGCCTACATCGTGCGCGCGGACACGATTACGATCGGTGGCTATTCGATCGAATATATCGAGTATCTTTTCCTGCTGATGATGGTTCTTGCTATCGCGTCGATCGTCATCTCGCGTTCGATCGCCCGGAGTCAGCTCGGATTTGGCTTTGCTACCATCCGCGACGATGAGCTTGCGGCCGAAGCCTCGGGCGTTCCCACCCTGCGGCTCAAATTGATCGCCACCACGATTTCGGGCGCGCTGATGGGAATGGCCGGCGCGCCCTTCCCCTACTACATCGGCTATTTGCAGCCGGCCTCGGCCTTCGGCCTTGAATATGGTGTGAATTCCATCGCCATGCCGATCATCGGTGGAACGACTAGCTGGGTAGGCCCCTTGGTCGGGGCGATCCTGCTAGGCTCGCTGCAACAGATCGCAACCGTGACCATCTCCTCGGCCGTAAACCTGCTTATTGTCGGTCTATTGTTGGTTGCCTTCGTGGTGATTGCTCCGAATGGCCTGGTCGGCTTGGTGCAGGATCGCCTGCGCGCAAGGAGGAGCAAATGAGCCCGCTTCTGCACGTCAGCAATATCAGCAAGCGGTTCGGAGGCTTCGTTGCACTTGATGGCATCGAGCTTGAGGTGCAACAGGGCGAACGGGTCGGATTGATCGGTCCCAACGGCTCCGGTAAAAGCACTTTGGTGAACTGCATTTGCGGTGCCCTGCAAAACGAACAGGGCAGCGTGCATTTCGACGGCCACGCGATGGATGGGCTTGCCGCGCACGAACGCACACACCGCGGACTTGCGCGTAGCTTTCAACTTCCTCGCCCATTTGTCAGCCTCAACCTCGCCGACAATCTGCGCGTTCCCATGCTGTACACAGTGCACAAGCGATCCAGCCCCTTGCACGCCGACAACGTCGATGCGCGCTGTGTGGAGTTGCTTCGTCTGGTCGGGCTCGACCATAAAGCGCGCCACATGCCGCGCGATTTGACTCAAGTCGAGATGCGTAAGCTCGAGCTGGCCCGCGCCGTAGCGGCAGAACCCAAACTTCTGATTGCCGACGAATCGATGGCCGGCCTTTCTCATTCTGAGATTGAGGATATTCTTGCGCTCCTCAAGCAACTTAATGAGCGCGGCATCACCGTCATCCTGATCGAACACATTATGAGCGCGGTGATGAGCTTTTCGCAGAGGCTCGTGGTGCTGGTGAGTGGAAAAAAGATTGCCGACGGCAAGCCGGAAGACGTTGTCCGTAATCCCGAGGTTGTGAGGGCGTATCTTGGCCAGTAGCCTGACCATCGAAGGCGTGCATGCCGCCTACGGTTCCGTCCGCGTCATTGAGGACGTTTCGATCTCGGTGAAGTCGGGCGAAACGGTCGCCCTGCTCGGCACGAACGGGAACGGCAAGAGCACGCTGATGAAATGCGTGATGGGCATTTTACGTCCGAAGGGGGGACGCATCATTGCCGAGATTGATGGAGAAAGGCACGACCTGGTCGGCCGCAGCACCGAGCAGATAGTCGATCTGGGCATCGCGCTGGTTCCGGAGGGCCGAAGGCTCTTTCCAAAGCTTACGGTTGAGGAAAATCTGTTGCTTGGCGCCTTTCGGCCAAAGGCGCGAGCCCAGATCAAGACCAATCTGGACTTCTGTTTCGAATCGTTTCCACGCCTTGCCGAACGCCGCAGTCAGCTTGCGGGGTCAATGAGCGGTGGCGAACAACAGATGCTTGCACTCGCGCGCGCGCTCATGCTCACGCCGCGTATCTTGTTGGTGGACGAGCCGTCAGTTGGACTGGCTCCGCAGCTGGTCGCGCGCACGATCGATGCCATCAAACTGCTCAAGGATCATTATCAGCTCACGGTGCTGATGGCTGAACAGAATTTCACGCAGGCGATCCGCATCGCCGACCGCGGCTACGTGATCGTGCACGGCAAGATTGCATTCGAAGGCCGCTCGGCCGACGAGCTCAACAACAATGACCTCGTGCGCAAGCTCTATATGGGCATGTAAGGCGATCGAGAATAAAAAAGCGGCGCGGGTTCTTCCCGCGCCGTTTCTTATCCAAACCCAGCAAGGTTACTGTAGAGCCTTCTCGTACGGATAAATCACATTGCCGGTCTTCTGGTCAGCTGGGGTGAGCACGGTCTGATAGTCCATGCCCTTCCAGGTTTCCAGACCGGCACCTTCCTTGATGTCGTGGTACTGGACCTGGAGCATACCGGACTTGGTCCATTCGCCGCCAGGGCCGTAAGACCAGTCACCCATGATGGTCTTATGCGGATTCTTACGCAGATAGTCGGCTATCTTGTTGTCGTCGATACTCTTCGTTCCTGCGATCGCTTCGCCGAGCATATTGATATAGGCGTAGCCCCAGCCACCAAGGTAATAGCCAAGCGGATCGACACCTTCGGCACCGGCTTTCGCCTGATACTTTTTGAAGAATTCGACAGCAGGCTTCATCGCTTTCTCGGACGGCACCCATGTTTCGTAGTTGATGATGCCGTTGAGTTTGGGCCCGAGCTTGTTTTTGAAGACCGTCGCCTGCAATCCGACCATCGCTCCGCCGATGATCTTCGGCTTGTAGCTGAGTTCACGCACCGCCTGCACGATGCCGACGGAGCCGAGCGGGTACGAGCAGACGATGACCACATCCGGGTTAGCCGCCTGAACCGCGCGCACGATCGGAGTGTAGTCCGTAGTGCTCGGCGGATACTTCTTGTCGTAGACAATTTTCATGTTGAATTTTTTTGCGTTCTCGCGGGCGCCTTCGCAGGCGTTGTTGGAGAACTCGGCGTCCTCAACCACCAGTCCGAGCGTCGTCGGCTTCGGATTCTGCGCGGCCGCAACCTGGAACACGCCTTCGGTGAACGACGGCTTGGTCTGCGGACCGGTCGGCAGCACCGCGAAGTATTTCGGGTACTTGAATTCGTGATTAACGTCGAGCGCAAACAAACTGATGTAGGTCTTGCCCTTCTGCATCACGACCGGCATCGCCGGTGCATTCATGTTGGTGGCGTAGCCGCCGACCACAAGATCGACTTTGTCGACGTCGATCAGCTTGGTGTAAATGCCGGGCACGGTCGTAGGATTGCTCTGGTCATCATAGTAGATGAGCTTGACCGGACGTCCGAGCAGGCCGCCGTTGGAGTTGGTCTCTTCTTCCCAGATTTTCATACCGAGAAGCGCCTGCTTGCCGTTGGCGGCAAGCGGGCCGGTCAACGACATGCCAAAGCCGATCTTAATCGGCTCCTTGTTTTGGGCCGTAGCGGCCGGAACGAACATCGCGCCGGCCGCGACGGCAACGGCCGTTCCCGCGATCCAGGCCAATGCCCGAGACTTGAGGTTTCGCAACATATCTTTTCCTCCCATAACCTCGTTATTTCGATCGCCAATATGACAGCGCCCGGCGCAATGGTCCACCGGGCGCGGCAGAAAGTCCCGCACGATTAGCCCAAATTACTAATCGTTAATGCACCGCGCGGCGCAGCATATCCGGCTGCGCCGCATACCGTCCTGTGGGCGAAGGTGGGAAGGCCTATCGCCTTGCCTTCTCGAAGGGATAGATCACGTCGCCTGACTTGTACTCGGCCGGCGTGATAATGGCCAAGGTGTCCGGGCTCTTGAACTGATCGACACCGTTGCCCTTGATCCCGCGGAATTGTGCCTGGAAGACCCGCGACTTTGCCCACTCGCCGTTTTTGCCAAACGAAACATCCCCGACAATGGTTTTGAACGTGGTCTTGCGCAGGTAATCGGCCAGCTTGGCGTCGTCGAGGCTATTGGTCGCTGTGATCGCTTGCCCGAGCACGTCGAGATACGTGTAACTGAACGGTGCCATATAGTAACCGAGCGGATCGACACCTGCCTTGCTCGCACGATTCTGATACTTCTGCATGAACTCCGCCGTGCCATTGAACATCAGCGACTTTGCGGGCAGCCAGAAATCGTAGTTCATGTAGCCGTTCAATGCCGGGCCGAGCTTGGTCTTGAACACAGTCGACTGCAGTCCGACCATGGCGCCGCCAATCATCTTCGGATTGAGCTTGGCTTCGTTTGCCGCAAGGACCATGCCGACCGAATCGAGCGGATAGGAGCAGATCACAACCAAGTCAGGGTTCGTCGCCTGGATCGCGCGCACGATTGGACCAAAATCGGTGGTCGAGGGCGGATAACTCTTGTCGTAGACGATCTTTAGTCCGGCCTTCTTGGCATTCTCGCGCGCTCCATCGGAGGCGTTTTTGGAGAATTCCGCGTCTGCCGCCACTATCGCCACTGTTGTCGGCTTTGGATTTTGTGCCATCGCGGTGTCGAAAAAACCCTTGGTGAAGGAGGTCTTTGGCTCAGGCCCGGAAGGAATCATCGCGAAGTAGCGGTCGTAGTTGAAGTCACTGTTCACGCCGAGGCCGTAGAGACCGAGAAATACCTTCTTGCGCTGCACGACCACCGGCATCGCCGGCGCCAGCATGTTGGTGCCGTAACCACCGACGATGACGTCGACTTTGTCGACATCGAGCAGCTTGGTATAGATACCGGGAACGGTCGCTGGATTACTTTGATCGTCATAGTGGACGAGTTGAACGGGCCGTCCGATAAGGCCGCCTTTGGCATTGGTCTCCTCGACCCAGATTTCCATTGCAAGCAACGCGGACTTGCCGTTCGGACCCAGCGGGCCCGTTTCCGCTATGCCAAAGCCTATCCTGATCGGTTGCTTGTCCTGGGCGGGAGCCGGCATCACCGCCACAGCGGTGAGCGCAAGCATCACAAGCCCGGCAAAAATGCACGATTTCAGATGTCTTAACATGTCGCCTCCCAATTTTTGTTGTTGGAGAATTTTTAACTCAACATGCGCGCAGAGGCCAGTGGGCTGGCGTGCCGTGGAGCGTTAGATTCCCTCCACCATGATGGTTTCGACTTCGCCGGCGCCGCTGCGCCGGAATGCGGCAGCTTTATCGTATTCCGGCGATGTGAAACACGCGACGCCCTGCTCGAACGTCGAAAATTCGACCACAATGAACCGATGAAACTTGTCCGGGCCTTCCATGATCTGAAAACGACCACCCCGTGCCAACACCTTGCCGCCAAACTTTGCGAAGATGCCGGGCACGAGATCGGTATATTTTTTATATTCGACCGGGTCATTGATCTTGGAACGCGCAACCCAATAAGCAGGCATCTTTGACTCCTTATGCGGTCATGCCCGACCTTGTGCCGGGGATCCGTGTCTTTATTGACTAGACTATCCAAAACGTGGATGGCCGGAACAAGCCCGTCCATGACAAGCCAGAAGAGGTCAAAATGCCACGCAAGATAGTTGATATCTCGGTGCCGCTCGAGAACAATGTAGCGGCCGATCCGCCGGGTTATGGCCCTAACATCGAGTACCTCGACCACAAGGCCACTGCCGGGGACATCCTCAAGTTCTTTCCCGGTTTGAAGAAGGAAGATTTGCCCGACGGCGAAGGCTGGGGCTTTGAATGGGTGCGGCTATCCACGCATTGCACGACACATCTCGATGCGCCATATCACTTCGCCTCGACGATGGATCGCGGCAAGCGGGCAATCACTATCGACGAGGTCCCGCTCGAATGGTGCTTCCAGCCGGGCGTGAAGCTCGACTTCCGGAATTTCCCAGACGGCTACGTCGCGACGGCAAAAGACGTCGAAGCCGAGCTCAGACGCATTGGCCACAAACTTTCGCCGCTCGAAATCGTGGTAGTGAATACCGGCGCAGGCGCAGCCTATGGGCGGCCCGACTATGTTGCTAAGGGCTGCGGAATGGGGCGCGAAGCCACGCTCTATCTTCTCGAACGCGGCGTGCGCGTGACGGGAACCGACGGCTGGAGCTGGGATGCTCCGTTCATCTACACCAAGCAAAGATACGTCGAAACTCACGATGCATCGCTCATCTGGGAGGGTCATCGCGCCGGACGGGAAATCGGCTATTGTCATATCGAAAAGCTGCACAATCTCGAGACATTGCCGGCAAGCGGTTTTCTGGTCAGCTGCTTTCCGGTTAAAGTGCGGGGCGGTTCCGCCGGCTGGACGAGAGCTGTAGCGATCATTGATGCTTGATTGCCCACCACACCCGGCGATAGCATCCCGCCCAACGAAAAAGCCGGGCCAAGTCCCGGCAAAATAAGCACTTCCAGGGAGGACTCACGTGGACAGACGTCATTTTGTCGCCGGGAGCGCCGCTACTGCTGCGGCCCTCGCCGTGCGGCCTACTTTGGCCGAGGACGCTTATCCAACTCATGCGATCACTTTCATTAATCCATTCCCGCCCGGAGGAGCTGCCGACGTCGTCGGCAGGCCGCTGGCCGCGCTTCTCGAGCCGATCCTCAAGCAGCCTTGCATCATCGAGACTAAGGCTGGCGCGGCCGGACAAGTTGGCGGCCAAGTCGCCGCCACCGCTAAGCCCGACGGTTACACTCTTCTCATTCATATCGTATCGATTTCTGGCTTCGCCGAAGTGGACAAACTGTTCGGCCGCACACCAAAATTCACGCGCGCCGATTTCATTCCGATTGCGCGGCTGACCGCTGGCCCCATGGTGCTGGTAGTCAACGATCAGCAGCCGTACAAGACCGTCAAGGAATTGGTGGACGACGCCAAGGCCCACCCCGACAAGCTGACCTTCAGTTCGTCCGGCCTCTACGGTGCGCTGCATTTGCCGACCGCGCTGTTCATGCAGGCCGCGGACATCAAGATGAAACATTTGCCGACCAATGGCGGCGGTCCGGCGCTGACCGCGATCCTCGGCAACAACTCACAGGTCCTGGTGTCGGCAATCGCGCCGGCCAGCGGCCAGATCAAGGCCGGCAAGCTCCGCGCGCTTGCCTGCTTGAGCGCGCAACAGGCCGCCTCGATGCCCGATGTGCCGACGTTGAAAGAGCTCGGATACGACGTCGAGTTCTCGCTGTGGGTCGGCGTGTTCGCGCCGAAGAACACACCGACACCAGTCATCAAGGTGTTGGGCGACGCCATCAAGCAGGCGGCAACCGGCGACCAGTTCAAAACCGCCATCAATAATATTGGCGATGAGATCGCCTATCTCGACGAGGCCGCATTTGCAAAATTCTGGGACGAGGATGCCAAGCGTGTTGAAGCGGCCGTGCACGCTATCGGCCGCGTTCAGGGCTGACACGGCCGACAATCGTTTGCCGGAGGTTCGCGATGGATCGCCGTGATTTTGTCGTCGGTACAACCGCGCTTGTTGTGGCGGGCCCGACACTCGCTCAAGAAGCTTTCCCCTCGCACGCGATCACGATCATCAACGCGTTTCCGCCCGGCGGCGCAAATGACATTGTCACGCGCCCGTTGGCGAGCGCGATGGAACCGATCCTCAAGCAACCAGTGGTGATCGAGACCAAGGCCGGCGCCGCCGGACAGGTCGGCGCACAGGTCGCTGCGAGCGTGAAACCGGACGGCTACACGATACTCTCGCACAATACCGGAATCTCCGGCTATGCCGAGGTCGACAAGCTATTCGACCGTCCGGTGAAAACCAGCCGCGCCGATTTCATTCCGCTTGCGCGATTGATCGCCGACCCTTGCGTGCTGCTGGTAAATGATCAGCAGCCGTACAAGACGCTGAAGGACTTTGTTGATGACGCCAAAAAGCGTCCCGACGCGATCGTCTATAGTTCGGGTGGACTCTACGGCGCCACCCACCTCCCGATGGCAATGCTGGAAAAGGCCGTCGGCGGGCTCAAGCTTCGCCATCTGCCGACCAATGGCGGCGGACCCGCAATCACCGCCATCCTCGGCAACAATGCCCAGGCAACCGCCCAGTCGGTCTCGGCGTCGCTCACGCACATCAAAGCAGGCAAGCTACGTCCACTCGCGTCATTCGGCGCCAGCCGGTCGAAGGCACTTCCGGACGTCCCGACCCTCAAAGAATTTGGCTACGATGTCGAATATTATCTGTGGGTCGGAATTTTTGCGCCAAAGGGAACGCCGGGCAGCACGACGAAGATCCTGCGTGCCGCAATAGACCAGGCCGCTCATTCCGCTGCGTTCATCACCGCAATTACCAATCTCGGCCAGGAACTCGGCTATCTCGACGGACCCGATTTCCAGAAATTCTGGGACATCGACGGTAAGCGGGTCGACGACGCCGTGAAAGCGATTGGCCGCGTGCAGGGCTGAGTAAACATCGTTCAATCGATAAGCCGTATGCACCGGCATCGGTAACCTGAAGGGGAATCAGATGGATCGCCGTTTTTTTGTTATCGGCACGGCCTCATCGGCCGCCACGCTGGCGGTTGGCCAAACGAATGCGCAAGACGCCTATCCCTCGCACGCCATCACCATGATCAGCCCGTTTCCACCGGGAGGCGTCAGCGACACGATAACCCGCCCGTTGGATGCCGCACTCGAGACCGTGTTCAAGCAGCCCGTCGTTCTGGAAAACAAGCCTGGAGCAGCGGGTGCGGTCGGCGCACAATTTGTCGCGGCCGCGAAGCCCGATGGGTATACGCTGCTCAGCCATATCGTGTCGATTTCCGGCTTTGCCGCAGTCGACAGGCTGTTCGGCCGGCAGCCGAAGTTCACTAATGCCGATTTTATCCCGATCTGTCGCGTCATTGCGGACCCGATCGTGCTGATCGCCAACAAGGACACCGCGTACAAAACCCTGAAGGATCTGGTCGCCGATGCAAAGGCCAACCCCGACAAGGTGATCTACAGCTCCTCAGGCCTTTACGGCGCGTCACATATTCCGACAGTGCTGTTTGCAAAATCGGCCGGCGATCTGCAGATGAGGCATCTGCCGACAAATGGCGGCGGGCCGGCCGTCACCGCGGTTCTGGGCGGCAACGTCAATTTCTTTATGTCGCCAACGTCGATCGCATTGACGCATATCCGCGCCGGGAAGGTGCACGCGCTGGCCGTGTCAAGCGCGAAACGGGTCAAGGCGCTGCCCGATGTGCCCACCTTTAAGGAACTCGGATACGACCTCGAGTACTATTTCTGGGTCGGAATGTTTGCCCCGAAGGGCACGCCCGCGCCGGTCATCACCACCCTGCGCGAGGGCTTCAAGAAGGCTGCGCACAGCAAGCCATTCCTCGACACGCTCGAGAATCTCGGCCAGGAATTGGCGTATATG
>Ga0066388_100002195_pt1 | contig 11728 bp, 8 predicted proteins | sample PanSoiMetaGPlot6_FD_64539 | JGI IMG/M metagenome (GOLD analysis project Ga0066388, IMG submission 64539) | Tropical forest soil microbial communities from Panama analyzed to predict greenhouse gas emissions - Panama Soil - Plot 6 (Hybrid Assembly) | ecosystem: Environmental > Terrestrial > Soil... | reverse complement strand
CTCTACGGCGGGACCATGCACAACAAGGTCGTCTTCAATGCAATGAAGGCGCTCAGCAACTTTGGATTTCCCGTGTTGCGATTTAACTTTCGCGGGGCCGGCTTGAGTGAAGGTAAGCACGATGAGGGACGCGGCGAAGCGGAGGATGTGCGTGCCGCGATTGACTGGCTGGACGAATCATTCGGCCTTCCCATCATCTTCGCGGGATTTTCTTTCGGGGCGGCGACAGGATTGCGTGCCGCATGTCCTGATGACAGAGTTGTCGGGCTCATCTCGCTCGGTACGCCGGTGGCCGCTGAGGGGCGAAGCTACAGCTATTCATATCTCGCACAATGCAGAAAACCTAAGCTGTTTGTTAGCGGCAGCCGCGATCAGTATGGACCGGTGGCGAACCTCAAGCAGGTGGTTTCAATCGCCGCAGAACCAAAACAATTTGTTCTGGTCGAAGACGCAGACCACTTCTTCGAGGGCAAGCTCCCGATCGTACGCAACGCGATCGAAGAATGGGTACGCACAACTTTTGTGAGCCCGGCCGTGCAGCCAAGATGAATCTGGCAACCTTTGCTCAGATGCGCGAGGTTGCACGGGAGATCTTTCGGCGCACACTCTCTGAGATCAATCTACAGAAGGTGCTTTCTAACAGGCTGGAATACACCCGCGGTGTCCTGCGAATTTGCGAGGATCTTTACGATCTCAACCGCTACTCGCGGATTTATGCCGTAAGCATGGGCAAAGCCGCGAATTCGATGATCGAGGCGCTCGCATCGCTCACCGGCCCTGTGTTTTCCGGTGTTGTCGTTTGTGGGCATCCAGCCGGAAGCCAGGTGCAAGGGATGCGCTACTTCCAAGGAGGCCATCCCCTGCCTTCGGCAGAGTCGCTTCGGGCAGCCGAGGCGATTCTGAAAGGCCTCAATTCTCTCGATCGTAACTCCCTCGCCATTTTTCTCATCAGCGGCGGCGCTTCGGCGATGGTCGAACAGGCGATCGATCCTGAGATCTCGCTCGAGGATCTGGTTGAGACGTATCGTGTGCTGGTTCATTCCGGAGCGCCAATCGGCGAGATGAACGCCATTCGCAAGCATCTGTCCGCGGTAAAAGGCGGGCGGCTCGCGCAAGCGGCGTATCCCGCGCAACAGGTGAGCATTCTGATTTCCGATGTGCCAAGCGATTCTCTTGACGCGTTGGCTTCAGGACCCACCATGCCGGATTCTTCAACGAACTCCGATTGTTATGCGATCGCCGAGCGATATGACCTGCTGAACAAGCTGCCCGCAAGCGTACGTGATCTCTTCGCAGAACGCGCACTCCAGGAGACTCCCAAAAAGGATGATGCGGCTTTCGTCGGCTCGCGGTGGTGGACGGTGCTCTCGAGCGACACTGCTGCACAAGCAGCAGCGATGTTCGCCGGCAACAATGGATTCGCTACTGAGGTCGACAACTCCTGCGATGACTGGGAATACGCCAAGGCCGCAGACTATCTCCTCGACCGAGTACGCACGCTGCGTGAGGGAGTCTCTCGCGCCTGCATCATCTCGGCGGGCGAGGTCACGGTGAGAGTGGATCGCGACGGCGGACACGGCGGACGCAATCAGCAATTTGCTTTGTACTGTGCGCAGAAGATCGCGGGTGAGAACATCGCCGTCCTCAGCGCCGGAACGGATGGCATTGATGGAAACAGTGAGGCCGCGGGCGCGATTGCAGACGGAAGCACGGTTGAGCGCGCGAATGCGGCCAGGCTTGATCTGCAGACCTCGCTCAGATCATTTAATAGCATGCCTTTTTTCGAGTCTCTGGGCGATGCGATTGTCACCGGTCCAACAGGAAACAATGTGCGCGACTTGCGTGTGCTGCTGGCGTGGTAAGACTCAGATCACTTGGCCCCTGCGGGGAAAATCATGGTCTTTCCTTCCTCCAATACAAACACTCGATTACTGACCCCATCTGCCTCAGCGGCGGCGAGGAGCCGCTGTACGGGCTCATGAACGGGCTCGTGAGAGAGACGGAATGTTCCATAGTGCATTGGAATCATGAATTTTGCGCCCAAATCGAGAAAGGCTTGTAATGCATCTTCAGGGCTGGTGTGGACGTTGCGGAACGATGGAGGATGGTAGGCTCCGATGGGCAAGAGCGCTAATTCGGGTTTCAATTTCTTTCCAATTTCGCGAAAGCCCTCAAAATAAGCTGTATCGCCGGCGTGATAAACAGAATGCATCCCTGAGCGCAACACGTAACCACCAAAGCCGCGGTGGTAGTCCCTCAACATGCGAGCACCCCAATGCTGCGAGGGAACGTGTGTGATTTCCAATCCCGATTCTTTGAGCGCCTCCCAGGTATCAAGCTCAACAATTTGCGTATACCCGAGGCGGCGGACGAGATCTTCAACAGCGCGCGGCACAATGATCGTCGGAGCACGTCCGCATTCAAGGCGCGTCAGTCGTGCAATCGCGCGCAGCGAGGGCCGGTGCAGATGGTCCATGTGGGCATGGCTCACCAGCACGTAATCGATCGGCGGCAAGTCGCGAACCTTCAATCCCGGACGCTTGAGTCGCTTCAACACCACGAGCCAGCGGGCGAAATTCGGATCAATCACAAGATTCTTGCCCGCCATCTGAATGAAAAAGCTGCTGTGACCAATGAAGGTCACACCCATTTCGCGTTCATGAACGATTACGGGCTTATGTGAGCGTCCAGTCCGGCGAGTGAAGGCGGAGTCGCGAACCAGGATTCCAAATTGTTTGGCTTTGCGCCGAATCGTAATGTTCAGCATGTTGCCGGCCACCAAGTTAGATGCTGCTCACTAAAAAGAGAATTCATGCTCCTCAACGTCCGAATATCTTCTTGATCGCCTGTGTTATCAGCGAAACTTTGGTGCGAATCGGTACGAGCAGATATGGAGTCACTTCTCGAGGACAGCTCACAACTTTAAATCGGTCACCAACTTCAGCAATCAGTTCGTCGATTACCTTCGAATAGTGCATCGCTGCCGGCGGATCGACCGACAATGGCACGAAGGCCAACATGACGCGCACACGCTCGGCAATAACCGGATTGATGAAATTGTAATTAAATGCAAGCGCTTCAGCGGAGGTAAGAAGCTGCTCTTGTCTGCATAGCGGAAGATCGAAGCGGATGATCATCGCATTCTTGTGTCGCTCAAGAATTTCGCGAGCAAACTTCTTAAGTGTCCTGCGCAGATCTCTTTCTGACGATGGCCCGAGTTTTTGAGCCGTGGATCCAGCGATGTTCCGGGAACTCTGAAGCATTAACTTCCAAGGCGGAAGCGTCACCGCCGCCGCCGACACAGGCATCATGACGTCAGGATCGCGAGCCGGCTGCACGGGTTGAAGATATTCCTGCGCTGATGGGCTGATCAGCGCAATATTCTTGAACGCAGGCTTGAGATCCCATGCCGAACTTAGGTAGGCAAGAGCTGCGTGCAACGAAGCAAATTCGATCAGGAACGTGGGCAACTTTCCTCGAAGTCACTTAATGGAAGACGCGAGAGCTGCATGATCAACTCGCAAGCATCCTGCAATCGGAATCGGATCATCTATCTCAAGAAAGCACAGTGAGGAAAAAGAATTCCAAAACCAATAACAATCCTGCTCCACCAAGGAAGCAGGAGCACCGGAACCATCGTGACGACCGCGAAAATATTCTGCGGCCCGGGCTCTTCTCTGTTCCTCGCCATGGTCATGTTCTGATGACGAAAGAACGCCGTAAGGGCGAAGAGCGCTCATTAGTCGGGAAGTATCTCGAGTTGGCGGATCTCGCTCTCAACAATGGCGACAATTCAGGGAACGACACAGCTTAGCTGCTCGCTGTCTTCTTTGCTCCCAAAAAAATAACGTACGAATTAGCCCAAAGCTCTGCCGGAATCGATCCAGGAACTCTCCCTGTAAACATCAGATTGTATGCAGAGGTCACCGGAATCTCTCCCAATGTAAGCTGCTTGTTTCCCGGCTGAACAACCGCCAGATATTTCAGAAAGCCGAGGGCCTCTTTAGAGCCGTCGTAGTCCGGAGCCATAAACGAGAGACTCACATTTTCGGCGGCAAAGTGCCAGGCGAGCGAGGCCGCGAGTTGGACACCACGCTCATATTCCTCCTCTTCCAAAACTCCGGGAGCAGGATTATCAAATACGATCCGAAGGTTCCGCTCGTCTTCCCGGGCAAACTCACGCAGCATCAGGTTGCCGGCCTTGGCACTGGACTTCCAATCGATATGGCGCGCGGGATCGCCAGGCGCGTACTCGCGAATCCGGTAAAGATCGTGGCCGCGTCCGGGAACAAAGGATTCAAACTCGCCGACGATCATCGGCAGAGTTTCCATAAAATCCTGTGTCTGCTCGATCGATGGCAGGACGATAATTTCGCTGTCCAGCGGAATCATTCGCGTCTTCCTGAGAAACGAGAACGGAAAGCGCGTCGCGACTCCAAGCTCTTTTTGCTGGTAGGAGCCGCGCCGTTCAAAACGCAGATCTACGTTTTCAAATCGATCTTGTCCGGGGCCGAGCCACGGAAAGTAAAGAGGACTTCGCAGGATCGCATTTGCAGCGGGCAATGTTTCCTTCCTCCGCCGCTTCTGCTTAGCCGGGATTACCTGTATGGAAAACACAGAGAAGAGGCCATGGTTGCTCACTGCAACTCTGCCGGAGACGTTCTGGCGCGCAAAGACATGCTCAGGAACGCTAATATCGAGATCGATATTTAACAGCATCCATGTGGAGAAGACGCCGGAGACGAGCACCGCTGCCAGCATCGCGGCCACGATCATGAACAGAAGATTATTTCCGGTGTTCAGGGCCGCAATAGCAATCACAATGCTCGCAACCAGGTAAATTGCGCCTTCACGCGTCAACTCATACTGCATGGCAAAGCGAAGACGCTCAATAGCAGCTCGTTTCGCCAGGTATGGAACGATAGCTACGCCAACGATGCCAGCAGTGAGAAGCGCCAGCGATGCAGTGATCGCCGTGGCAATCAAGTTTCCTTCATCACGAAAGGCGGTGGAAAGCATGGCAGAGCCGAAGGCGATAGTTAGTCCGCCCAAAGCTATGAAGAAGCGCGTCCAAGCCTCACGATCGAGAGAGGTCAACAATCGGCGAAGCGACGAGGCTATCTTCAATTCCTACCTGCCTTCCGCGTGCGGTAACGGATCCAGAAGAACAGCACGAGCAAAGCCGCCACAACCAGGGCAATCACGTTGATGCGATCGAGAATGAGCAGCAGCCGGACCCACTGAGTGCCAAAAGCAAATCCGGCACTGGCGATTACCGTCACCCATAATGCTGCACCCAAAAAGTTAAAGAGCACAAATGTTTTCCACGGCATGCGCAGAGTGCCTGCGAGCGGCCCTGCGATGATCCGCAGGCCAAAGATGAAACGCGCAAAGAAAATGGTTAAGGCGCCGTGTTTGCGAAAAATTTCTTCCCCCTTCTCGAGTGTGCTCTGGCGAATACGGAAGATTCTTCTGTACCTCATCAGCAACGGACGGCCACCCCGGAGGCCGAGATAGTATCCGAGGTTGTCACCCAAGGTCGCCGCCACAATGCCCAACAGAATTATGTATCGGAGTTGAAGCTGATGTTCAGAAAAGGCGAGAAAACCGGCAAAGAGTAGGACGGTTTCTCCGGGCACAGGAATGCCGGCATTTTCGAGCAATAGAACTATGGCGACGGTCCAATATCCATACTCCCTGAAGTAGACACGGAGCAGCTCAAAGAAGTGGCTGGCCATCAGTGACGGTCCAGCCGATCATTTTGACTTGGGATCACGCGGGTTGTGGCCGTCGCGCCTGGCGCGCTGCCAAGTAGCTAATCAGAGCCCGATTAAATTCCTCAGGAGCCTCCTCGTACGGCAGATGTCCCGTGTTGGGGAGGATGATCAATTGCGCATCATGGAAATGTTCTCGGAGCTTCTCTCCGGACTTAAGTTCGACAGCGCCGTCCTGATCGCCCCATATGAAAAGCGTGGGAACGTTGCTCAGGAGGGAGAATTTGGACTCCAACCTCCGTACATCCTCAGGCCAGGTCTGAAAGCAGCGCAGCAGGTGCGGAATGGTACCCGCTATGCGCAGTGGCTTGCAGTAGCCCTCTGCGGTTCCAGTCGGCATCTTTTTGCGATCGCCATACATTCGGCCGATGGCATAACGCTGAAGGGGAACCGCCATCCAGGGAGCGAGCTTCATGAAGAGCTGCCCGAACGAACTGCTCATAAAACGGATTCGACCCTGGTACTTCTCAGCATAGGGATTCACGGGAGCGACCAGCACCATACTCCGGATGCGCTCGGGCTGCTGCGCTGCCATCTCCATCACCACAGCTCCGCCATGCGAGCTTCCAACGATGTGAGCAGAATTGATTTGGACCGCATCAAGGAAGCGGAAGAGCGTCCGCGCCATGCCGGGAATCGAAACATCCACTTTGTCGGAGCGTTCCGAATATCCGACGCCGGGAAGGTCGGGCGCAAAAACTCTGAAATGGTTGACCAGATCGGCAAAGTTCTTTCGCCAGGAAAACGAGAATCCCGCTATGCCATGCACCAGGAGCAACGGTGGGCCACTTCCGCCGGCCAAGTAGCGCAGGCGGAGTCCGTCGACAGAAACCCAGTGTTCGCTCATGCCCTCGAACACCGGCCCCGACATGATCTTGACGCGCTCCAGCCCTGACACTTTTTATGCTTCCTCGTGCGTGATCACAATTTCTTCATCAATCTTCTAACGAGGCAACCGCTCTGCCTAGGTACGATTCCAATCTGCTGTATCGCCTCTGTCGCTTCTGTTTGGGGGAACTTTGATAGTTCCCCCACTTTTTAGTGCTTGTCTGAAGCTTTCCTCAACAGCTTACGGAGGATGCTTATCGCTTCATCGACGTGCTGCTCTTGCAGGATGAACGGCGGCAGCACACGCAAGACGGTGTCCTGGGTGCTGTTGATCAGCAGGCCTTCTTGAATTGCCTCCTCCACTATCGGACGCGCAGGGATGGATAATTCAAGCGCCTGTATCATGCCAACTCCGCGGGGTTCCTTAACGATTGAAAATTCCCGCGTGAGGTTCTCAAATTGTTTACGCAAATAGCCACCCACGCGTTTCACATTTTCGAGTAATCTCTCATCTTCAAGGATGGCGAAATATTCGAGTGCTGCCCGGCACGCAAGCGGCCCTCCTCCAAAGGTCGTGCCGTGTTTTCCGGGCGAAATCACATCCGCAAGTGACTTTCTGACCAGAAATGCTCCCATGGGGAGCCCGCCAGCGATCGGCTTGGCGATTGCCAGCGCGTCCGGCTTAATTCCTAGCTCCTGGTATGCGAAGAGGCTTCCCGTCCGTCCAAGTCCGCATTGGATTTCGTCAAAGATGAGGACCGCGTCGTGGGCTTCAGTTAAATTACGGGCGGCGCGCATAAAGTCAGGAGTGATTGAGCGAATGCCGCCTTCGCCCAGAATGGGCTCCAGGATCAGGGCGCACGTATTGTGGTCGACGGTGGCGCGAAGGGCATTGACGTCGTTAAAAGGCACAAACGTGACATCAGACAATAACGGTTCGAAGCCCTTGCGGTGCTTTTCCTGTCCTGTGACGGAGAGCGCTCCGTAACTGCGCCCATGGTAGGAGCCATCGAGCGCCACCAGCTTGCATTTAGCCGGACCGGATTTGCGCTGCCCTGCTGCACGGGCTACCTTCAGCGTGCCTTCGATGGCCTCAGTCCCGCTGTTAGTAAAAAATGCCCGATCCATACCCGAAAGGCCACAGATTTTGTCTGCCAGCTCTCCCTGATATTCGCCATAAAAAAGATTGGAGATGTGGATCAGCTTGGCGCATTGCTCCTGAATGACCTTCACCATGCGAGGGTGGGCGTGACCCAGGGCATTGACCCCTATGCCGCCAATCAGGTCGAGGTACCGCCTTCCCTCCACGTCGTAGACCCAAACCCCCTCCCCGCGCTCAAGCACAACGGGATAGCGGGTATAGACGGGCAGCACATGCTGCCTTTCCCGCTCAATGATCTGTTCAGCCTTGGACACAGCGGTCGTACTCACAGAAGCTCCTTGCAAAAAATAAGAGATTAGACTCTGGCTTTCCATCTTAGAGGAGCAAGGATGAGTCGTCTACATACCATTTTCTTGAACTTAGCAGGGTAAAAGAGGGTGGTATGAGTTATCATAGACAAATTCCAAATAATGTACGCGCCTATGGGCCTCCAGCATAGCGATGATCATGTCGGGTAATCATTTGATGAGGTTACGAGCCTCGCGATCCACGGGAACCGTGGAACCTGAGTTGCAAATGTTTCAACCGACACCATCCCGGACCGGTCTCCAGAGCTCGACGCGAGGCCAGCCATTGTCCGGAATGACGGCTCGGTTTATGACCAAGGAAACTCAGGTACGTACTTCGGCGGTACTGCTCGCCCTCGCTACCGTAGCTGTAGTTGTCTTTGCCTGGATCAATATCCAGAAGGAATCCGAGTTCGTCATGCCCTATGACGGGGTATGGTGGCTCGAGAAATCCGGCGCCCTGGTCGCTGACAGAGTACAGAACGAGGGACCGGGCCAACGAGGAGGGATCAAGCCAGGCGACTTGTTGGTGTCCATCAATGGCCATCCGGTAAAAACAACCGCAGATCTTAATCGCAACTTGTACCGCGCGGGGGTCTGGTCGAAAGCTACGTACACCCTGGCCAGAAACACGGTCCAAGTTGAAGTCCCAGTCATTATTGGACCGGCTGACCGCTCGTTCTGGGCCGGCCTCAGACTGATTGCCCTCGTTTATCTCGGGATCGGCATCTATGTTCTGTTCAGGCGCTGGACTGCACCGAAGTCGACCCATTTCTATATCTTCTGTCTGGTCTCTGCCGTTGGCTACGCCTTTCACTACACCGGCAAATTAAATCTCTTTGACTGGATCATCTTCTGGGGCAATGTCGCCGCCGGTATATTACAAGCCGCGTTGTTTTTGCACTTTGCATTAACTTTTCCGGAGACAAAGAAATTCGTTCGGCGCCATCCCTCGATTCTGGCGTGGGTCTATATCCCCGGACTGATTCTGCTCGGACTCTACATCGTCAGTTTCCAGTACTTCCAGGCTAGCGCTCATCTCCTATGGAATCTGGACCGGCTGAGCGAGGTTTATCGCATAGGTCTTTTTGCGATTGCGGCGTGGGTTCTTTTCGACAGCTACCGCAAGGCTCAGAATCCCATCCTGCGCCAGCAATTCAAATGGATAACGCGCGGTACGGTCCTGGCCGTGACTCCCTATGCCCTGTTCTTCGTCATTCCTTTTTTGCTGAGCCCTGAAAAGACTGCGGGGATGAAGCTTTCTTCCCTGTTCCTGATTTTCCTGCCGCTTACCCTGGGTTACGCGATTGTCCGCTATCGCCTGATGGACGTAGACCTCATCTTCAAGCGGGGCATGGCATACACGTTGGCGACCGCGATCCTCACCGCATTAAACCTGCTGGTGATTGGCTTCGTGGCGGAGAGGGTTCACAGCCGGCTGCCAAACGCGGGTGAGTGGGGTCTGATCGCCGCCGTAGTAATCACGGCGCTGCTCTTCGATCCCATGAAGCGCTGGATCCAGGAGCGGCTGGACCGAGTTTTCTATCACAAGCGCTACGACTACCGCCGGACGTTGATTGAGTTCGGCCGTGACCTTAACTCTGAAACCGACCTGCGCGCGATGCTTTCGGCGGTGGTCGATCGGCTTTCGCACACGCTTTTGGTCGATCGCGTCGCGATCTTTCTCGCGACTGATACACCCGAAAAGCTGGTTCTTGCGAAGTCGTTCGGCATCTCAGCCACGGGAAAGCTTGACCTCGGATTTCTTGCCGCAGAGAAATTTCCTGAGGGTGCTGGACACCTCTTCTTTGAAAACACTCGCCAGGTTCAGCGCGCTACCGAATCAGAGCAGGCCACGATCACGCAACTCGATCTGAACTACTACATCCCCTGCGAGGTCCAGAACCGTACGATTGCTGTGCTGGGACTTGGAAAGACAATCGATGGGGATTTTCTTTCGAGCGAAGATGTGGAGTTGCTCGAGACACTCTCGGGATACATCGGCATCGCGATCCAGAATGCGCGGCTCTATGCCTCTCTCGAGCAAAAGGTCACGCAATACGAGCGCCTCAAGGACTTCAATGAGAACATCGTCGAGTCAATCAGTGTGGGCGTGCTCGCGGTGGATCTGGCGGATCGCATCGAATCCTGGAACTCACAAATGGAGGTGATGTACGCGACTCCGCGCTCGCAGGCGATCGGACGCCCTCTCAGCCAGATCTTCCCTCCGGCATTCGCGGAAGAGTTTTACCGCGTGCGGCAAAATCCCGGCATCCATAACCTCTACAAGTTCCGTCTGGGCACGCGCGCGGGCGACACACGAGTGGCAAACATCGCGATCGCCCCACTGGTCACCAAGAACTTTGAGGTTGTTGGCCGGTTGATCATTGTGGATGACATCACAGACCGCATTGAGCTTGAATCGCAGCTCAGCCAGGCGGAGAAGATGTCGTCGATCGGACTTCTGGCGGCGGGAGTGGCCCATGAGGTCAATACTCCTCTGGCCGTGATCTCGTCTTACGCGCAGATCCTCTCCAAGCAGTTGCAGAATGATGACAAGCTCTCGGCGCTCCTCGAGAAGATTACAAAGCAGACGTTCCGCGCATCTGAGATCGTCAACAATCTTCTCAATTTCTCACGAACCGGAAGCACCGAGTTCGCACAGATTGATCTCAATAAGGTGATCTCTGACACGCTGTCGCTGCTTGAACACCAGTTCAAGACCGTGAAGGTCAAAGTGCGAACAGAGCTTTACGAGCATCTGCCGCCCATCATGGGCAATACCGGAAAGCTGCAGCAGGTGTTTCTCAACCTGTTCCTCAATGCGAAGGACGCGATGCCGCACGGTGGAACGTTGCACGTAGTGACCGGCAACGGCATGGGAGTCACGGTCTCAATCAGCGATACCGGCAGTGGAATCGCCCAAGAGCACATCGATCGCATTTACGATCCATTCTTCACTACCAAGACCACGGTACGCGAGGGACAACATCGCGGAACCGGTCTGGGATTGTCTGTCACCTACGGAATCATCCAAGAGCACGCTGGAAAAATCAGCGTAGAAAGCAAAACTGGAGTTGGAACTACCTTCCACCTCGAATTTCCAATGATCAGGAAGGCCGTCAATGTCTAATACCGCAGTTCTCGCACGTCCAAGAATTGAGTCTGGCACCGCTCAAGGATCCATACTGATCATCGATGACGAGATGTCGATCCGCGAGTCGCTGGAAACCCTGCTCGGAATGGAAGGCTACAACGTCGAAACCGCCGAGGCCGGAGAAGAGGGGCTGATGCGATTGGCCAGCGCTCCAGTTGATCTGGTGTTGCTCGACTTCGCTCTGCCCGGCAGAAACGGCCTCGAGATCCTCGAAGAGATTCGCGAGCGCGATCCTAACCTGCCGGTGATCATGATCACCGCCTATGGCACAGTTGAGAACGCTGTCCGCGCAATCCGCGCAGGCGCAACCAACTTCATCCAGAAGCCGTGGGACAACGAAAAATTACTCGCTGACGTCCGTGCATGCATCGCGCGCGGCCGCGTCGAAGAAGAGAACATCCAGCTCAAACGCGCACTCAAGCGGCGCTACAGCTTTGAGAACATTGTCGGCAAGAGCGAGTGCATGCTGCGAATCTTCGACCTGGTGAATCAGGTCGCGCCGAGCCGCTCCACAGTCCTG
>Ga0066388_100002194_pt1 | contig 11730 bp, 12 predicted proteins | sample PanSoiMetaGPlot6_FD_64539 | JGI IMG/M metagenome (GOLD analysis project Ga0066388, IMG submission 64539) | Tropical forest soil microbial communities from Panama analyzed to predict greenhouse gas emissions - Panama Soil - Plot 6 (Hybrid Assembly) | ecosystem: Environmental > Terrestrial >... | reverse complement strand
CCGTGCAGCGGGGTGAGCAGGGTAAGATAGGGCGTGCGCAGCTTCTCAGACCGAAAAGAGCGAAACGGAACAAACGGATCATCCTGAGCTTGAATGATCAAGGCGGGCACGCGAATCCGCTCTAGGACCGGCAAAGCGCTGGCAGATCTATAGTAATTTTCTGCATTCCCGTAGCCACCATCAGGTGCAGTGTAGCAGTCGTCAAACTCTCTAACTGAGTGGATTTGGCGCAGCTTGCCGATGTCAAAGCGATCCGGGAACAGCCTGTGCTTGCGGCGCAGTTTTGCCTTGAGTCCGAGCAAGAATCGCAGCTGATAGACCTGGTTATGGTTCTTCTCCAGTTCATCGATGCACAGCGCCAGATCCAGCGGAGGCGATACCGCCGAAACCCCCGACAAGAGCTCTGACCCGCTGTCGGCAAGGTCCGCCGCCGCTTTCAAGACAAGATTCCCGCCCAGTGAATATCCGGCCAGGAAAAAAGTAGGGAGCCGGTCTCGTTGCCTCAGCTCCCGGATCACTGAGATCAGATCACCGCTCATGCCAGCATTGTACAGGGTGCGGCTCAGGTGCTCAGTGGCGCCACAGTTGCGCATGTTCATCCGGATAACATTGAACCCGAAATGAAGCGCTTTCTCGGTAACACCGAGCACGTAGTGCGCTTCACTCGAACCCTCCAGTCCATGGAGGACGATCAATGTCGGGTGCTGATCCCGCGGCTCTTGCCAGTGGCAGCGGGCTAGAACCCGCTCCCCTGGCTCAACCTCAAAGACTCGCATTTCAGCGGTAGTTGTCGCCAGCGGAAACCGCCTGGGCCAGAAGGCGGGAGCAATGGTCATCAGGTGCCGGCTCCTGAGTGCTGGATAAGGCACGAAATCGGGTCTCTGGAAGTCAACGGCGAGGCGAACAGTCATGTTTATCACCTGAATTCCTCCGCTCCGTCCGCATTCCGTAGACGGGGGAGCGCACCTTTGTCAGTTTACCTGATCATGGTTACCAGTTTAGCTACAAGCAGATCCAGCTCCTCTTCCGTCGTCGTCGGGTGGCAGGAGACACGCAGGCCGTGCCCCGGCTCACCGTAAAAGAAATCCGGCTGAACCCAGATTCTGTGCTTTTCCCAAAGCTCCTGCCGCAGATCCGGCACTTTCACGCGCTCAGCAGCAAAGGTAACGGTGAGCATGCCGGTCGACTCAGAGGGGACGTCGGGAGTACGGATTGTTTGGTCTGGCAAGGAAGTTAGCTTGCCCCGGAGGTGGTTAACGAGCGACGCCTGCCTTGCCGCTGAGCCTACCGGGCCCATTTTTAGATAGAGGCGGCACGCTTCAGCAAGCGCCAGCAAGCGAACGACATCGCTCGTCCCGTGCGATTCGAATCTGGCGAGATCTGAGTCGCAATAATCGTAAAAACGATCACCAAGCCATACCGGGCGCAGGCGTGATACTAAATGCGGCGCCACGTAGGCAAAACCGGTGCCATTCGGCCCGCCCAACCACTTGTGCCCGGAGCCCACCCAGAGAGGGTAGCGAGCCGGGTGGCAAGGTCCATTTGCCGGGGCGTGGGCACCATCAACAAGAACCGGTATCTGAGCCACTTTCATCGATTCGATAAGCGGACTGAGATCCGGACGCCAGCCGGTGTAGCAATCAATTTCGCTGATTTCGACCAGGCGTGTTCGCTCAGTGACCAGGCTGATCATTCCTTGACACAAAGCCTCACTGCCCGCTGACGGCTCCAACTTGTGCTGGCGCACCACAATCCCCCTGGTCTCCTCCAGGTATCGACAGATGACCCTGGTCGCGCCATGCTCATGATCAGTGGTGATCAGCTCGTCACCTGACTCGACCAGAAAGCTCTGGAGCAAGAGCTGGAGCCCCTCAGTGGTGCTGCGTGTGAGAAGAATCGACTCGGGCTTGACGGCAAATAGCTCAGCTGCCGCCCCGCGGGCTTGTACGTACGGGCTGGAATCCAGAAATGTAAAGCGGGTGGGGTTGAGATTGAGCGCATCCCAGCCCTGGGCAAGCGCCCTCAGCACCGATCGCGGCTTTGGCCCGCAACTGCCATAGTTGAGGTAAACCGAGCCGTCCGCCGGCGGCGGGAACTCGTGCCGGAGGAGCTCCAGGTCCAGCTCGCGCAGATCAGTTCGATCGGCTGGTTGCGACAATCAGTGAACTCCCAGAAACGTCAAGACGGAATAAAGTCCGGCCGCTAGCACAGCCGCCACCGGCAGCGTGAGCGCCCAGGCCGAAAAGATCTGTTGCAGCGTCTTGAGATTTAGCTTAGCAGGCCCATGCAGCGGAATGGTGCCGCCGGCAACGGCAGAGGTCAGGGTATGGGTGCTGCTGATCGGCGCACCGGCCAGCGATGCGGTCAAGATAATGACAGCTGTGCTGAACTCTGCAGCAAAACCGTGCGTATACATAAGCTTTTCTCGACTGATCCTTGTTCCCACCGTGCGAATGACCCGCCAGCCACCAATTGTGGTGCCAAGCCCAATCGCCAGCGCTGTTGTCACCATCACCCACATAGGCACGTGATCAAAGGTGTAGCCACCGGCAGCAAATTGTGTGGCCAGGATGAGCGTAATAAGCCCCATGGTTTTCTGCCCATCGTTGCTCCCGTGAGTAAAACTGACCGCGGCCGAGGAGAGGATCTGCAACCAGCGCATAAACTGAGGCTGGCTGCGCCTGGAGAGATCGCTGCCCGGATAAAGCCGGGCGATCAATTTATGAACTCCTGCTGCTACGATGGCGCCGCCTGCGAAGCCAGCCAGCGGCGAGATAAGCAAGGCAGCAAGCACCTGAGAAAGCTGGGACCAGTCAACCCCGTGGGCTCCGTTGGCGGCCACGCCGGCACCAAACAGCGCACCAATCAGACAGTGTGACGAGCTGACCGGGATTCCGTGATACCAGGTGTAAATGTTCCAGGCCAGGCTGCCCAGGAGAACGGCCAGGATTATCGACAAGCTGATGTGCTCCCTCGGTATCACCTCCGTCATGACCAGGGCTACTGCTGTGCCGATGGTCAGGCAACCAAGGAAATTCAGGACGCCGCTCATGACGATCGCTACCGGGGCTCTCAGCGCCTTGGTGTAGATGACGGTGGCCACGGCGTTGGCAGTGTCGTGAAAGCCGTTGACAAAGTCGAAGGTGTAAGCCAGGGCAAGGGCTATCAGGGCTAGAAGGCTTTGCAGGTGCATGCGATGTAGCTGTGAGCGGGGCAGACGATGGCAAGCGCACATCTGGCAGCCTGAGAGTGGCATGGTGTCAGATAAACAGAGATTGTTCTGACAGGCTGTCGACCAGTTGGCTTTGATGATCGTATAGGATGTTTATACAAACGGCACAGACAGATCTGACGAATGGATTGGCCTGGTATCTAGCACATGTTCTCAGAAGGTGAAATGGGCTTTTTTGCGCTTTTCTTCTTCTTTGCGGTGCTGGTTTGCCTGGGGATTGCAGCAAATCAAGGATTGCTCGGACCAATATGATCCGGGTTTAATATAGTCCTGTATAGTGTGAAGCGGCAACCCCTGCCTTACCGTACCTTGTTGAGGACTGCCGGACGCCCGGGGCTATGAATCTCGCCAAGCGGATTCTGCTCATGCTCGTGGTTTGCAGCTGCGCCCTGTTGAGCGCGTGCGAGTCCGTTCCGCACGGCGAGCCCGGCTTACTGGAGAACACTCAGTTACAGCTGGTCGACTGGCACATCACCGGACTCTGGGTGATCAACTGCCCGGTCGCCTGGGTCAAGGTGTGGAACAACAACTCCGTACCGATCAAGGAGATCACCTTTCAGTACAACACCTACGACGCTTCCGGGCAGGCGCTCGATCAGGGCACATTCACCATAGACGGGGAGGTCCAGCCAGGACAGATGAAGAACTTCATCGAGCTTTATCTCGGTGTTGTGAGCCTCTACTCCGAGCGCCTGAGCATAAAGCTGATTTCGGTCAGTCGGGGCTGACCAGAGGCCGATGCTGGGGGCCGCAAGCCGGGGTCAGCGCTCGTCCGCGACGTAAGCCGACTTCAACACAAAGTAAGCAATTATGCCGTAGAGAAGGATCAGGAAAAGAATCATGGACAGTGGAAACTTCTCCACTATCTTGGCAAACGGTCTGACGATGAAGTCGATGAGGACTAAGCCGACGGCTGTGCCAGGCACTGAACCAACCTCTTTGAATCCCTGGAGTGCCCGTATTCTAAGCCATTTTGGTTAACAACTGGTTAAGAACTGCCTAAGGTCCCATTTACAAAACGTCATGCCATCTCGGCAGTCGACCCGATTTTCAGGGCATATGGTCTCTGGAGGCATTTGGCGCAGGAGATTTAAGACACAGGACCGACAGCACATGGCTTGGAACGGTCGGCAAAGAAGAGGTGAGAGCGATGACAAAGAATACTGGCAGATCTGTCCTGGCGGCCCTGTGCGCAACACTGTCTGCATTACTGGTCTTGCCGACCCTCTCTGCATCTGCGGCCGGCAAGAAGATGACGGTAACTGGTGATGTCCTCGACTCTGCTTGCCTGTTCACCCAGGATTTGCACAAGCCGATAAGCAACCAGTGCGCTCTCGAGTGTGCAGCAGGCGGGTCACCGCTGGTAATCCTGGGCAGAGACGGGGTGGTCTACTGGCCAATCGACAACAAGATACCAGCGCAAGGTCAGAATCACAGGCTTATTAAGTTCGCGGGCCAGAGCGTGAAGATGAGCGGCGAGGTTTTTGAGCGGGGCGGCTCCCGGGCAATTGTCATTGCCACGATTGAGGAGACAAAGTAAGAACGCTTGACCCCGGCATCGCCGCTGCCGGTGCTGGTTGTCTAGCGGAAGGAAGGCAGGTGGGCCGGCCGGGTCGGTTAATGCCAGTGGTAGTAGGATTTGCGCTGCCAGCGCTTAACCAGGAATTCTGTGATTAGGCGCGGATTGAGGACGCCCACCACTGCCCCCAGTAGCCCCAGGCATAGAAGCGCGGTCAGAACCCAAATCATAGTCAGTCCATTAGTTTTGAAAAGGGCAGAACCCGGGGATTATGATTGCGTAATCCCGATTAAGGACAGGTTAAGAAGGCAAGCGTGTTTAGATTCTTTCTATGTGAGGACTGCTTATGGATTTCTTCTCCAGGTTCTGGCAGTGGTACTGGCAGTATCGGGCGCACATCGCCGTGCCGGGGGAGGATGGCTATCCGGCTTTGCGCGACTTCCCGGGATTTCAGTCGGCTCTTGACCTGATCGCCCCGGCCTGGAACTGGCTAATGGCCAACGATCTAATTCGTGCTGTGGTGCTGGCCGTGCCGCTGCTCTACCTGGTTCTGATTGTGGTCGACACCATCTTGCCCTTGCCGGAGACCGAGCCCAAACAGGTGGAGCCAAAGGCAGAGTCGCAGCCTACTGAGGCCAAACCCGAGCAAGGAAGGAACGGGGAGCAGCCGCCAAAACCTCCAGAGCCTGAAGGTTAACTGCCGGGGGCGTTGACCAAACCGAAGTTACCGGCTATTTCTACTTAGGCTGGCTCTTCAGCTGGTCCTTTAGCGTTCATGTCTGGAGTTAATTGTGTTCCAGGGCCACGTCCACAGCCAGCACTCCCGATGGATCCTTGTACACCACGGTTATCACTCCTTCGTCAACCTCACCGGCGCGGGTGGCTGCTCTGGTTGGGCTGGCAATCTTGGCTACTTTGGCTCGGTATGTTCGTTTGCCGGTGCCGGACTTGCTGGTCTCTGTCGATTTGCCTGCCGCTGGCCCTTTGGCCGCCTCGGCGCCAGGTTTTGTCGTGCCAGGCTTTGCCGGCTCGGCCCCGGTCTTGGGAGCGTTCTCGCCAGCGGGAGGCGTTGATGGCACCGGTGGTGCGTACGCTAAAACAATCTTGGACGGGATCAGATCCTTGCTGCCGTCGGCCGCCGAGGCAATCAAGGTGCGCTCCCCTTCCGCTTTCTTGAGATAGGCGTCCGCATCCACCACGGTGCGCGACAGCAGAAGCGTAACCTTTTCAATTCCCGGATTGTTATCGAAGGTCAGGAAGCCGTCGGCGGGCATCGGATAGTCTTTGCCGCGCAAGATGTGATTATCGTCGCCGCGCGCCGCGTCTGGGAAGAGGACGGATTGCTCTCCACGGCTGCCGCTGCGCAATAAGATGTAGGCATAGCCATCGATATTTGGCTTCACATGAAAACGAATCTTGTCGCCCGACTGGAATGACTCCTTGTTGCTGACCCTTTGAATCGTGCCCTTTCGGTGCAGCTCAATCCAGTACTGGACGCCGGTGTTGAGGCTGTCGGCCGGGCGCTTCATTTGCTCAAAGTAGAGACCCTTGGCTCCCGCTTCAGCAGCCAGCACGCTTTCACCGGAGCTGATGGAGACGAGTAAGGATACCGTCAATAAGAGGGGCTTTCTCAAGTTCATGGTGGACTCCTTCTCTGTGGGCGGGTTCGGACTGGTGTCAGTCCTCATGTTTGATCTCCAGTTTGGTCAGGTATACCGTTTGTGTTTCCGCGGATTTAACACTCGCCGGGAAAATGCCCGGTCCGAACGCTCTTGCCGGCAGATCAACGCCATTGGGTGAAAAGGCCTGATTGAGAGCTGTTGATGCTTTTTCAAACGCTGCCGTTAACTCCTTCGGGCTGGTGCGCAGGGAGGACGGGGCTGAGCTTGCCAGGAAGACCAGGGTGTCGGTACCGGCCGGGCCATACACGCTCAGGCCCTGGAGGGCCACGCGCAGCCGGTCCGAATTAGTATCACTCGACCTGGGAATCGTGATCAGGTTTCCGGCCAGGTATCTTACGTCGTAGGCCGATGAATCTGGAAAGATCAGGGTGGCGGCCGGTGAGGTAGTTCCCTCGTGCAGCACATAAACAAAGGAGTCCTCGAGCGGACGCACCTCCAGGCGAACCAGGTCGCCATTGTGGAACACATGATCGGCTGGCATGGCAACCCATTCAGCCTTTTCTGTGTCCGCTTTGCTGATCGTCACCCGCAGCCGGGGAGTTACCGCTGGCTTGCCCGGCGGTAACGGCTCCACTGCCGGTTGTAGCTGCATGAACAGGAGGACACCAGCAAGAAGCAAGAGCACCGTGACGAGAGCAGCAGCGAGCGCTCGGCTCCGGCGGCCGGTCTCCCGCTTGAAATCGAGATCCTGAATCAGCCTCTGGCCGCAAGACTTGCAAAACTTTGCTGAATCGAGGCTGGAAGAGCCGCAGCGGGGGCAATCGATGCGGGCGACCTCTGTGCAACCGGCTGGTGCAAGCCGGCCTTTGCTTTCCGCGCTCTCTGGCGCCTCGCCGCTGGAGCCGATCGCCGGCCGCTGCAAGCACTCATAAATAGACTCCACCCAGAGGAGCTGCTGAATATTTCCGACTGCTGGCGGTAGCTTGGGGTCAGCTGGCAGCTTGCCGCAGTGCATGCCGATCACCTGCCCGTCCTTGAATATCGGGCTGCCCGCTGCGTCTGCCGGCACATCAAGGTTGTGCAGCAGATGCCAGGGATCACCAGGCCTCAGCGTTCCCAGCAGATGACCGCCGGTGATCAGCGGTTCGCCTAGGACCTGTCCGACGCTTAAGCTCTGTATCTCGTCGAACGGCGAAAGCGGCACCTGGGGAGCCATTACAATTGGCCGGCCGGTTTCACGCCGATGCAGATCCAGAGCCTCGAGTGCTTCAATCTGCTTTGCTTGCTGGAGCGCCAGCAGTGCCTGGAAGATGGCATAGTCGTCCAGATTGGACAGCTTCCAGAGTTGTCCGATCGGGATTGGTCGCTCAAGGAGCGGCCAGAGCAGCTCAACTTCCTTGCGCACCTCCGGGGGCAGGCTATCCAGGTCTGGCTTTTCAGGACCGCCACGGAAGACTGTATCCTCCCCCCCGAGATCGAGGAGCAACTTCGGAATCTCATCCAATCGCCGGTGCGACTCAATGAGCAGCATGTCAGTCGGCCGGGCGATCGGCGTGGACACTGGCCAGGCTGGCTCCTTCTGCGAGTGGAAGTAGAAGTTACCGGACAGGCGCTGGCTCACTACCTGATATATGGCTGTCTCGTTCAACAGATTCTGAAAGCGCGCATGCAGCACCCGGCCATCCCGGCAGAAGAGCGTGGCCACCGGCCGGTTGCGCTCGTCCGAGATTATCAGCGTGCCTTCCTTGCGGGCGTTGGTGATTGTCTGGATAACCAACGGCAGATCTAACTCGGCAAGGCTGCCTCCCAGTCCCTTATCACGCGGGGGCGGCGGTGAGGCGAGCTGTTCGTTGACAGTGGTCACGAAGTCAGGCATGAGAACTTCGGGCTTGCTCTTAAGCGAGAGCAGTACCAGGTTCTGTTCCTGGAGCGCCAGCGCCGCCACCGGACTGGCCAAAGATTTCTTGGCCAGCTGAGCCGCTGTTTTCAGGTTGAACTTTGGATGATAGACGGCCTCGGCTATCCCCCAATCCTGGCCAGTCCCCGGCAACCGGACCTTGAGCGCCGGCAGCCACTGGCTGTAGGGGACGAGCAGATGGGCACAGGTCGCTGCCTTATTGCCGTCAACCAACCAGACCGTGCCCAGCCTCTCCTCTCGCTTTAAGCAACGGTCAATCAGGCAGCCGACGGATCCGGCATGCTCGCTAATTCGCTCCTGCACCGCGTCGCTCATGCCGTCAACCGTTCGCGGATGGTTGCCGCGTCAAGGTACTACTACACATCAGCCCCTCTCTTCCTTCAGGTTTACAGTGTGGACGCCGGACACCTCCCCCTGTTGAAACCTCCAGATCAGGCCGCTGACCGGTGACCGGGATTCACTCTTGATGTGACGTGCCAGCAGAAACATCTCGCAGACCGCCTGATCGTCCACGGCAGTGCTGATGAACATCTGATCCCGCGATGGGATCGTGACGAGCATCCCTTCCGTAGCATCGAGATTGCGCTCCAGGGCCAGCATGACGTCGGATACATTGATAAGAGAAGCGACGTATTCGGACAGCCGTTCATTGCGGAAGCTGATAAGAATCGGCTGGATCCCGAAATTCTCCACCCGGTAGACTCGCGTCGTCAGCCCGGATTCAAGCGCTCGCCTGGCCAGGTTCTGCATGGATAGCTCCTCGATGCGACCCGGTTCCGGGAAGCAGGTGAGGATGTCCCCACGGTACAGATCCAGCAGCTCTTCTCCCCGCTCGATCATGAACTGGACAACCAGGCGCTCATCGTCGCGGGTAACCAGGTCCCGATAAAGTACCGGGCCTTTGGGAAGCCTGAGCACGATCTCCTTGCCGTCTCGCACAATCGCCTCACCGTCCTGCAGGACCGGATCGTGTATCAGATCCTTCATGACCGGCATCGTCTTTTCAAAGATTTCCCTGGCCTGGTAGCGTGGCGGTTGCACCGTCCAGCCAATCTCCAGAACGTATGGATCGATCAGGCTATCCAGCATCTCGGGCGCCTTCACATACTGGTCGTAAGCATGCTTGAGCGGGATGCTCAGTACCGGTTCTTCCTGACCGTAGTGGAGCTCGACTATCAGAGGTTGCGGTATCTCGACCTCAATCGACAGAGGCCGAAGCTTGGAAGCAAGGTGCTCGGTGAAGTCAGTTTCGTTTAGCAAATCTGGCATCTTTGGCTCCTCGGAGATCCTTCCTTCTCTTGTACCCGATTTGAGGCGCGAGCAGGAAAAGCGGTCAGGCAGAGCATGTCACTTGCCCTCCGGGCAGCGGACTATTCTCACCGAGCAATGGGCATGAGAGGCGACCGCCTCCGAAACGCTACCGATCAGAAATCGGGTCAGCCCCTTCAGCCCGTGGGAGCCTAAGACAATTAGATCGGCTCGCCAATGCTCAGCAACCTCCAGAATCTTGTCAACGACGAAACCCTCAACGACCTTACTTTCGACCTGCGCCTGCGGAAATCGTTGCTTTAGCTCCGCGGCAAAAGAGGCGGCCAAGCGCTCGTGTGACTCCAGGACCTTGCGCTCCGCCTCGAGCAACAGCTCGCGCGAGTGTGGGTTCCAGTAGTCTGTCCTGGGATGACCGCTTTCCGAGACACTCAAGATGGTGAACTCCGTCTGCAGCGGCCAGGGGCAAGCAAGAACGGAATCCAGCGCCGCCCGCGAGTAAATGGAGCTGTCGACCGGAATTAACACCTTCACATTCGTAGCCTGAGTTGGGGTTGTGGCCGGGGGCGCCAGCAGAGGCCCAATTAATGATAGCTCCTTAGCTGCCGCTCGCGGCGGCAGCTAAACTGGGAGCACAGCCCCGGCAGCGTGGGCGTTGGCTGGAGGGACTTCAGGTAGATGGCGGAACGAGTTATTGCAGGCGTTGACTTCAGTGGAGCCCGGGAGGTGCCCAATCAAACCTGGCTCTCTCTCGGGCGTCTCGACGGTCTCGGGCTGCAGATTGTGGACCTGCGCAGGGTCGGCTCGCATGCCCTGGCAGGCGAGCTGATATCGACCGGCACCCTGGCGGCTGCCGGGCTTGACTTTCCGTTCTCCCTGCCGGCCGACTTCATCCGCTTCCTGGAGGAAAAGGCCGGCCGGAAACCAGCCCAGTCCTGGCAGGAGGTTGTCGAGCAGCTGATTCTTGGCGGTTTTGAGGACTTTGTGACTCAGGTCGAGCTGTTCGGCAAGGATAGCAAGCGCCTGACTGACGCTTTCTACCGCCGGCTGGCCCAGAGCCCTCTCCATCGTGGGGGCCCATCGATGGTCCAGATGACCTACCAGGGGATGCGGCTCCTGTCCAGCTTGGATCCGGCAAGGTTTTCTATCTTACCGTTTGAGAGCTGGAGAGCGGGCACCTGTGCCGTGTTCGAGGTCTTTCCCCGGGGCATGCTCTGGTGCCTGGGCCTTCCCGATAGCGGCTACAAGAGCAAGGAGAAGAAGGACAGGGAGAAGATGTTGACCGTGCGTCGCGAACTTCTCAAAAAATTGATTGAGCTCAGGGAGCAGGGTGGGGAACGATTCCGCCACTTCCCTCGCCTGACCGTTGCCAAGGAGCTCCAGCACGTGGCCATAGACTCGGATGACGCGCTCGATGCCGTGATCGCTTGCTATGCTGCGGCTGTCTGGGTGGCTGCGCCCGAGCTTTTCCTCGATCCTCTTGATTGCGACAGCGAGGACGTGCTTCTGGAGGGCTGGATTTATGCTCCTGTGAAGAGCCGTGCGCCGGACCCTGTCAACAAGTAAACTTCGGTGTTACACTGTCTTCCGTCCGTCCAGTGCCCACCAGCGTACTGATAAGGGGATTGACAGGCGCCCGTAGCTCAGTGGATAGAGCCCCCGCCTTCTAAGCGGGTTGTCGTTGGTTCGAATCCAACCGGGCGCGAGTTATAATTTTGCTCTCCGGGTCATTAGCTCAACGGTAGAGCAGCTGCCTCTTAAGCAGTTGGTTGATGGTTCGAATCCATCATGACCCAAATCTTAAAATTCAGGGCAGGGCGGACACATTCGTGTCAAGCCCTCTTTGTTTGAGGGGGTGCAGTGCCCTCTCTGTGCTCGTTTTGTACTCCCCAATGTTTTGACGTGCGATTTGGGCAGACAAGCCTTGCCGCACGTTCAGTGAAGTTGTAAGCGAGACTTATCTCTGGTTCGGTTGCCAGCAATTGCGACTGTGTCGGGTAGTTTGAGGGAGGGGATTCTCTGGGATGAGTTGATAAACTTTGGAGACCCTCGGCGCACCAAGTGTGGTGCAGCGACAGGAAAGCCTGGTGCATAAGCGGTGAGTAGTAGCCGGCGATGCCCGTTGCTACACCTTTGCTACAGCAATGCAAATTGCCGGCCAAAGTTGTCTCAC
>Ga0066388_100002193_pt1 | contig 11730 bp, 19 predicted proteins | sample PanSoiMetaGPlot6_FD_64539 | JGI IMG/M metagenome (GOLD analysis project Ga0066388, IMG submission 64539) | Tropical forest soil microbial communities from Panama analyzed to predict greenhouse gas emissions - Panama Soil - Plot 6 (Hybrid Assembly) | ecosystem: Environmental > Terrestrial >... | reverse complement strand
GGACGAGAAGCTGAAGCTGAACGGGCAACTCGTCAAGGACGCGGATCAGGCGCTCGATCTGCAGATCGCAACCGAGGTGATCTTCGGCGGCATGGAAGACGGGGATTTCACGGGCGTCGGTCTGCCGAAATACATCAACGACGAGCAGACCGATTTCTACAACGCGCGGAAGATCGTGAACGGCTTAGATCAAGCCAGCACGATCCAGGGGTACGCCGTCAAGTTCCTGAACGCGATCACGCACGGCGCGGGCTAGCGTCGCGTATGCTTCATGCGAGCCGACCGGTGGGACGCAGCGCCGTTCCCCCTCTCGCATCCCCACTCCGTATGCCACGCCCACCGGTCGGATCGTGCGGCTCGCGCTTACGGAGGCGGGACCCGGATACGGGAGAGTCCCGGGAAGAAGAGCGCGAGTAGCCAGAGCACGACCGCGATCACCACGACCGCGTTCAGAATGCCTTTGATCTTCTCGTCGAGCGGGATGTAATTGTTTACCAGCCAGAGCAGCATGCCGATCACGATCAGCACGACGACAATCTGGATCAATTCGATGGTGCACCCCCTTTTTTCCGTCGCGCGTATCGCGCACTCCGTTGCGCCAGACACGTGCGACACTCGCGCCCCGGTCGGCTCACCGGCCGGGTGTAGAGATTCTTGCCTGCAAGTGGATGTCCATGAACGCAGTGTGTTTGGCGGGCATGCTTCCCCGATACGCCGTTACCCCGGAGTTGATTGATCTGCGGCGTCACGATCTCAAGGTGCCACGGATTGACGCAATGACGAACTCTGCAGAGATGATCGATTTCGAGTCCGGTCGGGATCGGCGTGCGGAGCGCGCTGTAGAACCATCGGTGTGCCAAGGCGGCGCGGGCCTCGGGTCCAGCGTAGAACACGCCATACCCACCGGGGTCTGTTCCGCCAGTCCATAGCCAGCACTCCCCGCTCTCGAAGTCGATGCATTTGAGAAAGCGGAGCATCGGATCGATCGGGCGTGGACCATACTTTGCCATCACGCTGCGAGCGCCTTCATCTCTCGCTGCAGATCGTAGAGCTCGCGCAGCGCCACGAACGCGCGCCACGCGGGCCGCAGCGCCTCACTCGGCCACCAGTGGTGGCTGAACCCTCCGGTGCTCTTATCGAACCGGCAGGTATGGATGCCGCCCGTGATCTGCTCGGTGCGGTTCACGTTCCAGAGATGCTCGTAGGCGGCGAGCTGGATCAGGTACTCCGAGTAGATGCCGCGTGATGTCTTCCAGTCGAGGAGACAGAACTTGCCCTTGATCCGTCCGACCGCGTCCGGCGTGCCGCCGAAGCGGTGCTCCGGGTCCACCAGATGCATCTCGGTTTCGACGAGTGCGATGCGGGAGTGGTCGAACCACTCGCGGAAGGCATCGAACGAGAGCGAGGCGAGGTTCACGGTTCCGTCTTCAGTTCCTCTGGGGACCGTGAACGGCTTGCCCTGGATGTGCGCCTCGACCATCGCGTGCGCCAGCGTGCCGGCATTAGCCGCTGCCTCCCGCGTTTCCCGGTAGTGTCGTCCCGCCCGTCCCTCTTCCCACGCCCAATGCATCAACGCACCCTTTGACCAGCCAAGAGATGTCGAGATGACGGTCGTTACGCCGGGGACCGGCGACCCGTCATCCAGCGTGTACTTGATGGTTGGCATCGGCGCCTTTCCTGTTCCGCATGTTTGCAAGGTGCGTCACGATGCGGAGATGATTCGGGTTCACACAGTGGCGGACGTGGCAGACGTGATCGACTTCCCGATCAGGCGGTATCTCGATCCCGAGAAGCTGCAGCGCAGCGCGATGAACGAGTATCCAGCCGCCTGCTCTGTGTCCGAAACCGGTCGCGATCTTGCCGTAGCCATTCCGGCTGCGAGCACCCTGCCACAGCCAGCACGTTGCCGTCTTCTCCACACGCGCCCACAACCGGGCGGCGAGCGACGGTCGCGGATAGACGCCTGGTGGCATCAGGGCGCCCCCACCGTTTCGATCCAGGCGCAGATGTCTTCGTAGACCCGTCCGCGCCACGGGATGTCGGAGAGGTGCTCGATCCCGTAGGCTTCAAGCACGTGCCGCTTCACGTAGGCGCGGAGATCGTCGAACGTCCACTCATAGTTGCGCGCGTGATTCTGCATGATCGCGTGCAACCGCTTGAGCTTCCCTTCGCTGATGCACGTCTCGGGGTTCGGACGGTTTGGTTCGCGCGCGGGGCGTGCGGGTGCTGCGCGCCGCGGTGGGGTGGAGCGTGGTGGCGACGGCTCCTCCGGTGGCGTCTCGTCGGGCCACGGCGCATCGTCCGGGGGCGGCTCGTCCTCCCGAGTGGCAGCGGGTGCCATCGTGCGCCGCCCGTTTGCCGCCGGGGTTGTGGTGGGGGTATCGTCGGCCTCGGCGTCATCCCCGGTGGGTAGACACAGACTCTTCAACTGCGCGTACTTCACGCAGGCAGAGATCGCCTTCATGATGCCCTTGTCGCCGCTGTCCTGTCCTGACCCGCTCATCCGGAAGGTGAGGGACCCGCCGCTCTCGCCGTCGATGAAGGTGAACTGCATCGTGACTGTCGTGACGACCTCTTTCTGGTTCTTGCGGGTGAGCACTTCTCGCTCCCGCACATCCTCGATCGAGGGGATCAGCACGACCCCTTCGGCGACGAGTGCCTTCCGCACCGCATCGGCGACGTCCGCTTCCGTGGCGTAGGAATAGTTGAAGAACTCGTTGCGGCCCCGCTTGGGGATGGTGCTGATCGCGCCCATCACCCTCGCGAGTTTGATCGCGAGCTTCGCGCGGGTAGCGCCGGGGCTTGGTCCCTGCAGGATCAGTGGGTCTTGTCCGCCGGGGGCGGCGCCCAGCGTCGTCATCGCGCCACCGTCAGCGCGGCGATGTACTCCTGCAGGAGTCCGTGATCATAGACGAACTTCCGACCCATCCGCTTCGCGAAGGGGAGTCGTCCGCGGCGCTGCTCTCGCGCCACCCAGGATTGCGGGACGCCGAGGCGCGTTGCCACGTCCGCCCGGGAAATCAGGATGCGTTCTGGCTGCGGTGCCCGCCCGTGGACCGCCGCCGTCAAGTCCTCGATGCCGCGTCGGATCGTCGCGAGCGCATCAGCGATCCGCGCATCGCCCTCGCCTGTCGGTACCTGTCTACGCATGTGCGTTGCACTAGTCCCGGCGGGTGGTAGCGGTCAACCCCCGGTGGCAGCGCGGGGCATGCTACCCCGATGCTACCCGGGTGGGGTTGACAGGGTGACACACGCAAGCGTAGAGGGGACGTCTTAGATGGCGTCTAAACCTCTACCTCAGGAGAATCCGATGCCGAAGACCCCGAAGGGACGCCAGCCCCGCAAGCCGCCAGAGTACACGGTCCCCGTGAAACTCTGGCTGACACCGGAAATGTACGAGTGGCTTGCGGTTGCGGCCAAAGAGCGGGAATGGAGTATCCCGCAGGTCATCCGACGCGCCGTGCGTGAAGCGCAAAGTCGGAAGCTCGTCTAGCGCTACGCAAGGCACGTAGTTTCGGATCGGCAGTCAGAATGACCGTGCAGTGATTCCGGCTGTGTAGCATGCAACAGATAGGAGGCGTGGGAGGAGTGACTATGCAAGACGAGAGGGAGCGTCGGGGTGGTGGAGGGAGTCGGCGGCCGGTCAAGCTCGACTTTCCGCCGACTCTCGTCAAGCGCGCGGTGGCGACCTTCTGCCGCATCGTGGAGGAAGCGCCGCCGGGGACGCCTAAGGGGGGTCCCTATTCAGATTCACTTACAAAGCATGTCGAACAAGTCTTTCACGACATCCTTGTCCTATCCGTCGAACGGGGATTGCCCCATCTAACCCCTCGCCCGAAGCGGGGGCAGTAGTCAGAGAGGAATCGAACCGATGGCATACGGCACGGGCCGCGTCTACCTGCGCGGCACAATGTACTGGATTCAGTTCAGCGCCGGGGGGCGAGTGCTCCGCGAGCCGGCGAACACCGACACCCGGGACGAAGCGCTCCGCGTCTTGGCGCAGCGCCGCCTAGAGGAAGGCGACAGTCCCACGACGAAGGTGCTGCAGGCGCAGTCGCTCGCGACGCTCGCCGCGCTCGTCCTACAGCGCTACACGCGGAAGAGACAGAGATCGCTCGCGACAGCGAAGGGACACGCGGCGGCATGGCTGGCGGCGCTTCCCGGGGATACGCCGCTCGGGTCCCTCACCGTGGACATCCTCGGCGACGTGATCGACGGCTGGGAAGGGGACGACTACGCGCCCGCGACCATCAACCGGCGCCTCGCGTTCTTGAAGGTCGGCATGCGCCTCGCAAAACTCCCGACGCTGATCGACTTCGCGGAGCTCCGGCGCACCGAGGATAACGTGCGGGATGCATACGTGGCGCGCGACGAGTTCGCCCGCCTCTACGCCGTCGCCGTCGTCTTCGACCCGGACTTGGCGGACTACCTCGCGTGGCTCTACGTCACGGGAATGCGCCGGGGTGAGGCGTCGCAGCTCACCTTCGACATGGTGGACCGCAAGCGCTGGACGTTGTTGATTCCGGGCCGCGTCCAGAAGCACAAGAAGCACCGCGGCATCTTCTTGGCCGGCGCGATGCAGGCGATCATCGCGAAGCGCTTCGACGCACGCATTCGCGGCTGCGACTTTCTTTTCCATCGCGCAGGGGACCGCGTGCAGTCGTTCGCGAAGTCGTGGACGACGCTCTGCAAGGCGATCGGGCTTGCGGACCTAGTGGGTACAGGCGACGCGCAACGCTGGGTGCCGCGCATCCGCCCGCACGACTTGCGCCGGTCGGCCGTGACCAATCTCCTCGAAGACGGCTTCACACCCAAGGAAGCGATGGAGATCACTGGGCACCGCACCCTCTCCGTGTTTACCCGGTATCAGCAGTTGCCCGAGGCGTCGTTCCGCGCAAAACTCGCGGCGATGCCGCTACCGTTTGCGGCGTAGCCGGCGCGCGGCACGCTGCGGTTCAGGGGCGCTCACCTTTGCGGTGGGCGCCCCCTTTTTTTTCACTCGCGCGCGGCCCTTCGCGGTGAGCGTGTAGTGGGCGCTGTTACGCAGCCCGCGCATTTCGACCAATCCCTCGGTCCGCAGCGCCCGAACTGTCTTCTTCTGGACGAACAGACCGCCGGGGAGATGCGAGCCGAATAGCGTGGGAGCCTTGATCGGTTCTTTCGCCTTGGCAAGGTACTTGAGCATCGGGCGGCGCACGTCATCGATCGTGACGGACCCGCGTGGGATCATCGGCTTGGCGATCTGCTTTGGCGTCTTGCCGCTGATCGTCGTTCCGACGAGCAACCCCCGCTGGAACGCCATCGCATGCGGGGGACAGGCATCTAGCGCGTAGTGTTTACCCCTTGGTCCCGCGACGCCGACGTTGATGTGCACGGTTGCGAACACCGGCTTTCCTTTTGCTTGACACCAGTTGCAGAGCAGTACCGTGGCTTCCATCTGTCACTCCTGTCTTCGGCGTGAGTCGCTTACGAACCTCGGCTGAGATGGGTTGCGGTTTGCCTGCCGCGATCAACCCGAGGCGCACGTCCTCGCGGGAGTTCTTGAGGACGTCAGTGTACGCCTCGGCGTAGTCGTAGCTGCGTCCCGTGATGCCGCCGTGCTTCGCGTGCCACCGATCATAACGGCCCGACCCGCAGCGGGTGCAGCGGAGATGCACGCGGATGTCGCGCGACGCGAGGACCAGCATCGGCGGCACGATCCTCCAGGCGTGCGTGCCGAGTCCTCGGCACCATGTCGGCGGCGCGTCGGGGGACGGTGGGGGAATGGGATGGGTGGGTGCCGGTTTGATGCGCGGTTCGGTTGCCATCCCTCGCGGCCTAGCGCAGATGCATGGTCGCCAGCAAGCCGGGTCCCGCAAAGGGGTGGTTGACAGATGCAAGGGTCGCGTCTACCCTGCGCGGGTTGCTTGGGGACACGGAGGAACCGAGGCATGGATGTGGGGGGAACGCAGGCAGACCGGGCTACCGTCGCGGGTTGTGTCAGTTCGGTTGTGCCAATCTCAGCGTGTCGAGCCGCTGAGTATTCCCCCCACTCCCCCACCCCCCATCCCGCTCCTCGGGCCGGCGTGCACAACGCCGGTCCCGGGGGCGGTCGGGACCGGAGCTCCGCAGCGCAGGACCGGTGGGCGGATCGTGGTCCTGTCCTGGTTGGGGGTGTCGCTTCCCACGGCGCACCCCCGGTCGGACCGATTGGCACAGAGTGGCACAACCGATACGAGAAGGTATCTCCTAAGTCCTTGATTTTGCATGCGCCCAGGCTGATTCGAACAGCCGACCTTCTGATTCGTAGTCGGACGCCCAACCCCCACGTTCGAGCAGTTTCGCGCACTTCCGGCGACGCTCGCTCAGGCAGAGCGCACGAAAAGGACCCCAAAATCGACCAGATTGGCACAACACTGGCACAGCCATCGCATGCTAGAAATGTTCTCCTCGCGCGCATGGGCCGGGGGGGCTGCGCGTGTGGGCAGACGGACCCCCACCCACCCTCGTCCGGGACGTGGGTGCGTGATCTGCCCACCGTGACGGCGCAGCCCTCCCAGCCGGTGTGCGCGCAGGCAGGGTGAGTCATGAAGAAAAAATCCCCCGTTGTCGTGTCGAAAGTCAGAGTGTCCCCCCGGTCTACCCCGCCGGCGTTGCAGACCGCGCACGGCGCGATCCGTGACGAGATCACCCGGCTCCGCGCGCTGATCGCGACCTACGAAGGACTCGTCGCCGATCTCGAATCCATGCAGTCCCGGATCGCGCACACGGAGTCGCCGATGGCGGCGCGGTCGTATGCCGAGACGGCGGCCGCAGTGCTCGCAGCGCACGGGAAGCCGATGCAGTTGAAAGACCTGATCGCGGCGATGGAGGCGCACGGGGTCCGCTTGACGGGGGCCACGCCGCGCAACCGCCGCACGAATCTCATCATCGCCATGAAACGCAGCGGGCAGTTCAAGCGCCTCGGTGAAGGCATGTACACCTTGGCCGACACGCGGGCCGCATGAGAGGCCGGGCGGACGAGGGGAGGATGGTTGGATGGAATCCGGTCTGCACGACACCCTCACACGGCTCGAACACGCGGGCTCCGACACCCGCATCGTCTGGGTGGTGCTCGCCACCTTGCGTGATCGGCGCGGCCTCGTCGTCGCCACGCTGCGGGACTTGAGCCAACTGACCGGCGTCCCGAAAGCCCGCGTGGAAACGGCGCTCGCAAAGCTCGTCGAGCTCGGGCTGGTCGAACCCGACGCGGCCGATCAGTGGTTCTTGACGACGCAGTTCGCGCGGCCCGTGGACGAGGCGCAGGGCGAGCTGCCCGGCATGGAACGGCCGCGCATCGAGACGCCCGAGGGCTTGACGGTCGCCTGGAACACCGGCGCCCCGCATCTCTGCCCGGTGCGCGCGCTCACCCCGCAGCGGCGGAAGAAGGCTACGGTGCGGCTGCGGCAGTATCCCGACCTCGATTGGTCGGCCGTCATCGCCCGGCTGGACGCATCGAGCTTCTGCCGCGGGGCCAATTCGAACGGCTGGAAGGCCGGGTTCGACTTCCTGCTGCGCGACACCACCGTGCCGAAGACGCTCGAAGGCGTCTACGATGATGCGCCCGTGTCGCCTGTCAGTGCGGGGAACTTGGCGGCGATGACCCGCTGGATCAGCGCACGGAAGACACCGCGGCCATGATGCAGGCGCCACTCACGGCACGGCAAGCTGCCGCGTGCGAAAATGCGACGCACCCGAAATGCACCTGTCGCTGCGGCGGGACGATGCATGGAAAACGGCGCGGGAAGGTGCGCGATCTCCCACTGAACGACCCGCACCGACCCGACGATGAGGCACCAAGCGACCGGCGGCGTCGAGAGAAGCGCGAGGCGCAAGCACGTCGCTGGCAATTGCTTGCCAGCATGGGGGCCGCATGACGGTGCCATGTCTCGGGTGCGGGCGTCTCTACCTGCGCTCGCTGGACTTGACGCCGAGTGGTCACTGCCAGCGGTGCGCGCTGCGCCTGATGTGGAGAACGCTCCCCGCTCCAATCCCTGGTGATGCGGAGTGGTGGAGTACGGCAGGAGACGACACATGACCGACGCCGACGACGAAGTGTTCGCGGGTCTCCTCGCGACGCTCTTCGACATCTTCGACCGCCCGCTGCGCCCCGCGCTGCTTGCCGTCTACCATGAAGCGCTCGCGGAGTTCCCGCTGGACGTCGTCACGCGCGCCATCTACGGCGCGTGTCGCGACGCACAGTTCTTCCACACGCTGCCCCGGCCCGGCGATCTCCGCATTCGCTGCGGCGTGCCGACCGTCGAGACCCTCTGGGAGGCGCTCGATCGCGCCCTCGGCGATGGCTATTTCGCGCCGCCTGACGGGACGGCGCCCATCGTCCGCCAACTGATCCGCCGCTTGGGTGGGTGGAAATACATCACGGAGCACATGGACGCGACGACGTTGCGGCGCCGCGTCTACCAACTCGGACCGGGGTTGCTTGCGGGCTTGGCGGCCGAGGTGAAAAGTGCGCGGCCGATCCCGCTCCCGACGCTGAAGGCGATTCCGTGAAGACGGAGAAGACGTTTCGATGGTGTGAAATGCCGGCGGATCATCTCACGCCCGCGCAACGCAAGAAGATTCCCCGGTGGGCGCGCCAAGCCGCGCTGTCGAGTGACGGCGTCGTCTATCTGCCATCGCTGCTCGCAGGGAACTCGACGGAGGTATTCCTGTGCGCCGGTTTTGACCGTACACCGATCCTTTTCGACGGCAGGCATGGCTATTACCCGGCGGAGTGGATCGCGCGCGAATTTCCCGAAGCAGCCAAGGCAGCAGAGAACGTCGCGCGGAGGGTGCGCGAATGCTTCCAAGCTGACGAGGCGGGCCGTGAGTCAGACTGATCTCTTCGGCAAGCGGAGTCCGTACGACGATCCTGCCCTCGCGGCCGACGCGGCGCTGCGCGCGGTTCAGTCCGTGGCACGCCGCTACCGCGAGTTCACCACCGACGAAGTCGCCGCAGAGCTCACGGACTGGCGGATCGAAGAACCGCGGCTCCTCGGTGGCGCGATGCTGCGTGCGCAGCGCGCGGGGTGGATCGTCGCCACCAATCGCGTGCGGAAGACGTCGAACCCGGCAGCGCACTCTCGCCCGAAAGCCGTCTGGGAGAGTCGCCTCTACGAGGAACGGCGATGACCATCTGGGACGTGCTCGTCGCGTTAGGAGTCGTCGCGGCGCTGGTCGTCGGCGGGAGCTATCTCTACTACGAGTTCCGGGTGCGGCGCCCCGGGCGAGCGCCGATGCCACCCCCGACACCACCTCCAGAGACGCCCGACAGCGAGCCGCCGCCCCCATCGGCGCGGAAACCTCCAAGGACGCCGCGATGAGTGGCATCGACACGGGATGGGTCGATGCCACGATCTCGCCCGGACACCTCGCGCTCCTCGGCCTCCCGACGGCCACGCAGGCACACCGGAAACTCGTCTCCGATGGCGTGCTCGTCGCGCTCGCCGCGAAGACGGAGCACGGCTGGACGCTGGTGGTCTCCCACATCTATGCCGGCATTGAGTCGATTCTCCCGGGCCGCATGCCAACCATTCTGGAGCTGCGCGACGCACGCGAGACGCTGATCCCGTCCGACTGGGTGCACATGGTGGCGCTGCTCGAACCGCCGACGAAAGCCATCCTCGAACGCCTGCAGCGCACGGGCGTCCGTCAGGACACGATCGCGGCGCCGGGACTCCCGACGTCGGTCCGCTGCGTGCAGATGCACATCGAGGGCATCACCGATGACGTCGTCTTCGGGACTGAGCCGCCGTAGGGGATTGCCCCGTGAATGCACGAATCCGAGATGTGCCTGTCATGCGACCATTCGGCAGATATGGGAGCGGATGATGATCCGCGTCGTCGGCGTTGATCCGGGCCTCGACGGGGCCGTCGCGGTCCTCGATCTCCACCAAGGCGGCGCCATTCTCCACGTCACCAGCGTCACCCCAACGCCGACGCTCACCCTCACCGTCCGCACCCGCCGACGTCGGGAGTATGACGTCCCCGCTATGTGGCGACTCCTCGTCGATGCGATTGCCCCCGCCGCGGTCCGCGTCGCGCTGGTCGCCGTCGAGCATCAGGGACCTCGGCCGCACGAAGGCGTCGTGTCGAGCTTCCGGACCGGCCTCGGCTTCGGGCTCTGGAAAGGGCTCGTCATTGCCGCGCAACTCCCGCTCACCATCGTCACCCCGCAGGTCTGGCGCCGAGAATACGGGCTGCTCGGCGGCGGCAAGCAGGCATCGGTCCGCTGCGTCTTGGAACAGTTCCCGACCTACCCCGCCGCGCTCGGGCGCCACGACGGCGCGGCCGATGCTACGCTGATCGCTGGATTTGCGGCGCGCCGCCGCGTTGGCGCCGCCGGGGATCACGTCGCGGCGGGACCCGGGAGAGCACCCACTGGAGCGTCGTCGGCTCCCATGGACACGGACCCTTCCGGTTCTCCCAGCGGATGATCGCCCGCACGACCGGCCGCATGATGAACGGCACGTGCACGCGGGCGAGCTGGCGCAGCCAATAGGCGAGCACCCAATCGGTCACGTGGGCGGCATGCGGCTGCCCCCGACCACGCCGCAGCTTCGGCCACCGCAGTCGCACGGTCTCCGGGCTGAGCGCGAAGGGCATCCACCACTTGAGCTGCACGGACTGCCCGCGGGGGAAGCAGGCGAGGATGACGAAGCCGATCTCGGACCGATACGCAATCACACGCAGCGGACAGTGCTCCGGACGGACCGCCGTCCCGGCGGCGATGCGCTCTAGGCACTCTCCGCCGCAGAGCGGCACGCCGTAGACGTCGCAGCGCGCCGCCATGCGACACCGGTCCGCGGCGCAGAGCACGCCGACGACCACCTTCGAGCTCGGCACCGGGGCGCAGTGTGGACACCAGAGCCGCGCGTTCCCATGGCGGCCGCTCAGCCGCATGCGGCGATGATGGCGGAAGCACCACAGGCGCGAATCGAGTCCCGGCGGGCACTGGGGTTCGTGGTAGCCATGGGCGGCCGCCAACTCGGCGACGGCAGGCTCGACTGGCGGGCGCGCGTCCGCCCGACGCCGCACGACGCTCCGCATGAACCGGGGCGGCGCCGCGACCCCGTCGGCGGGCACTAGCGGATGCGGCATACTGCGAGCTCGGCTCCGATCCTCTGGGCGGGCACTCGCGACGCTTCTACCATGGCCCCCCGGACAGGGGCGAGCCGACCCGGGCCGTCCCCGGCGGGGACAGCCTGCCCCCACGTATGCCCTGCGAGCGCATTAGAGGCCCGTAGAGGCCCGCAGCGGCCCTAGGCAAGGGAATCGCCCTCACCCGGGCATGCGGGTCTCTCGGGCCGGCCCTAGCGCCCGAGTGGCTCTGGGCGAGCACCCATGGGAAACCGTCTCACTCCTGCCCGCGCGCTCCCGACGCACGGGCAGGGTCAGACGGCTAGTCGAAGTCAGATGCGATGTAGCGCGGGTCCTTCCGGACGGTGCAGCGGTACCAGCGCTCGACGCGGTTCACCACCCAGCCGATCGGCCACACGGCCAAGAGCATCACGAACAGTTCCAGCTGGCCGTTCATGCGACCTGCCTCCCCTTCATGCGACGCAGGCGGACATAGAGACGCCGCGCAAGCAGTTCCAGCCGCGCGAGCGCATTGCCGTCGATCAGATACCACTCGTTCATGTCGGTTCGTCCTTTCACGCGTCGCAGGCTACCCAGGCATCGCCCGTCCAGCGAAGCCGGTGCCGGGGAATC
>Ga0066388_100002192_pt1 | contig 11735 bp, 9 predicted proteins | sample PanSoiMetaGPlot6_FD_64539 | JGI IMG/M metagenome (GOLD analysis project Ga0066388, IMG submission 64539) | Tropical forest soil microbial communities from Panama analyzed to predict greenhouse gas emissions - Panama Soil - Plot 6 (Hybrid Assembly) | ecosystem: Environmental > Terrestrial > Soil... | reverse complement strand
GGCGCGACTTCGACGTAGACCCGATCGCCGTCGTTCTTCATGACCAGCGCGGTTGCCGGCACCGTCGCGACCATCTGCGTCGGCGCAAAGAAGCTCACATTGGCGAACATGTTGGGCTTCAACCGGATCTCGGGATTGGGGAAAGCGATACGAACTTTTGTGCGCCGCGTGTCGGGATCGACAATATCGCTGACAAAAAGAACCTCGCCCTTGGAGACTTCGCCTGGATAGGCTGGAAACGCAACCTCGACTGCCTGTCCTTTCGCGATCAGCGCTGTATCTTTTTCGGGGACATTCGCGGTCACCCAGATCGAGCTCAGATCGGCAACCGTCATCAGTGACGAATTCGGATCATTCCAATACGCACCGGGTGCCACGTCGAGGTCGATGATGCTGCCCGCAATCGGCGCCGTGATGGTCAAGGTCTTCGACGGGTCCTGCACCTCCGGATTGACCCCGATCTGGCGCAATCGCGCGTCCGCACGGTGATGCTCCACGTCGGCTGTAACGTAATCCGTCTCCGCCTGCTGTAACTCCTTCACGGCCGCGCCGCCGATCTTGGACAGATTGCGGAGCCGGTCGCGATTCTTGAGGGCAAGCTCCAGCAGTACCGCGGCGCGCTCGTGGTCGGCGTAGGCCGTTCCCAGATCGGGTGAATCGAAGATAGCGAGCGGCTGACCCTCTTTCACGCGCTCGCCGAGCTGAACCTTGAGCTGGATGATGCGGCCTGCCAGCGGCGGCAGGATCTTGATCAGTCGAGTCGGGTCGGCCTCGACGACGCCTGGCAGAACCAGCGTACGCTTGACCTCCTGCTCGGCCACGGGTTCGACCGTCAGCTTGGCACGGAGCGGTGAGCCCTCGGGCACAATGATGCGGTCCCCTTCCCGAACCAGCAGCGGTCCGCTGTCCGGCTTGGCCGGCCCCTGGGCCAGCGCCTTGGTCCAATACGCCGTGCCGACCTGCCGGTAGGCGCCCGTTATCAAGACGGCTGCCAGGGCGAGCAGACCGAGCGTCGTCAGGACGGACACTGGGCCAAGCCTGCCCTGCTCAAGCCCTCCCTGCTGCGGACTAGGCGGCGTTTCTGGCTCGCTCATCTGCGTTCCCCAAAAATAGCCAACAGTACCGCCGATGCGGGGCCCTCAAAGGCAAGGCGGATCGGCAGCTCCTCCGGCTCTTGCGGCATGCTCGCATTAGGATATCGCGGGCTGCGCCCTTGGCCTAAACAGGCGACATCAGAAGGACTTTCACGCCCGCGCGCGGCTTATGTCAACGGCTATGGGCCCGTCCGATGAGGCTTCCGGAAGCCTCCTAGCGCATTAAGATTAAAAACCTCTGGGGGGCATCGAAGCCACGAACCGGTTAGCCCAGCTACGACCCTTCGCCTTTATGCGGCGGACCGGGCACCGCCAGCTGCCTCAATAGTCCGTCAACGATGCCGTGAAATTTGTCCCATGGCGCTTCCCGATCGCTCTGGTTGCGCACCACCAGCGAATTGCCGGCGTAAAACTTCTCATAGAGCATGTGACGGCCAGCAAATTCAGTCCCCACCAGGTCCCAGGCAAGCTTGTAGAGCATGTGACGCTCGGTCGCGCCTAACGACGGCGTCTTCCACCAGCGCTCGAAGGTCTCGCGCAGACTGGCGTCACCCAGCACGTCGATCGAAGCTGGCATCAAGAGCGGAATTCCGCCGAGCAGCGTGCGCAGCGTGTCGATGATCTCGGAATGGTGCTCCTGACACCAGTTGAGCGCCGCGTACATGATGCGCCGGTTCGGCGTGGCATAGCCTTGCGGCCATTCCTCGAAGGCCTCGATCTGGCCTTGCACCAGTCCGCCGATGGTCGCCTCGAGCGCAGCCAGGCGGCCGAGCGTTTCGCGCACGGCCGGGATCTTGTCGACGCCGTTGGCCTCGCAGATGCGGCTCGCCACCCCGGCGATCAGGGCGAGCTTTGACCAGAAGCGGATGTTGGAATGGTGATTCTGGTAGCAGTTCGCCGGCGTCTCGACATAGATGCGCCGTGACATGGCGCCGTTGTTGTGCAGGAACACGCGCTCCCAGGGAATCTGGACCCGCTCGCAGACCAGAACGCTGTCGGACTCGTCGAAGCGGTAGGACAAGGGATAGTCGGCTTCCTGTGTAACGCCGGTCGCATAGGGCTGGCGCGACCACAGCGAAACGCCGGGCGCATTCAAGGGCAGCGCCGCCGTGATGCTTTCCTTGCCGAACTTCTCGTCGAGCGGCGTCAGGTTGCCGATCCAGACTTCGTCGGCAAATACTGCGCCGGTCGCGAGCATCTTCATGCCCGACACGACGACGCCGGCGTCGTTCTCGGCAACGACCTGCAGGCTCGGGTCGTCGCGCTCCTGACCCGGAAACAGCTCGCGACTGCGCAGTCCGGTCGGCGGCACCACCGCAAAGCAGAGATAGAGATCGTCGCGCCGTGCGCGCTCGTAGTAACGAAGGAGATTCTCGCCGAAACCGGCATGGAGGTTCTCGAGCACGGAAGGGTTCATCGCCAGGCCGGTGATCAGGCCCGCGACCTGCTCAGGCGAGCGGCCGATCAGTCCATGGGTGAAGTCGGCGCTCGCTTTGAGCGCGCGCATGCGGCGCACGAGGTCCTCGCGCGTGCGGCAGCGCAGCCACTGCAGGGCGTAACGCTCGCCATCCTCTTCGTAGGAGAACAGATCGCGGCTGGCCGGATCGGCCCGCAGATCGTAGAGCGCCGCAATCGTCTCCGCGCCGGCCCGGAACGCCGGATGGGTGGTGACATCATCGACCCGCTCCGCGCCGATATAGACGGCGCGGCCATCCCGCATGCGCTCGAGCTTCTGCTGGCCGGTGGCGAGCACGAGTGCCCCGCTTTCTATTTGAACTTCCCAATCAGTTTAGGAATTTCAAATTGCGGGCACTAGACCGCCTACTGCTTCATCAGCAGCAGCGGATCGGTGGAGAGCGGCGTGCGCTCCCAGGTCGTGGGGTCGCTTTCGGTAAACCGCCATGTGCTGCTACGGCCTGCGAGCACAAGCTGCTCGCGGTCGAGCCGCCATGTGGTGGGCGCGAAGGCCGCGATGCGCGCGTCGCAACCGGGCTTCACCACGACCTTGTAGGTGTTCTCCGCACCGGCGGAGGCATCCGAGAGGGTGAGCCGGCAGAGCGGCTTGTCGAGCTCGCGCACGATGTGCCATTCGCCGAAAATCTGCTCGGGGCTGCGGATCTCGGCCTTGAGCGCCGCCTGGGTCTGCATGAAATAGAGGCCCTCGCCCTTGCGCTCGGCCTCGAGAATACCGCTCTCGACCTCGGTAAACTCGAACACCGGAGTCTTGCTGCCGTCGACGAGCCGCAGCTCGTCCTTGGGCCCCAGCGTCCAGGCCACCACCTGCTTGAGCGGCACAATGGTGCAGGCCGAATCGAGCTCGAGCTTGAAGCCGCCGCCCGGTGCGGGATCGACACTGAACGTCACCGGACAGCGCTTGTCGCGATCGGAATTGGAGATCTCCCAGGCGGTACCGACGAGGTCCTTGGCAAAATCACTGGCTGGTGGCGTACCTTGCGCGCGCGCAAAGGCGGCCGTCAGCGCCAACGCCGCAAGCGCCATGATCCCCCGAAGCCCGACCGTCCTCATGGGGAAATGCTAGCACGCCGAGAATGGCGCCGTCATGGCGACTCACCCTCCCCCCTATGCACGGCCGTCAGACCGCCACGGCGTCTCCGGCACCGGGGTGAGCGGCGGCTTGCCGGCCGCCCAAGCCAGGAGATTGTCGACGACGAGCTGGTCCATCTGCGTGCGGGTATAGACCGAGGCCGAGCCCAGGTGCGGGAACAGCGCCACGTTCTCCATTGCCATCAGCTCCGCGGGTACCTCGGGCTCGCGCAGGTACACGTCGAGACCCGCTGACATGATGGTCTTGTCTGCAAGCGCTTTGATCAGCGCCTCCTCGTCGACCACCGAGCCGCGCGCCATGTTGATGAGGATGCCTTCGGGCCCGAGCGCCTTGAGCACCTCGGCGTCGATGAGATTCTTCGTCTCGGCGCCGCCCGGCGTGATGACCAGGAGAATGGTCACGTCGCGGGCCATGTCGAGGAGCTTGGGATAGTGGCGGTAGGACACGCCCGCAGCCGGCCGGCGCGAATGATAGACGACCGGCACTTTCATGGCTTCGAGCCGCCGCGCGATCGCTTGGCCGATGGCGCCCATGCCGACCATGCCGACGGTGCGGTTGCGCAAGGTCGCCTTGGTGAGCGGATAGGCGCGCTCCGTCCACTTGCCAGCGCGCAGATAGCGCTCGGCCTGCGGAAACTCACGCACCGTGCAGAGCAGGAGGCCGAGCGCGGTGTCGGCGACCTCCTCGGTGAGAACCTGGGGCGTGTTGGTGACGGTGACGCCGTGCGAGGCGGCCCATTGGATATCGATGTGGTCGTAGCCGACCCCGAAGGTCGAAACGATTTCGAGCTTAGGCAGCTTCGCCATCAGCGCGCCGTCGATCCGCTCCGCGGTGACGCTCGACGCGATCCCGCGCACGCGCCCGCCCACCTCTTTGAGCAGCGCGTCGCGATCCTTGGCCTCACCCAGCCGGTGCACCGTGAACGGCGCCAGCCCGTTCACAATCGTCGGCTTGGGCGGCCCGATCAGCAGCAGTTCGGCCCTGTCATTGCTCATGATGCCCCCGTTCACGTGAGCCCCACCGCATGATCGACGGTATCAGCGCCGGGACTTCACTCGCATAGCGTTCGTAGTCGTTACCAAAATTCTCTCGCAGCCAGCGCTCCTCGAGGCTCGCCTTGCGCGGCAAGGCGAGCCCCACCAACGCCACGGCCAGGAGGCCGCGCCATTCTCCAATGGCGATAGCGCTCCCGAGCAGAGCGAGCAATAGCCCCGAATAAATGGGATGGCGGACCAGCCGGTAGGGTCCCGTGCGCACGAGCGTGTGGCCCTGCTTGAGCGTGATGATCCCGCTCCAGTTGCCGCCAAGGTGCAGCCGCGCCCAGATCGCGAAGGCAAGGCCCGCCGCAGTCAGGACCATGCCGGAGAGGGCCACTGCGGTCGTGGCCGGCAGGAAGCGGCCGTAGAGCCAATTGATCGGAAGCCGGCGCGAGACCATCAGCACGGCCGCCGCCAGCATTGGCAGGACATGCGACATGCGCGAGCCGACCGACTCGCGCCGGACCGTGGTCTTTGTTTGGAAACCGCAGACAAGCCAGCACGCAAGCCACGCAAGCCATAGGCCCGCCAGCACGATCGAATAGATTGATTGCTGCACCACTACACCGGATCACGATTGCCGCCACCCGCCGGCCCAACGTGCGACCACACCCTCGGTTCCCTCAGATCAGCATTGTGGCCCTGCACGAACCCTCGCCCGCGCCGAGACGGCGATATCACACCAGCATGGCGACCGGATTTTCGATCAAACTTCTGAACGCAGCGAGGAGCTCGGCCCCAAGCGCGCCATCGACGACCCGATGATCGCAGGAGAGCGTCACCGTCATCACGCTCGCGAAGGCGACGCCACCATCCACGGTCTCGACCGCCTGCCGCCGCGCCGCGCCGATCGCCAGAATGGTCGCGTGCGGCGGATTGATGATAGCCGCGAACTCGCGCACACCATACATGCCGAGATTGGAGATCGCCGACGAGCCGCCCTGATATTCATGCGGCTTGAGCCGGCGCGAGCGGGCGCGCTCGGCGAGCTCGCGCATCTCGGCGGAAATGACGGTGAGCGGCTTCCCTTCGGCCTGGCGGATGATCGGCGTGATCAGCCCGCCATCGATCGCGACCGCGATGCCGATGTCGGAGTGTCGAAAGCGCAGAATGCGGTCGTCGGCCCAGGCTGCATTCGCCTCCGGCACGCGCTGCAGCGCGACGCCCCAGGCCTTGATGATGAGGTCGTTGACCGAAAGCCGGAACTGCGGCTGCCCGTCATTGTTCTTGGGCGCCGCCGCATTGGCCTCCTCGCGTATCGCCAGCAGGCGTCCGATCTCCACATCCGAGGTCAGATAGAAATGCGGGATGGTCTGCTTGGCCTGCATCAGGCGGGCCGCGATGGTCTTGCGCATGCCGTCGAGCGGCACTTCCTCGAACGCCGCGTCGCGGTAGAGCGCCATCACCTCGCCGGCGCCGGCGGCCGGGACCAGCGCGCGTCCGCCGCGCGAAGCCGACGTGACGTCACGCGCAACGATCCGGCCATGCGGACCGGAGCCCGTCACGCGGGCAAGATCAATCCCGGCGTCGGCCGCAAGCCGCCGCGCCAGCGGCGTCACTACGGCGCCGCCAGGAAGCTTGGCCGGGCCATAGTTGCGGTCGGGCGTGCGTACTTCGAAGAACGGATCGAGCTTCACAGACGCGCCTGTCACCGCCGCTGTCGGCGACGCGCTCGCAGGCTGCGCTGGCGCATTCTGCTTCGGCGACGCGACCGGCGCTGGAGCGGAGGCTGCGGCACCCTCGCCCGCGATCACCGCCACGATCGCGCCAACCGGCGCAACCTCGCCCACGCCGACGCGGATCTCCGAAAGAACACCGGCCGATGTCGCCGGCACCTCCATCGACACCTTGTCGGTCTCGATCTCGAACAGATTGTCACCCGGCTTCACCGCATCGCCGGCCGACTTGAACCATTTGGTGATCTTGCCTTCCGCGACGGTCTCGCCGAGCTGCGGCATCAGGATGTTCATTGCAAATCCTCAAGAACTCAATTCGTCACCCTGAGGGCGGCTGTGAACCTTTCCACCACTCCGACCTCATCCTGAGGAGCCCGAGTGAAACGAGGGCGTCTCGAAGGATGGCCGCGAGTCCGAACCCGTTGCCATGGTTCGAGACGGCGCGCTACGCGCGCCTCCTCACCATGAGGCCGAGTGCGTTGGAACTCCGCCTCGGCATAAGCCGTTCCGTGCTTCACCAGTTCACCGAAACGTATTGCGTCTCCAGGAACTCCATCAGTCCTTCGTGCGCGCCCTCGCGGCCGATGCCCGATTGCTTCATGCCGCCGAACGGCGCCGCCGGATCGGAGACGAGCCCGCGATTGAGCCCGATCATGCCGAAGTCGAGCTTCTCGGAGACGCGCATGCCGCGGCTCAAATCCTTGGTGTAGAGATAGGCGACCAGGCCGTATTCGGTATCATTGGCGCGGCGGATGACCTCGTCCTCGGACTTGAAGGTCTGCAGCGAGGCGACCGGCCCGAAGATCTCCTCGTTCAGCATCTTGGCATTGTCCGGCACATTGGTGAGCACGGTCGCCGGATAGAAGAAGCCTTTGCCGCCGGGTGCCTTGCCACCGGTCAGGATCTTCGCGCCCTTGCCCACAGCGTCGTCGACCAGCTCCACGACCTTGTCGAGCCCCGCCTTGTTGACCAGCGGCCCGAGGTTCACGCCGTCGTCGAGGCCGTTCCCCATCCTGAGCGAGCCCATCTTGGCGGTGAGCTTCTTGGCAAACTCATCGTGCACCTTCTCGTGCACGTAGAACCGGTTCGCTGCCGTGCAGGCCTCGCCCATGTTGCGCATCTTGGCGACCATGGCGCCATCAATGGCTGCATCGATATCGGCATCCTCGAACACGATGAACGGCGCGTTGCCACCGAGCTCCATCGCAGGCTTCACCACGCTGTCGGCAGCCTCGTGCAAGAGCTTGCGGCCGACCTCGGTCGAGCCGGTGAATGAGACGACGCGCACACGTGGGTCATGCAGCATGACGCTCACGACCTTGCCGGACGCGCGCGACGGAATCACATTGACGACGCCCGCCGGCACGCCCGCCTCCTCCAGGATCGGCATCAGCGCGAGCATCGTGAGCGGCGTGTCGGAGGCAGGCTTGAGCACGACCGTGCAGCCGGCTGCGAGCGCCGGCCCGATCTTGCGGGTCGCCATCGCAGCAGGGAAATTCCACGGCGTCACCAGCACCGCGACGCCCGCAGGCTTGTGCTGCACCACGACGCGCGCGCCGGACGATGGCGCGTTGTAGAGCTGCCCGAGATTGCGCACCGCCTCCTCGGCGTTCCAGCGGAAGAATTCCGCCGCATAGGCGACCTCACCACGCGAATCCGAAAGCGCCTTGCCGTTCTCGATCGTGATCAGCTTGGCGAGCCGCTCGGCGTCTCGCATGATCAGCTCGAAAGACTTGCGCAGGATCTCGCCGCGCTCGCGCGGCTTCTTGGCGGCCCAGCCCGGGAACGCGGCGCCCGCAGCATCGACCGCCGCCTTGGCGTCTTCCACCGTCGCGCTGGCAACCGAGGCAACCGGGTTCTCGGTAGCGGGATCGATGACGTCGAAGCGTCCGCCGTCGGACGCCTTGCGCCATTTTCCGCCGATCCAGAGATCGGTCGGAACATTGGCGAGAAGATTTTCGTACATGCTGACCTCAACTCACTTGTAGGATGGGTTGAGCGCAGCGAAACCCATCAAACAGAGCAGATGTGAACTGACATGGTGATGGGTTTCGCTGCGCTCAACCTATCCTACGATTGCATTGATCTGCGCACCCGCTCCACGATGCGATCCACCGTCGGCAACGCGACGTCCTCCAGGATATCGGCCGCCGGCAGCGGAATATGTGGCGTCGTGATCCGCACCGGCGGGCCGTCGAGATCGTAGAACGCCTCATCGGCCACGATCGACACGATCTCGGCGCCCCAGCCGCACAGCCGCGGATTCTCCTCGACTGTAAACAGACGATGCGTGCGCGCGACCGAGCCGAGGATGGTCTGCGTATCGAGCGGCACCAACGAGCGCACATCGACAACCTCGCAATCGATGCCGTGTTCCGCCTTGAGCCGCTCCGCGGCCACGAGCGCGCGCGGCACCATCAGGGCGAGCGCCAGGATGGTGGCGTCCTTGCCGGGGCGCGCGATCGCAGCAGCGCCGAGCCGGTCGACAATCTCGCCGTCCGGCACCTCGCCTTTGGTCGGATAGAGCGACTTGTGCTCGAAGAAAATCACCGGATCGGGATCGCGCACCGCCGCTGCCATGAGACCGATGACATCGCGCGGATTCGACGGCGCCACCACCTTGATGCCGGGGATCATCATGCACCAGTTCTCGACGCTCTGGGAATGCTGCGCGCCGAACCGCGAACCCGCGCCGTTGCCGGTGCGCACGACCAGCGGGCACTTGAGCTGGCCGTTCGACATGTAGCGGCTCTTGCCGAACTCGTTGGCGATGTAGTCGAAGCACACCGCGAAGAAGTCCGAGAACATGATCTCGGCGATCGGCTTGAGGCCAGTCATGGCCGCGCCCATGGCGGCGCCGAGGATCGCCTGCTCGGAGATCGGCGTGTCGCGCACGCGCAGCGGGCCGAACTGCTCATAGAGCCCGACCGTCGCCTTGAACACGCCGCCGGCCTTGCCGATATCCTCGCCCAGGAACACCACGTCGGGATCGCGCGTCATTTCCTGCGCGATGCCGCGGGCGACCGCGTCGCGATAGGTCAGTTCCGCCATGCGAAGCCCCCATCGGCGTAGACATCGGTGGTGAGGATATCGAGCGGCGGCATCGGCGCCGCCTTGCAGGCCTCGGTCGCTGCGTCAACGATGTTCTGCACCTCGGTCTCGATCGCCGTGATCGCGTTCTCCGCGACCCCGAATTGCTTGAGCCGCTCGCGATAGAGCTTGACTGGATCGCGCTCCTTCCACTTCTCGAGCTCGCCCTCCGGCCGATACTTGGCCGGGTCGGCGCGCGAATGCCCGCTGTAGCGATAGGTGAGACACTCGATAAGCGAGGGCCCGCCGCCGGCACGCGCCTTCTCGTAGGCCGCACTGGCGGCGCGGTAGACGACATCGGCGTCGTTGCCATCGATCAGGATGCGCTCGAGCCCATAAGCAGCGGCGCGATCGGCCGCTGGATGCTTGACCGCGGTCACATCGCCGATCGGCGTGTACTCCATATAGAGATTGTTCTCGCACACGAAGATCACCGGCAGCTTCCACACCACCGCGAAATTGAGCGCCTCATGAAACGCGCCGATATTGGTGGTGCCGTCGCCAAAGAAGCAGACCGATACGTCCTTGTGGCCTTTGTACTGGGCGCGCCAGGCGGCCCCGCAGGCGATCGGCAGATGTGCCCCGATGATGGCATAGGATCCCATCACGCCATGCTCGGCGGAGGTCAGGTGCATCGAGCCGCCCTTGCCGCGCATCAGGCCATTGTCGCGCTGCATCAGCTCGCCCAGCACCTTCTCCACCGGCACGCCGCGCGCGAGCGTATGGGCGTGGCCGCGATAGGTGCAGAACGAGAGGTCGCCAGGCTTCATGGCGCAGGCGAAGCCGGCCGCGACCGCTTCCTGCCCGAGCGACAGATGGCTCGTGCCCTTGACCAGGTTCTGCAGGAACAGGTCGAAGGCGCGCTGCTCGGCCTGGCGCAGCAGCACCTGGCTGCGGAACAGGCGCAGCCGCATCTCCTCGCCGATGTCGTCGTTGAGGCCGGATGCCGCCACCTTCGACCGCGTGGCGCGATCCTCGATCTTTGCCATGAGTTTCCTCGATATCCCTGCTCAGGGTCGGGCGGACCTTACCCCTTCCGTTGAAGCCTGAGCAACACTCTCAAATCCCTTCGCTGTCGTCCCCGCGCAGGCGGGGACCCATACGCCGCAGGCGAGCGATGTGGCACAGCCTTCGATCTAGCGGAAAGACCGGTGGTTATGGGTCCCCGCCTGCGCGGGGACGACAGCAACTGAGGTCGTGCCGCGGCTCAGGCTTCACGCTCGACTGCGCTCTCGTGCCAGCGGCGCAGCATCAGGTGCGACAACAGCGACAGCGCGAAATAAATTAGAATGCCTACGACTGAGAGGAGGACCAGCGCCGCGAACATGCGCGGGATATTGAGGCGATAGCCGGACTCGGAGATGCGATAGGCAAGGCCGGAGCCGGCGCCGGCGGCACCCGCCGCGATCTCGGCCACCACCGCGCCGATCAGCGACAGCCCACCCGCGATCCTCATGCCGCCGAGAATGTAGGGCAGCGCCGCCGGCAGCTTCAGCCGCCACAGCACCTGTGTGCGTGGGGCGTTATAGAGGCGAAACAGATCGACCAGGTTGTGATCGACCGAGTTGAGGCCGAGCGTGGTGTTGGCGAGCACCGGAAAGAACGCCACGATCCAGGCACAGGCGAGCACCGCCCCTTGCTGCGGCAGATAGATCAGCAACAGCGGGGCGATCGCGACCACGGGGGTCACCTGCAGGATCACCGCATAGGGATAGAGCGAGTATTCGACGACGCGCGAAAGGTTGAACAGAAGCGCGAGCCCCACGCCGCCGACGACAGCGAGGAGAAAACCCTCGAACGTGGTCGCGAGCGTGACCAGGAGCGACTCCGACAGGATCGACCAGTCGGAGACGAGCGTCGTGAAAACGAGGCCGGGCCCCGGCAGCACGTAAGGCGGAATGCCCTTGAGGCGCACCACCAGGTCCCAGATCAAAACGCCGAGCGCGAGCAATGCAATCGGCAGCACGATACGCAAAGCGCCTTCGCCGCGGGCGGCCGCGCTCGGCTCCGCACTCATTGCTTGCCTCCTGCGGCCGCGGCCAAGGCTTCCGACGCACGTCGGCAGAGCGCGCCATATTCGGCTGAGGTTCGAAAGCGATGATCGCGTGGATAAGGCGCGTCGATCGTAAGCTCAGTGAACACCCGCCCCGGTCGCGGCGTCATCACCACGATCCGGCTGGAGAGATAGACCGACTCGAACACCGAATGGGTGACGAACACCACGGTCTTGCTCAGGCTCTGCCAGAGCGACAACAGGTCGTCGTTGAGCTTG
>Ga0066388_100002191_pt1 | contig 11738 bp, 10 predicted proteins | sample PanSoiMetaGPlot6_FD_64539 | JGI IMG/M metagenome (GOLD analysis project Ga0066388, IMG submission 64539) | Tropical forest soil microbial communities from Panama analyzed to predict greenhouse gas emissions - Panama Soil - Plot 6 (Hybrid Assembly) | ecosystem: Environmental > Terrestrial >... | reverse complement strand
CGGGAGATCGACGATCGCGACACGGTGATGGCGCGCCTCTCGGTGCTCCTGAAGATCCCCTTGCGCGAGCTCGAGGAGGCGCTCGAACGCGTGCCCCCGGACTCCTTCCGTCCCGTGCGCGTGCGGCGTGGCCTCACACTCGAGGAGATGACGAAGGTCGAGGAGCGCAGGCTCGAGCTCCCCGGCGTCGTGATCGAGGTCGAGCCGCAGCGCGTGTACCCGACCAGCACTTTTGCGGCGCACCTGCTCGGGTACGTGCGCGAGGTGAGCGATGACCAGATGAAGCAGGGCCGTTTCCGCCGCGGCGACATGATCGGCCAGAGCGGACTCGAGCGCCTGCTGGACGAGCACCTGCGCGGGCGCGACGGCGGCGAGCGCATCGAAGTGGACGCGATGGGCCGACCCGTGCAGGTCATGAAGCGCGAGGAGCCCTATCCAGGCGCGCAGGTCATCACGACGGTCGACCGGCGCATCCAGGAAGCGGCGGAGCGCGCCATGACCGGGCGCTCGGGCGCCGTCATCGTGATGGATCCGAGGAACGGCGATGTACTGGCCATGACTTCGAGCCCGGCCTTCGAGCTCGACCGGCTCACTGGGAACCTCGACAAGGATGAGTGGATCAAGGTCATCAAGGATCCTCTCACCCCGCTGATGAACCGCGCGCTGCAGAGCCAGTACGCGCCCGGTTCCGTCTTCAAGGTGGTGGTGGAGGCGGCGGGGCTGCAGGAAGGTACGCTGACGCCGATGGACCGCACCTATTGCAACGGCGAGTTCCACCTCGGTCAGTGGACCTTCAAGGACTGGAAGGAAGGTGGCCACGGCCACGTCGACACTCGCACCGCGCTCATCCACTCGTGCAACATTTTCTTCTATCAGGCGGGCCTCAAAATCGGGCCGGCCGCCATCGCGCGCTACGCGGAGGCCTTCGGCCTGGGCGCTCCGAGCGGCATCGATCTCGGCGGCGAGAAGTCCGGCCTCGTGCCGTTCCTGGACGGTCGGCGGCGCATCGACGGCCGGAAGTGGCAGGCGGGGGACACTGTCAACATGTCCATCGGGCAGGGGCAGGTCCTGGTCACACCGATGCAGGTGGCTCGCATGATGTCGGCGGTGGCCAACGGCGGCATCCTCTGGCGGCCGCGCCTCGTGCAGCGTGTGGAGCGCGTGGACGGATCGCTCGCCTACTCGTCGGCCAGCAAGATGACCGGCCGGGTCGACCTCTCGCCCATCGTGTGGAGCTTCCTGCGCCAGGCCCTGACGGGCGTGGTCAACGAGGGAGGCACGGGGGCGGCCGCGCGCATCCCGGGCGTCGACGTCGCGGGCAAGACCGGCACTGCCCAGAGCGTGAACAAGAGCGACGCAGCGAAAGGCCAGGATCACGCCTGGTTCGCATCCTTCGCACCCGCCCAGGATCCTGAAGTCGTCGTGGTCGTGCTCGTCGAGCGTGGCGGCAAGGGCGGACAGGTGGCGGCGCCGATCGCTCGGCAGATCTACCAGGCCATCTTCCTCGAGAAAGTGGCCATGATTCAGGTCGGAGACGACGGCTGATGTTCCGGCTGGACCGCCGGCTCTTCATGAACGTGGACTGGCCGCTCTTGGGGGCGGCGTTCGCCATCGTGCTCCTGAGCGTGGTCTGTCTGTCGAGCCTCGGGATCGGTCGTGGCGGTTCCGGCCTCGCCCTCCGCCAGCTCATGTGGGTCGGCGTGGGGATTGGCGCTCTGCTCGTGGTGGTAACGTTCGACTACCGGAGCTTCGTGCGTGCGGCCCCGGTCCTGTACCTGGGAGGTCTGGGCCTCCTCGTCACGGTCTTCGTGCTCGGCCGCATGGTCTCGGGGGCGCGACGGTGGATCCACGTGGGGCCGCTCACGTTCCAGCCATCGGAGCTCTTCAAGCTGATCTTCATCCTGACGCTCGCGTGGGCGTTGACGTGGCGGCGGGAAGCCCAGCCGAGCTCGCGCGGAACGCTCGGGTGGGTCTTCGCGCTGGTCGCCGTGCCCTTCGTGCTCGTGGTCCGGCAACCGGACCTCGGAACGGCGCTGGTGCTCCTCCCCGTGCTCGGAGCTGTGCTCATCGGAGTCGGGGTCCGGCTGCGCGTGCTCGGCGGGCTGGCGGGAGCCGGCCTGGCCTTCATGCCGATCGCGTGGTTCATGCTGAAGCCGTATCAGCGCGACCGACTTCTCGTCTATCTCGATCCGTTCCGGGACCCTCTCGGAACGGCGTACAATGTGATTCAGGCGAAGATCGCCATTGGTTCGGGGCAGCTCCTGGGCAAGGGCATCAGCGGCGCGACGCAGAGCCGCCTGGCTTTTCTCCCGGAGCGCCACACTGATTTCATTTTTGCCGTGTTCGCCGAGATGTGGGGATTCGTGGGCTGTCTGGTGCTGATCGTGGCATACGGGGTCCTGGTGTTGCGGGGCTTCGAGATCGCGGTCGTCACCCGGGAGGCGCGGGGGCGCATCATCGCCCTTGGCGTGACGGCTCTGTTCGCCACCCAGACACTGATCAACCTGGGCATGGTGACGGGGCTCTTGCCCGTGGTGGGCATCCCGCTGCCGTTGATGAGCTACGGCGGTTCGTCCATGGTGGTGTCGTTCATGGCGCTGGGGCTCCTCCTCTCGGTGCGAATGCGGCAGTTCCAGTAACCGGGTCCGCCTGCGAGCGGACCGCGAGTCGTGCACCGGGGGCCTCCATGCCCTCGCACTGGGGACTGCTGCCGTGGGCAAGCGCATCGTGGTCAATGCCGGTGTGACGGAGACCCGTCTCGCCGTGCAGGATGGAACGCAGCTCGTCGAGCTGTACGTGGAGCGGACGGGCCGCCGCTCGATCGTCGGGAACATCTACAAGGGTGTCGTCACCAACGTCCTGCCAGGCATGCAGGCGGCCTTCGTCGACATCGGCCTTCACAAGGACGCCTTCCTCTACGCCGGCGACTACACGGCGGACCGAGGCGAAGAGACGGTCGCTCTCCCGGCCGACGCCGAGGACGAAGCGTCCGATCCGGACGAGGGAGTGGGAGAAGGGGACGCCGGACCCCCCGGCGACTTCGATGCCGAGCCGCCTCACCGGCGCGAGACCGCGGTGCCGATCGAGGAGATGCTGCACAAGGGCCAGGAGATCCTCGTGCAGGTCTCCAAGGAATCCCTCGGCACCAAGGGTGCGCGGATTACTGCGTTCGTGTCCATTCCGGGGCGCTACATCGTCTACATGCCGCAGAGCCACCATGTGGGCGTCTCCCGGCGCATCCGGGACGATGCCGAGCGGGATCGGCTCCGCGGCATCGTAAAGGAGCTCCAGCCGCCCACGGGCGGCTTCATCGTGCGCACCGTGGCGGAAGGCAAGGCGGTCGAGGAGCTCCAGGCAGACATCCAGTTCCTCACGCGCCTGTGGGGCCAGGTGCAGCGCCGATTCGAGTCGGCGCCGGCTCCCTCGCTGCTCCACGAGGAGATGGACCTCACGTTCCGCGTCGTGCGCGACCTTTTCTCGCCCGACGTGGACGAGTTCCTCGTCGACACGCCCGCGGCCTACGAGAAGTGCCTGCAGTTCGCCGAGTCACTGGTGCCGCAGCTCGCTCCACGCGTCAAGCTGGCCGACGGGACGACCCCCATCTTCGAGGCCACGGGGATCGAGAAGGAGATCGACAAGGCGCTCAGACGGCGCGTCTGGCTCAAGTCTGGCGGCTACATCGTCATCGACCACACCGAAGCCCTCGTGGCCATTGATGTGAACACGGGAAAGTATGTCGGCAAGCGAGACTTCGAGGAGACGGTGCTCAAGATCAACCTCGAGGCAGCCACCGAGGTGATCCGGCAGATCCGGCTCCGCGATCTCGGCGGGATCATCATCATCGATTTCATCGACATGGAGCGGGCGGAGCATCGCGACCAGGTGTTCCAGGCGCTCATGAAGGCCCTCGCCGACGACAAGGCCCGCACCAACGTGCTCGAGATCTCGGAGCTGGGGCTGGTGGAGATGACGCGCAAGCGTGTGCGTCAAGGCCTGCAGTCGCTCCTGACCTCCGCCTGTCCGACGTGCAAGGGCAGCGGAACCGTCAAATCCGACCTCACGCTCACGGCGGAGATCTTCCGCAAGGTGCAGGCAGGGGCGCGTGAAGCCGGCGGCAGCCGCGAAGTGCTCATTCGCGTCAACCCGGAGATGGCGCGCCACCTCGAGGACGAGGAACGCGAAGGCCTCGAGCGGCTCCAGGAGCTGATCGGGCTGAAGGTGGTGGTGCAGGCCATGCCCGCGTACCATCGCGAGCAGTACGACCTCGCCTTCCACTAGACTGGCGGTGCGATGACCACGGCCATGCCGCTGATCCCGACCACGGTGTGCGGCAGCCACGGCCTGCCGTCCTGGCTTCACCTGATCCGGGAGGCGGCCGCGGCGGATCGTCTCGGGCCTATTGACCTCCAGGAAGCCTATGAGGATGCCGTGCGTCTGGCCATCCGGGATCAGATCGAGGCGGGTATCGACGTGATCTCTGACGGCGAGATGCGCCGGGTCACGTTCATCCGGGGATTCTACGATCGGTTGGCAGGCCTGCGACCGCTTCCGGTCCCCCGACGCCTGGGCGCTCTCAACTACGACACCCACTGCCCGTACGAAGTGGTGGACCGCGTGACGGCGCCGCGGGGCCTCGGCATCGTGGAGGAGTTCCGGTTTGCCCGCCCACATGCCGACCGACCGATGCGCGTGGCCGTGCCGGGACCTCTGACCCTGCTCATTCCCATGCGTCGCGGCGGCCCCTACACCTCGGAGGACAGCCTGATCGCGGATCTCATCGCGCTCGTCAACGCGGAGATGCGGGCCTTGCAGGCGGCCGGTTGCGATTTCATCCAGGTGGACGAGCCCAACTACGTCATGACCGCAGGCAAGCACCGGGTTCTCAAGGGAGAGACCGGTCCCATGGTAGAGGTTCTGAACGCCACGCTCGAGGGCATCACGGCCAAGACGGCCCTCCACGTCTGCTTCGGCAACGCGCACAACAATTCCTTCGCCAGCCCGCGTCGCTACCGGGCGCTCTACCCGCGACTGCTCGACGCCCGCGTGAGCCAGTTCGTCTTCGAGTACGCGAACCGGGAGATGAGCGAGATCGACCTCTGGAGCGAGTTCCCGTCGAACAAGGAGATCGCCGTCGGCGTGGTCGATGTCAAAGCCTTCCACGTGGAGACACCCGAGGAGATCGCCGGCCGCGTGCGGATGGCCCTCGAGCACATCTCCGCCGATCGCCTGTGGCTCGTGCCGGACTGCGGCTTGTGGGAAACGCCACGCTGGGTGGGCGTCTCCAAGCTCCGTTCCATGGTCGAGGCGGCCCGGATCGTTCGCCGCGAGCGAGGCCTCGCGTGACGCGCCCGTCGCGCGTGAGCCGCGCGCGGATCCTGGAGCAGCTGAAGCAGGCGGCGCGCAAGGGGGATCGCAGCGCGCTGCTGCTCGCCATGGATCAGATGAAGACGCTGGCCTATTCACCGCGATACTGGGAGAGCTACCTCGATCTGCTTGCCAATCCTCTGGCGCGCCTCGTCGACCTCCTCGTGATCAAGCAGGGCGACAAGATCGCCCACCAGAAGGGATGGACTCGCCTCAAGCGCGCCCGGCCGTCCCCCAAGGCTTCAGCCCGTGCCACGAAGTCCGAGCGCCCGGGGCGCCGGGCGCGCCGCAAGGCTTCGCCCTCAACCTCCGCGCAGGGCGTGCTCTTTCCCGACCTGCTCTCCTGATCCAGGGCTGTGAGGCCCCACCTCTTCGCCTGCCGTTCACGCCTCTGGTAGAGTACCCCTGTAGGGTATATAGTCTGAGCGCCGTCGCGGGCCGACGCCCTTGAGCGAGAGCCGGATGGAGCCGGGAGGGAGCACACGTGATCGACGAGGAGACACGGGGAAAGACCCTTGGGCGGCTGCGCCGGATCGAGGGGCAGGTGCAGGGGATCCAGCGCATGGTCGAGGAGGACAAGTACTGCGTGGACATCCTCCTCCAGCTCACGGCCGTGCAGGGCGCGGTAGAGCAGGTGCAGCGGCTCCTGCTCGGGCGGCACATCGAGTCCTGCGTGGCCGACGCGATCCGGTCGGGCAGCACGCGGGACCGCCAGAAGAAGATGGACGAGCTGCTCGAGGTCTTCTCGCGCTTCGGAGGACGCTGAGCCATGGCCGCCACGGTCGAGCGGACCCGGCTCGACTTTCCGGTCAAGGGCATGCATTGCGCCGGCTGCGTGGCCAAGGTGGAGCGCGCCCTGCGGGGCGTGAGCGGCGTGGCGGAGGCCAATGTCAACCTCGCGACCGAGAGGGCGACCGTGTGGCTCGACCCGGGCGCAGCGGGGCTGCCGGCCATGCGGCAGGCGGTCGAGGGAATCGGCTACACGATTCCGGCGGAGACCGCGCGCACCGCGGAGTCGGACGAGCGTGACCGGGCGGCTTGGGCCGTCAGTGATCGCCGTCTGCGCCTCAAGGTCGTGGTGGGTGTCGCGCTGTCCGTGCCCGTGCTCATCGGGAGCATGCACGAGATCTTTCGCTGGGCGCCCGCGTGGCTTGCCAATCCATGGCTCCTGTGGGCGCTGACGACGCCGGTGCAATTCTGGGTGGGCGCGGAATTCCACGCCGGCTTCGTGAGGGATCTGCGGCACCGGTCCGCCAGCATGGACACGCTGGTCTCGCTCGGGACCAACGCAGCCTATCTGTTCAGCGTGGCCCTCACGTTGTGGCCTCATGCCTTCATGGCGGCCGGTGCGATGCACTACTTCGAGGCATCGGCGCTCCTCATGACCTTTCTGGTGACGGGCCGGTGGCTCGAGGCGCGGGCCCGCGGCGGCACCTCCGACGCCATCCGCCGTCTGGTGTCCCTCTCCCCGCGCACGGCGCGCGTGCTCCGGGGCGGACGCGAAGAGGATCTTCCGATCGCCGACGTCGTGGTGGGGGATCTCGTCCGTGTCAGGCCAGGCGAACGGGTGGCCGTAGACGGGGAGATCGTCGAGGGCGCGTCGAGCGTCGATGAATCCATGCTGACCGGCGAGAGCCTGCCGGTGACGAAGGAGCCGGGAGCGACGGTGGTCGGGGGCTCCGTGAACCGCACGGGGAGCTTCACCTTCCGGGCTACGCGTGTCGGGTCCAGCACGGTCCTGGCCCGGATCATCCGCCTGGTCGAGGAGGCACAGGGCTCCAAGGCACCCATTCAGCGGATGGCCGATCGGGTGGCCAGCGTGTTCGTTCCCGTCGTCCTGGTCATCGCTGCAATCACCTTCGCGGTGTGGCTCGTCTTCGGGCCATCGCCGTCATTCGCCCACGCACTGACCAGCGCGGTCGGGGTGCTCGTGATCGCCTGCCCGTGTGCCATGGGGCTCGCGACGCCGACGGCAATCATGGTGGGAACCGGGCGGGGAGCCGAGCTGGGCCTTCTCGTGCGCAGCGCCGCCGCCCTCGAGCTTTTGCACAAGGCATCCACGGTGGTGTTTGACAAAACCGGGACGCTCACGAAGGGGCAGCCCGTCGTTACCGACGTGATCCCGGCGCCTGGCATCACGTCTGACGACGTCCTGGCCCTGGCGGCGGCCGTCGAGCAGCATTCTGAGCATCCGCTGGGAGAGGCCATCGTCTCGCATGCGAAGTCACGAGGGCTCTCCATGCCCGCCGTCAGCGAATTCGTCGCAGTGCCCGGCCACGGCGTGGAGGCCAGAGGTCCCGATGGCGTGGTGCTCGTGGGGAGTCCGCGCCTGATGTCCGACCGCGGTGTGGACGTGAGCGCCCTCGAGGGCCAGGCGTATGCTCTCGCCTCCGCGGGGAAGGGCAGTGTCTTCGTGGCGCGCAATGGCTTCATCCAGGGCCTCGTGGCTGTGGCCGATACGCTCAAGCCAGACGCGCCGTCGTCGCTGGCGGCGCTCCACGGCCTCGGCCTCGACACGGTTATGCTGACGGGCGACAGCCGGCTCACGGCCGAGGCGATCGCCCGCGAAGCCGGCATTGGACGGGTAGTTGCCGAGGTGCTTCCCGAGAGGAAGTCCGAGGAGATCAAGCGTTTGCAGTCGGATGGACAGGTGGTTGCCATGGTTGGCGACGGGATCAACGATGCGCCGGCACTCGCCCAGGCCTCGGTCGGCATCGCGATGGGCTCGGGGACGGACGTGGCCATCGAAGCCGCGGACGTGACGCTCATGCGGGGGGATCTGCGCGGCGTCGTGGTGGCCGTGCTCCTCTCACGGCGGACCATCCAGATCATCCGGGAAAATCTTGCCTGGGCCTTCGGCTACAATCTGCTCCTGATCCCGGTGGCGGCCGGCGTGCTGTACCCGTTGTGGGGCATCACGCTGTCGCCCGTTCTCGCGGGTATGGCCATGGCCCTTTCCTCGGTCTCCGTGGTGGCCAACAGCCTCCGTCTTCGGCGATTCCGGGCAGTACCGGTGTCGAGCTCCCGATGATCGGCTCACCGTTCCTCGACGGACGAGACCGCTATGAGCGGAGCATGGACGGGTGGGTCGACAACACCTTCGACGATGCGTTCACGCACACGGTCCAGATCGGCGACGACCGGTTGCGGGTGGAGCTCAAGGCGGTGTGCACTCCGTCGCCAGGCTACGAAGTGAGAAGCGCCGCCGCGAGGGTCGTGGAAGGCGACGGTGACGGGCTGGGGCAATTCGACCAGCTGGCCGGGACACGGATGGTAGCAGGCTTCACGCGTCGCCTGACAGAGGTAGCGGGAACCGGACCTGCCGCCCGGTTGCTCGTCGACGCGGGGATCGAGGTGGCGCGTCTGGCGCGTCAGGCGGTCAAGCTTCCGCGCGAGGCCACCGCGCATCTCGTGACCGGCGACGCCCGCGCCTGCTGGGAGCTGGACACCGCGAGCTGGATCGACTTGCCCGGCTCCTGCTTCACCTATAGCGACAACGGGCGCGCTCTGCTCGACACGCGCCCCGTGACCACGCCGATGGTCGTCGAGCTCTACAGTCCGGCGCCCGCCGCGCGCCGTCTCTTCGTGCGCCGGAAGGTGATGCGCCTGGTGCGCACGGGCGAGCGCCTCCACCTCTTTCACTCGATGCACGATAACGTCCACGGCTTCGACATCCACTACGAGATCGATCTCGAGGCCGGGACGGTGATTGCGGCGGATTCGATCACCTCGCGGCTGCCCTACCAGGGCATCTGCACGGAGCCCCAGGGGCGCATTCATTCGCTGCTGGGCGCGCCAGCCGATGCCAGTCTCCGCAAGCGGATTCAGGGGCTTCTGGGCGGCGAGCAGGGTTGCGCTCAGTTGTACGATTTGACGGCGGACCTTCTCAAGCTGTTGAGCCTCTAACGCGGGGAGGACCGATGGACATTCGTACGGAGATGGAGTCGCTCGCCACCGCCGACGGTCTCATGCCCGCGTATGTCTGCGAGCCCGTCGGCAAGGGCCCTCATCCCGCGGTCATCGTGGTGATGGAGGCGTTCGGGCTCAACGCCCACATCAAGGACGTGACCGAGCGCGTGGCGCGTGAAGGGTATGTGGCGATCGCGCCTGATCTCTTCTACCGCTTCGGCAGCCCCATCGTGCCCTATGACGACGTGCCGCGTGCCATCGCCTACATTCAGCAGTTCGACTGGTCGGCGCTCATGGCCGAGATGGGCGTGGTCATCCATCACTTGAAAGCCCGCCCCGAAGTGCGGGGCGATCGAATCGCCGTCACCGGGTTCTGCGTCGGCGGCACCATCGCCTTCCTCACCGCCTGCCGACACGCGTCAGCCATCAAGGTCGCTGTGTCGTTCTACGGCGGCGGGATCGGCGCCGACACTCCCAGCGCGCCCATCAATCTCGCGGACCACCTGCAGTGTCCCGTCCTGTGCTTCTTCGGCGAGACCGACAAGATGATTCCCATGGACCAGGTCCGCCGGGTCGACGAGACGCTCAGGCGCTTGAAGAAGACGGCCGAGGTCAAGGTCTTCAAAGGGGCCGGTCATGGGTTCTTCTGCAATGACCGACAATCCTTCGACGCGACCGCGGCGCAGACCGCCTGGGATATGACCCGCAGCTGGTTCTCTAAGTACCTGAACTAAAGGGAGAATATGGAAAGTGTCCGGTGCTTTGGCATGGGTTCTTGCATTTGTACTGACTGTTTGGTACAAAACCTCCCATGAATGACGCCAAGATACCTGTCCTCACTGAGACGAAGAGCGCCAGGGGTGCGGCGACGAGGGACCAGATCCTCGACGCGGCGGGGCGCCTGATTCACCTGCAGGGCTACCACTGCACGTCCCTCGACGACGTGCTGCGCGAGAGCGGTGTCGGCAAGGGCAACTTCTACTACTACTTCAAGAGCAAGGAAGAGCTCGGCTACGCCATCATCGACAGGCTGGTGCGTGGCTTCGTCGACCGCACGCTCGCGCCCGCCTTCGCAGACGGTCACGCGGATCCCGTGGAGCAGATCCACAGCTTCCTGGATCGAATCCTCGACAGTCAGCGCCAGCGCAATTGCATCGGCGGATGTCCCATGGGCAACCTCGCCTCGGAGCTGTCTGATGTACACGAGGGCTTCCGGAAGCGCCTCGCTGACGTCTTCCGCGAATGGCGCGTGACCATGGCAGAAGCGCTCCATCGAGGGCAGGGGGCGGGCCGGCTCGGTCCCGAGTGCAACCCCGAGGGCGCGGCCTACTTCATCGTGGCCGCCCTCGAAGGCGCCATCCTCATGAGCAAGGTGACGAAGGACATCCAGGTAATGGAGCGCTGCGTGGTCGAGCTGAAGCGGCACCTGACCCTGTATGCGAGGCCCCGAGCCCAGGACGGTGTGCGTGTCCCGAGCCTTGGGGCAGAGGAGATCTACCGATGAGCGTTCCAGAGGCTCCCGCAATGGCCGGCTCTGCCGAGCGCATCGGGGCCGGGTCCGTGCGCGTCGACCGGGACGCAGCCCTCGTGGAGGCACTGCGCCGCGGCGATCCGGCCGCGCCCGAGCTCCTGCTCGACACCTACGGCGATCGCGTCTACCGGCTGGCGATCCGGATCACCGGTAACGAGCAGGATGCCGAGGAAGTGGTGCAGGACGCTCTCTGGACGGCGGCGCGGAAGATCGGCATGTTCAAGGGCGAGTCTGCGTTCGGCAGCTGGGTGTATCGCATCACCGCCAACACCGCGTACCAGAAGCTTCGCGGGCGGCAAAGCCGGCGCCACGAGGTGCCGTGGGCCGATCTCCGTCCAGCTTTCGATGACGAGCGGCGCCATGCCGAGCCCATCGTGGACTGGTCGAGCAAGGTGGAGGAGCCTGCGCTCCAGGCGGAGCTGCGCACCGTGCTCACGACGGCGATCAACGACCTGCCCGCAGACTACCGCACGGCATTTCTCATGCACGACGTCGAGGGCCTGTCGAACCCGGAGATCGCCGAGTCGCTGCACCTGAGCCTGCCCGCGGTGAAGTCTCGCGTGCATCGCTCGCGACTCTTTCTGCGCGAGCGGCTCTCGCAGTACATGCAGGCTGCGTGACCGTGTAACGCCGCGTTCTCCTTGACTTTCGCACCGGTGGTGTGGTCAGATGGTCGCTCGCGCCCACCGTCTCTCATTTGAAGCGCTGGGTGCGACGGTCCGGATAGGCCTTTGGACGCCCTTCACCAACTAAGTTAAGGATGGATCATGGAAGCGGTTATCTCGACGGGGGGCAAGCAGTACCGGGTAACTCCAGGTCAGCTCATCAAAGTCGAGCGCCTCGACGTCCCGGTCGGCTCGCCGGTGGAATTCAAGCAGGTCCTCCTTGTCAGCAACGAGGGGCAGGTAACCGTCGAGCCCAAGGCCTTGACTGC
>Ga0066388_100002190_pt1 | contig 11738 bp, 13 predicted proteins | sample PanSoiMetaGPlot6_FD_64539 | JGI IMG/M metagenome (GOLD analysis project Ga0066388, IMG submission 64539) | Tropical forest soil microbial communities from Panama analyzed to predict greenhouse gas emissions - Panama Soil - Plot 6 (Hybrid Assembly) | ecosystem: Environmental > Terrestrial >... | reverse complement strand
CAATATTTCGAGGACGCGCATGAGTAGTAACCTGAAGAAACCATTGATCGTTGGCATCACCGGCGCGTCCGGAGTTGTGTACGGGGTTCGGTTGCTGAAGATGCTGAATACGAGCGGCATCGAAACCCATCTTATCGTATCGCGCGCGGCTCAGTTGACGCTTGCTTACGAAACGGATCTGAAACTTTCCGATCTGGAGAAGCTTGCCACGGTCGTGCATCCGAACAATGACGTCGGCGCAGCTTGTTCGAGCGGGTCGTTCCGTACGATGGGCATGATCATCGCGCCGTGCTCGATTAAGACCATGGCTGAGATAGCCACCGGCAACACGGCGAACCTGATCTCGCGTGCAGCCGACGTCGCGCTGAAGGAGCGGCGCCGCGTCGTTCTACTGCTGCGGGAAACGCCGCTACATCTCGATCATATTAGAACGATGAGTGCCGTCACCCAGGCGGGCGCCATCATATATCCACCCGTGCCCGCCTTTTATGCGCGGCCAAAGTCGCTGGCCGATGTCGTCGACCGCACAGTTGGGCGTGCGCTGGACCTATTCGAAATCGAGATTGGCACGGTTCGTCGGTGGGCCGGAGGTCCGCGGGACCGACCGAAATTCCAGTCGCAAAGTGCGGACGGTCCGGACGCGCCGCCTTCTCCTTGATCTCAGGCTGATCCCACGGATTTCAAAGAGCTGGAGTCCGGCAACGCGCTCGCGGAGGAACGCCTTCGGTGCACGATGCTTCGGTATTGACGTCAATCTGCTGTTATTTTGAGAGCCGGCGGGAGTAGCCTCCTCTGTCGCTCTCACGCAAAGTGCATGTACGCACGTTGGACCGCATGGCTTTACGCGACGCACCGCCGGGCGCCACCTTACGATGGCACGGTGGGAAACTCGTGGGCGTGGCGGCGCGATCCGCTGTTGCCCCGCGGTAGGGACCATCTTATCATTGTTCTAACATTAGGCTCATTTGGGGTAGCCGCCTATGGCAAGTCGCGCCGATAACGTCGATACGCAAAGTCTGCGGGGCTTCCTCAAAATGGTTGAAACGGATTATCCGGATCAGATCCTGCGGATTAACGGTGCGATCGATCCGCGCTTCGAGATGACATCCGTGGTGTTTGAACTGGAACGTGCCGGAAAGAATCCGGTCGTGATCTTCGAGAAGCCTGCGGGATTTAACATTCCGGTCGTCACCAATGTGGCCGCAAACCGCAGGCTGCTGGCGGCTTGCCTCGGCGTCGAACCGGGCCAGCTTCCGACGGCATTCCGCGAGCGGTGTCAAAAATACATCCCGTGCGAACTCGTTACGGAAGCTGCGTGGAACGCGCTGGTGATCGAGGATGACGACGTCGATCTGTACAAGCTTCCGATTCCACTGCAGTTCTCGGTAGACGGTGCGCCTTACATTACTGCCGGGCAGATTTCGGCGCGCGATCCGGTGACCGGCGTCGACACGACCGGGTTCCATCGTTTGATGCTCAAAGGTAGGAACCGGCTCGGTGTGTCGCTGCATTCGCGTCGGCGGATGTATGAGTTTCACCGCCGGGCGGAAGAACGAGGCCATGCGTTACCAGCTGTGATCACGATCGGAACGCATCCTCTGCACTATATGGGTTCAATGGTCTACGCCTATCCACCAAACGTGCGGAAGTTCGAGATCATTGGCGGCCTTTTCGGCGAACCCTACCGGCTCGCGCGCACCGGCACCGAGGACCTCGAGGTTCCAGCCGCCGCTGAGATCGTGATTGAGGGCGAAATTCTTGCCGGAGTGCATGAGCCGGAGGGCCCCTTCGGCGAATTCACCGGCTACGCATCCTATCGCAGCACACAAAATGTTTTCGTCGCAAAGCGCATCCGGATGCGCTCCGATGCGATATACCAATGCGTCACGTCGGGCATGTCCAAGGACCATATCCTGGTGTCCTGCGTCACGCGGGAGGGGGAGATCCTGAATGCGTTGCGGCGCAATCTTCCCAATGTACGCAATGTGCACGTTCCCCATACGACGTGCGGCGCTTTCGTCTCATTTATCTCGATGAAAAAGACAGCCGACGGCGAGCCGCAGATGGCTATCATGGCTACTCTCGGCACGGAGCTGTACACGAAATACGTTATCGTCGTAGATGACGACGTCGATATCTTCGATCTCAATGATGTGATGTGGGCCGTGGCGACGCGCGTTCGCGCGGAGAAGGACATCGTCTTCATTCCGGGCGCCAAGGCGGCGATCCTCGATCCGACCTCCGATCCGCAGAATTTCACGGTCACCAAGATGGGCATCGATGCCACGCGTCCGGTGGGTCGTGATTTTGCCGAGCGTCTGGTCATCTCCGATGAGCAGCGCAAGAAGGCCCGCGAAATTCTCGAAAGCGCCGGAATTACGCTAAATGGGTGATGACTAAACTCACGCCGAGAAAACTAATCGTCTGGGCCGGGATTAATACAGGAGGTGCAAGTGAAGACCATTGCTCGCTTCGTCGCCGTGATTGTCTTGGCAGCTTTCTGCGCGGCTGCGACCGGTTCTGCTCGCGCCGAAACGAAGGTCCGTTTCTCTCTCGACTGGATTCCGGGATCGGTGCACTCTCCCTTTTTTATCGCTCTGTACAAGGGTTACTACAAGGCGGAGGGGCTCGACGTCGTCATCGATCGCGGCAAGGGCTCCGTTGGACTTGTCCAGCAGATGGCCAGTGGTGTCTATGACATGGGCTATCCGGACATCAGCGTCGTCGAGGATTTCGATTCGAAAAATCCCGATAAATCCTTCCCTGTAGTGATGATCGGTTATGAGCAGGCCCCGGCAGGCATTGCGTATCTGAAATCAAGCCCGATCAAAACGCCGAAAGATCTAGAGGGCAAGTCGCTCGGAGCCGCCGCCAATGACGCTAGCCTCAAGCTGTTTCCGACCTTCACGCAGCACGCGGGCATCGATGGGTCGAAGGTGAATATCAAATTCATCGACCCCAAACTGCGTGAAACCCTGCTGGCGAAGCGCGATGTGGACGCCATCATCGGGCAGATCTTCAATACCAAGCTGGAACTCAAGGCGAAGGGCGTGAGCCCTGATCAGGTCGGCACGTTCATGTACCGGGATCATGGGCTCGACCTTTACGGCAACGGCGTCGCGGCCTCGCCGACTTTCCTCAAGGAACATCCTGATGCGGTGAAGGGCTTTATCCGCGCGACGATTAAGGGTGTGCAGGACATGGTTAAGGATCCCGAAACGGCCGTGCAGATGACCTTGAAATACGAGCCGCTACTCGACGCGAACATCGAGCGCGACCGGCTGAAGCTTGCTATGGAGTGCTGTATCGTCACGCCGAACGTGCTGAAGAGCGGCTTCGGCGACGTCGACAAGGCCCGGCTACAGCGCGGCATCGAGATTGTTGCGGAAGGCCACAAGCTTCCGAATATTCCGAAGGCCGACGACGTGTTCAATTCGTCGTACCTGCCGGCGGCGAAAGACAGAATGGTGAAGTAGCGCCATTCTGTGCCGGCGGCGAGGGCGGAGATGAACTTTATTGAAGTCGCCGATATCGATTTGATCTATGGCGATCGCTCCGGTGTCGAGGATGGCACCGCGACGCTTGCATTGTCCAAGACCAATCTGTCGGTCGACCGCAACGAGTTCATCGCCCTCGTTGGTCCAAGCGGCTGCGGTAAGTCAACACTCCTTAAGCTTATCTCTGGACTAGTCAAAAGCTCGCAGGGCTCTGTCTGCGTCGACGGCGAAATAGTGACAAAGCCACTGAAGAACGTCGGCATGGCCTTTCAGAACGCCACGTTACTACCTTGGCGCAATATCCGGGACAATGTCCTCCTTCCACTTGAGATTGTCGAACCTTATCGGAGCGAACCGAAAAGCGAATTGAAGCGGGCTCGCGCCGAAGAGCTGTTGGCTACCGTAGGTTTGTCGGAGTTTGGCAACCGCATGCCATGGCAGCTCTCCGGCGGAATGCAGCAGCGCGCCCAGCTCTGCCGGGCTCTGATCCACAGCCCCTCGATTCTGTTGTTGGACGAACCGTTCGGAGCACTCGACGCCTTTACGCGCGAGGAACTGTGGGGCGTTTTGCAAAGCCTCTGGATGCGTCGGAAATGCACGGTGGTTTTAGTGACGCACGAATTGCGGGAAGCCGTCTTTCTCTGCGATACGGTTCACATCATGAGCGCGCGTCCGGGGCGCGTGATCGCGTCCCGATCGATCCCGTTGCCGAGACCGCGGACTTTAGAGATGACGTTCCAGGCCGCCTTTGTCGACCTCGTGCACGAATGCCGTCACCATATCAGCTTGGGAAAGACGTCATGAACAGGGCAAAAGTCGAACGTCTGGCACCGTGGATCACGGCTCTCATCTTTCTGATGTTGTGGTGGCTGGTCGTCAAAATATTTCACATTGAAAATTTTGTCCTGCCGTCGCCCATCGAGGCGTTCGCCGCGCTCTACAATTTCCGTTATCCGCTTATGATACACGGGTTGGCCACCCTAGGCACCACGCTCGCGGGCTTCGCTCTCGCAGTGCTTTTCGGGCTGGTGCTAGGCATCCTCGTGGGCTCGTTCCGGCTCGTGTATAGCTCGCTTTATCCCCTGTTGATCGGCTTCAACAGCGTGCCGAAAGCGGCGCTAGTACCCGTATTGGTTATTTGGTTCGGCGTCGGCACGATCCCCGCGATCATCACTGCATTTTTGCTGTCGTTCTTCCCGGTGGTGGTCAACGTAGCCACTGGATTTGCAACCATCGAGCCGGAGCTTCTCGACGTGTTGCGTGTGCTCGGCGCCACACGGCGCGACATGATCATGAAGATCGGCATCCCGCGGTCGCTTCCCTACTTCTTCGCCTCGCTGAAGATTGCCATCACTTTGTCATTTGTCGGCACCGTTATCGCGGAGATCATCGCTGGCAATAATGGCATCGGCAACGTGATGCTGATCGCCAGCTCTAACTTCAACGTCCCACTCGTCTTCGCGGCGCTTATTGTCGTCGGCGTGATGGGCGTCGGCATGTACGCTATCTTCGCGCTGCTGGAAACGCGCTTCACTGGCTGGTCGGTCCGCGGCGGCGGTCTCGAACACGCGGTTGGTGGATGAACCTGAAATGGAGCATCCATGCGGACCTTGATCCGAGCTGGCTGGGCTGTTGGCCACGAGGCCGGCCATCATACTCTGATCCATGACGGGTTGTCGTCTAATGTATCATTGCCAGCCTTTCCTCGAGATCAGCGTGCCAAAAGAAGGCAAGGTTGTGAGGGGCGACCCCCGCTACCTGAAGCACGGCGACGCGGGGTCGCAAGCGGCCTTCGAGCTCAATGCCACGTTCACGGTGGCTGAGCTGCTGCGCAACGGCGTATCACGACCTTCATCGAATTCGGCAGTCAGGAAGGCGTTCAGGACTCGCTGCATGAGAGATTGTAACGCCTGCCCTGCACGTCAATTCAAGATCGCGGCGTGATCGAATTCCAGACTCCGCTGCCAGGTCTCCCGAAATCGGGACGGTACGGCCGGCGAGTAGTTACGTCCGCTACGTGACTGCGAACGCCACACCTTCGCCAGCGCTGACCGCAATCCCTACCTGTGTGCCAATTGGCCAGCGTGTCATCGCCTCATATCCTGGCAATCGCACGAGCAACCGACTTCTGGGTGAGGCCGTGCATTCGACATGCAAATCAACATGGCCACCTTGGTAGGCCAGTGCAACTACCGTGCCGATAGTGGCGCATGGCTTGCCCGCGTCGACGATTTGAAGTTGTTCGGGCCGCACAAACAAATCAATCGGCGAGGACTTTGTGACTCCTTGCAACGATCCGGATGAAACTTTTATTTGTACGGCGTCTAGTGCAACGATCGCATCTGTGTCGTCGATACGAACAAGGCAGCCACGCAGCACATTAGCATCGCCAACGAAGGATGCAACAAAGCGCTCGCACGGCCTACGGTAAATTTCTTCTGGGGTGCCGAGCTGGCGAATATGCCCTTCTGCCATGACAGCTAAGCGATCGGAAAGACTTAATGCCTCGCTTTGATCATGAGTAACGAAGATCGTCGTCACCCCAAGCTTGCGCTGGATTTCTCGCAGCTCCATCTGCATAGATGCCCGCAGATTTTTATCGAGTGCGGAAAATGGCTCATCGAGCAAGAGCACCTTTGGATTGATCACGAGCGCGCGCGCCAATGCGACGCGCTGCTGCTGCCCGCCGGATAGCTGGCGCGGTTTGCGACTTTCTAGTCCGGTGAGCTTAACCAGTGTGAGCACTTCACCAACACGGCTATCAATTTCTGTCTTCGAAACATGACGTGCCTTTAGCCCATAAGCAATATTGTTAGCGACCGTCATGTGCGGAAACAGTGCGTAGTTTTGAAACATCATTCCGATTTCCCGCTCGAAGGTAGGCACGTCATTCACACGCTCACCGTCAATCAGGATCTCTCCGGCGTCGGCGCTGAAAAAGCCTGCGACCAAATTGAGGAGCGTTGTCTTTCCGCAACCCGAGGGGCCGAGTAGAGTCATGAATTCGCCGCGCTTGATCGCGAGCGAAAGCTCATGGAGCGCAACGATTTCGCCGAAACGCTTGGTCACGGAATTGAATCGAACCGCGACATCATTGCTCGTTGCACACGATGTGTGCGGCGCCGAAGCTTCGTCAGCGGCTCTGTTCAACATTCAATACCTTACCAAGACCAAGGAAAGCGTTGGCAAAAACAATAAGGCCGGCAGTGCCAACGATGTACATCACAGATAGCGCCGCCATTGAAGGATCCGCAAATTCCCGCACGTAGTTGTACATCGCGACAGGCAAAGTCTGCGTGCGCTGAGCGGTAACGAAGAGTGAAGCCGTAAACTCATTGAAAGAAAGAATTGCGGCAAACAGCCAGCCGCTGATCAAACCCGGCAATAGCAACGGAAGCGTGATGGTCAAAAGCACCCTATGAGGTGTTGCGCCCAAGCTGGCCGCGGCAAGCTCATAGCGTTGATCCAGGTTGCGTAACGACACGTAGACGCTGCGAAGCACGAAGGGCAACACAAGCACGACATGGCAGACGATCACCACACTATAGGTGCGCGCCCATCCGATTTGTGCGGCCAGGATAAGAAAGCCCAGGCCCACCGTAAAATGCGGAATGATAAGCGGTGATAGCAACACGCCCTCTAGCACCGCCTTGAAGCGAAATCGGTAACGATCAAGAGCGATAGCCAGCATCGCGCCGACCGCGAGCGCGATCGTCGAACTCCATGCCGTGACAATTAGGCCATTGCGGAAACCCTCACGAAAATCCTGATACGCGATAGCTCTAGCGAACCAACGCAATGACCACGCCTGCGGCGGAAACGATAGCATCGCCTTGTCGTTGAAGGCCGCGATCGTAACAACGGCCGACGGCAAAACTAGAAAGCCGAGAGTTAACAGCACAATTAGCGTCCCTCCGAAAGTAAGTAGCCGCTGGAATGTCGACCGCGGCATCAGTGTGGTCCGATGTTTGTAAACGGACGCGCCGCAAACCGCAGCAGCAAAAGAACTACGATCGTAAGCGCCAATCCGGCCACGCAGAGACTCGCAGCGAACGGGAAATTGAAGCTGGCAAAGCCGAGCTGATAGACCAGATTTGAGACCATATTGACCCGACCACCACCGATCAGTTGCGGCGTCGCAAACGCGCTAAAAGTCCATGCAAACGCAGTAGTGACACCGGCGACAACGCCCGGCATCGACAATGGCAGCGTCACTGTCAGGAACGTACGGATCGGTCCGGCGCCGAGGCTTTCAGCGGCTTTTCGATAATCGCGATCAATATGGGAGAGGCCTGCGGCCAACATAATCACCATGACCGGCATCGTCACGTGCACAAGCGCGATGACGACACCGAACGTCGTGAACATGAACTGGACCGGTTGCTGGATGATGCCAAACTTGAGGAGGACAGAGTTGATAAATCCAGTATTCCCAAGAACGATAATCCACGAATAGGTGCGCACTACCTCTCCGAGAAATAGAGGGGTGACGACGACGACCAGGATGATCGATTTGGCAACCGCGTTGCGGACATACACCAACGCGTAAGCCAGCGGATAACCGATGATGAGTGTCGACGCGGCTGTTAAAAAGCAGATCCATACGGTGTCGATAAATACCCGTGCGTAGAGCGGTTTCAGCAACGTAGTGAAATTCGCCAGCGTAAAGCTCCCTACCTCCAGAGAACCAGGAATATACGTCCGTAAGCTAAATTGGAGCACAGCCGCCATGGCGGCGAGAAAGCCGAAGGCACAAAGTGCCGCTGGCGCTATAAATATGCGGAGAAACGGCCGGGCGTTCACAGGCGAAACGGTGTGACGCGGGCGCAGGCGGCCGCGTCTGACTTTCGGATCAATTCATGATGTTTTCAGCAAACCACTTGCGCCACTCCGCAGTTTTTTCGGCGCGTAACTTGGCGTCGATATTGATCTGCTTTTTCCATTGCGCGGCAGTTGTGAAAACACCTGGGAGTTTAGCGATTTCTGGGTCGAGCTTGGCATTTAGCACGGCCGGACTGCCCTTCTTCAGTTTGGCAATCTGCGCCTGGATGACGGGGTCGTAGAGGTCGTTGATGAACTTGTACGCAAGCTCAGTCTTTTTAGACCCTTTCATGATGGCTACTGTGTCGACCCCAAGCACCGCGCCCTCTTTGGGGATCGTCACCGTTATCGGAACGCCCTGACCGATCATGTAGTAGGCGTTCATCGACAGAACGACCTGCACCGGCGTCTCGCCGCTCGCTAGCAATTGCTGGCTATTTGCGTCGTTCGTATAGAACGCTTTGAAATTTGGCTTCAAAGCCTTGAGCTTTGCTTCGCCCTTTTCCCAATGCGCGGCATCGCCTCCGGACAAAATAGCCGAAACGACAATGATATGGCTTGGGTCGAAGTCCGGCGCCGCGATCATGCCTTTCAATTCCGGCTTCCACAGATCGTTCCAGCTCTCGAAGTTTACGCCTTTCACCAGATCTGCGCGGTAACCGATCGTGTAAACATAGGCCCAGGAGCCGAGGTGAAACGGGCTGATCTGCGCTTCATTGGCGAGATTCTTGGAATTTGGAATTTTTGAAAGATCCAGCTTCTCAAATAGCCCGTCGTTCGCATAAAGCCAGCCGACATGTGACGTCGTAAATGTAATGTCGCTTTCGGGGTCGGATTTAGCGAGCTTTGCTTTGTTTAGCCGATCGATGGTGCCGCCGGTGACGAACTCGACCGGTACACCTGTTTCCTGCGTAAATTTGTTTGCCACTGTTTCAGCGATGAGGTCGCGCCAACTGCCACCCCAGATGCTAACAACTAGTTTGTCTTGAGCCTGCGCGGGTACTGCAAAGGCAAGAGCAACGAGCGCGATTAAAATCCGCTTCATGTTCGACCCCTCTGTTCGCAACGCACTACGGCTAATTCGCACCTTGGCGCGTCCTAGCAACTGTGCACCACTCGATCCGGGTCGACAATAGGGCCCGTCATGCTTACGATCATTGTTGTCGCGGAGGCAGCCAGTGATAAAGCACACCCAGCAACACAAAGAATTGCATCGACCTTCCGAGATTCTTGACACGTTGATACATCTCGGATTCGGCGCAGCGGTTGCCGTGCCTGACGGCTGGCTTGGCGAGATTCTTGTGCGCATCGAACAGGAGCCGAGCATGCGGCTCGTGCGCGCAACGCATGAAGAGGAAGCGCTGGCTATCGCATGCGGCCTTCGACTCGGTGGCGTGCGCACCGCGTTGATCGTTCAGAACGCGGGATTGCTCAGCATGGGCGCCGGTATGGTCTGCCTCGCCCAGCGCTACCAGTTTCCGCTTCTAATGTTAGTTTCCTATCGCGGGACTGCAGAGGATCCGGTATTTTACCACATTCCCAAGGGCCGAGCGACGGAGCCGGTTATTCAAGGACTTGGGCTCGCCTATGTCCGTGCTGATCGCAACAGACCGATCGGTCCTCAGATCGAGGCGGCAGCGACTTATGCTGACGAGAGCTCCAGCCCCTTTGCGGTCCTCCTTTCACGCGAGGATATACAATGGTGAGCGGTGCACGTCCCAGCAGAGCTGACTACTATCGAGTGCTCGCGAGCACTCTGCCGTCGCAGACACTTGTCGTTACAGCCCTCGGCAATGCGTCTTATCTTTGGGCGGCAATGCACCACACGCCAGAGAATTTTTACATTGAGGACGCGATGGGGCTCGCGCTTCCATTGGCGCTCGGCCTCTCGATCGCGCAACCGGCGCGGCGTGTCGTAGTGGTCGAGGGCGATGGAGCGCTCCTCATGCATATGGGAGCTCTTGTCACCGTTGGCGCAGTGAACCCAGACAATCTCATCGTGTTGCTGATTCAAAACGGCGTCCATGCGGCGTCGGGTGGACAGGCGTTGACCAGTCCGGCGCTCGATCTCGCTCAGCTCGCTCATTCGGCCGGCATCGTCCGTGCAGACAATGTGGCGACATCGAAAGATTGTGCTTCGGCGTTGAATGCCGCCTTTGACGCTAAGGGCTTGCAAGTCTTAATCCTATCGACCGAACCCGATGTCGAAGTGGTCCGCCCACCGATTGCATTCGATCCGGTGCTGACGAAACACCGCTTCATGGCCGCGATCAAAGCGCCGCGCTACGTTCCAACCATGTTCGGTGGCGGCAAACTTGAAGGCGAATAACAGCGGCGGACGAGATGATCGAATAATGCGTTATGTCCGCTTTTGGCCCAAAGCAGACATCCGTAGTTGCGCCGCACATGTCCGCTTCCGGGGCAAAGCGGACATCGCCTGTTGCACGGCAAGAGTCCACTTTTGACAGCCCGCGACCGAACGCGTCCAACAATATTTCCATTCGGTAGTTACATCGACCGTACCGAAGTCCGGTATTTGGTTCCGTTGGACCATGGGTCCACTCGATACCAACGCCGCCATCGGCTTGAATGGTGAGACAAGGTTCTGCCGGGCCAGATCGCACCTCAGTAGTGCATTCAGACAAGGCTTGATGATTAAAAAGTATGGAGGAGTACAACGATGGAAAGGGGCGTCGGTTTTTGTGCCGTTGCAGCGATCACGTTGCTCTTCTCTGCGGCCATCCTAGTTTCCGCCTCTTATTTCGACTTTGCTCAAGCGCAAAGCAGGGCAGTCGCCCGGGCTTGCGGCAAAGAACTCATGAAACAGTGCAGCGGCGTGCCAGTGGGCGTTCCATTTGGTGTGCCAGTGAAACCAAACAACGCGTTACAATGTCTACAAAAGAACCACGAAAATCTTTCCGCAAAATGTGCTGCATTGGCGAACAAGGTTGTGCGCTGGTGCGATAGAGACGCGGCACGTCTCTGCCAAGGCGTCGTTTTGGGTCAAGGTAATATTCTCGGATGCCTAACGACTGCCAGGCGTTCGGTTTCCGCGCGATGTAACGCAGCGATTGATGCGGCCTACCTGCGCCAGTGAAAGTGAGTGCCATCAACTCCCGTGTCCGCTTTCGGCCCTTAGCGGACATGGCCTAGTGCGCTGCACATGTCCGCTTTCAGGGGTAAAGCAGACATGACCGTTTGGAAGAATCCGCTTTCGCGGTCGCTATTGGGGGGTAAAGCGAACATGACGTTTTGCGGCGCACATGTCAGCTTGTGACCCAAAGCGGACATGGCGACTCGAACGACCACGAATCTTATGTGGGCCGGAAATTGTGTTGGACCAGTGAATGTTCCGATAACGCTCATGTGACACTCCATCGTCGGGCGTAGCGATGTCTGCACTCCAAATACGGTCGTCAC
>Ga0066388_100002189_pt1 | contig 11739 bp, 9 predicted proteins | sample PanSoiMetaGPlot6_FD_64539 | JGI IMG/M metagenome (GOLD analysis project Ga0066388, IMG submission 64539) | Tropical forest soil microbial communities from Panama analyzed to predict greenhouse gas emissions - Panama Soil - Plot 6 (Hybrid Assembly) | ecosystem: Environmental > Terrestrial > Soil... | reverse complement strand
AGGTTCCACGCCACCTGCTGCAGTCGATCGGCGTCGGCGGCGATTGGCTCCGGCGTCGGCTCGAGCTCGGTCGCCACCGTGATGCGTTTGGCTGCCGCGGCCGAACCAAGCGAGTCGATCGCCGTTTGTACGACCGGCTGGACGAAGGTCGGACGGATGTTCAGCTGAAGCTGACCGGCGACGATGCGCGAGATGTCGAGCAGGTCTTCGATCAGGCGCGACTGCGCCCAGCCCGCGCGCTCGATCGCCTGCACGGCGCGCGACGTTTGCGTCGCATCGAGCTTGCCGCTGGCGAGGAGCCGTGCCCATCCGAGGACGGAATTCAGCGGTGTCCGCAATTCATGCGACAGTGTCGCCAGGAATTCATCTTTCAGACGATTGGCGGTCTCGGCCTGGCGCGACTGATCTTCGGCGGTCCGCAGCATCGCGGCGTAGTGGTCGGCCACGGTCTCGATATCGCGGCGCAGCTGCTGCGCCACCAGCACACCCACCCCGACGGCGCTGGCGGTGATGCCAATCCCGAGCAGGACGGACCCGACGTGCTCGACCTCCCACATCAGGACTGCGGCCAGAACGCCGATCGTTGCGAAGGGTGTGACGATCAGGCGACCGAGCTGGGGCCGCGCGAAGCCCGACATGGTCGATTCTTCTGCAAGGGATTGGCCCAACCGTGACAGCTCGGCCGTGCGCACCCTTGGCTCAACTCTTGTAGTCGGAAAACCGCTTATGGCCGGGAACACGATTCGTGTGGCAGCGGTTGCGGACCTTCATTGCAAGAAGACATCCCAGGGGACGCTGCAATCGCTGTTCGCTCGGATCAACGAAGCCGCCGATCTGGCCGTCTTCGCCGGCGACCTCACCGACTACGGCCTGCCCGAAGAAGCCGCGGTGCTGGCGAAGGAGCTCTCGGCGCTGCGCGTGCCGGCCGCGGCCGTGTTCGGCAACCACGATTTCGAGTCGGGCAAATCGGCTGAGATCGCTCAGATTCTTCGCGACACCGGTCTGACGCTGCTGGACGGCGACGCGTGCGAGCTGGCCGGCGTCGGCATTGCCGGTGTCAAGGGCTTCGGCGGCGGCTTCGGCCGCCACGCGCTCGCGCCGTGGGGCGAGACGATCATCAAACAATTCGTTCACGAAGCGGTCGGCGAAGCGTTGAAGCTCGAGGCGGCGCTGGCGCGTCTGCGATCGAAGCACTTCATCGCGCTGCTGCACTACGCGCCGATTCAGGCCACGGTGGAAGGCGAGCCGCTCGAGATTTATCCCTTCCTCGGATCGAGCCGGCTCGAGGAGCCGATCGGCCGGTATCCGGTGTCGGTGGTCTTCCATGGCCACGCTCACCGCGGCCAGCTCCAGGGGACGACGAGAGGCGGCGTGCCGGTCTACAACGTGTCGATGCCGCTGCTCGCCCGATCGTTCACTGATCGTCCGCCGTTCCGGCTACTGGAGCTTTCGGGCGACGAAGGATCCGCACAGCCAACACCGGTGCTCGCCCGCGGGCGCCGCGCCACGGACGCGGTCGCGTCCTGAGGAGCGACATGGAAACGTCGACTGCTCGGGCAATTCACGACCCGGCTGCCGAGTTCTACATCGACGCGGTGGGGAAGCTGCAGGAGAGCGGCATTCCATTCCTGGTTGGCGGTGCCTTCGCGTTCGCGCACTATTCACGCGTGCCCCGTGACACCAAGGACATCGATGTGTTCGTGCGGCCGGAGGACTGCCCGCGCGTCCTCGAGATGTTCGAGCGGCTCGGCTACGAGACCGAGGTGCCGTTCCCGCACTGGCTCGGAAAGATCCACAAGGGCGAACACTTGATGGACGTGATCTTCAACTCGGGCAACGGCGTCGCCCGGGTCGACGATCTCTGGTTCGATCACGCGCCGCGGACCAACGTTCTCGGGTTGATCGTCCGCCTCTCGCCGGCGGAAGAAATGATCTGGTCGAAGGCCTTCATCCAGGAGCGCGAGCGGTTCGACGGCGCCGACATCCATCATCTGCTGCGCGAGGTCGGACCGGCGCTCGACTGGCCGCGCCTGCTGATGCGGTTCGGCGACTACTGGCGCGTGCTCCTGAGCCAGCTGATCATGTTCGGCTTCGTCTACCCGGACAAGCGCCAGAACATTCCAGGCTGGGTGATGGAGGAGCTGCTCCGGCGCATGAGCGTCAGCCGTCCGAACCTGCAGAGCGATATCTGCTACGGCACGTTGTTGTCGCGGGAGCAATACCTCCACGACGTCCACGCGTGGAAATATCGTGACAGCCGCGAGCAGCCCGAAGGCGCGATGACTCGCGAGCAGATCGACATCTGGACCGACGCGATCCAGAAGAAGTGACCGGCAATTTGGAATGTGGCACGTCGAATTTCGATTGGGTGTCACAACGGCCGCAGCGCCTACACCGGCCAGCGTGACAGCGCCACATCACGCGCGCGTTCCGGATGGCCGCGAGCATCGCCGGGTAGAACCGATCGCCGTCGGTGAGGATCTCGATCGTGTTGCCGGCTTCGAGGTGCGTGCGTCTGGCAGGTGGACTCGAGCACATGGATGACATGATCGCTGCGCGCGTCGATCGGCGCCTCGATGTGACAACGGGATGGGCGGCGTGAAGTGCATCGCCACGATCACCCAGACCAGACACGCGGCGCCGACGATCGTCAGCCAGAGCATTTCACGGGTGATCGGGTCGCTAGATGGGTACCGCGTCCGACGGGACGAGAAGCGCGACCGGGAACCGCTCGAACACGTTCGCGAGCGCCAGCGAATCGTCCGCCTCGACGCGCCCGCCGGTGAAGGCGTCACAGTAGGACCGGCCGCGCAGCGGCTCGGGCAGGTCGAGGCGGGTGTCGCCCCAGGCGGATGTGCCGAGCGGCGGCGCGCCATCGGACGTCAGCCCGGCGATCAGCCGCGGCACGCAGGTGATCGCGCGGCCGCCGCGGGCGAAGGCGAACACGGAGTCGCGTCGATCGCCGGACGTCGCCAGCGGCGTGTAGTCGCCGGCTTCGTACGCGTCACGCAGCCTGGCGCGAACGCCGAGCGCGCGGTTCATGACGTACATCTTCACGCGGCCGTCGCGGCGGTGGGCGAGGAACTCGTCGACCGTCTCGCGTGGTGCAGCGCGGCCGCTGCACGGCTGCATCGCGGCGAGCACCTGACGCCGCCTGTCGTAGTCCACCGGCCGCCGGTTGTCGGGATCGACGAGATTCAGATCCCAGAGTTCGCTGCCCTGGTAGAAGTCCGGCACGCCGGGCCCGGTGATCTTGACCACGAGCTGCGACAGGCTGTTGTAGATCCCTAACGCCGCGACGCGGCCCTGAAACGGCGCGAACGCCTGAAGGAACGCGTCGGCGCCGCCGCGGGCGAGGATCGCCCGGACGAACGCGTGCACCGCGTGCTCGTACTCTTCGTCCGGGCTGAGCCAGCTGGTGTGGGTCTTCGCTTCGCGCAGCGCTTTGGTCGTGTACACGATCATCCGCTCCACGAATCGCGCACGCGTGTCCTCGTCGTCGTCGAACGGCCAGGCGCCGACGAGCGCCTGGTAGATCAGGTACTCCTCGTTCGGATCCGGGGCAGTGGCGCCTTTCACGTCTCTCTTGAAGCGTCGATTGAGCGCGCGCCAGCGCGTCACCGCCTCTTTCCAGGCGCCGGGAATCTCGGAGAGCACGTTCAACCGCGCCCGGGTGTCTTCGCCCCGCTTGACGTCGTGGGTGGACGTGGCGGAGAGCGCGTGCGGCCAGCGATCATGACGGTCGGCCATCCAGGCGTGCACCGCCGCCGGGCTGAGGCCGAACTGCGTCGGATCGGAGCCAACCTCGTTCAGCGATATCAGGCGGTTGTGCAGATAGAGCGCGGTGTCCTCGATGCCTTTCGCGGCAATCGGGCCGGTCAGCTGCTGGAACTTGCCGATGAAGCGCGCCCGCTCGTCGTACTCCTCAGGGGTTGCGACTGTCGTCTGTTTGAGCAGCAGCTTCTGGATGAAGTCGACGACCACGCGGGTCACGCCCGGCACCCGCCGCTTCGCGCATTGAATCGCGGCGATGATATGGCGACGATCGTCGTCGCTGACCGGATCGCTGCCCGTCACGTAGGTGCGATAGACGGGGAAGCAGGCGATCACTTCCTTCAACGTCGAGATCAGGCTGTACAGCGTGAAGTCGCGGAAGTGGCGATTGCGCTCCGAGAAGCGATTCAGCTGGTGCCCGAGCGAGTTGATGTCGCCCGACATCGTTTCATGAAGTACCTGTTTCTTGCTGCGATAGCTCAGATCGGCGAACGAGATCCGCTCGTGCGTGAAGCGGCGATAGACGTCGTCGAGGGCGCGCTCGCTGCGCGCGTCGACGAAGAGATTGTTGACCGTGGCCGCGAACTCGTAGCCGGTGGTGCCGTCCACCGGCCAGTCGTGCGCCAGCCGTTCACCGGGCCCCAGAATCTTTTCCACGACGACGTAGAAGTGGTCTCGCGATCCGCGGACGCGATCCTGGAGTCGGCGCAGGTAATCGCGCGGGTCGAAGAGGCCGTCGACGTGATCGATCCGCAGCCCGGTGACGGCGCCGCGATCCACGAGGTCGAACACGAAGCGATGGACCTCGTCGAACACGCTGGGATCTTCGACGCGCAGCGCGGCCAACTGATTGACGTCGAAGAACCGGCGGTAGTTGATTTCTTCTGACGCGACGCGCCAGTGGGCCAGGCGGTACGACTGCGCGTTCAGCAGCCGATCGAGCGCATCGAAGCTGCGCGGCCGCTCGGCGACGCCGTTCAGTCTGTCAATTGACTGGTCGATCAGCGTGCGGACCTCGGGGCTCCGTTCCGCGAGCAGGGCCAGTCGCCGCTTGACGATCTCCTTCTCGCGCCCGCGGACCGCGATCGCCTCTGCCGACCGCTCGGATCGCGGCGGCAGGTTGCCGGCCGCGGTCAGGATGCTGAGCAGCTCGTCGGCGTCGGCGCCATGATGCGCGCCCTGCCATGCGTCGATCGCGTCCTCGAACACCATCGCGTAGGTGTCGGGCGCAATCGGCAGGATGTCGTCGTAATAACAGATGAAGAAGGCGCCGGCACGAAAGGTGAGCGTCAGGTCCTGACGCTCGAGCGCTTCGCCGTACTGGCTGCCGAGAATTGGAATGAGCACCTTGTCACCCAGCTCGTCCTTCACTGGGTGCCATTCGATGTCGAAGAAATGCGAGAAGCGCGAGCTCGCGCCGTTCTCCAGCACATCCAGCCACCACGCGTTCGCCGACTTCGCGATGCCCATGTGATTGGGCACCAGATCGACGATGTGCCCCATGCCGCGCGCGTGCAGGGCATCGATCCACGCGGTGTGATCCCCCTCGCTGCCGATCTCTGGATTCAACCCGCATGGATCGGCGACGTCGTAGCCGTGAGGACTTCCCGGCACCGCTGTCAGGTAAGAGGACGCATAGCAGTCGCTGACACCCAGATCGTGCAGGTAGCCGACGATCGCGCGCGCGTCGCGGAAGGTGAAGCCGCTGTTGAATTGCAGGCGGTACGTAGCGAGCGGGATCCGTGCGGGAATCAACAGTCACCGCACGTAGCAAGCCGGTCGCCAGCGGCGAACCGTCGAGGTTCGACTCACTCTTCAGCAACTCAGCTGGCAACATCCTTGCTCCTTTACCCGCTCGAGCGGATTCCGAGGAGACGACAAACGATGACAGCGGCGCGTTTGCGATGGATCGTCCTGGCTGTGGCCGTGCTGGCGCCGGCGACGACGGTCCACGCACAGGAGTTACCGCTCGACAAACCCGAGAAACAACCGAAGGCCACCAGCACGACCGCGTCCGAGACGCCCGATTCGGCGACGCAGCTGGCCGAGTTGCGTAATGCGGCGATGCGGTTGCCACTCGCGGCCGGGTTGGCCTGCGTGCTCGCACTGCGCCCGCGCGGACGCGGGACGCCGCCGCGGCAGCCACCGGTCATTCAAACGCAAATTATTCTCGCGATTGTCGGTGCGGTGGTGATGCTGGTCGTTGGATCGAGCCTCGCGCGCGCCTTCGGCATCGTCGGCGCCGCCGGCCTGGTGCGCTATCGCGCCAAAATCGAAGATCCGAAGGATGCCGGCGTCATGCTGTCCACGCTGGCGGTCGGGCTGGCCTCCGGTGTCGGCCTGTGGATGATCGCCACGTTCGGCACCGCGTTCATTCTGCTCGTTCTGTGGATCGTGGAGTCGTTCGAGCCGATGGCGAAGAAGCTGTTTACGCTGAAAGTGACGGCGAAGGATCCGGTGGCGCTGAAGCCGCAGCTGGAGCGCGCGCTGACCGGCCATCACGTCAAGTTCGAGCTGCGCGGCACGTCGCCGGAGGAATTGCACTACGAAGTGCACGTGCCAATCGATCGCAAGGCCGATCGCATTACCGACACGATTCTCGCGCTCGATCCGAAGAACGCGACCGCGGCCGAACTCGAGGAGAAAAAAGAGAAGAAATAGCGGCCGAGGATTGCGAGTTCTGCGGCGTGATTCAGCGATAGTTCCCGAACTGGAGCGCGACGCCGAAGTCGTGTTCGCGCAGCGCTCGCATCGCTGCCTGCAGATCATCTTTCGACGGCGACGACACCCGCACCTGATCGGACTGAATCGCGGCCTGCACTTTCTTCAGCTTCTTGTCCTTGATGTACTTCACGATCTCGCGTGCCGCCTCGATCGGGATGCCCTGCTGAATCTCGATGACCCGGCGGACGGCGCCGCCGGCGGCGGGCTGAGAGTCCGGCACCGTGAAGTTCTTCACCGGCACGCCGCGCCGGACCAGCCGCGTCTGGACGATCTCCCACAACGCGTTCATCTTCATTTCATCGTCGGTCGTCAACGTCAGCGTTTTCTCGGCGGTGCTCAGGTCGATCTCCGCCGTCGCGCCCTTGAAGTCGTAGCGCTGGCCGACTTCCTTTCTCGCCTGGTTGAGCGCGTTGTCGACTTCCTGGAAGTCGATCGTGGACGTGATGTCGAACGACGAGGTGGTCGGCATGGTCTGATTCTACTTATCCTTCGCCCGCGCGCTGCGCCCCTCGAGCTTGGCCGAGTGGCGCGAGCGCGCTTCTTCGACCGAATGCGACTCGGTCAGGTTGGTCGCGGTCCGGGCGAGTTTCGCCAGCTCACCGAAGTACCGGTGCAGCGTGTCCAGCTCTTTCTCGGTGAGCGACTCGACGTCGATCAGCCGGTTGCTGGAGCCCTCCATCGCCGCGACCAGTTCGTTCAGCTTGAGATGGATCGCGAGCGAGTCCTTGTTCTGCGATCGCTGGATCAGGAAGACCATCAGAAACGTGATCACCGTCGTCCCGGTGTTGATGACCAGCTGCCACGTATCCGAGTAGTGGAAGACGGGGCCGACGATCGCCCACCCGACGATGATCATCAACGCGATCGCGAACGCCTGCGTGCTGCCGGTCCAGTGCGTGACGGCGGTGGAGAACGCCTCGAATCGCGCGCCGAGTGACGACGATGTGCGGTGGGCCATGCGTAGAATGATAGTCGTGAGCGATCGCCCGCGCATCGGCGTGTCGGCGTGCCTGCTCGGTGAACGCGTCCGCTACGACGGCCGCGACAAGCGAGACGCCTGGCTCGTCGAGATCCTCGGACCGCAGGTGGAGTGGGTGGCGGTGTGTCCAGAGGTCGAGGCCGGTCTTGGAACGCCGCGCGAGCCGATGAACCTTGGCCGCGACAGGAACGGCCGCCTGGCGCTGATCACCGACCGCGTCCGCGATGATCTGACGAAGACGATGGCGGACTACTCGGAGCGGCGCGTCAGTGAGCTGGCACGTGGGGATCTGGATGGCTACGTGCTGAAGGCCGGATCGCCGAGCTGCGGCCTCGACATCCCGGTCCACGGCAGCGCCGACCGCGGCCGCGGTGTGTTCGCCGCCGCTCTGACCAGCGGCATGCCGGACATGCCGATCATCGAGGAGCGCCAGCTCGCCGACGAGGCCTCGCGACAGCTGTTCGTCGACCGTGTGCGTGCGCATTTTCGCCGGCGTCGGCCGCCGACGTGACGCGCCGGCTCGCGGCGGATTGATGGCGGACCGCGGCCACGGCCGCGGTATAGTCCACGCGATGAGCCGAGGTCTCCTGCGCGCGTGCATGCTCACGCTCCTGCTGGCGGCAGCTCTGAGCGCCGCTGCTCCGCCGCCGACCGTCGAGGCGGCGTTTCAGAAGTTCTGGTCCGCGCACAACCCGGATGAAGCGGCCAGGAGCGCGGCCGCGATCGCGAGCTCGGGCGCCAGCTTCGAAGACGCGCTCGCGCGGCTGAAACGTGGCCGTCCCTACTCCGCGCAGGTGAAGCGCGGCCTCGTGCACATGCAGCGCCGATCGGTGATGGGCGAGTTCTTCTACGACCTCGGCATCCCCGATACCTACGATCCGGATCGCAAGTATCAGGTGCGCGTCCAACTGCACGGCGGCGTGATGATGCGCGAGACCAGTCAGCCGCGGAGCAATGGCCGCGGCGGATCGGGTATCACGCTGCCGGGGGCCGATCAGATCTACGTGATGCCGGTCAGCTGGCGTGAGGCGCCGTGGTGGTCGCGGGCGCAGATCGAGAACATCGACGCAATCCTCGATTCGGTGAAGCGCAGCTACAACGTCGACGAAAACCACGTCGTCGCCGCCGGCGTCTCGGATGGTGCGACCGCGCTCTACTACGTTGCGATGCGCGACACGACGCCGTTCGCGAGCTTTCTGCCGCTCAACGGCTTCATGATGGTGCTGGCGAACGACCGGGTCGGCGTCGACGCCGAGATGTTCCCGACCAACCTGCTCAACAAGCCGTTGTTCGTGGTCAACGGCGGTGAGGATCCGCTGTATCCGATCCGCTCGGTCGAACCGTACGTCGGACACCTGCGCGGCAGCGGCGTGACCGTCGACTATCATCCGCGGCCGGAAGCCGGCCACAACACGGCGTGGTGGCCGGAGATGAAAGACACCTTCGAGACGTTCGTGCGCGAGCACCCGCGCAATCCGTATCCCGAGAAGGTGACGTGGGAGGCGACCGATCGCGACCTGCCGGGTCGCGCGCACTGGATGGAGATCGATCGCGTCAAGCAGGCGTCGGCGTCCGAACCGCGGCTCGAGCCCGATCTCAACGTGTACTCCGGCGCCGGCCCGAACCATGGTCGCGAGCTGTTCGGCAGATCGCGCCCGTCGGGACGCGTCGACGCGGTACGCCGCGGCAACACCATCGAGCTGACGACGCGCGGCGTCACCGAGCTGACGCTGCTGCTGTCGCCTGACATGGTCGACTTCTCACAGCCAATCCGTGTCACCGCGAATGGCAAGAGCGTCAGCGATTCGGTTCACCAGCCGTCGCTCGCCACGTTGATGAAATGGGCGGCGCGCGACAACGATCGGACGATGCTGTTCGGCGCGGAGCTGCACGTCACGATCAAGTAATCGTCGGCACGGCACATGATTTCGTTCTCGCGGATCAGCAAGCAGTACGGCAAGCAGGTCCTCTTCGTCGACGCCTCGTTTCAGTTGAACCCGGGCGAGCGAGTCGGTCTGGTCGGTCCCAACGGCGCGGGAAAGACGACGCTGTTCCGGATGATCGTCGGCGAGGAAATGCCGGACGAAGGCGACGTGTCGGTCCCGAAGCGGACCACGATCGGTTATTTCCGGCAGGATGTCGAAGAGATGTCCGGCCGCTCGGTCCTCGACGAGGCGATCCTCGGCAGCGGCCGCGTCGGCGATCTGCACCACGAGCTCGAGCAGCTGCAGCACGACATGGCCGACGCCGCGAAGGCCGACGACATGGATCGCATCCTCGCGCGGTTCGGTGAGGTGCAGGAGGAATACGAACATCTCGGCGGCTACGCGCTCGAGGCGCAGGCGCGCGAAGTGCTGCATGGCCTCGGCTTCGACGATGAGCGGGTTGACGGCGACGTCGGCGCGCTGTCGGGCGGCTGGAAGATGCGGGTGGCGATGGCGCGGGTCCTGCTCGGACGGCCAGACGTCCTGCTGATGGACGAGCCGACGAACCATCTCGACATCGAGTCGATCATCTGGCTCGAGAGCTTCCTCACCTCGCTGCCCGGCGCACTGCTGATGACCTCGCACGATCGCGAGTTCATGAATCGGGTCGTGACCAGGATCGCCGAGATCGACGGCGGGGAGATCACGACCTATTCGGGCAACTACGACTTCTACGAGCGCGAGCGCGCGATTCGCGAAGCGAACCGCGAGGCGGCGTACGCGCGGCAGCAGGCGATGCTCGCCAAAGAGCAGCGGTTCATCGAGCGCTTCGCTGCGCACGCCGCCAAGGCGGCGCAGGTGCAGAGCCGGGTCAAGGCGCTGGAGAAGATCGAGAAGATCGAGCTGCCGAAGAAACGGCGGGTCGTGAAGTTCGACTTTCGCACGCCGCCGCGCTCAGGCGATCAGGTGGCCGTGCTCGAGGGCGTCACCAAAGCGTACGGCCGGCGCGTCGTCCACGACGGCCTGAGCATGAACATCCGCCGCGGCGAACGCTGGTGCGTGATGGGGAAGAACGGGGCGGGCAAGTCGACGCTGCTGAAGATGGTCGCCGGCCAGATTCCACCCGATGCCGGCCAGGTGAAGCTCGGGGCCAGTCTCTTCATGGGCTATTTCGCGCAGCAGTCGCTGGATCTCGTCGACCCCGATCTCACGATCGAAGAGCAGCTCCGCAAGGACTTCCCCGACGAGTCGATCGGCGCACTCCGCAACCTCGCCGGGGCGTTCCAGTTCTCGGGCGACGAGATCGACAAGAAGATTCGCTCGCTGTCGGGCGGCGAGAAGACGCGGCTCGTGCTCGCCCGCATGCTCCTCAACCCGCCGAACTTCCTCGTCCTCGACGAACCGACCAACCATCTGGACCTTGCGACCAAGGAGATGCTGCTCGACGCGCTGAAGGACTTCGAGGGCACGATGTTGTTCGTATCGCACGACCGCGCCTTTCTGCGCGGGTTGAGCAACCGCGTGCTCGAACTGGGCGGCGAGAGCGGCACCGAGGCGCAGCCGCACGTCTATCCCGGGTCGTACGTCGAGTACGTGGCCCGTACTGGACACGAGGCGCCCGGGGTCCACAGTTAGATAGGTCAGGCAGGCCCGGCAGGTCGGGCAGGTCTGGCGGGTCGGGCAGGTCTGGCAGGTCTGGGGTCTGGCGGGTTTAGCAGGTCGGACAGGTCAGGCAGGCCGGGCGGGTCCTGTTACGGCACGCAGTCCGGCGCCGTCACCCCGTCGGGAATTTTCGGCGTCGGCACGCGGTCGTAGGTGAACATCAGCGCGTAGGCGGGCGCGCCTGGCAGCGAGACCTCCCACCGAAGCGGCCGCAGCGCATCGACGTCGATCCACAACACCTGCGCCGCGGGCGGCGCGGCGGCTGCACGCCCGGTCGCCGCACCCGGCAGCGGATTGCCGACGGTCGAGTCGAGCGCGATCGATCTTGGCGGCGGCGTCCACGGCGCGACGAGCCCCCGCGCCTCCCGCGATGTGACGGTTCGCACGTCGCCGGTCGCCATTGCTGCAACCCCGTCGAGCATCTCGAAGATCGGCGTCAACACCTCGTGAGTCGTCGCTGTGCGTGCGGCGGCAGTCCATCCCTGACCGTCCTCGCTCCGGTACTCGACGACCAGTTCGCCGTCGAGGGGCGTGCCATCGCAGCGGCGAGCCGGCCGGCCCGTGTAGTCCGCGATCGTCTCGACGGTCTTGTGCCAGGTCGTCCGCGTACCGTCGCCGCCAACCGTGCCGCCCTCGACGCCGCTGACGCTTCGAATCAGGCGGCGGCGACCGTCG
>Ga0066388_100002188_pt1 | contig 11740 bp, 13 predicted proteins | sample PanSoiMetaGPlot6_FD_64539 | JGI IMG/M metagenome (GOLD analysis project Ga0066388, IMG submission 64539) | Tropical forest soil microbial communities from Panama analyzed to predict greenhouse gas emissions - Panama Soil - Plot 6 (Hybrid Assembly) | ecosystem: Environmental > Terrestrial >... | reverse complement strand
CGTCAAAGGACAAACTCGAAGAGAGGTTTCACAACGTACAGATTCGCCAGGACGGCGACCTTGGGCTGGTGACATTCAATTATGATTTTGTCATCAACGACAAGATTCATCATTCGGGCATCGAACACTGGCAGGTACGCAAGATTGATGGGGAATGGAAGATCTTATCGGTGACCTGGACAAAACACAGTCCAAACTGACCTGCGCCCGCGAAGAGTCACGAAAGACACTGTGTCAGCTCATTGACCCACCGCGAGGCTATCAATGGAAACCGAAAAGTGGTTTCAACGGTCGTTTGACTTCGCATTGCCGGCGAGCCGATTTCCGAGCCTGCTCGAGCGGCTTCGCGGAACACCCGCGCGACTCGATGAGCGTACGCGTAACATGCCAGCGGAGCGCTTGACGCGCGCGCATCCGGGTCGATGGTCCGCGCAGGAGAACGTTGGGCATCTGCTCGATCTCGAGCCACTATGGTTCCGCCGCGCCGAGCAGTACTTCGCGGCTGAGAGCGAGCTTGTGCCGACCGATCCAACGAATCGGACCACGACCGATGCCAATCACAACGCGCGCAACATCCACTATCTGCTGTCCGGATTTCGTACTGCGCGCATCGAACTGGTGCGAATGCTAACCAATGCTGACGAGACGATCGTAACGCGTACGGCGGTGCATCCGCGCCTGAAGCGGGAACTGCGGCTTATCGACCTCATGGAGTTTGTCGCAGAGCACGATGACCATCATCTCGCCGTCATCGGGGCATTGACTCGATAGGTGATGGTCGAGGGCCGATGCGAAGAGGGAACATGTTCATGACATCATCCGTCGCCGCCGTTCGTCGTACCGTGTTCGCGCTTGTGCTTGCATGCGCGGCCGCCTCTGCCCTCGTCGCGCGTCCCGCACGGGCCCAGAATTCCCAGGCCTCGCCGGCCGATGCCGGTCGTCGTTTTCTGTCGCCGGGCATGCAGGGCTTCGAGATCCGTCGCAAGAATGGTCTCGGTCAGTTTATCACCGACAGCGCCCTTCGTGCGGCGCCCGGTGCGCGATTGTCCCACGTGCTCGTTCAGCACATGCCGGGACTCGTGCTCGGCGCGACCGGGCTCGCCGGCGAGTTTCCGATTTCATCGCGGGTTTGCGGGGGCGGCCCCGGCTGTGCCGCACCGCGCTGCTACGTGCGAATCTTCGTCGATGGAACGCTGATGTTCGACGGCACACCCCGCCTGCACGACGTCGCCGGCGTCGATGTGTCCCACTGGCGGACCGAGGATTTCAGCGGTATCGAATACTACGCGAGCCCTGGTGGCCTGCCGGCCCAATACTCGGGCCGGAACTCGGACTGCGGAACGCTGCTGTTCTGGTCGCGGGAAACCTGAGCGCGTCGCGATCGACGCCGCCCGTTCACTGCAATTGACTGAGAGCTGTCTCCGTTCAACCCGTTGCGGCGCGTCCTCGCGCGACGGTGCGGTATCGCCCCGGCGGCTGACCGCGCGCGCGCGAAAAGGCGCGTGAGAACGCGAATTCGGAGGCGTAGCCGACGCGATGCGCGATCGCGCTCACGGCATGATCGGTCTCGCGGAGGTCGCGCGCCGCGAGATCCATGCGCCAGCGAGTGAGATAGGCGAGCGGCGCTTCGCCGACGAGCGCGCTGAAACGGCGCGTGAGCGTGGCGCGCGAGACATTTGCCTCGCGCGCGAGCGAGGCGAGGGTCCACGGCGCGGCCGGGGACGAGTGCATGAGGGTGAGGGCGCGGCCGATAGATGGATCGCGCAGCGCGCCGAGCCACGATGCGCCGTGGTCGTGCTGACGAGTGATCCATTCGCGCATGACGTGCACGAAGAGCACGTCGATGAGCCGCGCGATGACGGTGGCGCTTCCGGCCGCTCCGGCGGCAAGCTCGTGGCGGAGCAGACGCAGCGTCGCCTGTAGCGGACTGGTCTCGACCGCGTCGTGGCCGGAAAGAACGAGCGCCCGAGGCAACAGCGAAAGCAACGGATGCGACACGTCGTGGTCGTAGTCGTACCACGCGCAGATGACGTGCGTGGACCTGCCGGTTCCCTTGAGCACGATCTCGCCCGATGCGTCCAGGGCCTTGGCCTTCGCCGCGCGGTCCCATGGGCGGGTCGCCGCCGACGGATCGCTCGCGATGATGTGCTCCGCGCCGGTGGGAAGCAGCACGAGATCGCCGGCGAGCAGCTCGCGCGCGGGGCGGCCCGGCATGCGAAGCCAGAGGCCGCCGACGGCAACGGCGTGAAACGCGGCTCCGCTCACCGGTGGCACCGTGAGTCCCCACGGCGCGTGCGCGCGGATGTATCCCGAGAGGGAGCCGCGGACGCGGAGAACATCGAGCACGTCATCGAGCGGGCAGCGTCGGTCCACGCGCGAAATATCCGGGCGTATTCGCGGAAAACAATCGTGAGCCGATCGGACAAATAGTCGCGCGGCGCGGTCATACGTCGACGTCGGCACGGCCGGTACGCTTGGGCGAAGTCCTCAACCACAGGAGAGTTGCCCATGCAAACCAGAACTGGCGTGGCGGACGCGACCGGTGCCAACCGCGTCCTTTTGAACAATGGCGATCCTTTTCCGGCGATCAGCGTGCAGCTCGCCGGGGGCGAGCGCTTAGTCATTCCCGACGATCTCGCGGGGTCGTATGCCGTGGTCTTGTTGTATCGCGGATCATGGTGCCCGTATTGCAACGCGCAGCTCGCTGCGTTTTCGCGTGCGCGGCAGAAGCTCGACGCCATCGGCGTGAAAGTGGTCGCGCTCTCCGTGGACGATGAGCCGAGGACGCAGGCGCTGATCGACAAACACCGCCTCGAGTTCCCCGTGGGTTTCGGGGCGGACGTCGACGAAATCGCGGCGCTGACGGGCGCGTACACCAATGCCGATCCGAAGTACTTCGAGAGCACCGATTTCGTGTTGAGCCCCGATGGGCGCGTCGTCGTGGCGGTGTACTCGAGCGGGGCAATCGGCCGGCTCATGCCGGACGACGTCGCCGGGTTCGTGAGCTACGTGCAGTCACACGCGGAGTGATCGTACCCATCCACAATCTCATTGGAACCAGCTCATGACAACACGCAAACAGCAAGTCATCGATCTTCTCAAGGCCATCGAAACGGGCGCAGCCGAGCCTGTCGCCGTGATCAACCCGAGCCGGTGCACGCAACACAACCTGGGGGCCGAGGACGGGCTGGCCGGCTTTGGGAAACTCCTATCGCGGCTGCCGAAGGGCTCCGCGAAGGTGAACACCGTCCGCGCGTTCCAGGACGGCGACTACGTGTTCGCGCATACGGACTACAACTTCTTCGGTCCGAAGATCGGGTTCGACATTTTCCGATTCGACAACGGGCAGATCGTCGAGCATTGGGACAACCTCCAGGAGACGGCAGGCCCCAACCCGAGCGGCAACAGCATGACGGACGGACCCACTCACGCGACCGATCGCGAGAAGACCACCGCCAACAAGGCTCTCGTTCGGCGGTTCGTCGACGACATTTTCGTCAACGGGCGGATGGAGAAGCTATCCGGATATTTCGACGGCGACTCACTCATCCAACACAACCCGCAGGTAGCGAACGGCCTCTCCGGCCTGGGTGCGGGGCTCGAGGCGTTGGCGAAGGCCGGAATCAGGATAGAATTCGACCGAATCCACGCGGTGCTCGGTGAAGGGAGCTTCGTGCTTGCGGTCAGCGAAGGCCGGTTCGGCGGAAACCCCATGTCGTTCTATGACTTGTTTCGCGTGAAGGGCGGCAAGATCGCGGAGCATTGGGACACGATGGAAGCAATTCCGCCGAGAGCCGAGTGGAAGAACCAGAATGGGAAGTTTGGTTTCGTCGAAGCCGGATAGGCGACAAGAAGGCGATGGCCTCGACTGCAACCATGCAGTGGAGGCCATTCTGGCATCTAGTGTGATGTCAGGCTTGCCATCGCCGCCTTAGCCGCCCGGACCGCCAAGGCGGTGGGCGGCTTTGTGCCGTCATGTCGATCGGCGTGTGTATCTGATTTCAACCGAGGAGGGCTCGGAGGCCCCGCTGCTTGCGCCGACTGATCGGAATGGATCGACCGCTGGTGAGCACGATCGTTCGCCGACCAGCGGCGGGCGTACCGCGTGGATGCGTCCGACGGGCACGAGCCATGATCGATGGACGCGCGTAAACCCCGACGGTCCAAGTCGCTCCTCGAGCGCGTCGAGCGATGGTAAGGGCTGATTCCCACTTGCGTCAAGTGCACTTTTGGCAGCACCATATTGCTCGAGTAGCAACTGGGAGTTTGTGATGCTCGATGAGATGCGGACGTTCGTCGTCCTGGCCGAGGCAGGTTCGTTGCAGCGGGCGGCAGAACGGCTCTTCCTGACGCCGTCGGCGGTCACACGGCAGATCCAGCGCCTCGAAGCGGCATTGAAGACGCCACTGCTCGATCGTCGCGTGAAACCGGGGAGGATCACTCGCGAAGGACGCGCGGTCCTCGATCGCGGCCGACAGATGCTGCGCATCATGGACGATCTGAAGGCGATCAGCGCGACGGACGCCGAGCCAAGCGGAATCTTCCGCGTCGGATTGTCGTATATGCTCGCCCAACCGACCCTCGTCGCGTCGATCGAGCGCTTGACGAGTCGCTTCCCCCGGCTTCAACCGGTGCTGAGCACCCATCTCAAGCAACAGCTCATCGAGCAGCTGCGCACCGGTGAGCTCGATGTGGCGCTGGCGTTCCTCTCGGCTGACGACACGATGCCCGCCGATGTGGCCAGCAGCGTCTTGGCCGCGGAACGTCTGGTGTTGGTGAAGGCGAGAGGACCGCAACCTCGCCCACGGCGCAACGGCAAGTCGAAAGATCACGCGCTCGATGGACGGTGGGTGCTCAACCCGTCCGGCTGCTTTATTCGAGCCGCAATCGAGGCGAGGTTGCGCGAGCTCGGCTCTCCGTTCGAACTCGCCGCCGCGATCAACAACATAGAAATGCAATTGTCTCTCGTGGCGAGCGGGATCGGCTTCGGGGCCATCCCCTCGCGATTTCTTGCTTCGCATCCGAAGCGCCGGCGGCTGGAGCGGATCACGCGGTCCGGCATTAGCATCGAGGCGTCGATCGTGTTCGTGCAAGCAGCCAATTTGGGCCGGCTTGAATCCGCGGCGACCTTTCTCGAGCAGGAGTTTCGAGGCCACTTCGCGGATCGCGTCGTTCGTTAGTCGCTCGCCGTCCCGACGACCATTCGCATCGTCGTGCTCGTGCGTCCCGCTTGCAAGGCGTCGCCGTTGCAGCCGATGCGAGCCGCGCAAAGGTGCCGAAGCTAACGGCGAATTGGGCGCGGCCGCTCCACTCGGAGCTTCAGCCGTGAAGGCGCCGGGACGGCCCATCGTGGCCGCGCCGAACGTATTGAAGTGAACGTCGATGATTGGGGTCACGCCTGGCCCGAGGATTCCCTTGGGAGATCGCTCCCGCGACCGGCGTGAGCATCAGCGCGGCAACCATCGAACGATTCACGGTTAAACGATTCATGGTTCAACGGACGAGATAGGTGTCGAACCACGAAAGGATCTGCCGCCAGCGATCTCTCAGGTTGGCCGGCGAATCGGACGCGCCATGGCTCTCGCCCCAGTAGCGAACAAATCGGACGCGTTTGCCGAGCCGGGCCAGGCTCGTAAACGCCTCCTCCGCTTGTTGGACGGGTACGAAATCGAGATCGCCATGAATGAGGAGTACTGGAGTCTCCACTCGGTCGATGAACGCGATCGGGCTCGCCGTGAGCACTTTGTCCGGATCTTTCCAAGGAGCCGTGCCCCAGGGCGCGAGCTTGTCGTCCACGCTGTTGGTATATCGCGTCTCGCCGGAAAAAGTGCCGTAGGCGCTGACACGATCAGAAAACCCGCTGATGTCGATCGCCGCCTTGAAGCGGTTGGTCTGCGTCACGATGCCGAGTGTGAGCCCTCCGCCACCGCTCTGCCCCATCAACCCGATATGCGATGAGTCGGCAATCCCGAGCGCCACGATTCGTTCGACCGCGGGGAGAACACTTTCCGTTAGCGTGCCACCTGGCGGCGGATCCGGCATGCTGGGTATCAGCACCGCGTAGCCGCGACCGGCGAGCACGTTGAGGTTGTCCTGATGTGCGTGGTTCTTGTCGAACCAGTCGTCTGCGCTTGTCGAGTCGCGAATTATGACCTGAGGGTAGACCCAGACGACGAGCGGATACGTTGTGCCTTGTTTGTACGTCACGGGCAACAGCAACAAACCCTTGAGATCTTCTCCCCGCGTAGAGCGGTACTCGACGAGCTGCTTCGTACCGCCGGCAATGCGCGCCATCTGCGTGTTAAACGCGAGCCGTTGCGTGGGAGATCCGCCGGCGCCGACGGTCGTCCAGACAAAAGTTCCGGCGCCGTCTCTTGGTGCGGCGAACACCGAGACCTGTCGTTCAGCGGAATAGTCCGCTAGCGCAGCCGACGGCGCTGGCGACGGCATAATGGCGAAACTCGCCGGCGGGGCCGACAGGTCCACCTTGATCCATCGGCGACCACGCGTGTCATTGACCTGGACGACGATGGTGCTCACGTCCTGCACTTCGCGCTCTACGAGAGAGGGCCAAACAATACGGCTCACTCCGACCAGATCATGCACCTTGTGCACGTCGGCAGTGTTTGCGTCAATGGTCCAGAGGGCGCCATCGGAAAGAGCGATCATCTGGCCGTCACGAGCGCTGCGAATCAAGCGCGCGGGAACCGTGGCAAAACCGCTGGTCAGTCGCCGAGATCCACCGCCGGCGGAGTCGGCGATCCACCATTCGGCTCGCTGGTCACCCTGCTTCCTTCCGCGCAGGAGAAGCGCGCCGTCCTTCGTCCAGGCGACGGCGGTTGCAGAGAGGTCGCCCGCGACGCGTTGAGCCGAGCGATCGGCAATGGAGATCACGACGGCGCCGCCGCCGCGACTCAGCACCGCGAGCTTGCGCCCATCGGGCGACCAGCGATGGGGGTGTCCGTCGATGTCGACGACCGGATTCTGAACGCTATCGATCCAGCGCGTTGATCCCGACGAGCCCAGGGGCGCGATGCCAATGTGTGAGGGTGCGGAGTACACGTCGCTCAGCGGCTGACCGGGCAGCATCTGACGGGAATCCTGGGTCAGTAGCGCGACGGATCGACGATCGGGCGAGAGCAGGACGGATCGAAGGTGGCCGGTCGCGATGATGCGCGAGCGACGCGTGCTCACGTCATATTCGATCACGCGCCCCTCCGGCCGATCAGGAACAGTCGGTAGCCCAGCGTCGAGAACGCTGGCCGTCGGAGCGCGCCCTCTCGCCGCTGTTTGCCAGGCGCTCGAGGCAATTGCCGGCGTCTGGCGACGCATTCGAAAGATCGCGGGCTGTTCGCCAGGGGGAAGCAATGCGACGAGGAGTCGCCGCGCGTCGATCCACTGGATTGGACCGGTGTAGGCGGCCGCATCGAAGCCCGCCTGACCCGACGCTCCGGTCACACTCAGGTCGACGCCAAGATCACTCACTCGAGTGAGATTGCCGGTTGAACTCTCCCAGACATACGCGCGCACGTTGTCGCCGCCCGTCGTCGAGAGGAGAGCGAGCCGCTGTCCATCGGGCGACCAGATCGGATTCCAGAATCCTGCAGCCGTCGCGCTACCATGGGTGATCTGTCGCGCCGGTCCTTCTCGAGCGGGAAGGAGCCAAATGTCCGCTTGATCGTTGCCGAACATGCTGAACGGCCGATAAATCAGCGGGTCGGACCACTTGCGCTGAATCACCACGGCGATCGAGACGCCATCAGGTGAGATTCGAATCTCGCCCAGCGTGCCTAACTGGAATAGATCTTCGACCGCGAAGGGTCGTAGGGCAGCCGTTTGCGCCGCCGCCCGAAGCGCGACAACGCTTAAGAACAGCGGAACGAAGCGACAGCGCCGTTTCATGGTCTGTACGGTAGGCGGCCCAGTACGCCGAATGAAGCGTTGATGAGCGCCGTGTCGCAATACTCCGTCAGTTTGCAACCCGCGCTCGCGCTGCGCAGCCGAGGGCGTAGTTGTGCCCCACTCTGTGTCCCAAACGAAAACGCCGCGATCCTCTCAGATGCGGCGCTCAGCCAATTCCCACGTTTGATTCAACTAACCTCAGAGCGGGCGACCGGACTCGAACCGGCGACGTCCAGCTTGGGAAGCTGGCATTCTACCAACTGAATTACGCCCGCGTCCGTTGAAGATACCCGGTAGATTCAGGACGAGAAGGGGGGAGCTCCGTGCCAGACATCTACCACGACTTCACCATCGCCGCCAAGCGCGGCGCCGTGTTCGAGGCAATCACCACCCCGCGCGGGTTGGATGAGTGGTGGACGAAAACCTCGTCGGGCGAGGCACGATCGGGCGCGATCTATGAGCTCGGCTTCGGCCCCGGATTCGATTGGCGCGCGCGGGTGACGGCGATAGTCCCCAACGAAGCCTTCGAGTTGCAAATGATCAAAGCGGACGAGGATTGGACCGACACGCGGGTGCGATTCGATCTCGCGGCCGGCAGCGGCGTGACGCCCGTGCGTTTTGGCCACATCGGCTGGCCGTCGAACAACGACATCTATCGCGTGTCGTGTTACTGCTGGGCGGCGTACCTCCGCATCCTTCGCCGATATCTCGAGCATGGCGAGCACGTGCCGTACGAAAACCGCCTCGAGGTCTGACGATGACGACGAGTCGCGAAACCGACTGGATGGATCACCCCACGCTGCGCCGGCTGGTCCAGGCAGCGAACGGGCTCGAGCTCGAGGAGCGTCTGACGTTGCTCAAAGGGCTGATTCCCGGCATCGCGGAGCAGATGACGCCGAAGGACTTCGAGGCGTTCGCGCTCGAGCTGCAGCGGAAAGGTCAGCGCTTCTACGACGCGAAGCAGCACCCCGGCCAGGGCAGAGCCAAGCGGCACGTCATGGGGGAGCGCGACCTCGAAGGGCGATAGCCGCGCTGGTGACGCTGGACAATTGAAACTTCGGGGATGGCCGACGCCGTAGAGAGGGCGACCGGCGTTTTTCGGAGATTCCTATGAGCCGACGCGCATTTCTCGCGATCGCTGTCGTGTTCCTCGGCGGTACGACCTCAGTGCCTGCCCAAGGCCCGACGCAATCCCCGCGCGCCGAGTCCGTTCGTGCGGCAGAGATGGCGCGGCGGGATGCGCTTCTCGCCGCTGACACCGTCGCATTATCCAAGCTGGTCGCCGCGGAGTTCGTAGAGATCTCGCGACTGGGCACGATTCGCTCGCGGGCGGACAACATGCGCGAGGTCGCGAGTGGCGATTTGAAGCTGTTGACGATCAAGTACGACAGCCTGAGCGTTCGCGAGTACGGCGACGTCGCACTGCTGACTGGAATCGCCGACAACACAGGCATGTTCCGCGGCACGGTGCCCTTCTCCGGCAAGATTCGATACACCAGAGTCTTCGTCTGGCGGGACGGCCGCTGGCAGGCGGTGTCCATGCAGCAGACGCCAATGTCGTGATCCGGGAGAAGGCATTTGCGACATCCTCACGAGTCCACGGCCGATAGGGCGACACGAGCTTCACCGCGATGAGGATCTTCGGAAGATTGCTGATGGTGTTCGGTGGCCTCGTCGGCGTGGCCGTGGGGCTGGGCATGTTCTTTCATCTGGGCGTTGCGGCGCCGTGGCTTGTGAACGTGGCGCTCGCCAAACTCGGACTCGTCACGTCGGGCGCTCTGATGGCCGGAGGCGCGTTGACCATCCGACTCGCGAGCCGCATCGAGCGAGCACGGCTGCGCGCCCCGAATGACGAGCGGTTCAACTGAAGCCGCTCTCGACGCACCTGGCGGTAATGCTCAGCCTGCGGTCGTCGCTTCGCGAACGAGCGTGGCAAAGGGCGCCGCGAGCGCCCCGAAATCCTCGATAGCGAGCGCTTCGCGCGCGAGCAGCGCGAGGCCGGTGTCTTCAGCCAGAGCGTGCGCCGCGGCGAAAGCGCGGCGATCGATGGACGTCCATCGCGTCATCGTGCTGCCCGCGTAGAACGCCGATGTCTCGATCGCATCCCGCACGTACCAGGCGGCGACCCCAAGACCACGCTCGTTGATCGTCGCCTCGAGAATAGCGTACGGCGTCTCTCGGTGAGCATACTCGGACGGAGATTCGATCATTTTGCGTCCGACGGTGAGCCACTCCGCGAGCGGGAGCTGCGCGAGACGATCGGCAAATGCGTTGACCGCGGCGAGTGCCGGCTCGTCGTCCGGCGTCAGCTCGGCGACTTGCCGGGGCAGCGGAAGGCGCCCGGTGCGCACTCGGCGCAGGAGCGCGGGACGCATCGGCACCCGATCCGTGGCACGCGAGGTGATCATGGCGTTCGACGACTCGACGCCATTTGGCGCTTCACCCGCCTCGTCGGCCCGCCGCGACGCCACCGAGCCTCGCACGAATCGGCCGAATACAGCACCGACAAAGCTCGACGACAGAAAGCCGGCGAGTTTGCCAATCGAAGGGGGAACCGAGACGGAAAGCAAAATCATGCAGGCACTCAGGGCGACGAATCCAACGTACGAGTTCGCCCGTAAAGGCCGCACAAAATTTCCGGCCACGGAGCATAAAAAGGGCATAAAAGCGGACCCTTCGCGGGCGACTGTCGTGCATCATTCATTCGTGATGTCTGATACGCTCACTGTGTTGATCGTCGACGACGAGCCACAGATCCGGCGACTCGTGAGGAACGCGCTGCAGCTCGATCCGACATTCTTGCGCGCCGGGTTGGACGATGCCGACGAGGCGCCCGAGCTGCGCGTCCTCGAAGCGGAGACTGGACGAGAGGCCATCGATCTGGCCGCGGCCCAGGATCCGGCGCTCATCGTCCTGGACCTCGGGCTGCCCGATATCGAGGGCGTCGCCGTGTGCCGGGAAATCCGCCGCTGGTCGCCCGCGCCGATCCTCGTGCTCTCGGCACGCCACGCCGAGACGGAAAAGGTGGCCTTGCTCGACGCTGGTGCCGACGACTACGTGACGAAGCCGTTCAGCAGCGGTGAGCTGATGGCGCGTGTTCGCGCACAGTTCCGCCGCGCGCGCGGCGCCCGCGCAAGTGGCAATGCCGCCGCCCAGTTGTCATTTGGGGGTGGGGACGTGACCGTCGACCAGCAGCGCCGGCGCGTCGAACGGTCGGGCAAACCCATCCGTCTCACCCCGACGGAATGGTCGCTGTTGCGGGCGTTCATCGCTCGCCCGCGCCAGACGCTCACCCACCGCCAGCTGTTCACCGATGTTTGGGGCAACGCATCGGGGGATGCGCAGCAATATCTGCGCGTCTACGTCGGCCATCTGCGCCGCAAGATCGAGGACGATCCTATGCGACCGCGGTACATCCATACGGAGGCCGGGGTCGGCTATCGCTTCGAGCCCGATGGCGAGCCGTCGTGATCGAGTCGCTGACCGACGCGCCGGTGATGCACACGCGGCGCGCGATCGTCGTGCGATGGGGCATCACGCTGCTCGTGCTCGTTGCGGCGACCGTGGGGATGTATCTCGTGCGCGGTTCGCTCGACAAGGCGCACGTGGCGCTCGTGTACTTGCTGATCGTGCTGGGCGCGAGCGCCGCCGGCGGACGGGCGCTCGGACTCGCCGTCGCGGCACTCGCCTTCCTTGCCTTCGATTTCTTCTTCCTCGTTCCTTACCTCACGCTAGTCATTCAGAATCCGCTCGACTGGCTCGTGTTGTTTGCGTTTCTCGTGACGAGCGTCGTCGCGGCACAGCTGCTTTATCGAGCGAATGCGACGGCCGAGGAGGC
>Ga0066388_100002187_pt1 | contig 11744 bp, 11 predicted proteins | sample PanSoiMetaGPlot6_FD_64539 | JGI IMG/M metagenome (GOLD analysis project Ga0066388, IMG submission 64539) | Tropical forest soil microbial communities from Panama analyzed to predict greenhouse gas emissions - Panama Soil - Plot 6 (Hybrid Assembly) | ecosystem: Environmental > Terrestrial >... | reverse complement strand
CACGTGCAGCGCTGGCCGGAGATGGACGATGAGGCGGTGATCGCCGAGCTCATCCAAGTGCGCGGGATCGGACGGTGGACCGCGGAGATGTTCCTCATCTTCTGCCTGCTGCGGCCGAACGTGCTGCCGGTCGACGATCTCGGCCTGCAGCGCGCGGCGAGCTTGCACTACTTCGACGGCAGCGACGTCGACGCCGAACGCCTGCGCGCGCTCGGCGCCCGCTGGGAGCCGTGGCGCTCGGTGGCGACCTGGTACCTCTGGCGGAGCCTCGATCCGGTCCCGGTGGAGTATTAGCCTGCCCGGCTGCGCAGCGCGGGCGCACTCCAGTAGAATCCGCCATCCTTATCGGCGGGTTGCGGCTTGAAGGCCACCTTTCTCGATTTCGAGCAACCGATCGCGGAGCTCGAGGCGCGCATCGACGAGCTCCGTTTCGTGCAGGACGACTCGGCGGTCGACATCTCCGAGGAGATCTCGCGCCTGCAAAAGAAGAGCCAGGCGCTGACGAAGGAGGTGTACTCGAAGCTTTCGCCGTGGCAGGTCGCGCAGGTGGCCCGCCATCCGCAGCGCCCCTACACCCTCGACTACGTCGGCATGCTCTTCACCGACTTCGAGGAGCTGCACGGCGACCGCGGGTTCTCGGACGATCCGTCGATCGTGGGCGGGCTCGCGCGATTCAACGGCCAGCCGGTGATGGTCCTCGGGCACCAGAAGGGCCGCGACACGAAAGAGAAGATCTACCGCAACTTCGGCATGCCCCGGCCGGAGGGGTATCGCAAGGCGATGCGGCTCATGCGGCTCGCGGAGAAGTTCGGGCTGCCCGTGATGACCTTCGTGGACACACCGGGCGCGTACCCGGGCATCGGCGCGGAGGAGCGCGGCCAGGCCGAGGCGATCGGACGCAACTTGTACGCGATGGCCGAGCTCAAGGCGCCGCTCATCGCGACCGTCATCGGCGAAGGCGGATCGGGCGGGGCGCTGGCCATGGCGGTCGGCGACGTGACGATGATGATGCAATACGCGACCTATTCGGTGATCTCGCCGGAGGGGTGCGCGTCGATCCTGTGGAAGAACGCCGAGATGGCGCCCGAGGCGGCCGAGATTCTCGGGATCACGGCCGGCCGTCTGAAGACGCTCGGCCTGATCGACAAGATCGTGAACGAGCCGTTGGGCGGTGCCCACCGCGACCATGCCGCTGCCGCGCAAAGCCTGAAGAAAGCGCTGCAGGATGCGCTGCGAAGCCTCGCGGACAAGAGCCCGGCCGAGCTCGTCGAGGCGCGTTTCGAGCGGCTGATGAACTATGGCAAGTTCAAGGAAGCGACCGCGAAGTGACTTGGCCGAGCGCGTTCGCGAGCAGCTCCTCCGGCACGTCCCGGCCGGCGCCCGGGTGACACTCGCCCTCTCGGGCGGCATCGATTCGATCGTAGCGCTCGACATTCTCGCGCCGCTCGCGCGCTCCTATCCGTTCGCGTTGTCGTGCGTGCACGTGAACCACGGGATCAGCCCGAACGCCCGCGTTTGGGCGAAGTTCGCAGCCGCCGCGGCCCGTAGGCGGGGCGTTCGCTGCGCTGTCAGGACCGTCGACCGGCGCCCCTACCGACCGCTCGGCCCGGAGGGCGCCGCGCGCGCAGCGCGGTACGCGGTCTTCGCAGGTCTGCGATCGGATTTTGTCGTGCTCGCCCAGCATCAGGACGACCAGGCCGAGACCGTGCTCCTGCAGCTCATCCGCGGAGCGGGCCTGCCTGGGCTCGCGGCGATGCCGGCGATCCGACCGCAAGCCGGACGGAGAGCACCGCGGTTGCTGCGCCCCCTGCTCGGCGTGCCGCGCGAAGCGATCGAGCGCTACGCCCACGAGCGGCGCTGCGCATGGATCGAAGACGAGACCAACGCCGACGAGCGCCTCGCCCGCAATCTGCTGCGTCGGCGCGTCATGCCGTTGCTTCGCCGGCTCAATGCCGAGGCGCCTGGCAACCTCGCGCGGAGCGCGGGCCACCTCGCTGAGGCGAACGAATTGACCGGGGCGCTCGCGGCGATCGATGCGGCCGATTCAACCAGGAACGGTCGGTTGAGCGTCGATGCGTTGAGGCGGCTGCCGAGAGCGCGGGCCAAGAACGTGCTGCGCTGGATGATCGCGGCCGGCGGGCAGGCTGCGCCCACGAGCGCCCAGCTGGAGGAGTTGCTCCGGCAGCTCTTGGCGGGGCGGGACGATGCGGCGGTGGCGGTCTCTCTCGACGCGGTGGAGGTGCGGCGCTATCGCGGGGAAATCTGGCTCGTCGCCGCCCAAAGCAGGCCGCCCCAGGGCTTCCGCGCACGCTGGAACCGGCGGCGCAATTGGCCGCTGCCCGAATTGGGCGGCGTGCTCCGGTTCCGCGCCGGCCGCGGCGAGGGCATCTCCGCCGCGGCCCTCGCCGAGGGGCCGTTGGAAGCCCGGCTCCGCAAGGGGGGCGAGCGTTTCCAGCCGGACCGCAAGCGGCCGCGGCGAGCGCTGAAAGACCTCCTGCAGGAGGCCGGCGTTCCCCCTTGGGAGCGCGAGCGGCTCCCGCTGCTGTTCGCCGGGGAAAGACTGGTGTTGGTCCCGGGGATCGGCGTCGCCGCGGGGTTTCACGCCGAGCCCGGGGAGCGCGGGTTCGTCGTCGCCTGGGACCGGCTCGTCGTCGAGCGGCCGACGCGGCCGAAAGCAATGTTAAAATAGCAAGTTATTTTTGAGGCGGAGCTCGAGGCAAACGACAATGGCGGTCGAACGCACGCTATCCATCATCAAGCCCGACGCCGTGGCAAAGAACGCGATCGGGCAGATCTATGCGCGCTTCGAAGCCGCCGGCTTGAAGATCATCGCCGCAAAGATGATGTGGCTGTCGCAACGGGAGGCGGAGGGCTTCTACGCCGTCCACCGCGAACGCCCGTTCTTCAAGGATCTCGTCAAGTTCATGACCTCGGGCCCGGTCATCGTGCAGGTGCTGCAAGGAGAAGCGGCGATCGCCAAGAACCGGGAGTTGATGGGGGCCACGGATCCCAAGCAGGCCGCAAAGGGGACGATCCGCGCCGATTTCGCCTCGTCGATCGACGCGAACGCCGTGCACGGGTCCGATGGGGGCGACACGGCCCGGACCGAGATCGCGTTCTTCTTTCCAACCAGCGAGATCCATTCGCGCTAGACGGACCAAGCGGCGGACCGGTCGACGGTCCACCGCGCGCCGGTGCAGAGATGAGGACCAACCTCCTAGGGCTAGACCGGGACGCGCTCGCGGCCTTCTTCGCCGATCTCGGCGAGAGGCCGTTTCGCGTGAATCAGCTGCTCCGCTGGGTGCACCGCTTCGGCGAGTCGGACTTCGCGCGCATGACCGATCTTGCGAAAGGGTTGCGCGAGGCGCTCGTGCGGGCCGCGGAGATCGTCCCGCCGCCCGTGCTAAGCGATAGCACCGCCGCAGACGGCACGCGGAAATGGCTGCTCGACGTGGGCGCCGCCAACGCGGTCGAGACGGTGTTCATTCCCGAGCCGAGCCGCGGCACGCTGTGCGTCTCGACGCAGGCCGGCTGCACGATGGCGTGCCGGTTCTGCTCGACCGGGCGGCAGGGCTTCAACCGCAACCTGACCGTCGCCGAGATCATCGGCCAGCTTTGGCTTGCCAACCGGGAGCTCGGCGCCACGCACGGCGAGGAGCGGGCGATCAGCAACGTCGTGCTCATGGGGATGGGCGAGCCGCTCCTCAATTTCGACAACGTCGTCCCCGCGTTGCGGCTCATGCTCGACGACCACGCCTATGGCCTCTCGCGCCGGCGGGTCACGGTGTCGACGGTCGGGATCGTCCCGATGATCGATCGCCTGCGCGACGAATGCCCGGTCGCGCTCGCGGTGAGTCTGCACGCGCCGAACGATGCCCTGCGCAGCCGATTGATCCCGGTGAACGAGAAATATCCGCTCGGCGAGCTGCTCGCGGCGTGCCGGCGTTACCTCGAGCGCTCGCCGCGCGACTTCATTACGTTCGAGTACGTGATGCTCGATGGCATCAACGACGGCGAGGCCCATGCCCGCGATCTCGTCGCGCTCGTGGCGGACGTGCCCTGCAAGTTCAACCTGATCCCCTTCAACGCTTTTGCGGAATCGGGCTTTCGGCGCTCGCCGCCCGAGGTCATCCGCCGCTTCGCCGAACGGTTGCTTGCCGCGGGGATCGTCTGCACGACTCGCCGGACCCGTGGCGATGACATCGACGCGGCGTGCGGCCAGCTCGCCGGCCGGGTGCAGGATCGGACGCGAAGGGGTCTGCGCGCCGCGAGGGCGGTTTCATGACGCGCGCCGGACGTGCGATGCTCGCGGCGGCCACCGCGTGCCTGATGGCCGGCTGCACGACGCATCCCACGAGGGTCGAAGACGCTCAACCCACCGACGCGGGCTACGGGCCGATCCTTGGCGAAGTCAAGGACGCGCGGACGCGCGCGAAGGCGCACACCGATCTCGCCGCGGCGTATTTCGAGCTCGGCAACATGGGGGTCGCGCTCGAGGAGGTGCGCATCGCTGTCGCGGCCGATCCGAGCTATGCGCCGGCGTACAACGTGCAGGGGCTGGTCAACATGGACCTGCGCGACAACGCGGCGGCCGAAGCGAGCTTCCAGCGGGGGCTGAAGCTCGCGCCGCAGGATCCCGATCTCAACCACAACTACGGCTGGTTTCTGTGCCAGACCGGGCGCGAGGATCAGTCGCTGCAGTGGTTCATGAACGCGCTGAAGAGTCCGCTGTACGCGACCCCGGCCAAGACCTACGCCGCCGCCGGCCGCTGCGTGCAGAAGAAGGATCCCGCCGAAGCGGCCCAGTACTTCGACCGGGCGATGCGCCTCGACCCGAACAACCTCCAGGCGATGGTTCCGTACGCCGATCTCCTCTATCGCGGGGGTCGCTACCAGCAGGCGAAAGAACTGGTTGGCCGCTACAACAAGATCATGCCGGAGCCGACCGCCGAATCGCTGTGGTTAGCGCTGCGGGTAGAACGCAAGCTCGGCGACCGGCTGGCCGAGCAGAGCTTTGCATCGCAGCTGCGTCGCCGCTACCCGAACTCGCCCGAGTACCAGTCGCTCCTCCGCGGCAACTTCGAGTGACCGCCGCCCATGGCCGACTTGCGCGAAGAGACTGCCGGTGCCGCGTCCAGCCCGGGTCGCGTGCTCGCCGCGGCGCGCCAGGCGCGCGGAATGACCGTCACCGAGGTCGCGCAGCGCTTGAAGTTCTCTCCCCGCCAGATCGAAGCGCTGGAAGCGGATCGCTACCGGGAGCTTCCCCCTCCGACCATCGCGCGCGGCATGATCCGCGGCTACGCGAAGCTGCTCGCCATCCCCGCCGAACCGCTCCTCGAGGCCGCGCAGTACGCGCTCGGAGCCGGTCCCGTGACAGTGCGACCGCGCGACATGGGGGTGCCGTTTCCGCGTCACGCTCGCCGCGGATCGCTGCTCTACCTGCTGCTCTCGGGTTTCGTCCTCGCCATGGTGGGCGGCGTGGTCCTCGAATGGGTGCTGCGCCCGGGCGAGTCCCGGATCGCCTCAGCAACCGCTGAGCCGCCGGCGCGGGCGGTGGTGCCCGAGCCTGCGCCGGCGCCGGCTCTCGACCGGCCGACCGCCGCGGAACCGGCGACGCCAGTCGCGATGGCGCCGCTGGTCGAGACGAAACCTGCGGACCAGATGCGCGAGACCGTGCTGCGAGCGAAACGGATCGAGCTGGTGTTCCAGGGCGAGTCTTGGGTCGAGATCCGAGACGCCGACGGGCGCGTCGTCTTCTCGCAACTGAACCCTCCGGGGACGACGCGGAAGGTCGAGGGCGCCGCGCCGTTCTCGGTGGTGATCGGCAACGCGGCCGGCGTGAAGCTGCGCTACAACGACGCCGACGTGGATCTCGCACCATTCACCCGCACCGACGTGGCGCGCCTGACGCTGAAGTGAATCGATGGACCCGCAAGTGAACCGCCGCGCCTCGCGCAAGGTCTGGATCGAGCAGGTCGCCGTCGGCGGCGATGCGCCGATCATGGTCCAGTCGATGACGAATACCGACACCGCGGACGTCGCTGCGACCGCGCGGCAGGTGTTCGAGCTCGCGCAGGCCGGGTCCGAGGTGGTGCGGGTCACGGTCAACTCGGCCGAGGCGGCCGCCGCGGTCCCGGCGATCCGCGCGCGGCTCGACGCCGACGGCTGCAACGTCCCGCTGGTCGGCGACTTCCACTTCAACGGCCACAAGCTGCTGGCCGACTTTCCCGACTGCGCACGGGTTCTCGCCAAGTACCGCATCAACCCGGGAAACGTCGGCCGCGGCGCAAAGCGCGACGAGCAGTTCGCGACGATGATCGAGATCGCCCGTAGGTACGGCAAGCCGATCCGCATCGGCGTGAACTGGGGCAGCCTCGACCAGGAGCTGCTCGCCCGGCTGATGGACGCGAACGCGTCGCGGCCCGAGCCGCTCGACGCGGATGCGGTCATGCGCGAGGCGCTGGTCGCCTCCGCGCTCGAAGGGGCGGCCAGGGCCGAAGAGCTAGGGTTGCCGGGGGACCGGATCGTCCTCTCGTGCAAGGTGAGCGGCGTGCAGGACCTGATCGCGGTGTACCGCGAGCTCGCCCAGCGCTGCGACTACCCGCTCCACCTCGGGCTCACGGAGGCCGGCCTGGGCACGAAGGGCATCGTGGCGTCGGCCGCGGCGATGGCGGTCCTGCTCCAGCAGGGGATCGGCGACACGATCCGCGTCTCGCTCACGCCCGAACCTGGTGGCGATCGGACACGGGAGGTCGTGGTTGCGCAGGAATTGCTGCAGACCATGGGTCTGCGGTCGTTCGCGCCGCTCGTGATCGCGTGCCCGGGCTGCGGTCGAACGACGAGCAGCTTCTTCCAGGAACTGGCCGCGAAGATCCAGAGCTACCTCCGCAGCGAGATGCCGGTCTGGCGCACGGACTACCCGGGCGTCGAGGCGATGCACGTCGCGGTCATGGGCTGCGTCGTGAACGGACCCGGGGAGTCCAAGCACGCCAACGTCGGCATCAGCTTGCCCGGCTCGGGCGAACGACCCGTCGCGCCCGTCTATATCGACGGGGTCAAGACCGTGACCCTGAAGGGCGATCGCATCGCCGAGGACTTCCAGCGCATCGTCGAGGAATACGTGCGCGCCACCTACGGCCCGGGCGGGAAGGGCCGGCGCGAGAGCGCTGACCACGAAGAGACGACCAAGGCCATCGCGTAGAACGGCCGACGAGAGCGATGACCCAGACCATCCAATCGGTCCGGGGGATGCACGACATCCTGCCCGACGAAGCCTCGCTGTGGGAGCGCTTCGAGGAGACCGTGCGGTCGTGGGCGAGGAGCTACGGCTACCGCAACATCCGCACCCCGCTCCTCGAGCCTACGGCGCTCTTCCGCCGCGCGATCGGGGAAGCCACGGACATCGTCGAGAAGGAGATGTACAGCTTCGTCGACGAGCTGAACGGCGAGCATCTCACGCTCCGTCCCGAGGCGACCGCCGGGATCGTGCGGGCGGCGATCGAGCACTCGCTGCTCCATGCCGGGCCGCAACGCCTCTGGTACATCGGGCCGATGTTCCGTCACGAGCGGCCGGCAAAGGGCCGTTACCGGCAGTTCCATCAGGTCGATGTCGAGGCGCTGGGGCTCGCGGGTCCCGATGTCGATGCCGAACTGATCCTGATGTCCGCACGCCTCTGGGACGACCTGGGGCTCGACCGATTGCAGCTGCACCTCAACTCGCTCGGGAGCCTCGAGGAGCGTCTCGCTCACCGCGACGCGCTCGTCGCCCACCTGCGCCGTCACGAAGGCGACCTCGACGAGGATTCGCGGCGGCGTCTGGTGACCAACCCGTTGCGCGTGCTCGACAGCAAGAACCCGGCGATGGCGCCGATCGTCGCCGCCGCGCCCAAGCTCCTCGACTATCTCGGCAAGGCCTCGCTCGCGCACTTCGAGGGAGTGCAGGCCGTGCTGAAGGACGCAGCCGTGCCTTATACGATCGACCACCACCTCGTACGCGGGCTCGACTACTACAACCTGACCGTCTTCGAGTGGATCACCGACCGGCTCGGGGCGCAGGGCACCGTCTGCGGCGGCGGCAGGTACGATGGCCTCTTTGCGCAGATCGGCGGCAAGCCCGCTCCGGGCGCCGGATTCGCGATGGGGATCGAGCGGCTCATCGCGCTGATGCAGGACAGCACGGTGCTCGATGCCGGCGAGCCGCGGGACGTCTACCTCGTCCACCAGGGCGAGGCGGCCGCCCGCTTCGCCTTCACCGTGGCGGAACGGCTCCGCGACCATGGCTTCGCGGTGCTCCAGCACAGCGGCGGCGGGAGCTTCAAGTCGCAGATGAAACGGGCCGATGCGAGCGGCGCGCAGATCGCCGTGATCGTCGGTGACGACGAGGCGCTCGCGCGCGAGGCGAGCGTCAAGCCGCTGCGGGAAGAGCGCGGCCAGATGCGGGTGTCGCTCGAGCAACTGGCGGCGCTCGTCACCGACTTACTGTACGCAGACGAAAGCGAATGAGCACCTACGATCTCGAGGAACAGGAGCAGCTCGCCGAGCTGAAGGCGTTCTGGAAAGAGCACGGCAATCTCATCGTCCTCGCGTTGTCGGCGGCGCTGCTGGTGGTCGCCGCCTACTTCGCGTGGCACCGATATCAGGGCTCGCAGGCGGTGCAGGCGAGCGCCATCTACACGGCGCTGCAGAAGGCCGCAACGGCGAACGACACGAAACAGGTGCGCGACCTCGCCGGGAGCCTGATCGAGAGCTATCCTCGCTCGCTGTACGCGGTGCTTGGGGCGCTCGTCTCGGCGAAGGTGCACTTCAACGCCGGCGATCTCAAGACCGCCCGCGCGCAGCTGCAGTGGGTCAGCGAGCAGGCGCGCGATCCGGAACTGCAGGCGATCGCACGGCTTCGCCTCGCGAGCGTGATGCTCGACGAGAAAGCCTACGACGAGGCGCTCAAGGTCCTCGCGGCCAAGCCCGAGCCGCCGTTCGAGTGGATGTTCGACGATCTGCGCGGTGATGTCCTGGCGGCGCAAGGCAAGGGTGCCGATGCCCGGGCGGCATACCAGTCCGCGATCGGGAAGGGGCAGCTCCAGGACGACGCCGCGCGCGATCGCATCCAGATGAAACTCGACGCGCTCGGCGGCGGATGACCGTCGCCGTGCGCGTCTGGCGATTCGCGGTGCGAGCCGCGACGGCGCGAGCGCTCGCTGCAGTTGCAGCGCTCGCCCTCGCGGGCTGCTCGAACTTCAGCCTGAACCCGGTCGATTGGTTCAGCAAGTCGAAGCCGCCGCCCCCGGCGCCGCTCCAGACGATTGCTACCCCGATCCCCGTCCGCGTCATGTGGCACGCGAGCGTCGGGAAGGGCGCAGAAGTGGCGCTCTCGCCGGCCGTCGTCGGCGATCGGGTCTTCGCGGCCGGCGGGGACGGGACGGTGGTCCGGCTCGAGGCAGCGACCGGGAAGGAGATCTGGCGCGTGCGGGTCCCGAGCAAGGTCTCGGGCGGTGTCGGCGCCGACAACCGACTCGTGGTGGTGGGGTCGGAGGAGGGCGAGGTGATCGCGCTCGACGAAGACGGGCGCATGCTCTGGCGGGCGCGGGTCTCGAGCGAGGTCCTGGCGCCGCCCGTCGTCGCGGGCGACCTCGTCATCGTCCGCAGCGCGGACAGCCGGATCTTCGCGCTCGACGGACGCGACGGCAGACGGCGCTGGCTCTATCAGCGCGCGGCGCCCGCGCTCGCGGTCCGGAGCCCCGCCGGTGCGGTGGTTCGGAGCGGATACGTGTTCGCCGGGTTCTCGGGAGGAAAGCTCGTCGCGCTCACGGTCGGGAACGGCGGCCTGCGCTGGGAGGGCACCGTGTCGCTGCCGAAGGGCACCACCGAACTCGAGCGCGTGAGCGACGTCATCGGCTTGCCGTGGATCGGCGAGCGCGAGGCGTGCGCGGCAGCGTTTCAGGGCCGTGTCGCGTGCTTCGATCTCGCGAACGGCAACCAGATCTGGGGGCGCGACATGTCCTCGAGCGTCGGACTCGGCGTCGATGCGGGCTACGTCTACGTGAGCGAGGAGCGCGGCGCGGTGTCCGCGCTCGACCGCGCGAGCGGCCGCAGCCTGTGGCGCCAGGACAAGCTCGCCAACCGCAACCTTTCCGCGCCGCTTCCCCTCGGCGCGCAGATCGCGGTCGGCGACTTCGAAGGATACGTGCACTTTCTCGGCCGCCAGAACGGGGCGTTTGTCGGGCGGTCCGCCACCGACGGCTCACCGGTGCGCGCGGCGCCCGTTGCGCTCGGCGACGGCAGCTTCCTGGTCCAGACCGCGAACGGCGGCGTCTACGCGCTCGCCACGAAGTGACGCGCGCGGCGTGAAGCGTTCGCGGCGCCTCGGTTTCCGCGTCGCCGTTCGCGCGCCACGGTTCGGGCGATGAAACCCTTTGTCGTTATCGTCGGCCGGCCCAACGTGGGCAAGTCGACGCTGTTCAACCGCCTCACACGCTCGCGCGACGCGCTGGTCGCCGATGTGCCCGGCCTCACCCGCGATCGCCACTACGGCGACGGCAAGGTCGGGGGGTGTCCCTACTTCGTCGTCGACACGGGGGGGCTCGAACCCGTGGCGACGGAGGGGATGCTCGGCGCCGTGGCGAGCCAGGTCGCCGCTGCGCTCGCGGAGGCGGACGCCATTCTCTTTCTCGTCGATGCGCGCGAGGGCGTGACGCCCCAGGATCGGCGCATCACATCCGAGCTGCGGAAGGTCCGCGCGCGCATCTGGCTCACCGTCAACAAAAGCGAGGGCATGGATGAAGCCCTCGCGACGGCGGAGTTCAACGAGCTCGGGCTGGGTGCGCCGCACGCGATCTCGGCGGCGCATGGTGAAGGCGTCGCTGCGCTGATGGAGGCGGTGCTCGCCGAGTTTCCGGACGAGCCTGAGCGATCGGCAACCACCGATCAGGAAGAGACCAGGGTCGCGATCGTCGGGCGGCCGAACGTCGGCAAGTCCACGCTCGTCAATCGTCTGCTCGGCGAGGATCGCATGATCGTCGCCGGCGAACCCGGCACGACCCGCGATGCGATCGAGGTGCCGTTCGAGCGGGACGGCCGGCGCTACCTGCTCGTCGATACCGCGGGCGTGCGCCGTCGCGGGCGGGTCTTCGAGGCGGTGGAGAAATTCTCCGTCGTGAAGACGATGCAGGCGATCGATCGCGCCAACGTCGCGATCCTCGTCGTCGACGCGGCCGAAGGCGTCGCCGACCAGGACGCCCATATCGCCGGTTACGTGCTCGAGCGCGGGCGCGCGCTCGTCGTCGCGGTGAACAAGTGGGACGGTCGCGACGAAACCTCGCGCGATCGCACCAAGCGTTCGCTGGAGCGGAAGCTCGCGTTCCTCGCCTTCGCGCGGATTCGCTTCGTGTCGGCGCTGCGCGGCGAGGGCTTGGGTCCTCTCATGGCGGCGGTCGACGAGGCGCACCGCGCCGCGATGGCGAAGCTGCCCACGCCGCGCCTCACGCGAACGCTGATCGACGCGGTTGCACGCCAGGCGCCGCCACGGGCCGGGCTCGTTCGCCCTAAGCTTCGCTACGCCCACCAGGGCGGGAGCAACCCTCCTGTCATCGTGGTGCACGGCACGGCGCTCGGCACGGTGCCCGCGAGCTATCGGCGTTACCTCGAGGGCGCCTTTCGCAAGGCCTTCGGCCTCGTCGGGACGCCGCTGCGCATCGAGTTCCGGAGCGGGCGGAATCCGTACGTGCGGGAATAGTCCTTCCGGCCGAGGC
>Ga0066388_100002186_pt1 | contig 11746 bp, 9 predicted proteins | sample PanSoiMetaGPlot6_FD_64539 | JGI IMG/M metagenome (GOLD analysis project Ga0066388, IMG submission 64539) | Tropical forest soil microbial communities from Panama analyzed to predict greenhouse gas emissions - Panama Soil - Plot 6 (Hybrid Assembly) | ecosystem: Environmental > Terrestrial > Soil... | reverse complement strand
CCGCCAAAGGTGGTACTCGACCACCAGAACCGTAGCTTCCGAGTGGGCAAGCAATTGCAGATGTTCAGCCGCGGTCAGCTTGTAATCGAGCGGTACCAGCACGCCACCACAATAAAAAATCGCGTACGCCGAAATCAGCCACTTCGATTGATTGGTCATGATGATCGCCGCGCGATCGCTTGCCTGAAACTCGCCATCCTCGAGGGCGCGCGCCAACGGCAACGCCATGTCTTTGAAATCGGAGTACGTCAGCCGCGTGCGCTCGCGGTCGCGATCGGCTTCGATCAGGCAGGTCTCGTTGGCATAACGATCAAGCGCGTCTCGCAAAATCGCGCCCAACGAGCTGTATTGATCAAGATTCAGCAACTAACTATTTCACCGTGTGGGGCGGACATTCCTTCCGAAGGTAAGGGCGGGTCTTCGACCCGCCCAGCCGAGCTCGGCAGCACTCCCTATAATCTCGCCCGAATCCGTTCCGCCAACGTGCGAAAATCGGTCACGCCCTGCAACTCATAATCAGGCAGCTCGACATTAAAGTGATGCTCGAGCCGCGTCAACAAATCGAGCGCCTGCAAGCTGTCGATCTTCAAAGTTTTGAAGAAATCATCGTCCGGCGTTAGTTTATCGCGCGACACTTTGAAGTGCTGGGCAGCCAACGTCAAAATTTCATCGAGTGTTTGGTCAGCAGCACGCATATCTATGGCAGGTACGGTAAAGCGTCTTTGCTCTCCACAAACTTCCTCAGACCTTCCTCCACCGCTGGTCGCGAGAACAACTCACAAAACATTTCAATTTCCTCTTCAAGCTCCTTCCGCGGAATGGGCTTGATAAATCTTTTCGCCGCAATTGCTGTAGTGCGGTCGAACTTCCCTAGCTGCGCTGCCGTCGTACGCGCTACTGGCAATGACTCTCCTTCTGCCGCAACCTGGCTGACCAGCCCGATCTGCTGCGCCTTAACAGCGTTAAGACTGCGCCCGGTTAATAGCAAATCACGAACGACCGCATTGCCCAAATCCCGCTTTAGACGCGGAATCCCGCCAAATCCCGGGATCAGCCCCAGGCGCAATTCCGGAAAACAGAAGCGCGCCATCTTGTCGGCGATGATCAGATCGCACGTCAGTGCCAGTTCAAAACCGCCACCGAAAGTAACTCCGTGCACAGCGGCAATCGTCGTCAGCGACGCCTCGTCGATCGTATCCATTACAGCGTGAATGCGTTCCAGGAACTCCCGCACTCCGTTCAGCGCCTGCCGCTTTTCCATCCCCTGCGAGCGCTCATACAGCTCACGCAAATCTGCCCCGGCGGAAAATCCCGACTTCAAAGGGCTGTAGATAATCAGGGCATGCGCATCACTCTGCAGCTCTTCCAATGCCCGCGCAAACTCTTCCAGTTCCTCCAGCGTCTGCGATCCGATCTCATTGGCAGGCTCGCGATGCAGCGCCAGCTCAATGACACCGTTGTTAAGCTCCCAGGAAAGGCAATTGCCTGCCATAAAAGATTCACCTAGGGACAGTCGCCCTCGAAAGCCTGCCCTGAGCGACCGAGCGTAGCGAAGGAATCGAATGGGTCCAGCCGAGCAAAGCTCGGCAGAAACCCCTACACCGCCTGCTGCACCCGATACATCTCTTCGATCTCATCGCTCAGCGCAGCTGCAATCGCAGCGCGTTTCCGCTTGCCATTCGCGGTAAGCAGTCCATTTTCGATCGAAAACGGCTCCCGCCGAATGTGAAATGCTCGTATCTGCTTGTAATGCGGCATTCCCGCATTGACCAGATCGATCGAACTCTGCACCTTTTCACGCGTCACATCACCAGTCACAACTGCCGACAAATATCCGCGCCCATTTCCGATCAGGACCACCTGCTGCGCACCCGGCACGTATTGCAGCAGCTTTTCTTCGATCGGTTCCGGCGCCACGTTGTGCCCGGATCCCAGCACAATCAGGTTCTTGATTCGCCCCACAATCTTCCAGTTCCCCGCCGCGTTTACTTCCCCCTGGTCGCCAGTATGAAACCACTTATCCCTCAAGACTTTCGCTGTTTCCTGCGGACGGTTCCAATATCCGGCAAAGACATTTGGCCCGCGAACAATAATTTCGTCTTGTTCGGCGACCTTCATCTCGATTCCGGCAATCGCAGGACCAACCCGCCCCGGCTCAACCTTCCCCGCCGGATCGTCCATCGTGCAGATCGCCGTCGTCTCCGTCAGGCCATAAACCTGGAGCACCGGAATGCCCATCATCATGAAGAAAAGCTGTGTCTCGACGTTCAACGGCGCCGATCCGCAAATCAATGCCCGCAGATTTCCGCCGATCATCTTCTTACGAATGGTGGGAAACACCGCCGCGCCTGCAATAGCCAGCCAAATGGAATCCGCAAACGAAGATTTGCCTTCATGCTTGCGCATCCACGCCGACTTGGCTTTCGTATAGATCGCCAGCACGAAGCCGCCCGTCTTCCAAAGTTGCTCGTCGACAGCTTTGCGCATTCTTTCGAGCAGCGCGGGTACGTTCAGAAAGTAATCCGGTTCCGCCAGCCGCATGTCAGAGGCCAATTGTCCCAACTCCGTGTTCATCGTCAGCTGATTCAGCCGCAACAGGCAGGTCAGCAACATGATCCACGATCCCGCAAAACAAAACGGCAGGTAATGAAATACGCGATCACCATCTCTTTTGCCATGCATCAGCGACTGAAGCCGGCTCGATGTATTCGTCAGCATGTGACCGATGTGCTCTGCCGTCAACACCACGCCCTTCGCTTCGCCCGAAGTCCCAGAGGTGTAAATGATCGTAACCGGATCAGAATCCTGAATCGTCGTATGTGACGCGGACACTCCTGTCCGCGCAGCTGCGAACACCTCATCAAAGGTCACCCAAGCCGGCGACTCTGCCCACTGCGCCCGCACGGCGTCCCGCAGCATGGCCTCTCCACAGACCACCAGCGACGGGGTGCAATCCTTCATCATCGCAACCAGTTCCGGGATCGCCTGCCGCGAATACAGTGGCACAACGATCAATCCTTCGGCCATGATCGCCAGATCAACCGCCACCCACTCAATGCTGTTCGCCGCCAGCAGCGCGCAGCGATCGCCCTTTCGCAGGTTCTGCTCACGCAAAAATCGCCGCCCTCGCGCGACCAGGGACATCAGTTCGCCTGCAGTGGCGTCCAAAAACTTGCCCTCATGCAACTCACGGAGCACAAGTGAGCTCGGCAGAACTTCCAGTCGTCCAAAGATGCAATCCAAAAAATTCATCAGCTGAACGCCGCTACCAGGCTCTTCAGACCTTCGCTCATTGGCGGTAGGTACTGCTCCCAACTCCATTCACCCTGTCGGGTTTCAAACTCGGGATACCGCCTCTGCACCTCTTCTTCAAAGTGCACGCCCATTTGCGCCATCAGTTTCAGGTTTTTCACCACAGTGCGCGCGATCCCATCGGCAATCGCCTCACCATCGCGACTAAGCCGTTCCAGCGCCGCCAACAGCCGCGTTTCCAGATCAGGATCATCCACGTTCATCAGCAAATCCTGGTGTCCGCGCTCGTTCATCAGGTTTCGGATACGCTCATCCATCGTGATTCCTGCCGAAGGCACCAGTGACGGCATCGAAGTCACAATCCCGTGATAGCGCGACGAAACCATCATGTGACACGCGCGCAGAATGCTGACCATCTCGTACATGTTGTAATCATCCGACGTCAGCACTGGCGCCCCACCCAGAATCTCGGAAATCCGCCGCGCCGGCCGCGCGTCGAGCCGCTCGGTGGCCGTGAGCACGACAAAAACTCCGGCCTGCTTGCGGAAAACATCCACGGCCTTGGCAATCGAGTTTAAGTAATGCTGCAGTTTGCGGTCCGCTTCCGGCCCTGAGTTGTGAAAGTAAACCGAGCGGTAATGACTGCCCTTGTACGACCCGGTAAGCCCGTGCGCCGCAAACTTCGCAACCGAAGCCTTCACCGGCCACTCGAACGGATTGATCGGGCACACCACCAACACCCGCGAGCGCGCGTCCCATCCTACCTTTCTCAGCACCTCTTGGCCGTACTCGGCCGGCGCCGGTTCGAATGTCCACGCGGTATCAGTCCCCAGTTCTGTCGGAACACCTAACTCGCGCAACACGGTTCTTGATTCCACGTTGCGCGTGATAATCAGCGAATTCTGGCAGTACCGACTGCACATCTTCGCAATCAGCGGATCCATGTGCCCCGCCTCTGCGCCATAGCCAACGGATAACTTATTCTCGGCCGCGGCAATTCCTAGCGACCCGATCATCATCGTGGTCAGCGCGTTCGCAAACTTGCTCTTGAACATCGAGCCTTCGCACGCCACCACGCCGTCATGCTTGGGAACTTCATCCATCAGGAACGGGGGAAAGATATCTGGAAGCTGCACCTGGTGCGTTCCATCGAAATACCCCGCTGTCCGTTTGAAGTTCTGCGTCATCACGCTTAACTCGACCTTGTTTGCTCCCAGAATGTGCCGCAATTGCCGCAACATCTCCGACACGCGCACGTCCGATCCCATATTGCGCGTCCCGTTGTATCCCGCAAACAGCAGCTTCAGCTTCTCTCCGCTCTGCCAGCGTTGGCCGTGGCCCAGCATCCACGCGACTTTCGCCTTTTCGATGCCAGCGCTGACCCAGGCTTCGAGCACAAGATCCATCATGCTGCGGAACCTCCCGCCCTCGTCGGCCAGGCCTGGTAGGGATAAGTAAAGTTTGTCTCGCGGCTGAACTTCAGCAGTGGATAGCTGTATTGCGAGAACGGAACTGGCTTCCGTCCCAGCTCGGAAGTCACGCGCGTATTGTCGAAAACCGTGTTCCACACCAGGTACGGCATAAACACCTTTAGCAGCGATGCTCCATGTCCCAGGTCTCGCTTTCTCTCAGAGAGCATATTCACGGTCGCCGCAAATGGCTTTTCCATGAATGGCATGAAAATCGGTCCGCGCTGGTTCTGCGCTGCAGCCAGTGCAGAAGTCAGTTGCCGGAAGGTCTGCGAGTCACGACCGGAGGATAGGTGATAAGTATCAAACTGCGGATTCTCCTTCTGGTGCAGAGTCGTAACCGCCTCTGCGACGAAATCCACGTTCACAATATCAACCTTGTCGCGCGATCGAAACGGCAGCACCGGCAACCCCGCAAGAAACACGAACGCCCTTACCATATCGAACTGCGTGGTCTCCGGATACCGGCTATCTCCCAGAACAATGCTGGGACGAAAAATAGTAATCGGAACATCCGGTAGAAGCTGCCGGATCATGTGCTCGCAGAATTTTTTTGTTCGCGCGTACGGATCGTAATCCGACCGGTTCCAATCGATCGAATTCTCCTCGCTGACCACCTCGTCCTGCCGCTTTCCCGCTACTGCCACCGTGCTCACATGGCTGAACCGCCGCAACCCGTGGTAGTGGTTCGAATGTTGCGCCAGCAGCAGCACTTCCAGCGTGCCACGCAGATTCACGTTCAGGCAGCTCTTCTCCGATTTCCTGTTCAGCGACGCCGCAACGTGCAGCACCGAATCCGTAGTATGGATCAGCCGGTCATAATCATCCTGTGACAACCCAAAACCCGAAACAGTGATGTCTCCGCAGAATATGCGCACCCGCGTCTGCAGGTATTCATAAAAATGTGGAAAATCATGGTGCAATTGCCACGCCTGCCACAGCCGCAACGCGGCTTCATCCGTATTCCGCGAGCGCACCAGCACGTTCAAAGACGCTCCATGCTGTTCCAGCAGGTTCGCCGCCACGTGCGCTCCTATGTAGCCTGTCGAACCGGTCAGGAATATTGCCACGACGCTCCGTTGGTCCCGGTCTTGACCGCCTGGTCCTCCGACCGCGATGAGAATTGAAGATTGCGCGCGGGCCGCGCCTCGAGCGACCGGCCCTCAATCAGTGGATAGGTCCAGCGTCGCAGCGCCGGAATGTGAGTGTTGATCCAGTACTCCCACCAGTCAATCGATCTCGTATCGTAAGCGAAGTCCGCTCGCTCTTCGGGGACCAGCGCCTGCGAAAGCTTTTCCACATTGTCGGCTATAAAATCGTGCTCATTCTGTAGAATAAACGGCTCGAACAACTCGACCAGCTTCTCAACTTTTTCCAGACTGCGTTCCGCCCGCACTAGAGTCTTTTTCAACGGCAGCGGCGCCATGACGCGCTGTATAGATTGAATAATTGCCCGTTGTGCCGGTGCCGACATCCGCTTGTAGCGTTCCTTCGAAACCGGAATTGCATCGAGCCGCAAACGCAGCCAGTACTCCAGCCCTTCCTGCGCCCGATAGTGCTTCCGGTGGGCCAGCGATGTCAGCTCGATCGACCTCCCCATGTCGCACGGGTTCGTCACGGATGTAGCCAACTGATACAAAGCATCATTCCTTCGCTCCACGATGCCCGCCGCGATGAGCGTCATTCCCTGGCACACCGCATCTACCGGAATAATGTCCAGGCGCTTGTGCTCATTCGAGGGAAGCTGGCGAAAGGCCGTTCCCAGCAGATAAGACAGCGAAGCCGAAGTATTGATGCCCTCATTCCATCCCTGAAATGGCTTGCTCATCGATGTCTCGACAATCGCAGGTCGCACAATCGCGATAGGCAGGCCGTTGCCCCGCTTTGCGATCAGCGACTCCGCCAGGCTCTTGGTCAAAGTGTAAGTATTCGGCCAGCCCAGCTCTTTCGCACGGCGTGTGCCCGCGTCAACCATGAAGTTTCGCAGCCAGCGTATCCGGTTCTTGCGTATTTGATTCTCGAGCGCCGCGCCCTTCAAGTCTTTGGCCGCGTGTTCTTTGGCTAACGCCTGCTGCTGAAGTTCCGTCGTGACCTCCGGGCTTTCCGCTTGCTTCTCCGCCCGCGCGACCATCTCATGCAGCCACTTCCACTCTCGTTCAGCGTCGAAATTCGCCAGATGATTGGGTGTGTAATTCGGCTTAATCTTTTCGCTGATCCTTCCGTCCCGCCCGCCTGCAACATAACAAGTGGAAAGATGCAGCAATCCGGCATGATCTGAACTGCGCACAAACTCAACGACATTGACTGACGCATCAACGTTCGCCGCCAGCGCGTCACGAAGATCAGGATTGAAATCCGTCAGTCCGGAACTGTTAACGATCAGGTGGAGCTCGCGCCGCAATCGCGCTGCAATCTCCGCGGTAAACCCCAAATCCGGCTGCCCAACGTCGCCCTCCACTACTTCGACCCGCTCCTGCAGAAATCGCCCCAGTCCCGAGCCATATTTTTCGAACAGCGGATCGAATACCGGCGACTCCTGCACCAGCTTTTCAAATCGCAGGTCCGCAGGGTTTGATTTCTGCCTGCGGATCAGCAAGTAGATCTTTCCGATTTCCGGCAGGTCCATGAGCGTGTTCGCCAGCCATACTTTCCCGATGAACCCAGTCACCCCAACCAGCAGAATCTGCTTTCCTTGCAGAGCTCGGCGCACCGAAAGCGGCCCACTCAGAGCCTTCTCGAGAAAGTGGACCACCAGTCTTCTCGCCGCTCGATGCTCGCGCAGCGCCGGAAAAGCTACTCCTGCCAGCACCGCTTCTGCCGATTCTCCCCGCGCGCGCTTAATCCCTCCCAGGGTTTTGATCAAGGCGTCAGGCTCAATCTCTGCCACACTTGGCACAATCCGCGCCAGCACCCCCCGCGGAGGTACCACCGGCTCCAGCAGCCTTCCTGTTGCCACGCGGTCGCGAAACTCGAGCCGATTCGCAATCAGCAGCTTCACCCCCAGGTGCTGCGCCAGCGGACGCATCACGTGCTCGAGCCCTTGGCTCACCAGAGCAATTTCCGCCCCTGAGGCCATTAGTTCGCTAAGCCGTTCCACTCCCGCATGCTTCAGTAGGGGCTTAAGCTTGTACTTGAAATACTCTTCTCCCAGCAGGTCAAGCCGGTCGCGCGTCACTCCTCGCAAGACGGTATGCACCACGCGTGTAGCAAACACTTTGTTAGCGGCGTACAGAAAAGGACGCAATCCCGCCATCAGCAGCACCAGCCCGCGCCTTACCCACCGCTCACTAAACGTCTGCGCATTCCAGGTGAAAAACGCGACCGGCTGCACCGTGCTCAAGTCGAGCAGGCTGCCTTCCACCCGCCAATAAACACGCTTGGTCTGTATGGGATTCAGCTCTTCCAAATTATTCTCGTCTTTGGACTTACACCGACTCGCCTGCGGAAACTGACCCGGGGAACTGTGCCTATTGTAAACAATCCCGTAACAAACCTGAACCGTATTAACGACTAGCGTCGCCCCTTAGTGGCGGGTCTCCGACCCGCCCCAGCGCATTAAGTTCTAACTTGTCCTGCGCCCCACCACCAGCGCCACCACGCCGCTTAATGCCATGAACGCTCCCACCACAAATAATCCGGTACGGAATCCCCCCGTCACTTGCTTAAGCCACCCGATGAGATAAGGCCCGGCAAATCCGCCAAGATTTCCAAACGAATTGATCAGCGCAATTCCCGCCGCGGCTGCCGTCCCACCCAGGATGGACGTGCTGATCGCCCAGAACGGCCCCATCATGGAAAAGGACGCCAGCGCCACGCTCAGCATCACGACTTGTGCGGTCGTCGAACTCGCTACCCCCGTGCCCCACAAGCCAGCTGCGCCAACGAACGCAGACGCCGCCAGGTGCCACTTCCGTTCGCCGGTCTGGTCTGAGTGCAACCCGACAAGTACCATCGCGATTGCCGTCACAATATATGGCAACGCCGAGAGCACGCCTATCTCAAAGCTGCTTCCGTGGAAACTGCTCTTGATCAGGTTCGGCAGCCACAGGCTCACGCCATATGAACATGTAGTCGCCCCGAAATACACCAGAGTCAACAGCCAGACTCTCGAATCCTTGAATGCGATCCCCACCGAGCTCCTCGCTGCGCTGAACGATGCTGCTTCTTCTGCCAACGTCTGCGCCAGCCAGGTCTTCTCCAATTCATCCAGCCATCGTGCTTCCTCAGGCCGGTCTTTTAGCACGAGCCAGACAACGCCGGCCAGAACAATCGCCGGCAAGCCTTCAATCAGGAACAGCCATTGCCATCCGGCAAATTTCCCTGCATGGATATCTAGCAGCGCGCCCGATATTGGGCCGCCAACTGCGCCCGCCAGCGGTCCCGCTGTCATAAAGATCGAAACCGCTCGCGCCCGCGCCGAAGCCGGAAACCAGTGTTTAAGATAAAGAATGATCCCGGGAAAGAAACCAGCCTCCGCCGCTCCTAAGGCAAATCTAAGAAGATAGAACTCGCCCGCAGTGCTCACCAGCATCATTCCGCACGAGATCGCTCCCCATGCCAGCATAATGAGCGCAATCCACCTTCGAGCTCCCACTCGCGCCAACGCCAGATTGCTCGGCACCTGCAGGCAAAAATATCCGGCAAAAAATAAGCCCGCCCCGAGTCCGTACACTTTGTCACTGAGCCCGAGCTGCGCCTGCATCCGCAACGCCGCAAACCCTACGTTGATCCGGTCCAGGTAAGCAACGATGTAAAGAAGAAAGAGAAATGGCAGCAGACGGGTTGTCAGTTTCGAAATCACCGCCGACTCGACACCGCTGATATTTGCTGCTCCCGCAGTGCTCATTCAACCCGTTGGAACATTAAGATATTCAGAATTTCTTTGCTTTCTTTGCGTTCTCTTCTTTGCGCTCTTTGCGTTTTAAGATTTCATCCGTCTACTCTGCGTCTCTGCACGCTTTAGGACTTTCCTTCTGCAAGCCCCAGAACGATCCTCTCCACAATCTCCTCGCTTGTCGCACTTACATCCACTACCACGGCATCCTCCGGCTCCTCCAGTGTCTCGAACTGGCTCGCCAACAAAGCCGGTGAAACAAAATGTCCCGTCCTCTTCGCCAGCCGCTCTGAAATCAACTGATAGCTTCCCTTTAAATAGACCACCCGCATCGCCCGCCCGACATCGAGCGCTTCCCGATATCTCTCCTTCAACGCTGAGCACGCCAGCACCAGGTTCCTCTTTTCCGCCACCCAGCCCACCATCGCCTCATGGATCGCCTTCAGCCACGGCTCACGGTCGCCATCCGTCAGCGGAATGCCTCTTCGCAACTTCTCCTTGTTTTGTTGCGAATGAAAATCATCCGCATCTGCGAACTCCCACCCCAATCTCTGCGCAAGAATTTTCCCGATCGTCGTCTTCCCCGCCGCCTCCACGCCCATGATGAGAACAATCATGCCTGCCTAAGGCTCGCAAGTATAACCTCGGTCTTGCAATCAACTCCGCCACCACTCGCGTAGGGACAGCCGCCCTCGTGTCCGGTCGCGCGCAGCGCGACAGAATATTCGAACCGACAATCGCAACTCCTCTCACTTTATAATCCCCACGATGCCCCGCAAGCCTGCCCGCGTGGAAGTCCGACTCGATCGCGAAGATCCCTATCTCCGCCTCCTCTGCATCAACATTTTCGTCCGCGACCAGGACCGCAGCCTGCGCTTCTACATCGACCTGCTTGGCTTCAGCCTGGTTCTCGATGAAAGCTACGAAGGCGTTGGCCGCTGGATCGCGGTGGCGCCTCCCGACGGCAACACCGTTCTCGCTCTGATCACTCCCCAGCGAAAATCCGAAGAATACAAATTGATTGGCCGTTCAAAACACGCCGTCCTCGTCACTGAAGACGTTACGGCCAAGTACGAAAAGTGGAACAAGCGCGGCGTCCGCTTCCACCACCCGCCGCAGACCACCTTGTGGGGCGGAATCTTCACGCGCTTTGACGATCTCGATGGAAACTCCTTCGCCCTCGTCAGCCGCGACGAGTTCGTTCGCGAAATCGAAGCCCAGCGCCGCGCTGCGGCCGAGAAACAGGAAGCCGAGAGGCGTGCGGCCCAGGAACTCGAAATCGCTAAATGCGTACAGGCGCGCTTGTTTCCTCAAACTATCCCGCAGCTTGAAACTCTGGAGTATGCCGGTACTTGTATTCAGGCCCGCGACGTCGGCGGAGACTACTATGACTTCCTCAACCTTGGCCAGGAGCGCCTTGGATTAGTCATCGGCGACACCTCAGGTAAAGGGATTGCCGCCGCTCTCCTGATGGCTAATTTGCAGGCAAATCTACGCAGTCAGAGCGCCATCGCTCTCGAGCACCCACAACGATTTCTACAATCCGTCAACCAGCTCTTCTACGCGAACACCGCCGAGAGCGCCTATGCCACACTTTTCTTCGCTGAGTACCACGACAAAAAGTGCCGCTTGCGTTACGCAAACTGCGGACACTACTCGCCCCTCCTGCTTCGCAACGACAACACACTCGAACGCCTCGGATCGACCTCGACAGTTTTAGGATTGTTTAACGAATGGGACTGCTCCATTGAAGAAGTCGCGCTCCGCCCCGGCGACACGCTCGCCCTCTACACCGACGGCATAACCGACTCCTTTAACGAAACCGGAGACGACTTTGGCGAACCGCTCCTGATCGAAGCCCTGCAGCGGCATCGTCATTTGTCGCCCGAGCCAATGATTGACGCAATTGTGAACGAAGTTCGTCAGTTCAGTTCCGGCGAACAGCACGATGACATGACTCTGATCATCGCGCGATGCAAGCAGGCCTGATCCAATCTCGCGTATGCCAGTTCTCGTAGGGACAGCCGTCCCTCGGCTGTCCAGTCGCGCGCCGCGCGACTGGGATTGTTTAAAAATCAGGGCCGCCGCAGCGGCCCTGTATTTACTAAGAACTGAGAACTGAAAAATTAATCCCCCGCCACCGGTTCCGCCTGCCGCGTCTCTACCCTAGGCGCAGGCTTTGCCAGCGCTC
>Ga0066388_100002185_pt1 | contig 11751 bp, 5 predicted proteins | sample PanSoiMetaGPlot6_FD_64539 | JGI IMG/M metagenome (GOLD analysis project Ga0066388, IMG submission 64539) | Tropical forest soil microbial communities from Panama analyzed to predict greenhouse gas emissions - Panama Soil - Plot 6 (Hybrid Assembly) | ecosystem: Environmental > Terrestrial > Soil... | reverse complement strand
GCGCCGTCGACGGCGACCAGGCTGGTCAGCTGGCTGCGGCTGGTCACCAGCACCAGCGCGGTGGGGGTGCCCGGCAGCAGCGGCCGAGCCTGCTCGGCGTCGCGGGCGTTGTCCAGCACCACCAGCACCCGCCTGCCGGCGACCAGGCTGCGGTACAGGACGGCTTGGGCGTCCAGGTCCGGCGGGATCCGCTCGGCCGGCACGCCCAGAGCGTCCAGAAACCGGCGGACCGCCTCGGCCGGCGCCATCACCTGCCGACCCGGGTCGAACCCGCGCAGGTTCACATACAGCTGCCCGTCCGGGAACCGCCCGGCGACCCGGTGCGCCCAGTGCACCGCCAGCGCGGTCTTGCCCACCCCCGCCGTCCCGGACACCGCCGAGATCACCACCGCCATCGGCTGCCTGCTGCCGGCCGAGGCCAGCAAACCGTCCAGCCGGCCCAGGTGCTCGGCGCGGCCGGCGAAACCGGACACGTCCGCCGGAAGCTGGGCGGCAACCACCCACGGTCGCGCTGGCGGGCCCGGCGGCCGGCCGGTGAGCACCGCCCGGTAGGCGTCCTCCAACACCTCGGTCGGGTCCAACCCCAACTCGCCGGTCAGATGCGCACGCACCCGCTGGTAGACCTCCACCGCCTCGTCCCGGCGCCCGGCCGCGCCCAGGGCCCGGATCAGCAGCCCGGCCAGCCGTTCCCGCGCCGGATGCGCCGCCGACAGCTCACCGAGCAGCTCCACCACCGCACCGGCTGCGCCCCGGTCCAGCTCCACCGCCGCCAACTCCTCCGCGGCAGCCAACCGCAGATCGGTCATCCGCGCCCGGACCGGATTCAGCCCGCTGGGCAGGCCGCCCAGCGCCGGCCCCCGCCACAACCCCAGCGCCGCACGCAACAACCCCGCCGCCGCCTCCTGCTCACCGGCCTCCCGGGCCGCCCGCGCCTGCCCGACCAGGTCACCGAACCGGTGCCAGTCGACGACCTGCGGATCCACCTCGGCCACGAACCCCGCCGCCCGGGCCACCAACCGCACCCCGCCCTCCGCGCCCGTTGCGGCAAGGGCGCCACGCAGGTGCGAGACGTAGTCCGCGACCAACCGCTCCACCGTCACCGGCCAGTCCTCCGCCCGCGGCCCCCACACCAGCCGGACGATCTCCGCCCGCGGCACCACCGCATTCGCCCGGTACAACAGCACCGCCAACACCGCCCGCTGCCGGGCACCCAACGCCACCACCCGCCCGCCATCATCGCGGACCTCGACATCGCCGAGCAGCCGAAACTCAACCATTCCAACCCCCGGGATCCGCCGGGCGCGCACCGCACGATCAGTGTCAACCATGCCGGCTACAAGTCCAGGCCTGCCGAACAAACATGCCGACGGGGCGAGGCGCGTTCGGCCGGCCGACACGGCGCCGCGCCTCGACCACCAGAAGGACACGGTCAGCATCTCGACGGCGTCCGCGACAAGCCCAACGCTCCAGACTGGCGACCGGCCTGGCTCGGCGGGGCGGCGTCCAGCGGGTGCACGTGGCCGCAGGTGGATCAGACGAGGAAACTGGTGAAGTCGACCAGCCGCGGCGATCCGCAGCGGCGGCACATGACTGGCGTCCCGGGACGCCAGTGCGTTCGGTGCTGGCCCACGCCCGCCCTTCCTTCGTTTTGGGTGTGGTGCCAGTCCCCGGCAGGAAACGACCACAGGCGGTGCGGTGCTTTGCCGTGGCGAAGCAGCCACGGGGGAACTGCTCGACACGGCCCGGCCGCCCCTGTCCGACGGTCTGCCGGAGACCGGCAGGACGGAGCGTGCCGGCTACTCGCAGGCCCTGACGGTACGGTCTGCTCCGGGGTACGGCTCGTACCTCTCGCTACAGCAGGATTCCGACGGCAGCCGCGAGCTCCCGGGCGTCCTGCTGGACGGCGCCCCGCCGCTGGGCCAGGTCGACCAGCATGGCCCGCGCGGGCAGCGAGAACTTCACCGTCTCCGCCGACTCACGCGCCGCGCGGCCGATCATGTAAATCACCCCGGCGCGCTCGTTGCGCAGGTTGTGCGCCTCGGCAACGTCGATGAGCCGAAGCGCCCGCTTGCCGGGCGACGGCTGCGCGGACAGGTCCAGTGCGTCGGCGCGGCGCAGCGCCTGACCGGGCGCGACCAGCCGGACGTCCATCCGCAGCGCGAAGCCGTCCACGTCCGCGCGGCCGAAACGCAGCCACGGATGGTAGTAGTCCGGACCGAGCGCGGTCGCCGCCTCATCGGCCCGGTCCCAGTACCGCCACGCATCGCCGGCGTTGCCGGCATCGGCGTCGGACAGCGCTGCCGACATCTGCAGGTGCCCCCAGCGGGCCCGCTGCTCGGTGTCGGCAGCAGGGTCCAGGAGGGCAGCGCACTCGACGGCGACCGCCTTGGCCCGCTCGGGATACCCTGCATACCGGTAAACCTCGCCGTGATACCAGGCGGCCGCGGCGATGGCCAGCGGATCGTCGGCCTCCTGCGCGGTGACCATCGCCCGGTCCGCGGCGATCCAGACCAGCTCCCCACGTGGCTGGTAGGCGAAATAGCACTGAGCCAGCGAGTAGACGCGAGCCAACTCCACCTGCGCCCGCCGCCGGCCGGCGCCCTCCAGCGCCCGCACCGCCGACCGCGCCTCGGTGAGCAACCCAGGGAGCACGACCGCGACCGAGGTCTTCTGGTCGGGCAGCCGCACCCACCGCTGCCACGCCTCCTCCACCCGCCGCCCCAGCCCGGCCAGGTCCGGCTCCCGGTCAACCGACACCGACGCCGCCAGCATCGCCTCGGCGACCCTCGGCATGTCCTCATGGCTGCCCTTGCCCATCGACGGCACCGGCAACGACACGCCCCCGGTCAACTCGGCCAGGTCCGCCAGCCCCAGCACCTCCGCCAGCCGCAGCAGCATCGGCAGCCGCGGCATCGGCAGCCGGCCCGTCTCCAGCGCCTTGACCCACTCCTCGGACCGGCCGACCAGACCGCCGAGCACCGCCCGCGACTTCCCAGCGCGGGTACGGGCACGGCGCAACTGCCCAGCGAACGACGGCTCAGGCTGCACGGCGGTGTCCATGTCCTCGTCCACGTCGCAGCCTCACTCTCCGACCGGGCCCCAGCGGCAGCCCTGCGGGGCCGTTCACTGCCCACCGTATCCACAGGCCCGGACACCACGGCCCAGGATCATCAAGGAACGGCGTACGAACGACTACCACGGTCTCAGCGCCTTCCTGTGGGCGTATGACCGGTTCTGCCGGCCGGTGACGGCGTCGCCCAGCATTTGCGGGCGGCGGCTGAGCGAGTCCGGCCGCTGGTGACGACTTCGGCCACCGGGTGACGACTTCGATTTGCTGGTGACGAGATATTCCCCGTCACCGGCGGACACAACCCATCGCCGAAGGACCGAACTCGTCACCGGCTGGCCGAATCGTCACGTGATACTGCCAACCCGCGCCGGGCCCCCAGGTCATCCAGGACCCCTGGACGTGATCGGTCCGGTCGCCGCCGCGGGACGGGTCCAGCCGCCGGCATCGAGAGGGCACCCGTTACCGGGCGCCGCTCGCGCTGTCCCGGCCTTACCTGATCTATCGTTCGTCCCCGCATCCCGTGCTCCGGTCGAGGTTCTGGAGTTTGGCGCGGACGGCGTGGGTGTCGGGGTCGTCGAGGTCGGTGAGGATGTCCAAGGCCTGGGTCCAGGCGGTACGGGCGGCGGTGGGGTCGCCGACGGCGTGGCGGGTGTCGCCGAGATGGGTGAGGACGATGGCCTCGAGGCAGCGGTCGCCGAGGTCCCGGGACAGGTCGAGGGCATGCTGGTAGCAGTCGGCGGCCTGGGTGTGCTGGGCGAGGTGGTGGTGAGCGTAGCCGAGGCCGTCCCACGCGACGGCCTGCCCGTCGCGGTCGCCGAACTCCTGGAGCAGGGTGAGGGCCTGCAGGCAGCAGGTCAGGGCCTGCTGGTGGTCACCGAGCAGGACGTGGCACCAGCCGACGGCGTTGAGGGCGTGCGCCTGCCCGCGGCGGTGGCCGGCGGCCCGGAACAGGGCGAGAGCCTGTCGGGAGTGGTCGAGGGCCTGCTCGGGCCGGCCCTGCCGCACCCATAGGACGCCGAGGGCACCGTGGGTTCGGGCCCGGCCGGTGTGGTCGCCGATGTGGGTGTACAGGCGCAGGGCGTGCTGGAGGTGGATGTGGGCGTCCGGGTAGCGGCCCAGCCGGGTATGGGCGGCGGCGAGGTCGCGGTGGGCGTAGGCCTGCGCGGCCGGGTCCAGCCGGCCGGCGGCGGTCAGGGCGGTTTGCCAGGTGGTCCTGCGGTCGTGCCAGTGCCCCCGCCGGTCCAGGAACGTGGTGAGAGTCCAGGCCAGCTGCCAGCAATGGATGTCGAACCCAGCCTCGGCGGCCAGCCGAACCGAGGCCAGCAGCACCGTATGCTCGGCGGCCAGCCAGGCCATCGCCTGCCCGTACTCGGCGAGCTGTTCCGGGGTGACACCGGAGGCGGGTGGGGTGAGGGCGAGGGGGATCGGTTCGCGGTGCGGGTGCAGGAGTCGGGCGGCGGTGTGCGCGGTGTGCAGGTAGTGGTCCAGCATCCGGCCGAGGGCGGCGCGGCGCAGGTGGTCGGGGTCGACGGCGTGGGTGAGGTCGACGGCGTAGGCGCGCAGCAGGTCATGAAAGCCGTACCGGCCGGGAGTGTGCTCGGTGAGCAGGGTGGCCCGGACCAGCTCGGCCAGCAACCGCCGGGTCTCGGCCGGGGCGAGGCCGGCGAGGCTGGCCACCGCCGCCGCGGAGATATCCGGGCCGGGGTGCAGGCCCAGCAGCCGGAACAGCCCGGCCGCGGCCGACGACAGCGCGGTGTAGGACCAGGAGAACACCGCCCGCACCTGCCCGGCCGCATCCCCGGCATCCAGCACGTCCAGCCGCCCACGCACCTCGGCCAACTCGGCGGCCAGCATGGCCAGCGGGAACCCAGTCTGTTCGGCGCGGGCGGCGGCGATGGTCAGCGCCAGCGGCAGCCGCGCACAGCAGCCAACGATCTGCTCCACCGCCGCCGGTTCGGCGGCGACCCAGTCGGGGCCGAGCCGGCGGGCCAGCAACTCCCGCGCCTCGCCCTCGGTCAGCAGGTCCAGGGTCAGCGGGTGAGCGCCGTCGACCGCGACCAGGCTGGACAGCTGGCTGCGGCTGGTCACCAGCACCAGGGCGGTGCCGGTGCCCGGCAGCAGCGGCCGGGCCTGCTCCGCGTCCCGGGCGTTGTCCAGCACCACCAGCACCCGCCTGCCCGCCAGCAGGCTGCGGTACAGCGCCGCCTGCGCCTCCACGCTGGGCGGGATCCGCTCCGCCGGCACCTCAAGAGCATCCAGGAACCCGCGGACCGCCACGGCCGGAGCCAGCACCTGCCCGCCCGGGTCGAACCCGCGCAGGTTCACATACAGCTGCCCGTCCGGGAACCGGTCAGCGACCCGGTGCGCCCAGTGCACCGCCAGCGCGGTCTTGCCCACCCCCGCCGTCCCCGACACCGCCGAGATCACCACCGCCGCCGGCGCTTCCGTCGCTCCGCTGCCCAGCAGCGCGTCCAGCCGGGCCAACTGCTCGCCTCGACCAGCGAACCCGGCCACGTCCCGCGGAAGCTGCGCCGGCGGCACCACCGACCCCGACACCGCCGCCGAACGGCGCCGCGCAGCGGCGGCGAGCACCGGGACAGCACCGGCCAGATCAGCACGCAGCCGCTCCAGGTCGGCGCTGGCCTCCCGGTGCCGAAGCCGCCGGAACTGACACCGGCCCAACCCCGCAATCTCCGCCGGCAGCTCCGCCTCACCCGGCAGGTCCGCGCCGTCGGTCAACACCGGAACCACCCGCACCCCAGCCGCGAACGCCTCCGCCAACTCCCGCCGAACCCAGTCCCGCGGGTCATCGATCCGCCACCGGCCGGCGACATCGGCAGCACCCAGCCACCGCGGCCCGATCACCGCCAGCAACACCGCACACCCCCGAACCCGAGCCACCAACTCCCCGGGAAAGTCCGCCCCAGCCGGAATCGACTCACTATCCAAAAACACCAACTCCGCGCCGAAACACCGGGACAGCTCCGCGTACAGCAACGCCCCATAACTGTGGCTGTCCACACCCCGATAGTTGATGAACACCCCACCAGCCACCACAACCTCCCGACCGCCCACCCGCGATCAGAGTCAACCACACTCTCCACACCGCCACGCCCTCGGCTACCTGCGCCGGGACGGACCAGGCTGCCGGTCCCAGGCGCAGGCCCGGGCTGGTGTGCTTCTCCGCCCGGGAGCACCCGGCAGAAAGCCCGTCGGTCCGCTCTGCCGACCGACGCTCGGATGCCACCAGTAACGGCACCGGACCGGAGATCCAGCGACACGCGCGAGGCGCGGACCGCGACATACGGGCGAGCGCCCGCTCTGCCATGAGCCGGAACCGTCGTTGCGGCGGCGCCCCTCGGGCGGGCGTCCGGCCGCTACCCCAACTCCCGCGCCCGATCCAAGAACTCCCGTACCGTCGGCACCGTGGCGTGAGGTCTCATCTGGGTGCAGAGGTCACCGATTCGCTTCCTACCACGGGTCGAGCACAAGCCTTCGGCGAGGGCGACGGCCTCCATGCCCCGGCAGGCGGCCTCCTCCACGTCCTGCTGCCGCCCCGGCCGGCCCAGCGCCTCGGCCCAGTCGGCCAGGTAGAGCTGCCGGTCACGGACCATCGAGCCGTCCAGCTGCCGGACACCGTCGGCGAGCGGGCGCACTGCCTGTTCGGCCCGGCCGAGCCGGAGCAGAGCCCGCCCGCTGTGCGCGGCGATGTCTGCCCGGTTCACCCAGTACAGCCGCGGCGGCTCCTGCTCGGGCCTGATCTGCTCGGCCCAGCGCTCGGCCCTGGTCTCGGCATCCACGCTGCCCGAGCCATCCTGCAGGATCGCCTTGGCGTAGGCCTGGTCGCTGTGCAGCAACGCCAGCAGGGCCGGTGTCTGCCGGCCGCGTACGCCTGCCAGAGCGGTCTCGATCAAGGTGACCGCTTCCGCCGGCCGGCCCTGCTCTGCCGCCTGATGGGCCATCGAGGTCAGGATGAACGCCGCGAGCGCCGCATCATCCGCCGTGTGCGCGGCCCGCAGCGCGGCGATCCAGTACCGCTGTGCCAGGGCGTGCAGGCCCGCGTCGCACGCGACCCAGCCGGTGAACTGGCCCAACTCGGCCAGCACGCCATGCAGGTGCCATCTGGTCTTCTCGTCGTAGGAGGCGTGGTCGAGCAGCCAGGCGACCCAGCCGAACTCTCGCTCGGCGAGGCCGAGGACCACGCCGCCGCCGGACACGTCATCCATCCGGCGCAGCTCAGCGACCATCGGCGGCAGCCGGTCGGCCAGCAGGGGAGTCACCCTGTCTCCCCGCAACGCCGTTTGCAATGGTCCCGGCTCGTGCACCAGCCACTGGTGGGCCGGCGCGGTCAGCGCCGCCCCAGACAGGAACACGAACGTCCGGCGTTCCACCAGGCCATCACTCCCGGCCAACGCGACTGCCGCCTCGACAGTACCTCCCGCGTCCCACGGCGCCACCAGCACCAGGTCACGGTCGACGCTCTGCTCGTCCGCCGGCTCATCGTCGCGTACAACAAGCGCTGGGCCAGGTGGCCACAGCACCTCCTCCGTGGCCTGGAACACCTGACAGTACAGGCGCCGGTAGAAGCGCCGCGGCGTGTACAGGCCGCGCTCGTGCCGGGAGACGGCGTGCGCATCGAGCAAGGTGCCGTCCTCGGTCAGCGCGCTGATCCGCTCCGCCACAGCCCACTGCTCCAGGCCGAGCGCCAGCCGGTGCTCACGCAGCCGGTTCGGCACCGGCGCTCTGCCACCTCGCAACACGGGTTGCCTTCCCCCACACCGGGCGACGGACTGGTGCGCGGGACTGTAACGGCTCGCGGTCAGGCCGAGTAACCGCCCAGGCGTTTGCCCACCAACATGCCCAGTGGTTTGCCCAGCCGTTGGGTGATCCAGGGAAGGGAACTACGGCTCTGGGCGTACCAAGCTTCCCTGGATCATGCCCTCGACGACCTCGTGCGGGATCCGAGGTCCCGGGCTCGCCTGGATCGCCTGCGCTTCGGCGCGACCAGGACATGAAACCGGGCCTCGACCCTCGACCGGCCCGGCATGTGATGCGTTCTCCGGCAAGTCCGGGCGGCTGGGCCGGTGCGTCAGGTGCGTCGGTGGGCTGGCGGTAGTCGCCCGACCAGGTAGATCTGTATTGACCGCTGATCGTCGTCGACGACGTACGTGGCGCGTAGGTCGCCGAGTCGAAGACGCCAGAAGCGGGAGGATCCCAGTTGGCTGCTGGTGTCCGGGTAGGGTTCGGCAGCCAGGGCCTGTACCGCGGCGACGATGAGCTTTGCACTTGCCGGATCGGCTGACCGCAGCCGGCTCAGCGCCTGCCGTGCCTCGTTGCGCCAGATGAGGGTGTACGTCATGCGCTGCGGCGGGTGCGGACCGTCTCCCACAGGGCGGTGACCTCATCGGGTGGCAGGTCCTCGCCGGCCCGGGCGTCCAAGGCGGCGGCCATCGCGTCGTGGGTGGCATCGTCGGCGTCCATCATCGCCTCGACGACCTCGTGCGGGATCCGAGGTCCCGGGCGCGCTTGAATCGCCTGCGCTTCGGCGATGGCGGCGGAGTCTGACGTCTGCTGCAACTCGGCGAGCTCGGTGGGTGGGACCAGCGCGGCTACCGGCTGGCCTGCTCTGGTCAGGTAGGCGATCCGGCCGGCTTCGACCTCGGCCAGCGCCTCGGCCACCGCTCCTCCCGGCTCGCCGGCCGGCAACTCATGCGCATGCCCTGCACCCATGGAACCGCACTGTACCGACAACGCGGTACGCGGACCGCCAGACCCGCCGCGACGCAGAAGTGAGTGAGTTGATACATGCCGGCCAGGACCCAAACGCACGTCCCTGTCCCCGTCTCCGCCGAGGAGCGCTCGGATCGCCCGCTGCGCATCCCAACCAGATCGAGTAGGAGCGCTCTGGCCTGCGTCCAATGGTCCGGCTCAGGCCGTGGCCCACAGTTCCGGTCGGTAGCGATCCCAACACCGGGAGCAGGCTACCCAGTAGGCTGTTCTCCTCGACATACAGTGGCCCATAGGCGTCATGGGCACTGGCGGGGGAAGGCATGGCTGGGATGGCCCGGATATTCGTCTCGTCGACTTTTGGTGACCTTCAGGAGTGCCGGGCGGCGGTGCGGCTGGCGCTGCGGCGTCTCCGCCAGGACGACATTGCCATGGAGTACTACGTGGCGGACTCCGAGCGGCCGGTCGACCGGTGTCTGCAAGACGTTCGGGAGAGTGACCTGTACGTCGGCGTGTTCGCCTGGCGGTACGGGTACGTGCCCGCCGGGCACGACCGGTCGATCACGGAGCTGGAGTACCGCGCGGCGGTGGATGCGGGGAAGGATCGGCTGGTCTTTCTTCTCCGGGACGAGGCGCCGTGGCCGCGGGCGAGCATGGATACCGGCGAGGGCGGGGTGCGTATCGAGGCGTTGCGTGCCGAGCTGGCCAGGGAGCACCTGTGCAGCTTCTTCTCCGGACCGGACGACCTTGGTTCCGCTGTGACGGCCGCGGTCTCCAACTGGCTACAGGCCCACGGACAGGACGCCGCCGGCGACGGCGTGATCCCCGCCGCCACCCTGGCCGTGTACAGGCAGCGGCTCGAGCAGCAGTATGGCCGGCTGGACCTGGACGCGCTGACTCCGCCGCAGCGCGAGGAATACCTGCAGATCTCCCTGCGGGCTGTCTTTCTGGAACCGGGGGTGCGGGAGGACCCGCCGCCGGTCGAGCTGCCCAAGGAGATATGGGCCAAGCTGCAGGCGACGGGCGAGCTGGCCGCCGGTGACCTGCCCAGTGGAATCGACCCCAGTGATCTCATCCGAGCCCGTGACCAGTACCGGGCCAAGCCGCTGCGGCCGGCGCTCAGCGTCGTGGCCGACGCTGCTGGGCAGCATGTCGTCCTGCTGGGTGATCCCGGGTCCGGCAAGTCGACGCTGGCCCGGTACCTGACTCTCGCGCTGGCAGCGGGCGACGGCGGCGGAGAGGATGCCTTGCAACGGCTGGACGGGTATCTGCCGCTGCTCGTCGAGCTGCGGAGCTTCGTCCGGCTGCAGGACCATGCGACGTTCCTGGAGTTCGTCGACCATCTCGCCCGGACCGAGAAGCTCGGCCTGGAACGCGAACCGTTGGACCGCTACCTCCGCCACGACGGGCGCACGCTGGTGATATTCGACGGGCTCGACGAGGTCTTCGACCCCCGCCGCCGAGACGCGGTCGCCCGGCAGATCGCCGGCTTCGCGGCGGAGTACCCGAAGGTGCGGGTGATCGTGACCTCCCGGACCATCGGGTATCGGCGCGCGACACTGACCAACGCCAAATTCGCGCACTACACGCTGCAGGATCTCGACGAGGAGCAGGTCGAGGAGTTCCTGCGCAGGTGGTACTCGCTGGCTCTGCACGACCAGGCACAGGCCGGCGAGCAGCGGCGGGAGCGCCTGGTCCGGGCGATCCGGGAGTCGCGGTCGATCCGGGAGCTGGCCGGCAACCCGCTGCTGCTGACCGTGCTGGCGATCATCGGCAAGCACCAGGAGCTGCCGCGGGAGCGGTGGGCGGTCTACGACCACGCCGCCGAGATCCTGGTGGAGCATTGGGACGTCAACCGGCACCTGCGTGACGCCCGGGTGGATGCCGCCTTCATCGGCAAGGACGACAAGAAGGCGCTGCTGCGCCGGGTCGCACACCGGATGCAGGCAGGTGTGGCCGGGCTGGCCGGCAACAGCCTGCGGGTGGAGGACCTGGCCGCTGAGTTCGAGAGCTACCTGGTCGACCGCTACCAACGCGACCCGGCCTCGGCGAAGACGATTGCCGCGGCGATGATCGACCAGCTGCGGGAGCGGAACTTCATCCTGAGCCGGTACGGCGCCGAGGTGTATGGCTTCGTACACCGCGCCTTCCTGGAGTTCTTCTGCGCGAGCCATTTCGTGTGGCAGTTCGAGAAGGACCAGGTGCTGTCGATCGAGCAGTTGGAGGAGGTCTTCCGCCGCCATCGCGGGGACGAGACATGGGGGGAGGTGCTGAGGCTGATCACCGGCATCGTCGCCGACCGCTTCGCCGGCCAACTCGTCGCAGCCGTCGTCGCCGGCGACGCTGCCGGCGCGTTCGACGAGGGGCGAGGCCGCTGGCTGCTACTGGCAGTCCAGTGCCTGTCCGAAGTCCGCAACCTCCCCGCCGCATCCGGACAAGCTGGCGTGGTCCTGCGCGCCCTCGTCACGCTGCTGGAGGACTCCGTCGTCAACGCGGACCCATTTGACACGTGGTGGGAGGAGGACCTGATTCCGGCCGTGGCGGCGATCGGTCCGGCGTGGCCTGGACGCGAGGCGTACTGGGGGTGGTTCGAACGCAGGGGCCGGTACCTCGCCTGGCGGCCGATCTCGCAGGCAGCCTGCCGCATCGCCGCCGTGCTGCTGCCCGACATCGACGCCATCCGGCAGGCGCTGACCGACCTCGCGCTCCGCGCACCGGACTCGCGCCAGCGCGAGGGCGGGATGGCCGGCCTCGCCACCGGCTGGCGGGACCACCCACAGACGCTGCCGCTGCTGCGCGGCAGGGCCGTCGATGACCGCGACGAAGACGTACGGCAGACCGCTCTGGAGGCGGTCGCCGAAGGCTGGCCGACCGACCCGCACACCCTGACCCTGCTACGCGAACGCGCCACCAACGACCCCCACCCGAGCACTCGACGGAACGCCATCGAGGCA